>Ga0075364_10000362_pt1 | contig 22394 bp, 21 predicted proteins | sample EndMetdeltDD1764_FD_71517 | JGI IMG/M metagenome (GOLD analysis project Ga0075364, IMG submission 71517) | Populus endosphere microbial communities from Tennessee, USA - Endosphere MetaG P. deltoides DD176-4 | ecosystem: Host-associated > Plants > Roots > Endosphere | place: USA: Tennessee...
GGTGATGATGCCGACGGACAGATCCGGGTTGGCGTCAAGCTCGTCGACCGCGTCCGCCAATCCCTGACTAACCGCGAGGTTCGCCGCATTCCGGGCCTCGGGTCGGTTGATAGTCATGATGAGAATGCGGCCTCGCCGCTCTACGAGAACTTCGTCCGACATGTCGTTCCTTTGGTTAGGTTTCGCGCGCAATGGTGATGGCGCCCATCGGGCAACGGGATACCGCTTGCTCGATCTCGTTTCGGCGTTCGTCGGCCACGTCGTCGGCGATCAGGGTCATCACTCCGACGTCGCTGATCTGAAACACGTCCTCCGCGATGGACTCACATACTCCGCTCCCGATACACGCGTCCTGATCGAATTCAATGTGCATCGTGATCAGCGCAACCTGATTGACATGCGCTTGATACCGTGGATCAAGTTGCTGTGCAGATAGTCTGGCTTGCCCAACTCGACTTCGGGAACTCGCGTGAGCAGTTGATGGAACAGATGGCGCAACTGCATCTTCGCCACCTGGGCACCGAGGCAGAAGTGTGCCCCACCGCCACCGAAGCCCAAGTGCGGGTTCGGGGTTCGGGTGATATCGAACTCGTTGGGTCGCTCGAAGACCGACTCGTCTCGGTTCGCCGAGGAATAGAACAATGCCACCTTTTCGCCCTTCGCGATCGGCGTCCCCGCTAGCTCGGTGTCCTCGAGAGCGGTCCGCGCGAACGCGACGACCGGCGTTGCCCAACGAATGAACTCTTCAACCGCGATGTCGATCCGGCCCTCGATATCCTCGAGCAGCCAATCAACCTGATCCGGGTTGTCCTGCAGTGCCTTGAAAGCATGCGAAGTGGTCTGCTTGGTCGTATCGTTGCCCGCGGCCGCAAGCAGCACCATGAATGATCCGATGTCGTTGTCAGTTAACCGTTCTCCGTCGATATCAGCCTGCACGAGCCTGGTCATCAGGTCATCGCGCGGCTCTCGACGTCGCAGCTGCGCGAGTTCCACGCCGGTGGTGTTGAGGAAGTTGAGCTGGGCCAAGGTGTGGGTGGCGATCTCCTCGATGTCCGCGTAGTCGGCATCAGTGCCTCCGAACAACGCCTCGGCAGCCGCAGCGACCTGCTCACGCTGAGACGGATCGATGCCGATCATGTCGGAAACCGTCCGCATCGGAAGCTTGCCGGCACATTCAGCGACGAAATCGACCTTGTCTCCCGGGCGCAGCTTGGTGATGAGGTCATCGACGATCTCAGCCGCATTGCCCCGTATCTGATCCTCGATGAGGCGGACCTGCCTGGGGGTGAACACGGAGCTGATCAGTCTGCGGTAGCGAGAATGATCGGGTGGATCCATCGCCAGAAAGAACGTACTGATCTGCTGGACCTCGGCTGGAAGATAGTCGATGCTCACGCCGTGCCGAGAACCGAAGATCTCGTTGTGCTGGCTGACGAACTTGATATCAGCGTGGCGGGTTACCGCCCAATAACCCGTCTCGTCGTGCGGGAATATGGACATCGTGGGCGGGTGCCACGTCAGACCCTCCTCCGATCGCAATTCCGCGAATACCTTCTCCCGACCTTCGGCATCGAGATCCCAGAACTCGTAGGCCGAAACGCTCGGCGAATGATATGGATGGGGCGACGTAGGGGGCCCCGTCTCACCGGTCGTCGTCATACCGTCTCCCGAAATCGTCGTCACGCTAGAGTCGCTGCCGTCATCATCGAGTTTGCGAAGCCGCCATCTACCTGAATGTCCTGTCCGACAATCCAACTCGAGTCAGAGGACGCTAGAAAGTCGATGACCGGTGCCACGTCTGATACGGTCGCATGCCTGCCGACCGTAGATCGAGCGATTTCCAGCAGGTCCTTGCCCATCGACTGCTCGAATTCGGGAAGAATGGGTGTTTCGACGGGGCCGGGACTGACAGTGTTGACGCGCACCTTGTGTTCGCTCCACGCCGTCGTCGCCAATTGCTTCGCGAACAGGATGAGAGCTTCCTTCGATGTGCTGTAGGGAGGGTAGTTCGGTTCTTGGCTGGACTGCCACCGTGCGACCTCGGCTGCCGTCGTGCACCGGAGCAGGCCGGCCAGCTCCGCCGTCCGCTGCGTCCACGCCAGACCGGCGATCGACGCCACCGCCACGATGGCCCCACCGGGGCGCATGAGTGGCAGCATTCCCTCTGCCATCAGCCGAAATCCAAGATAGTTGACTGTCAGCACTTCGATCGCCGACAACGTGCCCGGCACTCCTGCGACATGTGCAAGCACATCCCAGCCAGGACCGATTTCACTCAGCAGTCGTTGGATCTGTTTTGGCTCACAGAGATCGACTTGCGCATAGTCGGTCGCCGGCGAATCCTGCTGCTCTTTGCGATCAACGGCCAGCACGTAATCACCCGCGGCGTAGAACAGGGCCGCCGTTGCCGCGCCGATCCCCGATCCCGCTCCGACAACGATGACTTTCCGCGACGCAGAATTCACGAACCACGTCCTTCCTAAGTCCTGAGGCGATCAGGGCAAGGCGATCGTTGCGGTGCCGGGCGTGGTGGTTTCGTCGTTCTGATTGAGGACGTCGAGGTTGACGACGACGAAGTTCTTGCCGTTCTCACTCTTCTTCTCGGCCACAACCGCTTGCGTGCGCAGGACGTCGTTCTTGAGATTGGTTCCACGGAACTGAACGCTCATCTCGACGATTTCGGCCTCGTCGCCCGCCCAGTCGCGCAGCGCGTTGAGCAGGTAGCTCCACCGCAGGTTGCCCATGCCGATCGCGCCGGGCTGACCCATGGCACGGGCCATCTCGTCGTCCATGTGGACCGAGATGAATTCGTCGTTGACCGCGGCGAAACGGTTCCAGTTGTCGAAGTCCGTCTTTCGAATGAATACCGGCAGTTCCTGGCCGACCTCGATGTTGTCGTAAGAGACATTGATTGCCATCGGGAAGTGCTCCTCTGCTCAGTACTGGATGGTTGTGCCGATAGTGCGCTTGACCAGATCGCCACTCTGGTTGTGCCACTCGGTCTCGTACTTCGAAAACAGCTTCAGTCCGGAGCGGCCCTCCCGCTCCTCCCAACTCGCGAGCCGCAGCTTCGAGCTGATCACGTCGCCCGGACGCATGCGGGTGAGATAGGTCTCCTGCGTGCCACCGTTGAGGATCATCCCGCCGATCAAGCCGGGCAGGTCGAATGGCAGACCGCCTTCCTCGCCTGTGGGCACCTTCCACGCGAAGGGGTTGAAGTCTTCGGGCGCGACTATGCCGCCCCATTTTGTGGTCTTCGCGTACTCGGCGTCCCAGAACAGCTGTGGCGGTGTTTTGGGCCAGTAGACAGCGATCGCCCACCGCCGGATGTCAGACTCACTGATCGGATACGAAACCTTTTCGTTGCCCCAAACACCCTTGCACTCCAACATTTCCTGAGTGACAAGTGAGGTCTTCTCAGTCATCTGCGACCTTTCCCTCTTCGACGGTGAACGCCACCCCGCGGCGTAAGACAAGCACAGGACGACGTACGCCTGGGCGCTCCAGAACCCTAGGGGCCCCAAGTGACACTTGTCAACAAGTGACATCAATTTCGGGGGCGGTTTGGCTGTATGGCAATAGGCGACATATGTCGTTTGTTGACAGTTGTGGGATGGGGTGATTAGGGTCGCGTTGACGTTGGTTCGTGTGGTGTCGTCGGTTGTGATGGAGGTGTTGGTTCGTGGGGTTTTCTAATCGGCGGGTGGCCATAGTTGGTGTACACACCACTGAGCACGCCCGCAAAATGGCGCAGACTCCGTTTTCGCTTCAGCTGGAGGCGATCAAGGGTGCGGTCGCTGATGCAGGCTTGACATTGGCCGATGTGGACGGGTTGGCGCCAAATATCGGCACCGATTTCCACAATCCAGCACCGATGCTCAATTCCTCTCTGGCGCATATGTTTTGGTCTGAGCAGCTCGGTGGCCGACCGCTGAAGGTGGTTGTTCATGGTGGGGGCTCTGCGCAGCTGAGCAAGGCCGCCGCGGCGGTGTCAGCCGGGATAGCTGACGTGGTGGTTGTGTTCTTCGGCAAGTCCGCGTTCGCCACGGGCCCTACGGCCTATGCGGCCGCGCCGCCAGGCGCGTTGCGCGTCGGAGAATGGGATGCGCTTCCCCATGGGGGATATCTGGTGACCTGGTATGCGTTGTGGGCTCAGCGCTACATGCATGAGTTCGGTGTGACCAAGGAGGAGTTGGCCGAGGTTGGAGTGGTAGACCGCCATTACGCCACGCTGAACCCGGCGTCGGTGATGGGGCACAAGGGTGAGCTGACCGTTGAGGACGTGGTGACCAGCCGCCAGATCTGCAGTCCGCTGAATCTGCTCGACTGCTCGATCGACAACGATGGGGCGTACGCGCTGGTTGTGGCCAGTGAGGACGTCGCCAAGAACACCCCTAACCCGGTGTGGATCCTAGGTGCAGCGGAAAGCTATTACACCGACTTCTATGCCAGCATCCCCGATCCGTGGTTCTCAGAAGAGGGCCACGCCGTCAAGGACGCCGCCAATCGGGCCTTCGACATGTCGGGCGTGAGCCGCGACGAGGTCGACGTGGCCAACCTCTATGACTGCTTCTCGATCACCTATGTGCGTGATCTTGAAGAAATGGGCTTTTGCAAACTCGGCGAAGGCGCATCGTTCGTCAAAGACGGCCAGACCCGGCTGGGCGGATCGCTCCCGTGCAACACTGACGGTGGACTCCTATCGGGCAGCCACTGTGGCGAACCCTCTGGCATGCCCACCATCGAAGTCGTTCGTCAGCTACGCGGTCAGTGTGGCGAGCGCCAAGTACCCAACGCCAAAATCGGCGTCTCACTGTCACAAGGTTTCGCGGTTCACGGCGTGGCCGGCGTCCTGGTAATGGGCACGGAGTAAAGGAGCACACACATGGCCTACACCAAGCCCCTTCCCACCACCACCATCGGAAACGTGGCGTTCTGGGACGGACTGAAAGAACACCAATTCAAGATCCCGCACTGCCGGGAATGCGGCGCGTACAACTGGGTACCTTACCCAGCGTGCAAGAACTGCCAGTCCGAGGATCTCGACTGGTCGCCCATCAGCGGGAAAGGCACCGTGTGGACCTACAGCGTCGTGCACCGCGGCGCCGGTTTTCATGAAACACCCTACGTCGTGGCCGTTGCCAAACTCGACGTCGACGGGCCGCGGTCAGTGCTTGTGCTGGCCAACCTCATCAATACCAACCCCGACGACGTCCACATCGGTATGCCGGTCCAAATCGGCTACGACGACGTCCCTGAAGAAAATATGACCATGTACCACCTTGCTCCGGCCTAACGTAAGCGAGTGCTCGATGCAGCTTTGTGAACGGTTGGCGCATAGCCACATTCGCAAAGTCTGCATCGTGGCGCTCACTGACAATTGTCTGCCCGAGCCTCTTGTCATGCTAGAATGCGCCGGTGGCTGAACCGCAGTTGAGCTTGCGTGAACGCAAGAAGCTGGACACCAAGCGTCAAGTGATCCACGTCGCCAACAAGCTATTCCGCAAACACGGCTATGACGCCGTTACTCTGGAACAGATCGCCGACACTTGTGTGATGTCGGTGCGGACGATTCTGCGATACTTCACCACCAAGGAAGGCTTGGCGCTCGCGGTCGAGCATGATCTGCTGGAGGAGTTCCGCTCGCAACTGCAGATGCGCGAGACTGACGCAGTCACCTGCTGGCGAAACTTTCACAACGAGACGATCCATCTGATGGAGACTCCCGAATCGCGCAAACGCATGCAGGCGATATTTTCAACTCCGCCCCTTCTGGCCGAGTTCCTGCGTATCGCTGAGGGGTATCAGGAGAGTCTTGCCGACGCTATCGCAGAAGAGTCGGGTGACAGCGCGCCGTCGCTAGAGACCTCTGTCTTTGCGACGCTCCTGGTGTCGAGCACCAGTGCGGCGTTTCGGCGGTGGCTTGAGTCGGACGAGCCGTTCGATCGCGTTGTGTTGCAGGACATCGTCGACCGTGTCTGTAGTGCGTTCGATCACCGCGCCAAAGCTGGAGCCCGGCGAGCCCGCACCCGTAACGGCGCGGTCTCCGCCATCGGCAAGAAACGCGCCTCCAGCCGAGGTTGAGTCAATCCTGACGATCAGTCGGCGTTAGGCCGGTGCGGAATCTCCGCTTTCGACGGCTCAACGATCCCTCCAGACTCAGTCATCTCCGCAGATATTCGAAGCCACCGCCTTCCCCGGTATTAGTGTCACTTATTGACAACTGTCACTGAAAGCCACTAGGGTCGATACTGCCCGTATAGCGAGAAACAAGGGATCATTTCGTGGACGAAGCAGTCACCGACGATCAACGCGCGGTGCTCGACGCGACATCCCAGTTCATCAGCAAGCACTGCGCGATTACGCATTTGCGTCGTCGGGCGCACGACACTGAAGAGTTTCGACGGACTTATTGGAAGCAGGCAGCCGAACTCGGCTGGTTCTCGATGTTGGTTCCTGAGTTCCTTGGCGGTGGCAGCGCTTCGGAGAATGGCGTTTTGGATGCCGCACTCATCGCGAACAAGTTGGGCAGTGCATTGCAGCCCGGACCTTTCGTGGGTACCAATGTGGTGGCGTTCGCCGTCAGTGCCGCTGGCACAGATGCCCAGAAGGAAATGCTTCTTGCCGACTTGATCTCGGGTGAAGCGTCTGCCGCTTGGGCCGTGGACTGCCGCAGCGGCGGCGCCCTGGAAGCCGGCGTCTGGGCGACACCAACTGATTTCGGTTATGAACTACGCGGTTTCAAATCCCTAGTGCAAGATACGGCTTGGGCAACAACGATTTTGGTGACCGCATCATCGCCCAGCGGACCTCGCCAGTTCTTGCTTCCCATCGATGCACCCGGAATCTCCATTCAGACGAGGCGAAGCCTCGACCTGACCAGAAGCTTCGCCCAAGTCGCATTTGATCGCGTTCCCGCGCGGTCTAGCCACCTCTTGACCGATGCTGTGCCCACCGCAGATCTCATGGACCGCCAACTCGCCATCGCGTGCACCCTGACCGCGGCGCAATCTGTTGGGACAACGGCTGCCGACCTCGACATGACGGTTCAGTATGCGAAGGATCGCACCGCCTTCGGTCGACCTATCGGATCGTTCCAAGCGGTGAAGCACCTACTTGTCGACTCGAGCCTGTCTCTCGAACTCGGCAAAGCGACGGTGATCGCCGCGGCAGAAGCTCTCGGCAGCAACGACGACACCGCGCTACAGGCCGCGAGCATGGCCAAAGCCTTTGTCGGCGACACCTCGATCGACATCGTGCAGAACTGCACGCAGGTGTTCGGCGGCATCGGTCTGACATGGGAACACGACCAGCATTTGTACGTCAGGCGGGTCACCACCGATGCGTCGCTCTACGGCGACGCCGTGTGGCACCGCGAGCGCCTGTGTCAGCTGGCGGGAGTCTAGGGAGCGCAGATGGCTATGGCATCAACCGACCTCGACGCTTTCCGCCGCGAGGCACGCACCTGGATTGAGGCGAACCTCGAACGACGCACCTCACGCAGCGCGGCGGTTTCGGCGGCTGAGGCGAGAACACCCGAGGAAATCGCACAGAGCCGTCAACTTCAGCGCAGGTTGTTTGATGCCGGCTGGGCCGGAATCTCATATCCTGAGGACTACGGCGGCCGTGGCCTCACGGAGGCGCATGAGCGCGTATTCAACGAGGAGTCCGATCAATACCTGACTCCGGACTTCGGCGCCGTCGGGCTTGTCACCTTCGGGCCTATCGGCCGGTCCATGCTTGCCCACGCCACGCCCGAGTTCCTGCAACGGCATATCCCGAAAATGCTGGCCGGAGAAGCGTTGTGGTGCCAATTCTATTCCGAACCCGAGGCCGGTTCGGACCTGGCGGGTATCCGGACCCGGGCCACGCGAGACGGCGACCAATGGGTGATCCGAGGCTCCAAGATCTGGACCACCGGTGCGCCGAACGCCGATTATGCAATGTGCCTGGCCCGGACCGATTGGCAAGCAACGAAGCACCGCGGTCTGACATGGTTCGCGGTGCCCATGACGGCACACGGTGTGTCGGTTCGACCGATCGTTTTGGTCGATGGCAATGCGGGTTTCTGCGAAGAGACGATAGATGATGTCGTCGTATCCGATGACGACATCATCGGTCGGGTCAACGACGGGTGGTCGGTCGCGCAGACGATGCTCGTCTATGAGCGCCGCGCCGGTGAAGGCTTCAGTGTCGCCGAGCCACGCGAGATAGCACCAGATCTCGTGTCATTGGCACGCAAGGCGAATCGCTTGAACGACCCGATAGTGCGTCAAGCAATAGCCCGGGCACACATCAACGACTACGCGCAGCATCATCTCGGCAAGCGCCTATTCGCCGTTCTGTCGACCGCCTCATCTCCCAATCCGGCGATCGCCGCATACATCAAGTTGGCCGGCGGAGTGCTGGTACCTGAGCGTGTGCGGTTGGCGATGGAGATCGGCGGTCCCGACGCCCTCGCCTGGGACGACGACGACTCCCAAGGGTCCCAGCTCGCCGCCGAGTACCTGACCGGCCGAATCGCGTCCATCGGCGGCGGAACGAATGAAGTGCAGCGCAACGGCATAGGTGAGCGCGTCCTCGGGTTACCTAGGGAGCCCAGCTTCGACTCGCGCACCCCATTCGCCGATGTCGTCGCCGCCTCGCGCAATTGGAACCATCGAGTGGGCTGATGTATCCAGGACACTGGGCCACGGTCAAGCCCGATCACCCCGCGATCATCATGGCGAGCTCCGGCGAAACCATCACCTACAAACAACTCGATAATCGCTCGCGTCGACTGGCCGGCTTCTTCCGCTCGCGCGGATTGAACCGCGGCGACCACATTGCAATCCTGTTGCACAACGACGCGCGGTATTTCGAGATCCTCTGGGCTGCACTGCGGTCAGGCCTCTACGCAACTCCGGTCAATTGGCATCTGAAGCCAGCGGAGATTGCCTACATTCTCAACGATTGCGACGCCAAGCTGATTGTCACCTCGGCAGCGCAACGAGATCTCGTCGCCGAGATCGACTGGAGCGACGCCGCGAATATGACCACTCGGCTGATGGCCGATAGCACGTCCGATGGATTCGAATCTTACGAAGTGGCAGTCACTTTCGACGGGGACCCCATCGAGGAATCGACCGGCTCGGCGATGTTGTACACCTCGGGAACCACTGGGCGGCCGAAGGGCGTCCTGCGGCCACTTCCCGATGCCAAGCCGAGCGATCTCGATCCAGCGGCATTCGGACTCGCCGCCCTGTTCGGAATCGATGAGACGTCCGTTTACCTCTCCCCCGCACCGCAATACCACGCCGCGCCACTGAACTTCACAACCGCAGCCCACCGGGCCGGAGCGACCGTCGTCATGATGGAGAAGTTTGACGCCAGCGATGCACTGAACGCCATCGAAGGCTACCGGGTGACACACAGCCAATGGGTACCAACGATGTTCGTACGTTTGCTCGGATTGCCTGCCGCCGTACGCGAGACGGTGGATCTATCGTCACACCGCGTCGCGCTCCACGCTGGCGCCCCCTGCCCACCGGAGATCAAGCGTCAAATGATCGACTGGTGGGGTCCGATCCTGGTTGAGTACTACGGGGGCACTGATGCAGGCGGCTTCACGATGATCGACTCGCCACAGTGGCTCGAACACCCTGGCTCGGTGGGGCAATCGCTGACAGGTCCCATCCACATCATCGATGAAGAAACCGACACCGCCGTGGGAGCGGGTGAGATCGGAACCGTGTACTTCGGCGGCGACCCAGACTTCGTCTACAAGGGAGATCCTGAGAAGACAGCGCGCTCGCGCCGCAACGCCGAAATGTCGACCATGGGCGACATCGGTTACGTCGACGACGAGGGCTATCTGTACCTCACGGACCGCAAGGAGTTCATGATCATCTCCGGGGGCGTCAACATCTACCCCCGCGAGGCCGAAGACGTGTTGATACTCCATCCGGCGGTCGCAGATGTCGCCGTATTCGGCGTCCCCCATCCGGAGTTCGGCGAAGAGGTCACGGCCGCAGTGCAGCTCGCCGAGTCGGTTACGCCCACTCCCACGTTGGCCGAGGAATTGATCGGTTTCGCCCGAGACCGCCTAGCGACCTTCAAGTGCCCGCGCTCGATCCAATTCCACGATGAGCTGCCGCGTACCCCCGCGGGCAAGCTTCGTAAATCCGACCTTCGAGACCCATACATCGTTGCGGCCGGCCCAAAGCCATGACGGCGGACTGGCGAGATACCTCTGAAGCCGGCGACGATCTGCGAGCGAGGCTGCGTCATCAGCAGCAGGCTTTCCTGGCAGAGGGGCCTCCGTCTGCGGCGGTCCGACGCCACCGCATCGACCGATTGGTCGCGATGCTGTTCGAAAACTGCGACGCCCTTGCCGAGGCCATGTCTGTTGACTACGGGTCTCGCTCGCCGACCGCATCTGTGATGACCGAGATCATGGGAATCGGCTCGACGATCGAATACACCCGCAAGAATCTCGAACGCTGGATGCGTCCGAGGCGACCTCTTCGGGGATACCGGCTGCTGGGCGTGAAGGCGGAGGTCGAGCCGACGCCGAAGGGTGTCGTCGGCATCATCGGACCATGGAATTTCCCGGTGAACCTCGTCGCCCTGCCCGCCGCGGAAGCCTTCGCCGCCGGAAACCGCGTCATGATCAAGATGTCGGAAATCACCTCGCATACCGCGGAGACGTTCGCAGAGTTGGCGCCGCGCTACTTCGACGCGTCCGAATTGGACGTCGTCGTCGGCGACGTGGAGGTCGCAGCCGAATTCGCGCGTCTGCCTTTCGATCATCTGTTCTTCACCGGCTCACCCTCCGTCGGCCGGCTCATTCAGCGAGCCGCAGCGGATCATCTGGTTCCGGTGACGCTCGAACTCGGCGGCAAGAACCCGGTCGTCGTGGCAAAGGACGCCGACGTGAGCAGGTATGCGGCTCGCATCGCCCGTGCACGGCTGATCAACGGTGGCCAGGTGTGCCTGTGCCCCGACTATGTGTTCGTCGCCGACGAGCGGGTCGACGAATTCTGCCGAGCGGCATCGGCTGCGATTCGCGAGATGCTGCCGTCCGTCATCGACTCGCCCGACCTCTGCTCGTCGGTCAACACCGCGAACTATGAACGAGTGCTATCACTGCTCGAGGACGCGCGGCAGAAGGGCGCAAATATCACGTCGGTTGCGCCACCCGGAGAGTCGTTGCCCGACAGCGCGACTCGCAAGATCGCGCCCACGCTGGTGACGAACGTGGATCCGGGTATGCGAATCACTTCGGAGGAGATTTTCGGACCGCTACTCGTTGTGATGGGGTATCGCCAGCTGGACGAGGTGATCGACTACGTCAACGGCCAACCGTCACCTCTCGCCGTCTATTGGTACGGCAATGACAACAAAGAGTTCCGGCGGTTCGTCAGCCGTACGCGAAGCGGTGGGGTGTGCCGCAATGACTTCGCACTCCACATGTCCTTCCCACAGACACCATTCGGCGGAGTGGGCGGAAGCGGCACGGGCGCCTACCACGGCAAGGCCGGCTTCGATACCTTCAGTCACCATCGACCCGTCGTCGGCTCCGATATTCCTTTCAGTGTGACCGGCATTGCGGGACCCCCATACACCCGGCCCAAGGCCGCGCTGGCGAAGCTCTCGGTCTGGTCGACCCGGAGGCAGGCGCGCCGCCGGCTCATGAAGTTCGAGCAGCGAACCCGGTGAATCGTGAAGTCGTGACCATGCCTGAAACGCGACAGAGAGGTCGGTTCCGTGATGGTTGACAATGACCGGGTGCTCGACGAGCTTGGTTTCTACCTGCTTGCCGGCGCTGGTGGAGAGGGTCCGGCCACGTTGATGGACGAGGCTCGCAAGGGAGAGGAATTGGGCTTCGGCACCGGTTTCTTCGCCGAACGCTGGACCTCTTACAAGGAAGCCGGCGCGCAGTCAGGCGCAGCGTGTGCGGTGACGCAGCGGATGCATATTGGCACGGCCGCAACGAACTTCAATACTCGACACCCTCTGATCACTGGCTCGATGGCGGCGACGCTGCACCGACTTTCGGGAGGTCGATTCATCCTGGGGCTTGGCCGCGGAGTACCCCAGTACAGCGCACTGGGCGTATCACCGGCGACGACGGCGCAACTAGAGGATTTTGCGCACGTCATGCGCCGCCTCTGGAAGGGCGAGTTCATCGTCAACCACGACGGGCCAATTGGGAAATACGACGTGCTGGTGCTCGATCCCGACTTCGACGAGGACATCCGGCTCGGGTTGGTCGCCTTCGGACCCAACACGCTCAAGCTTGGCGGGCGCGCATTCGACGATGTCATCTTGCATACCTACTTCACCCCGGAGACTCTGCAGCGATGCGTCAAGACCGTCAAGGAGTCGGCCGAACAGACCGGGCGTGACCCCGAGTCCGTCCGCGTGTGGTCGTGCCTGGCGACTATCGGCGATCATCTGCCCGAAGAACTACGGCTCAAAAAGACCGTCGCGCGCCTCGCCACCTACCTTCAAGCCTACGGTGACCTCCTCGTAAGCACCAACGGATGGGATCCCACTGTGCTGCAGCGATTCCGCGAGGACTCGGTGGTGACGTCGGTAGCGGGGGCGATCGACCACAAAGCGACACCGGAGCAGATCGAACACGTGGCTACGCTGCTGCCTGAGGAATGGTTGTCGGCGTCAGCCACCGGGTCTCCTGCCCAGTGCGCCGAACGGATTCGCAAAGAACTCGAGTACGGCGCCGACTGCGTTATCACCCACGGCGCGACACCGGATCAGCTTCAACCCGTGATTGCGGCCTATCGCGCTACCGATACCAGACTCAACTAGTGGCACCTAAATGACGAACGTCGTTCTGCCCCACACATTGTCGGATATCACACAAACGTGGCTGACGGCTGCGTTGGGGGCTGACGGCACGCCCGTCGAAGTTGTCGAGCTAATTCTCGAACGAATCGGCACCGGCCAGGCGGGTTCCACATATCGCGCGACGCCGACATACATTGACCCGCAGCCGGAACTGCCGGAAACCCTCGTCATCAAATTGCCCGCCGAGGATGTTTCTTTGCGCGCCGGTCTCGCGCCCGGTTACCGAAGCGAGGTGGCTTTCTACGGCAAAGTGGCCCATACCGTCGAAGTTCCTGTCCCCCAATGCTTCTACTACGACATCAATGCCGACGGCACCGACTTCGCATTGCTGCTCTCAGACCTCGAGCCCGCGATCCAAGGAGACCAGATCGGCGGCTGTTCCAGCGAGCAGGCTAGAAACGTCGTCGCTGCCTTAGCAGGTCTGCATGGGCCGAGCTGGTGTGATCCTCAGTGGCTCGAAATGTCTGAGGTGGCCATGCCTAAACCAGGAGATGCCTCGGCCGCACAGATGATGAGCGAGGCCGCCAACGCCGCCGTCGCAATCGTTCTCGACAGGCTGGGGCATGAATTGAATCCAGCCGACCACGATACTCTGCGGGCGAGTATGAACGTCGTCGCCCATTGGCTCGTCAGTCAACCCCGGTATTCCCTGATGCACGGCGACTTTCGCGCCGACAACGTCATGTTCCACCCCACCAGGAACACAGTCACCATCGTCGACTGGCAAACGATCAGCGTGGGCCTGCCCGCGCGCGACTTGGCCTACTTTACCGCGTCGAGCCTGACGACCGATTGTCGCAGAGATATCGAAGTCAGCCTTGTCGAGCACTACCACACTGCGCTGTCGCGACACGGAGTCACTGGCTACGATTACGAAACCTGTTGGCGCGACTATTGTATCGGCATGATTCAGCCGCCGCTGATCTCAGTGCTGGGATGCGCCTTCGCGACACCAACGGCGCGTGGCGACGAGATGTTTGTCCACACCCTCAAGCGATCCTGCGCAGCGATCCGCGACTTGCAGACGTTGGACCTTATCGACGGCGCCGCTGGCTGGGGCCACTAGGCGCTAGGCCGCCACCGCCGGTCGCCATACGAACGATGGGATGGTTGCGAGGTCATAGAGGCCGGGCTCAGCGTCCAGCACAACCGGGATCGCATTCACCGCGTGCATTGCGGTGGCCAGGCCGCCATCCGGGCCCCTCAGGGGGCCTCCGAGGCAACATACACCTTGACGGTTGCCGACGTACGGGATGTAGGTTGGACGGCGTCGCAGTCCGTCGGAGGGAGTCGATGCGTGCCGATTCGGGCCGTTCAGTGGGCAACCGGTGCAGTCGGACGTCCCCAACTTCAGGAACTGATCGAACATCCCGATCTGGAGTTGGTCGGCGTGCTGGTGTACGACGCGGCCAAGGAAGGGATCGACGCTGGCGCGCTGTGCGGCCTTCCTGACACCGGTGTGCTGGCGACCACCGACAAGGAAGCGATCTTTGCTCTCGGAGCAGACGTCGTTATCCACGCCGCGAGCAAGGCCTACGCCGCGCAGACAAACGCCGAGGACATCTGCCAACTGCTCTCAGCGGGCTCGACGGTGATCTCAACGACCTCCTACAACCACCTTCCGACGTACGGGCCGAACGTGGAAGCCAAATTCGTCGACGCTTGCATGAAGGGCGGCTCCCGCTTCCACGCCGCAGGCGAGAATCCCGGCTTCATGATGGAGCGCCTCGTGACAACCGTTACCGGACTGAGTAAGCACATAGACCGTGTCGATCTGTATGAGGCTGTCGACGTGTCGGATATCGCGAGCCCGCAGATGATGTTCGACCTGATGGGCATGGGTCGCAAGCCCGAAGAGATCACCGTCGACTCCCCCATCGTCGCCAAACTCGACATGGCTTACCGCCAGGCGTTGAATGGGACGGCAGCGGTGATGGGGATCGAGCTCGACGGCATTCGGGTTGCGGTGAACACTACGACCCTTCCGCACGACCTCGACGTCGCGGCGGGCACAATCTCTGCCGGCACCGTTGCAGGACAGCGGCTCTCGTGGTTCGGAGAATGGAGGGGCCGCGACCTCCTGGCAATTCACGAGGAATGGATAGCGACCTACGATCTGCCGCAATGGAACTTGCAGGCACCGGCTCCAGGCCAAACGACGCCGCTGATCCGTGTGGCCATCCGCGGTGTTCCCAATTTCGACCTTCAATTGAATGTGTCGTGGGGTGAGGTGCCGCCGAGTCTGGAGGGCACCAACCCGGGTCACTTGATGATTGGCATGAGCGCGATACGGGCCATCCCCGACGTGCTCGCTTCGCCGCCGGGAATCGTCACCGCACCCGTGTTCGGCGCGCTCGTGCCCCAGCGGTAGCGAGCGAGCGGCCCTAGTCCGAGTTCGACGGCGTGAGGATCGTCGCAGGCATCAATTCGGCACGCGCTCACAACCGCGGAAGTGCAGCGGCCGCCGCGGCAGCCTTCTCGGCCGGCCAAAGTGCTTGGCGTCGAGCGCGACGAGCTCGGCTCCCATCCGTGTTGAATCCGCGGGCCGACCTCCGCGGACACAACGAGGTCGTTCCACTTTCAACGAATGTCAGCCCGGTGGTGGTGCTGTGTCGAACAACACGGGAAGCGCAGCTACACGCCTACGACGGTCGATCCCAGGCCGCCGCATAGAAGAAACGACCGTTCTCACGATACGAAACCGGTATTCTCAGAAGGTCGAGTGGAGATCGTCGCGCGGACGCCTAAAGTCGCCAGAAGGAGACCCAATGTCGGATCGAATTGATCTGCATCGCAGGCTCGCCAGAAGCAAGTGGGAGGCCTATGCGAACGCTCGGGAGACGGGTCGGGTCAAGTACTCGGACGAATGGGTTTATGCGCCCGACGCGGTAATCATGTGCCCGCGCTTCAACAACGGCGAGCCACAGCGGTTCGCCGACTTGGCCACCGAGGAGCTGCTACCGCTGCTGCCTGCGGACGGCGCCACCCTGACCCCTGAGATCAGGATGTGGTGGAAGCACATGCCGAATTGGCGACTCGTTAGCCCGTTCGACTGCAGTGCCACCGAATGGGGCTTCGCAGTAAAAGACACCTACGCGGGAACCACATCTGATGGCAGAGTCCTTTCACTCGATGAATGGGATTACATCTGGACCAACGACGACGGTCAGATCACCCGGTGGGACTGGTTTGTCGACTCCAGCCAATGGAACCCCTACCTGGAGCTCATCGGGCTTGACCCCGATACGCTGACATACATCGACTACGTCGCCAACTACCTGCGAATCGACGGCCACGGGTAGGACAATTGCTCAAATCTGGGGGTAGGGGCCACGCGCACTGGCCGTGCCATGTCTATATGGCGTAAACCCGGCTCGACGGCCTGACGGCGGACCTAGGGCCCGCGGACCGCGAGGCCCCGCAGAACGGTGTCCCGGGAGTGGATGAGCGAGGCGCGGGTACCCAAATCACGCACGACATTCGGCGGAATCCACAGCACGCCGATCGCGCATCGAGTCAGGATGTCCATGCGCGATGTCGGCACGACCAGATCGCCCGCCTTGATGCCCACGGCGAGTAGCTCGCTCATCTCACGCAGTCGAGTGTCGAAGTCCCACAGGGGTTCGGCGACCTCCGGCGGTGCATGACGCATCCAGGCGAGCTGAATCGCGAACTCGTCGGGAAAATGGTCGACGGCGTTGATGTTCAACCAACACAACGCGTCAAGCTTCTCGGTCGGTGACGAACCGGTGCGCACGATATCGGCCCACGCGTCGCCGATCTTTTGCGTGAAAGACAGCATGATCGTTTTGAGCATCTCGTCCTTGGAACCGAGATGGCGATAGACTGTTCCCGGCGGAAGGTTCGCCGCGGCCGCAATATCCCGAATCGTCGTCACCTCGAAGCCCCGTCGGCTGAATTCCGTACGTGCCGCGATGCGCACGCGTGAGGCCGTGTCGTCGACAGCTTCGTTCTCACCGACCCAGGATTTGACGACGATATTAGCGACAGCGAAAGCGGGGGACCGATCGAGGTGGTCGTTGGTCGGATCGGCTGCGGCAAGCCCGAATACGTGAATGCCGCACAGTACTTCGGCGACATCGTCGGTGGGGGCACCGTGCCGGACGATGGCCAGGCCTGCGTGCAATACGCTTTGGCATACCCGGTCCGCAACCACGGCGAGGTCGAGGTCGGGCCGGATGAAGCCAGTCCTGCGGCCGGCGCGTAGCAGTTGAAACATCGCTGTCTCGATGCCCGACGACTTACCGTCGGACTCCGGCGAGTTCCAACCCTTGGAGCGGCCCTCGAGGAACGACATCTGAAGTGCGGCTTGATGTTTCGCCGCACAGCGGGCGATCTCGCGGCACAGGGCCCTGATCTGCTCTGCGACTGGAGGCGAACTTTCTTCTGCGAGCTGGGCCACCGCTGTTGCGCCGACGAGATCTAAGTCTGCGCGATAACGTCGATTCAATTCATCGAGTAGCGCATCCTTTGACTTGAAGTGATGGTAGAGACTGCCCACCAGGATCCCGGAGGCGTCGGCGATTTGTTGCAACGACGTGCCGAGACCGTGCTGGGCGATGAGCCTGTTGGCTGCCTGCAAGACTTCGCCACGCCGAGTTAAGTCCTCCGAAGTGCCCGCCGCGCGGCGACGGGGACGCTTGGCGCTGGTCATTGTGCGTTCCGACACTAGCAGTCAGCTAACCCGCGCATCGGGACGCCCCGCCGCCATCGCCCGGGATCATCGGTTGAAGCGACCAGCGGGCGCATGTACGACGGATCGGCAGGGACATGTCCGGCGGTTTGCACCGCCGATAGCATCGCCATGAATTCATCGTTGACGGCGTTCGTGGACTCGTCCATCCACTCCACGACGCAGACGCGTTCAACAATTGCCCACCGGCCGGCACGGCGCTCGAGCCGGTCGACGTACCGGCCGCCCGAAATCGTCACGTGGTTGACGGGCTTACAGTCCGTGCCGATAAACAGGTAGTAGGTCTCGGCATGAGCGGTGTCGCCGTCGATCTCGGATGTGTGATTGGTGATGTAGTGCTGATAACGGGTCTGGTGAAAATGGTAAGCGAAGGCCCAGTCGATGAATCCCTCGACATCGCCGACAAAGCCGACATGATTGTCGATCGCGCCGTCGTGATAGGCCGAGCGCAGTAGCGCGCGGTCCCGGCGGTCTACCCCACGCGTGTAGCGCAGCATGCATGCCCAGACCTCGTCGCGCGCCTCTAGGCGGGCAACACGCTCACTGAGTTCCTGGGTCATTGGCCGTCCCATCCGTTGATCCGGATCACTTCGTTGACGTCGCGCCGCGGTCCTGACGAAGATGTGTGACCCGCGCGCAGACGCCCGACCGGCAACAGGCATCCCTGCACGAACGTGTCAGGAATTCCGAGCAGTTCGCGCACTTGCTGTTCACGATCAAGGTGCAATGTGGTGATGCACGTGCCGTAGCCGCGTGTGTGCAATGCGAGCTGGAAGTTCCATACCGCCGGGAAAATGGAGCCATATAACGTGGCCATATAGAACGACTCATCGCCATCGCTTCGTGGATACGTTGGCTCGTAGCAGGGGATCACCAGAGCGGGCACCTTCGCCAGATGCTCGACGAGCCACTCGGTGGATGACATCAGCCGCGCTTCTGCCGAACCGGCAGGTATGAAGCTCGCAATCATCTGACCACCGACCTTCTTGAGGTAGGCCGAGCGGTACAGCTCCGCAATCGCGCCGCGAAGCCTGTCGTCGATGATGACCAGCCAACGCCAGTTCTGCTGATTTGAACCGTTGGCTGCGTGCAGAGCTATCCGCAGGCAGTCGCGAATCTCGTCGAGGTCGATAGCGCTGTCGAGGTCCAAGGTTCTGCGCGCAGAGCGCGTGGCGGTGAGCAGATGGTCGATCTCCACGATGGCTCCTAAGTGGTCTGGGGTCGGCCGGCTGTCACGGAGGCGGCGAATTCCGAGCCGATCAGTTCGAGGTATCGATCGGCGTTTCCGCCCTGGGTGCTGAACGACAGCAGCCGTTTCAGGTAGAGGTGAGCATCGTGTTCCCACGTGTACCCGACACCGCCGAACACCTGGATTGCGGTGTCGCCGACGGAGGCGAGTTGGCCGCTGAATGCCTTGAGTCGCAGCGCCGCGAGGTGACGGTGATCGCCGTCGCCCTCGTCGGCAGCCCACGCCGCGTGGATCACCCCGCTACGGGCCAACTCCACTTTCTCGAACATGTCGACGCACAGGTGGGCGACCGATTGAAAACTGCCGATCGCCTGACCAAATTGTGTGCGCGTTTTGGCGTAGTCGACTGTCATGTCGACGAGGCGTTGTGCGGCACCGAGCGCGTCGGCCGCCGCAACGATCAGCACGTCGTCGACGAGCGCCGATAGTGCCTGAGCGCCCGCAGTTCCCAGCAGTCTTCCCGGCGCGCGGTCGAGCGTCACCTGGAAGCAACGGTGGGTCTGATCGATGCCCGGCAGTCGGCCCCGCGTGACGTCCGGTAAGGCGGTCTCGACGGCATAAAGCGCCAGGCCCCCCTCATGCTGGGTCACAGTCAAGATGACGTCGGCGGCCCTGGCATCGTCGACGACGAACTCTCCAGAGACTCGGCCGTCGCCCGACAATGTGGCCGGCACCGAGTACAGCGGCCCAACCGTGGCGACCCGATCGCCGGCGGCGATGCCCGAGAGCAGTTCGGCCGCTTCACTGTCGGCCCCGAAGCGTGCGATCGCCCTCGGCGCGGCGACTGCGCTAGACAGCCACGGTCCCGGGTACAGGCCCGCTCCCATTTCCTCGGCGACGATCGCCGCGTCGACCATTGTCATGCCGGCGCCGCCGTGCTCGGCAGGGACCAGCACGCCGGTCGCGCCAAGGTCGGCGAGCCCGTCCCACACCCGAGGTGTGGTTCCGCTCTCGTCGTCGATTAGCTGCCGAACGTGGGCGTCGACTCCAGCATGCTCGGCCAGGAACTGCCGCACGGTGGCACGCAAGGCGCGCTGTTCATCAGTCGGCTCGAGGTTCAAGTGTGCTCCTCACTCGTTGCACCAGCGCTCATCGTCGCGGCAGACCGAGCACTCGCTGAGCGGTAATGTTCTTGTTGATCTGCGTCGTGCCGCCGGCAATGGTCAATGCGCGGGCAGTCAGGCGGTAATCGGCCCATCTAGCACTGGCAGTCGGTCCTAGCACGTCGTAGGCCAGAGCGGCCAACTTCTGGCCGCACTCACCCCACACCGACTTAGCCAGGCTTGCCGTCGAAAAGGCGTCCCCGCCGTGCAGCATCGCCGAAATCGAGCGCAGGCATAAGACTTCGAGAAACTTGATACGGGTGACAAGCTCGCCGATACGGTGCAAAGTGATGGGATCCTGCAGTGCCGGACGATCGCCCACGCGCGCCGTTGCCAGGTCGCCGACGAGCTGTTCAAGATCAACTTGCAGTTCCGAGTATAGCCGCGCCGCTGCTGCGCGTTCATAAGACAGCGTCGCGGTAGCGACCTTCCACCCTTCGTTCAACGGACCGAGCATCGCGTCGGCCGGGATGCGAACATCGGTAAAGAACACCTCGGCGAAATCCATGTCACCGTTAAGCGCAACGAGAGGCCGAACGCTGATCCCCGGCGACTTCATATCCACGAGAAAGCACGAGATCCCTTGGTGTTTCGGGGCATCGGGGTCAGTGCGGACGTAGAGCTGGCACCAGTCGGCGCGATGGCCTAGTGACGTCCAGATCTTCTGGCCGTTGACGACGTACTCATCACCGTCCTGTATTGCCCTGGTACGCAGTGACGCCAAGTCCGAACCGGATTCGGGCTCGGACATACCCTGGCACCAGATATCGTCTGCGCGAAGCATCCGTGGGAGGAGATCGAGCTTCTGCCTTTCACTGCCGTATTGCATGATCGCCGGCGCGATGTTGTTGATACCAATGATGTTCAGCGGGTTGGGGACTCGCGCACGGGTGGTTTCCTCGGCGTAGACGAGTTGCTCGAGGACCGAGGCGCCACGGCCCCCGTAGGCCGTGGGCCACGCCACCGCCGCCCACCCGTCATCCGCTAACCGCGCATTCCACTTGCGCAATAGCTCGAACGCCTGGTCATCGGCCCCTGGATGACGGGTGGCAGCAACGATGTCCTCAGTCAGATTCGCAGCGAGCCACGATCGGAGTTCCGTGCGGAACTGCTCGGCTTCGGGCGAGTAGGTGAAATCCACGGGTTCCCATCCGGCTTGCTGGTGTTTGACGGCAACAGGCCTCCCAATCTAGGTTGAAACAGAATTCTGTTCAAGTGGTGATTTGGAGCCAGAGTGGCCGACGATGAGGCCGGAAAGCGCTTCCAGGCGCTGGGCATGTTCGCTTCTGCGCTCGCGGGGAAAGCAGTTGCCGTGATGGAGGGCGCCGACGCCGACGGGCCGTGGACCGACGGCGAAGCTATCTACATCAATCCGTCAGCTTCAGCGCAGTTCACGCTACGGGCGATCGCTGCGCAGGCGTCTCTGATCGCCGCGGGCAGTCTCGATCCTGATGTGGTCCGCCCGATAGTACGACATCCCAGGCTGGCCAAACGGTACCTGGCCGTCGAAGCGCACCGTGCGCTGGTGCTCAATGCTGGGTTGCTTCCGGCCGCGCTGCTCGATCTGGGAGACGCTGAAATCGCAGGGCGAAGCGACTCGGCGACGGCCTCGTTAACACTCGCTTCGACCAAGACCGCCCTCGCCGCCGCACCGCCGATTTTCGGCACGATCCGCGCGAAGAAGGTGCTGGCGGCATCTCGTGACGCGGTATCCAAGGCAGGCCAGGAGGCCGTGGGGCACGCGCCACGCAAGCAGACGGATGGCCGGGCCGATCAACTCGAGGATCTCGACGAAGACAGCGTCGACGAGTCCGACGATTTCGACTTGTTCTCCAGTCCGATCGGCGGCGGTACGTTCATCGGCAGGTGGCTGTCGAAACTGCTCAAAAGCGCCCGTAAAAGTGGAGACAACAGCCTTGGGCCGCCTGGCGCCGATTCTGCGTCGCACCAGACGAATTCGGCGAAGCGTGGGCGCCACGCCGTGGCTTCTTTGGCCTCGGCTGCCGGCGAAGATGTCAACGACTTCGAACCGACTGATTTCACGTATCCGGAATGGGACGCCGCCAAGAACGTCTACAAGCCCGACTGGTGCACGGTGCACGAGGTGGAACCGCGGATTAAGCCGTTCGCCACACAGGCGATCGAGGGCGCGATCACCGTCCGCAAGCCGCTCGCCCGGCTCGGCATGGGGCTGCATCGGCGCCGACGCCAGCCCCAGGGCGACGACATCGACATCGACGCTGCAATCGAGGCACGGGTGGAGGTGATGGCCGGCTCGGTGCCCGACGAGTCGGTCTACATAGACACTCTGCGGCGCCGACGCGACCTCTCGGTCCTGCTGTTGTTAGACGTGTCTGGCTCGACCGCCGAGGCCGGGACTATGGGCCGTACCGTGCATCAACAGCAGCGGGCGGCGGTGGCACATCTCATGATCGCCCTTCACGATCTCGGTGACCGGGTGTCGCTGTATGCCTAC
>Ga0075364_10000363_pt1 | contig 22352 bp, 23 predicted proteins | sample EndMetdeltDD1764_FD_71517 | JGI IMG/M metagenome (GOLD analysis project Ga0075364, IMG submission 71517) | Populus endosphere microbial communities from Tennessee, USA - Endosphere MetaG P. deltoides DD176-4 | ecosystem: Host-associated > Plants > Roots > Endosphere | place: USA: Tennessee...
CTATATAGTAGTATATACCCAGCTCTGAGGCTTTGACAAGGGGCAAAAAAATGCTAGTCACAACGAATGTTCTATAGTATAATACTCTCAGTTACAGCGACTCAAAGGTTCAGACACTACTTTAGCTTTTGGCTCTTTGCCTCTTTGTAACTCCTAATCTCTGTGATTTGCAGGATTGACAAGCTGCCTGCTATGTAATTCAATAGAGAGGTGGCAACGACTATGAACCTTCCAACAATTACCCATAACGGGTTGTCATTTATTAACCTGTCTAAACCTACCGAGGCACAACTTCGTGCACTCAATAAAAACTTTGGATTTAGTTTGCTGAACCTTGAGGATTATCTGTACAAAACGCAAATTCCAAAGATTGAGCTTTATAAAGAATATTCGCTTCTCGTGCTTGATATTCCCTATATTCAACAAACATCCAAAACGAAAGAGCCCACAAACAAGCCTTTAACTAACACCCTTACCAGCCAAATTCCTTTCCCAGCAATACCTCGAGTTCCAAGAAAACGGATCAATATTGGCGAAGTTGATTTCTTTATCGGTAAAGATTACCTCGTCGTTCTCCATGATGAAAAGACATCTCAGATTGATGAACTCTTTGAGATGTGTAAGATTACCTCAAAATATCGAGAAGATGTCATGGGGAAAGGCTCAGTCTTTCTCCTTTATCGTATTGTCGACATTTTGATTGACTCATCGTTTGCTTACGTAGATGCGGTTACCAATGCAATTGATTCTATTGATCGACAACTCGAAGAAAAAAGTTCAGCCGATGTCATTGAAGATATTTCGGTAACGAGACGAAACATCGTCGTCTTTGAAACAATGATCAAACCAGCTCTCCCGATCTTTGCTGATCTTGAAAAAGGCAAATATGCTCCACTCAACGGAGAGATGGCACTCTACTGGAGTAACATCTTGGACCACGTACAAAAGATCTGGGATCGACTTGATGATAACAAAGAGTTAATTGAAGGCATCTCGCGAAGTTATGAATCACTCCTGACGGTACGCACTAACGAAATTATTCGGGTGCTTACGGCATTCACCGCAATTCTCCTCCCCCTTACTTTGGTCGCGAGTCTTTACGGGATGAATGTCCATCTTCCTTTTGCTGATATCCCTGGCGCGTTTTATCTTCTAACGTCCCTCATGATTTTAATTGCCGTCGCGATGGTAATTTACTTCCGAATTAAAAACTGGTTTTGATTTGCCATAACAATTTGGGCAAATCATAGTTTGCGCTAGCAAAGCTATTATCCCGAGGCTCCCCGATTTGTTTCTGCTTTTGTTTTTGCTCGACTGAGAACAATGCTGCTTTTTTTCTTCCGTGCACCTTGCATGCCAGTTTGTTTCCCTTGTGGTTGTTCTAAATCCTGCATGTTTGACTGCTCTGCTTCCATGCTTCTTTGTTTGTCGTCCTCTTCTTCTTGAGCTCTTTGCTGTTCGGCTTGTTTACGTTGCTGTCTCTGTTGTTGTAGTTCACTTTCCATAGTGAACTGGTTGCCATAATTTTGATTATGCAGTTGATGTAATTGCTTCCTCGTTTCATCCATTTTTGCCTGCTCAGGGGTTTGTTGTGAAGTTGCCGTTTGTCCTTGTGCTGTGTGCTGTTTCTGTGCAGGTGGTGGAGTAGCTCCGCCATCGGGGCTTTGTTCATCGCCAGTTGTACTACTTGCTCCGTAAAGCATGTCGACAAAAGCTTTTGTGGTATCGCTAGCTTGTTTGGCTGCTCCTTTTACGACTTGGGTGGCAGCATTTTTTGCCGCTTGGGCAGTGGACCGGACTGGTGTACTTTGTTCAAAGCCGGTATCGACTTCGTCTGAAAAACTTCCAAATTGATTCTTGGGCATAAGATTATTTTACTACAAATCAGTATTCATTTCTTCCCTGCATTGCTTGTTCGAGTGTCGTCGGATCAGCGTATTCCAGATCAGCACCAGTTGGCAATCCACGGCCAATTCGGGTAACTTTGAGTTCGGGACTTCGCGCCTTTAATTGTTTCGCAATATACATAGCCGTTGCTTCACCTTCCATTGTCGGGTTTGTCGCTAAGATAATTTCTTTAATCCCCTCTTGCTCAGTAGCACGATTCAACAACTCACCAATTTTAATTTCATCCGGGCCAATATTATTCAAAGGATCGATCTTCCCATGCAACACATGGTATGCACCGTGATACTTCCTACTTTTCTCAAGTGCCAAGACATCGAGTGCTTGCTCGACAACGCATACGACACTTTGATCTCGCTTCATATCAGCACAAATAGAGCAAGGATCTGTCTCATCAATCGTAAAACAAATTGAACACATCATCGTCCCTTTCTTAAGGTTTTGTACTGATAAAGCAAACCGATCCAATTCGCCTTGCGGCACATGAAGTAAGTAAAATGTTAATCGTTGCGCTGATTTTGGACCAATGCCGGGAAGTCGTTCAAATGATTCAATAACTTGCTGAATAGCTTTGGGGATTTTCATAGCCCCATTGTACCATCTTTTTTAATTTGTTGCTTTTGAGGATTTCTCGAGTTTTGTTAACCGTTTTTCATGATCAACGTCGGTTTCTTTAAGAACCCGATTATCGTGAGTGATAAAAGCTTGTTCTTCTTGCACCTGTTCTAGTTTTCCAATAATCTGATCAAATCGAGTAAACATCTCACTCCGAAATTGTGTAAACATTTCCTCAACTTCTGCTCTGGTGACGGGCTTTTCTCCAAGTATATTTCTTTTCATATTTCTAGTATAAATAGATCCCAAAGGAAGACAAGAGGACAAAGTGGGTCTTACCAGACCAAGTCTTTGCTGATCGATTCACCTGTTTTGATGCGACGAATTGCTTCGGCAAGCAGTGGGGCAATTGAAATAATGGCAATTTTTGAATGCTTTTGAACTTCGGCTCTTTGTGCAATTGAATCAGTAATTAAGACTTCTTCAATTTCTGAATCGCCAATCTTTTGCAATGCTTCTCCTGAGAAGAGTCCATGGACTGCAGCAACACGAACGCTCTTTGCTCCACGTTTTTTCAAGAAGTTTGCGGCATGAGCAATCGTGCCACCGGTATCAATCATGTCATCAACAATTAAGACATCTTTTCCCTGTGCGTCCCCAATCATATCAAGCGTGTCAGAGACATTGTTAAGCTTTACGTCTCGTTGTTTGTAGACAAGTGCAACATCTTCCGCACCCAACAATTTTGCGTATGCCGTTGCCCGAAGCATCCCGTTTTTATCAGGAGCCGCGACAACTAAATCTTTTAGCTTTCGTTGTTTAATTGCTGGAATCAATGAGTAACTCCCATAGAGATTATCCCAGGGTTTTTGCGTAAAGCCTTCTTGTTGCTCTGAATGAATATCCACGGTAACAATCCGATCGACACCTGTTGAGGTAAGCATTGAAGTGACAACTGATGAACTAATCGGCACACGAGCCATTTCTTTTCGATCTTGTCTGGCATACCCAAAATATGGGATCACTGCTGTCACTTCAGCAGCGGATGCGCGTTTGGCTGCATCAATCATAAAAAGAAGTTCCATGAGAGAATCATTTACTGGTGAGGAGGTTGGCTGAATAATAAAGACATGTCGTCGTCGCAAATTAGGTTCAATCCGAACACGAATCTCCCCATCAGCAAAAATACTAACCGGTTCATGCACTTCAAGATCAAGTTTCTTGCCAATAGCATGAGCAAGCGCTGTATTAGCCCGCCCACTGACTAAAATAAAATCATTTTTTGTCATTGTTGAGTGTATTGTACTAAATTAAGACTGAGAATACAAAACTATTCTTCATCCTCTGTTTCATCGGAAGTGATTGAAGCAACGACTTCCGAAATCATTGGTCTTCCTTCTACTGTTGCTTCTGAAAAAGGAAATCCCCAAGAAATCCCGCTCATTATCCGGCTCACTAAAAGGGCTGACGGTTGTTTATTCTCCGGAATCAGATTTAAGGATCCAGCGGCAATTAGTTCGGTTAGGTATCTCACCTCATTATAATAAGGTGATTGTTCCCCATGTTGAAAAACATCGGTATGCATATCCAAAGCTCTTCCAATGAGGGAGTCTCGATCAATCACACTATTATTTCGCTCAACAGAAGTCAGGACATACGACATCAATGTCTTGGCAGCAAAATGTAACTGCAAATCTCTGTCTGTCGTCTCCCATTGAGGAAGAAGCCCTGCAAAAAATTCTCTATTTTCTCCAATTCGTTCTCGTTCTTCCTCAGAGTGTTCATCAAACGGTAAAAGAACATATTCTCTCTGAGGGATGTTACCATGAGTATCCATATGCCCCGTCTCTTGTAACATGGGAACAAATCCCTGTTCTGCACGGCCAAACGCTTCCAAAGGTGGTACATCATCAAGGATCATTTGCCCAACTTTTTTCTGCAAAAGCGCATTTTCTTTTCGAGATGCGTAGAAGAGTTCGTTAAGTCTTTGATCAGAAAATTGGTAGCCATCATCAGGATCAACAAATTTCTCAGCGTTTTTAATAAGATAAGTACCAACTCGTTGACAAATTTCAGGATACCGCCCCATAAACTCAAGGAACTCTTCAAATGTCTCTCCAACAAAGCCTACCCGTTCGGCCTCTATTCGTAAGATTTGTTCATAATCATCAGCGGCACCTTGAGGTGGTTTCCACAGCTGCTCAACGGCAAGTCTCATGGCCCGAGTTGATGAAGTCATATACCGTAAAACCATTAAATCTCCCGCCAACGAAGCTTCCCCTGCTCCCCCTTGATGTTTACCCGTAGCCTCATCAAAGATAGACGCTTTTACTTTATCACCTGTTCCTTTAATCATCCATTGAGGAAATTCATAGCTCCAATCAGGCAATGCTAGCATCTTTTCGGATAATGCAGCAGTACGGTTTTCATCCTCTTCTCGGCCAAAGTCAAAAATAAGATCATCAACAGCAGCAGCCATTAATTCAGAAAGATAGACTTCCGGATCCCAATAAGGAGAGTCCACGTCTTGTTCATTCACATAATTCATATACCATGCAGTACCGGAAAGAGAGTCGTGCGTCCCATCTCCATTATGATAAAAAGTAGGAAGACTATGTTCCCCAAAGGGATTCTTGAGGAATCGTTCCCCCACGTTTGTAGTACCATGCCTTCCATAGTTTCTATCAACTGATTCCAACGCATGCGCCATAAAAGTGACACTTGCTGAGACTAATGCTTGATGCCCTTCGTGCTCTCTAAGCCAGTCAGGGATGAGCTGATCAACAAACATCCTATTCTCCATTAATTGTTCCTGTTCTTTCTCAGTTTTGATATCACCTGGCAACAGGAAGAATTCCCGATCTTGTATTTGGGCAATTTTCGCTTCAGTAGCGGCAATATCTTCAATAACAGGAAACGCTCGAGGAATAAGATACAATGGAAATTGGTCTCTAAGTAGGTCTGGTAAGGTATGTGTCTCTTCAAAATTATCTTGCGGCCGCCATCGCCCAAGCACTCTCATTCGCTCGCTGAGTAAACCCATAAAATCTTTCCCTTGCATCTCTTCATAATATACCTGCATATCCTCTGCCCCAATTCGTGTCACCATATTCTCTCCGAACAAAAGACCAGACACAGCGCGCTGGATTCGTGGATCCGTTTGCTGAAGATAATCTTCTACATCAGTCGGCATTTTATGAGAAGCATTACTACGAGCAGCAACTTTTTGGTTAATAAGAGTCACTTTTTGTTCAAGAGCAGCTTTAGTAATCGAGGCTAACCTCTCGGCTTCAGCTGAATCAAGCTTTGAATTATGTACTTGAATGACATCGCTGTCTTCTTGCTTTTCTAAATGATAACTCCGTTCTGCCGCTTTTACTTCTACTTCTTCACTCCAAATTTCAGCCCAGGCATCCGTTAGAAGATCACCAAACATAAGTCCTTGCGGAGGAAATTCTCCTCCTCTGAAAAAGTCTGTTAATAAAAATGTTTGAATAACAGCTCGTTTTTTATCGTTAGCAAAAATTGTTTGATCAGATTGGTTATCAGCAACACTCGCCATAATACAATCAACACCAAGCTGTTCATCAAAAATCGGTTCTTCATATAACCCATTTACAAATGAAGCAAACTCACGATATACTCTCGCGCTCTCAAATTCACTATCTCCTCGTTTGTTGCCAGTCCGTTTTTGTCTTTTGATTCTTTTTATAGTTTCCCCATCGACCGTAATATCCTCTTCTACTAAATCATGCACTTGTATAGCGTCTTTGACGGCAACTGCAGCTTTTATCGTGTTTGATTCTCTCGGTGAGATTAAATCAGGTGCGGTTGTGGTAATGGCATCAAGCATTTTCGTAGTACTAACAACGGCATTCACTGCATGTTCTGGCTGAGCCCAAGTATATTCTAAATCCATCCGCATACTATCTACAAAACCTATATGTTGCTCAGTCGCGATATATTGGGTTTTCATAAATTGTTTAACACTCCGCGTCAAGTGATCCAACCAGAACTTTTCTTTTCCACCTGGATAGCTTTCCGCTGTTTCTACCCATTGCTCGGCAGAATACTGATTATGTTCTTGTGCAGATCGCATTTCTGGAGGTACGAGTCGATAATCGCGGGGTGGAAGGGATTCGGAAGTAGGAAGTTTGTCGACATTGATTGGCCATTCGCCAGGCTTAATGCCTGAATTGATAAGTATCAGTGCAACCTCGGCCAAAGCGGGATTCTCCCTCAATGAGGCATAATATTTTGCCGTGGGATGAATTTCAACACTGTCTTCCACACGTTCTCTCAATTCATCAAGCAAACGAAACTCATTTCGCTGGGATCGTGGCAAATGATTTAGGAAAGATTCTGCTTTCTCCGTTGCTGTGGGACCTGGAAGGAGTGTTGGTTCACCTTCATAATACCCCATCTGTGCCAGTTTTTCTAAAATACGTCTATCTTCCGGTCTTGCGCTGGCAACTGCCATCATTCTTGTTAAATAAGGAGAACTCAATTCTATAAAAATAGGACGACCATCGGCGGTTGCCTCTGGACGTTTATCTTGAATTTCTACGCTGGTAAAATGGCCGAAAAGATCTGGTTGATCAGTCGGCAAATTAATTGAGATAGAATAATGATCTTCTTCGTCTGGAGGAAGGATTATTTCCCACCGATCAGAGACCTTAATGAGAGGAGTGTCTTCCTCTTCAGAAGGCTTTAATTCAAGTCCGGTGGGAGTTGGTATAACATCCCCACCAAAAGGTGAAGACGCAAAAAATCCACCGATCTTCAATAAATTTATTCCGTCTGAACGTCCAACCAAGATATCAATAACAGGTAAGTCTATTCGAGGTCCTGAGTCTTGGCTTAAGGCTTGATGAGCTAAAACTGACGATGCTCCAGTCAGCAGAAAAGTGCTCTCTCCTGCAGCATAAAGAGCAGGTCGAACTCGATCAGCTATCACTTCTATAAAACGAACATCAGCTTCATGAGTAACAGGAACCCATTCTCCACCTTCAGCCCGCACAGCAAATGGTGCATTCTCTGCAGTAACTTCTTTGGATCGTGCAGCCTCTGGCTTTTTAGTACCTCTTTCAACCATAATAAAGATAGCCTATATTTTACCACTATAAATTGTAATAGCAACAACTTCTCTAGGTAATAATAGTCTTTTTTTATTACTATGAGGCATCTTCAGTGTAGAAATATCTCGAAGATGATTATTTTCCTCCCAACATCCCAGCCAAGCCGCCCATGCCGCCTGTCATTTGTTGGAGTTTTTTCGCTGCTACTTCTTGAGATTTTTTAACTGCTTCGTTTACTGCTTCTCGGATATCATCATCAGATTTATCGTTTGATTTGATCTCAATGATTTTTTGATCTCCTGAGATTTTGACATAGACACCCTTTTTACTAACTTCAACAATTTCTTGTTGCAATTGTTTTTGGATAGCCATGGCCTCATCCCGCATCTTTTTTAATTCGCCTAATTGTCCAAATGGATTCATCATAATAAATCACCTCATTTCAATCTTATGATTGAAATGATCCCGAAAATCCGAAGATTTTTGGGACACATTCCTTAGATACTAACTACTCTTCAATTCTACCGCAACTGAAACTTCATTTCCAGTCAGGAGTTTGCATACTTTTATTAATGCCTCTCGTGTTTTATTTTCATCAAGCCGTTCTTTATGAAATTTATAATTTGCCTGGATAATAAGGTTTTTCTTATCGTAGCTCTTAATACTACAACCACGAAGAACCCCAGCAATAGTATGGTTGTATTGTTTCATCTCTCCAATAATGTGCATCCACAGTGAATCCAACCATTCTTTGGTCACGCCCTCCACCGGCACATGCATAAGTTCTACTTTGCTTATCGCAATCTTCGGTTCGTCATCAACGACATCTTTCTTGGGTTCTCCATACAACGCTTGGTTTTTTTTGATCGCGCCTACCTGTTTACGAAGCGATGAAACTGTAACATCTTGAGCACTAGCGTTTAAATCCCCCGCCCTATCGGGCGACCCCTTTTCTAAAGGGGTTCTCGTTACTCCCCCTTTAGGTAAAGGGGGTTGGGGGGATTTTTCCTCTTTCTGGCAATATTCAATAATCGCCAGCTCTAACGGTAATTGCGGCAGCACGGCATATTTCATTTCATTAGCAGCTTTCGACAGAAGGATAAAAAGCGCTTGTATCTCTTCAATCTTCAGCTGTTGCTTTGTTTGAGAATCATGCTTCTTGCTTCCCACATGCACGAGCAATTGCTCATGTAATTCATTCATCAACGTCTGCAAAAAATGTTTCAGATCAGCACCCTGATCAACCAATGAAGCGATAATCGTAATGCCTGCTTTTGTATCTTTTTTCACCAGCGATGCAAGCAGGGCCTCTCCTTGAGACTTCATACTGGAAACCTGATACTTTTCTTCAACTTTCTCTTTGGTTATTGGTTCGCCATCGGACAGAGAAACAACTTCCTCAAGGATTTTTACCCCATCTCGGAATCCACCTTCTGCAAGACTCGCAATCAATTGCAATGCTTCTTTATCAACGGTAATCCCTTCACCCACGACAATTCTTCCAAATGCCCGAACCAATTCATCCTCCGTTGCTAAACGAAACGTCAGATGAAAACAACGAGATAAGATTGTTGAAGGGATTTTCTGTGGTTCGGTGGTGCAAAGGATAAACATAGCATGCTCTGGGGGTTCTTCAAGTGTCTTCAGTAGCGCATTAAAGGCTTCTGTCGTTAACATATGCACCTCGTCGATGATATAGACCTTCTTTGATGAAGAGACGGGAGACAGACGAATCTTTTCTTTGAGGTCACGGATCTCATCGATGCCGCGATTGGATGCTGCATCAATTTCTAAAATATCAATATTGTTGCCCTTGGTAATTGAGATGCACTGATCGCATTGGTTGCAAGGCTCGAGCTCTCCCTCGCGCTCACTTGGAGGCGTCGTACAATTAACAACCTTTGCAATTATCCTCGCCGTTGAAGTTTTGCCCAAACCTTTAGGCCCGGTAAACAGAAAGGCATGCGGAATATCTTTCTTTAAAACAGAAAAAAGATTCTTACGGATGATGGCATTATCAAGCTCATCTATTTTTTGTGATCGGTACTTGCGGTAGAAAACCATATGAGAATTTACTCGTGATGTAATCCTAAAAGATGGAGCATGCCATGTTGGACAAGCTCGTCGACCCGTTCATCAACAAGCAATTCTTGTTCGGCGGCTTCTTTAATCACTTGTGGATAAGAGATCACGATGTCTCCCAATCTTACCATATCAGAGGGCGGCAATGCAGACTGTTCTCCTTCGGATAACGGAAAAGAAAGAATGTTTGCTGTGCCTTCTTTATTGCGATACTCCTTATTGAGTTTTGTCATCTTGCGATCTCCGACAATAGCAATCGAGACCTCGAGGGCACTTTTAACATTATGCTCTTCTAACACTGCACTAACCGCAGCTTTGATGAGCTTTCTGTTGACTTGATATCTGCTTTCGACAAAAATAAGGACCTTTACGTTATTCATCAATTTTCTCCCACACTATGAGAAGATCTTTACTCTTGCTGCTTTTTCTTGTTTAAGCTTTTTCTTGAGTTTTTTCGCCAATGATGGCTTTAGATGAAATCGGCGGCGTTTGGCCTCGGATACAATATCCGCTTCCATTACCTTTCGTGAGAATTCACGAAAAAGTTTATCATCTGATTGTCCTGGCAATTTTTTTACATGTACCATAAAAAGAACACCCCCTTTTATACCGTTTGTCTCTCTTTGATCTCTTATTTTACTCTAAATTCAGCTTGGTGTAAACCCTTCGCCTCTATTTTATAACGCAGCAGTTTGATTGAGCGGCCCCATGACGTGGATATGGAGATGCGGAACAACTTGTGCGCCACCACCATTCATCGTTACTCGGTACCCTTTATTAGCCAATCCTTCACGTTTTACCATATTTTGCGCCACCGTAAATAATTTTTGAAGAAGCAATGGATCGAGCACAGTAATAAATTCTGTCACATGTTGTTTGGGCACAACCAAGAGATGGACAGGGCGGATGGGATGAATATCTGGGAAAACCATCACGTCCTCGTCTTCGTAAACAAGTTCCTTTTCAATCTCTTTACTTGCGATTTTACAAAAGATGCAATCCATAGTTATTTCGCGTAAACGCTCGTCAATACACTAATTATATCACTCAATTTCAATTTTGTCGGTCTCATTTTTGGATTTTTTGGTGTCCCATTCAAAAGCATTTTCTTTGAGACATGCAGAAACCAGGTAGCGTCTGGATCAATCTTTTTAAGCTGCTCATAGGCTAACGTAAGATCTGCCCCTTTGTTCTCTCCATTTACAGGAAGGGTCTTAATACGAACGTATCCTTTTCGTGGATCTTTTCGAACGACCATTACATAACCCATTTTTTGCGCAAGTTTTAAAACAGTATCGTTAATTGTCTCAAATCCCATTGCTTTACCAAAACGTGTTTCAAAAGCAATCCCTTTTTCGTCAATCTCTTTTTCAGCCCAAATTCGATTTTCAAATGTTGCAGTCATTGCGTGGAGGCATTCAAATCCAAAGTCGACATATTTACTATCTTGACTAGGATAAATTTGTTTATAGCCTTCGAGGAGCCCAAGAAGAGCAAACTCATGGTAATCAGCTGCAGCATCATCCCAAAAGACTTCTCGGAAATGATCGGTCTCGACAACAAATTTGACGACACGAGAAAGAGCTTCGGTATGTTGTTGCGTAAACGTGTCACCTGATTCTTTCACTTGCGATCGAACATAGTCCCACGTTCGTGATGCAGCAGAGACACTGGTGTCTTGAGTTTGATGATGATCAAGTGGACCAAGTCCAGTATCGACATGAATAATCTCATCTTCTCCCCTGTTCTCTATTGGATTATCTCCTTCATGCTTAAATCCTTCTTGATACAAACGTGTCCCTGCAGGAACAAATCGCACTTCTGCGTCTTGCCAGCCAGCCAAGTATCTTTTGATTAGCCAAACAGAAGTAATGGCATCCCAATCAGGTGAAGTATGTGTAACAATTATTTTCATAAAGGCATTGATAAGTATATAACAATCTGAGGCCAAATCATAGATTTAAAACTGAACACGTCTTGACAATACCGCCCAAATCCATGAAGATAAAAAGAGGAGTTCTTTATGGATCCAAAAACACTGTCCAATCTTGATCCGAAATTGCGTGAAACTTATGAACGAGTCATGGGGTCAGCATCTGCTGCCGCTCCCGGGAGTACGCCTGGAGCAACAGCACCTGGTACGCCTAGTCCAGAGCCAACACTGGCTCCGCCAACTCCAGCAGCTGACTCGCCTATTCCTACGCCGTCTTCAGCTCATGTAACCGAACCGACACTCAGTCCATCCCCAACACCTGTTGCCCCATCTACTGAGCCAAATCCATTTCAAACACCTGTTATGCAAGCAGCTGAACAACCGCCACTTCAGTCTCCTGCTTCAGTCAACCAAATGTCTGACCAAAACGCATCTCCAATGATAAGAATTCTTTATATTGTGGGAGCAATTGTCTTTTTTATCGTTTACACGTTCTTCTGGGCAAAAGTCTTCAATCTCCAATGGCCTTTTTAATCTGAGGTAATTTATTTATTGAGGCGAGCTACAACTTCCGCAAACGAGAGCAGTTCTGTTTCTTTAACCGATCGTTCTTTCCATTCAATCTGTGTTCCTGTTTTTGGACTAACAACTAAACGCACAGGAATACCAATCAAATCAGCATCAGCAAATTTCTGTCCAGCGCTGACATCTTCACGATCATCGTATAATACTTCGATCCCAGCCTTTTGAAGTTTCTTGTAAACTTCATCTGCGGCATTAGTATCTTTAATTGAAATCAGATGCACCGCAAATGGCGCGATTGCTTTCGGCCAAGTAATTCCTCTATCGTCATGATGCTTCTCCACAACCGTTGCCAATGTACGTGCAAGTCCAATGCCATAGCAACCCATATAATAAGGTTTTGGTTGTCCATCTTGATCGATAAATGTCGCGTCTTTCATTTTCTTTGAATAATGATAACCAAGCTGAAAGATATTCCCTACTTCAACTCCTCGAAATACCTCATAGGTCTCGCCTGTTTCTGGATAGATGTCACCTGGCTTTGTTTCTTTAAAATCATAAAACTTCTCAGGCAATGGCAAATCGCGCCCAAAGTTTACATTGATACTATGATAATTAGTTTTGTTTGCACCCATTTCAAAGTTTACTCGGCCTTCCATAGAATCATCCATAAAGACTCTTACCTCTTTTGGCAGATTTAAAATACCAGCATATCCAACATTTGCACCTGTCAGTTCTTTTATCTTTTCAGGCGTAATCAACAACAAACTTTGGCAACCGACAACTCTTTTCAACTTCGTTTCATCAATATCGTATTCTCCCCTCAGTGCAGCTGCGATTACTTCGCCTTTCTCTGTTTCAAAAAGGATCGTCTTTGTCGTCACTTCAACAGGAATCTTAAGGAATTTGGCTAGAGCTTCGACACCAATAATGCCTTCGCCTTTTACTTCCTTCATCGGAAGCTGCTTCTCGCCTTTTTGGTCAAAAGGAGGCGCTTGTGTTGGAGCAATTTCTTTATTGAAGTAAAGATCTTTCGAGGGCACATAAAAGATGGTGTCTTCCCCTGCGTCACAAATTACTTGAAACTCGTGCGCATATTCTCCACCAATATCACCATTGTCAGCAGCAACGATAATCGTATCAAGTCCTAATCGCTCATAAATCCTTGAATAGGTATCTCGCATGTTTTCATATTCTTTAATAAAATCTTTTTCATCGGCATGAAATGAGTATGCATCTTTCATGATAAATTCTCGAAGTCTCAACAAGCCGCCACGAGCACGAAGTTCATCTCTAAATTTTTGTGAGAATTGATACACATTAAATGGCAAATCTTTATAACTTATCTGAAACTTTCTGACGACATCGACAAGCATTTCTTCAGCAGTTCCGCCCAGAACAAAATCATTATCGCGTCTGTCTTTTACCTTTATCAATCCAAAACCGCTCGCTTTATCACGATTTGTTTCCTGCCATAAACCAAGAGGATGAAGCACAGGAGTCACCATTTCTTGAGCACCTGCCGCGTCCATTTCTTCTTTGATAATCTGTTGTACCTTTTGCATGACACGCATTCCCAGTGGCAAGAAATAATATCTTCCCGCAGTACTCTCTCGGATAAATCCAGCTTGATAGAGCAATTTGTGAGATGCAAGACTTGCGTCTTTTGGGGTATCTTTAATTGTTTTTCCAAAGAATTTTGAGTATTTCATACCCACAAGTATAGCACACTTTATTTTTGAGGAGCTTGTTCTTTTTCGACTGGAGTACCAGCGCTTTTACTTGCAACGATATTTAAAAGATGCCCATTACTTGTTTTCATATCAATTTGCTTTTGGAGAGATCGTTCAATGTAAGAGGTATCAATCCGCTCAAGCATTTTCTTAAGTTCTGGATCTTCTTTTTGGATGCCGACTTTATCACGAATGTCAGCAAGCATTTCAAGTGATTTTGTGATTTCTTCTTCAGCAATTAAATTCACTTGAAGCTGTAGTTCTGAACGCAAGGTATCAATATGAGCCCCACGATTTTGGCTAATCAAGACGATAATCGAAAGGATAATTGCCTCAAGTGAAACAATCATCGTCAACAGACCAAATGGGAATGGATCAAATGGATGGATGCCCGGGATAAGATTGGTATTGAGAATAATCCAGATTCCAAACCACCAACAGTTAACAATAAGAAAGTTCATCCCACCAAAACTTTTTGTTAAGGCATCTGCTATTTTGTCACTAACACTTCTGTTCGAGAGCGCTTTTGCTTCAAATGATCTCAAGAAGCGTTTACGTCGGGTAATTTTATCCGGCGGTGGCAATGGTGTGGGTAGAGCAGTTTCTGACATAGATAACTATAATAATAGTATGTTTTGTGAAGCTTGCGCAAGCAGGAGTTATTTCGTTGGGGTCTCAGCTTCTGGGTTTTTCTCAGTGTGTCCCCCAAATTCTTTTCTCATGGCAGACAGCAATTTCGCTGCAAAAGTTGCTTGAACACCTTTATCGTATTGCGAACGATTACGGAATTCAACCGATTGTTCGATCACAGGAATAGGAAGATGTGCTTCTTTTGCTTGCTCAACGGTCCATTTCCCTTCACCATTTGCGCCAATGATACCATCAAATGTGGAAAGCGTTGGATCTTTTGCTAACCCATCAATTACCATTTGTAACAAAAAGCTTGCAACAATACTTCCTTGCTGCCAGTTGTTACCAACGGCACTGAGATTGAGATGATAATCTGATTTTGCCATCACGCCGAACCCTTCTGCAAAAGACTGCATCATACCGTATTCAATACCATTGTGCACCATTTTAACAAAATGTCCTGCTCCACCAGTCCCAAAATAGGTATGAATGCCCGAGGGTTTGGTCATACTATCAAGCAACGGAGTAATGTACTCATATGCATCTTTATTGCCACCCACCATTAAGCAGCATCCATTGTCTTTTGCATGCACACCACCAGAGACACCAATCCCTAAAAACCTAATGCCTTTGGCTTCAAATTCTTTGGCACGTCGTTCAGTATCTTTAAAGTTTGCATTGCCTCCATCAATAATCACGTCACCTGGTTCAGCACTTTCAATAAGTTCCTTCATTGCTGCTTCTGTTGCGTCACCTGCTGGAAGCATTGACCAAATAACACGAGGTTTGAGTAAGTTTGTCCGAAGATCACTAATCGATTTACTTAAAATGAGCTTTTGATTAACGATATAGTGAGGTTGTTCAAGTCGATATTGATCAAGAACTTCAGGAGTTCGATTCCAGACGACTACTTGGTGATTATCACTCATCAACTTTTCAGCGATTTGTTTACCCATTTTCCCAAGTCCAAGTAATCCAATTTGCATATGTTATTTTATACCACATTTTCTTAACCCTTGCAAAATCACAGCCACGTTCTGCCATCTTTTTCAATAAGATCAAGAGCTTCTTGCGGCCCCCAGGTATTAGGCGCATAGGTTGGAAGTGGTGCCGTCTCTTTTTCTAATCCTTCCAAAATATTTGAGATTAATTGCCAGGAGCTTTCCAATTCATCCGAACGATTAAACAACATTTGATCTCCTGTCAAAATATCCAATAATACTTTTTCGTACGCATCTGCACCATGGCCTCCAAAGGCTTGATGATAAGAAAAACTCATATCCACCGTCTCAAGAGACAGTTTGTTATCTGGCTTCTTGGCAATCATGCGGAGAGAGATTCCTTCATCTGGTTGAATACGAATCGTTAAGACATTGCCAATTTCTGGACAACCATATTCTTTAAAAAGAATGTGGCATTTTTGGACGAAAACGAGCGAAATTTCCATCACTTCTTTCGGCATCTTTTTACCGGCACGGACATAAAAAGGGATACCAGAAAAACGTGGCGTATCGACAAAGAGTTTCATTGCGACAAACGTTTCAGTTGCTGAATCATGCGAAACATCTTTTTCTTCTTTATATCCAGTGTATTGCCCGCGGACAACTGACTGTGCGCTTTCCTGAGGAGTAAGTCGTTGGATTGCCTTAATTGCATTTGCTCGAGTATCACGAATGGCTTCTTTTTCAAAACTCTTTGGTTGCTCCATCGTCACCGTTGCCATCATCTGCAAAAGATGGTTTTGCATCACGTCGCGAAGCATCCCAACCCCATCAAAAAATTTCCCACGTTTGCCAATTCCCTCTTTTTCAGCCCACGTTATTTGGACATGATCGAGATGCTGATTATTCCAAACGGGCTCAAAGACACTATTGGCAAATCGAAACGCCAACATATTTTGCACTGTTTCTTTTCCCAAATAATGATCGACGCGAAAAATTTGTTTTTCTTCAAACATCTTGGCGAGTGTTTTATCCAAATTTCGAGCAGTTTCTAAATCTTTCCCAAACGGCTTTTCAATAACAACTCGCGTCCACTTACTACTGCCTTGCCCGCACCCTTCGGAGAGCTTTGTTTCATGCAAGTTGGTGAGAATTGTTTCGTAGTTATCAGGAGGAGTGGCAAGATAAAACAGCCGTGTAATGCACGCCCCTATTTTTTGATCAAAGGTATTTAGCTTTTCAATTAATTGTTCGTAACCTGCTCTCTCATCAAAAAGTCCTTGTTGATAGTAAATATTTTTAGCAAAATCCTTCCATGCCGGATCATTATGAAATTCCAATTCATCGCCTAACATGTGTGAATATTCTTCATCACTAAACGGACGCCTGGCAAAACCCACGATATGAAACTTATCGCTTAGTTGTTTGTTTTTATATAACGAAAAAAGCGCAGGAATTAATTTATGCTGCGCAAGATCTCCAGTGGCACCAAAAATAACAATAACAAAAGGTCCTATCATAATCTGTTTTGAGGTACTCCCAATGATACACACGTGAATTCTTTACTGCAAGAAGGAAAATACTAAGCCTGCTGATCAGTAATAATCAGTGTTTTCTGAGAGACGTCTGGTCGTTTGTAAAATCTTGCCGGAATTTCTTCTTCTGTTCCTTGCGTAAATAACAGATCGAGCGCTTCTTTTTTGTCATCTCCTATAACAAGGACGAGCAAAAGATCCATCATTGAAAGTCCCAAGAAGGTCATCCCTACTCGTTCTCCATAAAAACTTTTTGGATCATCAAATTCAGAAACCAACAAATGTTTTTGTTCTTGAGCAAACATCGGATTGGTAAAATCTTTTCTGTTTGGTGCGATTCCTGAAGTATGCCCATCAGTCCCTATGCCCATCAGGGCAATACTTTTGGGGAAGATCGTATGGAGTTCTCTTAATTGTTGATCATAGGCTTCTGCCGTCTCTGGTCTTGTCTTATCTGTCTGCAAGATTGGATAAAATGGTATCGCCCGCATTTGAAGATAACGAAGGAGTCCTGTATCTTCCAACATCTTTTCATTACTTTTGGGGTGAAACTGTTTCCCATAACGTTCATCAACAATCCCGACAGCACCCGGTACTAATTGCTCTTCAAGCGCAAGCTTTTCATAAAGACTTTTGGGCGTCTTTCCACCGGATAAATACAGTGCTGTTTTTTGATCAACAAGTCCGTAAAGCAAAGCTTTTGTTAAGCCAATTCCTTCATGCGGTCCGTTGACCTGACAAATAAGAATGCCTTCATTGGTATGGTGGAGAATATTTTGTTGTGTGAGAATTTGATGAATGGGTTCTTGCATGCCTTATCTTCCTGGTTGTTCCGCGGCCGAATCAATCGGCGCCACACCAAACATAACCGTGGCAGACTCCTTTGATGGATCATTCAAGTCAGGGAATCGTATTGTTTGAGGATTTTTAGACGTTAATTTATAACCAATTGGAGATGCTAAGGTTACTTGATAAACGCCATCTTTTGGTAAGTTACAAAAGTACGTGCCAGTACGATCTGTCTTTACGTCACAAATTACTTTTTTTGCAGCATCTGTTACGGTGACAGGCGCATCGATAAACGCACCTTCTCCTGAATCTTTCTTGCCATTCCCATTGCCATCAAAAAATACTTCACCAGTAACTGTCGATGCCACATCACCATTCAGCTCTTCCATGACACTTGAAGGAAGCACCGTTGGGATAGCAGATGACGTTGTTGATGAAACACACTGAGCAGATTGGGTTTCGAAGGTAATACAAAGTTCATAATTTAACTGGCTATCCAGTGGTGTATACGCATAATCACCCTGTGATTTAGGATCTTTTGGCACAGTTGCAACATACTTAGGTGACAACTCTGATAATTGCTTCGGATATGTTTGCTTGTCAGCGAAGTAGTTTTGAATCCCCTCTTGTAGCTGTGTTAATGCTTGCTCACGTTGCGTATCACGAAAACCTGCTCGAGTATTAAACGGATCAATAATGTTATATAAAATAACTGCGACAATTAAAACAAAAATGGCAGAGACACCACAAACAGCAAGAACCATCCTCGGAGGCAATTCTGCTGTCTTTTTATCAAGATTGGCCATAAATTCCATGTATTTCGCAACAAAAGGAATTTGTGCCAAGGCAGCTTTTTGAATATGACGAATTGCTTCATCAACATCAATGTCCTCCCAACCTTCATCAACCAATGATTGTTTTATTTCTTCTTTTGTTTGTCCTTGACGAAAGCGACGAGAGATATTATCAATAAGTTCCTGGGTAACCATAAAGTGCTATAAAGATAGTCAACCAAATACGAGAAATAAAGTCAAGGAGAACGGAGTGTTTTTACTTAAACAATTGCATAATATCTTTGAAAGTAATCAAGATAATAAGTGCAATCAGAAGTAACATTCCAATGCCATGAGCATATCCTTCAATCTTTGGATCTACTTTTTTTCGTGTAATAGCTTCGACAGCGATAAAGAATAATCGCCCGCCATCCAACCCTGGAATAGGAAGTACGTTAAAGAATGCTAGCGAGATAGATAAGATACCCGCAAGATTGAGAATCTGCAACATGCGTTCTTTTGCATCAGGGATATCGATGATTGTGCCGACTAACGAATAAATACCAACTGGTCCCGAAACACCTTGACTAAGTGGTTCAACACTTTTCTCCTTAACAGAGATATCAAACAAACTTCTCATCACCGTGAAGTTGTAGGCCATCAAATTTGCTGGATGAGTAAAGCCTGAAAGTGCTTTTTGTGTTGGCGTGTCGTAAGAAAGGATAACCGTATCTACTGGGAAGAAAGAAACGCCCAATGCGCCTTCATTCTTTGGTGGATTCATCCGAGGAACCATAGTTGCTTTATATTTCTTGTTCGTCTTAACATCTTGCCATTCAAGCGTGATCTCTTTTCCCTTGTTTGCTTTTACTGTTTGAGAGAAGACATCAAGATCTTCGACTTTATTGCCGTTCAGCGTGAGTACTTTCGAAAAGTTTTTTACGCCAGCTTGGGCCGCAGGAGAATTCTTTGAGACTTCACTAATAATAACTTGCGAACTTGTTTTTTGATTGACGAGAAAGAAGGTATGTTTTCCAATAAGAGGAAGCTCTGTTTTAAAATTGGAGATTCCTAAAAATGAATAGTAAATGACGACAGCAAGTAAGGTATTCATCACAATACCAGCAATACAAACTGCTGCTCGTTGCCACAAAGGACGCGCATAAAAAGCACGTTTTTCGTCACCTTTTTTCTTCTCTTCCTTCTTTTTTATTTCAATCCGTCCGGCGCCTGCTTCATCCTCCCCATACAATTTAACAAAGCCACCAATTGGTAACCAGTTGATTGAGTAGATGGTCTCGCCTTTTTTAATTCCCCACAATCGAGGTGGTAATCCAAAGCCAAATTCTTCAACTTTGATGCCGAGTTTTTTTGCAACGAAGTAATGGCCAGCTTCATGAATTAAAACGAGTGCGGAAAGAATAAGGAGAAAAACGAGTAAGGTCAACAACATAATAATTTATTATAGCATTTTTATAAATTGCAAACAGAGGAAAATGAAACTAGATTTGGAGGAGTTCTTGTTCTTTTTGTTTTCCCCACTCCTCAATTGTTTCCATCGTATCATCAACAATCTTTTGTGTGTCTTTTTCAAGTCGTTTAATATCGTCCTCTCGACCTTCGTATTCTTTTTTAATTTGTTCCATAGAATCATGTCGTACTTGTCTCACCATAATACGACCATTCTCTAATTTGTGTTTCATGGCTTTAATCAGCTCTTGCCTGCGATCTTGTGACAAGGAAGGAATGGAAATTCTAATAACATTACCGTCAACAACGGGTGAAAATCCAACATTAGCTGCCTCGATTCCCTTTTGGATTTCACTAATAATTGAGACATCAAAGGGGGTTAGGACGATAGTGTGGGCATCGGTAATTGCGATAGTTGCAAGTTCCATAACTTTCAATTTTGCAGAACCACCGTAGGCATTAATAACGACGTTTTCAATAAGAGCTGGGGTTGCGCGACCGGTACGGATTGTTCCGAGATCACCTTTGAGGATATCCAAAACTTTTTCAATTCTTTTCTTTGTTTCTGTTTCAAGAGGCTCCATAAATACTTAGATCTCAAACCTGATGAACTTCCTTACGGTAACGTTTTCGCCTATCTTACCGATTGTCGCCTTTATTAATTGTTCAATCGTCTGTGATCCATCTCTAATATACTCTTGTTTGAGAAGTGTTGCAACATCCTTTGGATTCAGAGCCGCAACTTGCATGCCAATTTCTCTTGCTAATTTTCTGAATTCATCTGTTTTGGCAACGAAATCTGTTTCGCAAAGTAATTCAACAAGCACCCCTACTTTTCCACCTTGATGGATGTATGCTTCAACAATTCCTTCTGAAGTTTCTCGATCTGCTTTTTTCTCAGCAATTTCCGAAGCGCGTTTTTTGAGCCAAGCAAGTGCTTTGTCATATTTGCCATCTGATTCATCTAATGCGCGGCGACAATCAGCAATTGATGCGGAGGTTTCATCACGGAGTTTTTTCAACAATTTTAAATCAATGTTTGCCATATTATTTGTCCTCTTTTTTCTTTGTTGTGGCTTTCTTTGCTTTAACCGGAGTCGCAGGTTTCTTCGCTGCTGCTGTTTCTTTCTTTTTTGCTACAACAGCTTCGCCTTCTTTTGCTTCTTCCTTGACTTTAGGTTCTACTTTTTTAGGTTCTTTTTCCTCTTCGAGTTTTTTCTCAGCTGCGACTGCTTCTGCTATTTCTTTTGCTCCTTTTTTACCTTCAATCCATGCCTCAAAGATATGACCAATAAGTAACTTCAAACTGCCTACTGCGTCATCGTTTGCAGGAATCGGATAATCGATAATCGTTGGATCAGCATTGGTATCAGTAATGCCAACAACAGGAACGCCCATCTTGATTGCTTCTTGTACAGCAACTCGTTCCAAATGTGTATCAATAACAAATAAAACATCAGGGACCTTTGCCATGTCAGCAATACCACCATAGAAGCCTTCTAACTTTTGGCGCTCTTTTTCCCATTCACTAATTTCTTTTTTTGTATATCCAGCTTTTTCATGTTCATCTTTAAGTCTGTTGGTAATATCTTTGAGTTTTTTGTAGTTTTTTGCAACTTCAGTATAATTGGTGAAAGTTCCACCGATCCAACGTTTCAAAATGAAATGGACACCATCAACATCTTCTGAAACGAGTCTTTTTTGTTCTTCTCTCAGGATACCTTCTGCTTGTCGTTTGGTACCAAGAACGAGAAATGTTCCGTTTTTCTGGGCGATTGATTTAACAAATGCTGCTGCGTCATCGAGTCCTTCTTTGGTTTTTTCAAGATCGATAATGTGGATATTGTCGCGAGCTTCGAAAATAAATTCGCGAGCTTTTGAATTTTGGCGGCTTACTTGATGCCCAAAATGACATCCTGCTTCGAGTAATTCTTCGAGTGTTACGTTTTTCATATAATTCCCTTCTTCATTCATCTGATTCTGTTAAAGAACAGAGGGAGTTGCTCAGATGTGTAAGATACTCACTATTATACTAAACACAAGCGTTTGTTGCAAGGGTTTGGGATGGAGTTGTTTGGAGAGTTGACAGAGGCCGCCTTTCTCTAATAAGCTACTATAGATAGTATAGATCTATGAAAAAGCATATCCAGCATACAAAAAAACAGACAGGATACTCTTATAAGAGCATGCGAGGTGCGCTAGGAGCAGGAACAGCATATGTTGTGATGATTATGTTGGTTGTTCTCACTGCGGGATCGCTTATGGTTGGTAATATTATTCCTACCACGACAACCGTTACGAGTGGACAAACAGTTATTATTTCAACCAATACTCCCGAGCCAAGAAAGAATAACTTACAACTTTATTATTTTCCTGGCGCGACATACACACCAACACCTACACCAA
>Ga0075364_10000364_pt1 | contig 22330 bp, 23 predicted proteins | sample EndMetdeltDD1764_FD_71517 | JGI IMG/M metagenome (GOLD analysis project Ga0075364, IMG submission 71517) | Populus endosphere microbial communities from Tennessee, USA - Endosphere MetaG P. deltoides DD176-4 | ecosystem: Host-associated > Plants > Roots > Endosphere | place: USA: Tennessee...
TGCCACTGGTCATCGCGCTCAACGGCCTCGGTCTCGCGATGATCTACCGCCTCGATCTCGGACGTCAGCAGATCGATCCCGATCGGGCCGCGTTCGCGAACTCCCAGTTGGTCTGGACCGCCGTTGGCATCGCCGCCTTCGCCGGCATCCTGATCGCCGTGCACGACCACCGCCGCCTACAGACCTTGACCTATACGTTCGGCGCCGCGGCGATCGGACTGCTGATCCTGCCGCTGATCCCTGGTGTCGGCCAGACCATCAACGGCGCGCGCATCTGGGTCGTCCTCCTGGGTTTCAGCTTCCAGCCTGGCGAGGCCGCCAAGGTGTGCCTCGCGATCTTCTTCGCCGGCTACCTCGTGGTGAAGCGTGACGCGCTGGCCCTAGCCGGCCGCCGCTTCATGGGCATCGACCTGCCGCGAGGCCGCGATCTCGGCCCGATCCTGGCCTGCTGGCTCATCAGCGTCGGCATCCTGGTCTTCCAGCGCGATCTCGGATCGTCCCTGCTGTTCTTCGGCCTGTTTGTGGTGATGCTCTACGTCGCCACCGAACGACCTGGCTGGATCGTCGTCGGTGGCCTGCTCTTCGGCGCCGGCGCCTACTTCGGCTATACCGCCTTCGGCCACGTCCGGGTGCGGTTCGAGGCGTGGCTCGACCCCTTCGCCGACCCGGACCGCAACGGCCAGGTCATCAACGGCCTGTTCGGGCTCGCGCACGGCGGCATCCTGGGTCAGGGGCTCGGCCAGGGTAGTCCGCAACTGACGCCGTATTCATTCTCGGACTTCATCGCCGCATCGATGGGCGAGGAGCTCGGACTCACCGGTCTCATGGCGATCCTGCTGATCTACGGGCTGATCGTCGAACGTGGCCTGCGCATCGCCCTGACCTGCCGGGACGCCTTCGGCAAGCTGCTCGCCGCCGGCCTGGCGTTCTCGTTTGCGCTGCAGGTGTTTGTAGTCGTGGGTGGCGTCACGCGACTCATCCCGTTGACGGGTCTGACCACGCCGTTCATGGCGCAGGGTGGTTCATCGGTCGTGATGAACTGGGCCATCATCGGCCTGCTGTTACGCATCAGCGACCAGACCCGTCGTCCCGCACCCGAGATCTCGACGTTCGCCAGCGACGAAGAGACCCAGGTCGTGAAACTGTGAACCGGCCGATCCGCAACATCGCCGTCGCCTGCCTCGTCCTGTTCTTGGCGCTGATCCTCAACGCCAACTTCGTGCAGTTTGTGCAGGCCGACGAACTCAACGGCAAGAACGGCAACCGCCGCGTCATCAACGAGGAGTTCGCGCGCGACCGCGGGGCGATCTTGGTCGACGGGACGCCGGTCGCCGAGAGCGTCAAGAGCGATGACGAGTACAAGTTCCAGCGCCGCTATCCGGAGAAGGATCTCTACGCCCCGCTCACCGGGTTCTTCTCGTACATCTACGACCGAGCCGGCATCGAGAGGTCGCAGAACAGCGTCCTGTCAGGCAGCGACGACCGTCTGTTTGTCAACCGCGTCGTCGACCTCGTCTCGAACAAGCAGCCCAAGGGCGGCAGTGTAGAGTTGACGATCGACCCGCTCGCCCAGAAGGCAGCCGCGGAGGGACTCAATCGCCTCGGCGACGGCACCTTGGGCGCGGTCGCAGCGGTCGACCCACGAACTGGCGCCGTGCTCGCCATGGTCTCGCAGCCGTCCTACGACCCCAACCTGCTGGCCTCGCACGACTTCACCGCCGTGCAGAAGTCGTACGAGAAGCTCACTGAGGATGCCGATCAGCCGATGACCAATCGGTCCACGCAGCAGACCCTGCCACCCGGTTCGACGTTCAAGCTCGTGACCGCCGCCGCCGCACTGGAGAATGGCGTCGTCAACGAGATCGACGACAAGGTCAAGGCCGGCACGACGTTGAAGTTCCCGGGCTACCAGTACACCCTGCCGAACGAGAACGGGTCCAACTGCGGCGGCAACGAGATCACCTTCGAACGGGCCCTGAACGTCTCGTGCAACGTCGCCTTCGGAGGCCTCGCGCTCGAGATCGGGCAGGACAAGCTGGCCGCTCAGGCGGCCAAGTTCGGCTTCGGCACCGATCCCATCGCCGGACTCGCCGCGAGCCCGAGCCGCTTCACGTCCACCGACACGCCGCTCGAGCCGCCGCAGCTCGGTCAGAGCGGCATCGGCCAGTACGACGTCGCCGCGACGCCGCTGCAGATGGCGATGGTCGCCGCCGGTATCGCCAACGATGGCGATGTCATGAAGCCATATGTCGTCGACACCGTCCGCGCACCGAATCTGCGAGTTCTCGACAAGACCCAGCCGGAGCGCCTCAGCCAGGCCGTCAGCGCGTCCACCGCCAGCAAGTTGCGCCAGATGATGGTCAGCACGGTCGAGCAGGGCACGGCCACCTCGGCGCAGATCCCGGGCGTCGAGGTCGGGGCCAAGACCGGCACCGCGCAGTCGACGGAGGATCGGCCGCCCTACGCCTGGTTCGTGTCGTACGCGAAGGACGGCGACAACGAGGTCGCAGTCGCCGTGCTGGTCGAGTCCAGCGACACCTCGCGCGACGAGATCGCCGGAGGCCGTCTCGCCGGACCCATCGCCCGGTCCGTGATGTCGGCGGTGCTCGGCAAATGACCGCGACCTTCTTGACGGCACGTACACACGCATCACTTCTTGGGAGACTGACACCATGACCGAATCCGGCGACACCGGCGCCAACGATGGAGTGATCCGCCTGGGCGACCGCTACGAGCTCGGCGGACTGCTGGGCCGTGGCGGCATGGCCGATGTCCGGGTCGGTCGCGATCTGCGGCTCGGACGCACCGTGGCGGTCAAGCAGCTGCGCGGTGACCTGTCGGCCGACGACACCTTCCAGGCCAGGTTCCGGCGCGAGGCCCAGTCGTCGGCGGCGCTGAACCACCCTTCCATCGTCGCGGTGTACGACACCGGCGAGTCGATCGACAAGCACGGCAGCCACGTCCCGTACATCGTCATGGAGTACGTCGAGGGGCAGACGCTGCGCGACATCATGCGCGGCGCCGAGAACGGTCGCAAGATCCTGCCCGAGCGCGCCCTGTCGATCACGGCCGACATCCTCAGCGCCCTCGACTACAGCCACCGCTCCGGCATCATCCACCGCGACATCAAGCCTGCCAATGTCATGCTGACGCCATCGGGCCAGGTCAAGGTCATGGACTTCGGCATCGCCCGAGCCATCGCCGACACCTCCTCGGCCATGACCCAGACGGCCGCCGTCATCGGCACCGCCCAGTACCTGTCGCCCGAGCAGGCCCGCGGCGAGACCGTCGATGCCCGCAGCGACATCTACTCGACCGGCTGCCTGCTCTACGAGCTGCTCACCGGCCGGCCGCCGTTCATCGGCGACAGCCCGGTCTCGGTGGCGTACCAGCACGTCCGCGAGGAGGCCCGGCCCCCGTCGCAGCTCAACCCCGATGTCAGCACCGCAATCGACAACATCGTGGCCAAGTCGCTGGCCAAACGGGTCGACGACCGCTACGAGAGTGCCGCCGACATGCGCAAGGACATCGAGCGGGTGCTCGCGGGTCAGCCCGTGGCGGCACCCACGTCCTCCACCCCGGTCGTTCCCGGTGCCACCACGATCACTCCTGCCGCGGCAGCGACATCCGGCGGCGCTCGCCGTGCCACCCCCGATCCAGAGGACGAGCAGGACGGCTCGGGCAAGTGGTGGGCCATCGGCGCGCTGCTCTTGGTCTTGATCGCCGCGATCGTCGGCGTCCTCTGGTTCACAGGGGCCTTTGAGGCTGACGAGCCACCCCCGCCGACGCAGGTCGCCGTCACCGACGTGTCCGGCCAGGATGTCGACACCGCCTCGCGCGCCCTGGTCAACGACGGCTTCGTCGTCGGTGAGCAGACCCAGCAGTCCAGCCCCGACGTCGAGGAGGGTGACGTCATCGAGACCGACCCCCCGGCCAACCAGCAGGTCGACGAGGGCTCGACGGTCAACCTGATCGTCAGCACCGGACCTGAGGACGTCGAGGTGCCCCTCCTGACGGGTTATTCGTACGAGCGCGCGAAAGACACCCTTGACCGTCTCGGGCTCGTGGCCAAGAAGGAGATGCAGGACAGCAGCGAGCCCCGCGACCAGGTCATCAACACTGACCCGCCCAGCGGCAGTCCCGTTCCCCCCGGTTCGGAGGTGACACTCATCGTTTCCCGCGGCCAGGTGACGGTCCCCGACCTGATCGGCAAGAACATCGACGAGGCCCAGCGGATGCTCGACGACCTCGAACTCGACTACAACGTCACCGACGATCCGAACGCGTCGGAGCAGGCCGGCATCGTGACCCGCCAGTCAACCAGTGGTGGTCAGCAGGTGCCGTACGGGTCGAACATCTCGCTGACGGTGTCCTCGCGACCTGAGACTCCGCCCACGACACCCACACCGCCGGTCACCGGTGGCGACGGTACCGACGGAGACGTCCTCGGCGGGTGACCGAGGCAGCCGAGGATCAACCTGTGATGCGGGCGTGGTCGAGGGCGACGGGGTTGGCATAGGCCTTCACCGTCACCTGGCCGAGCTGCTCGATCTCGAGACCGAGGTCGTACGTGCGGGAGTAGTCGGCGTAGCTCGACGTCTCCGGTGAGTTCTCCAGTGATCGGTTCATGCTGCCGGTGGGCCCGATCGCCTCGATGACGTAGGGCGGTGAGTAGGGCACACCATCGAGGACGACCGTGTTGCCGACGCACTTGATCCCTGTCGTGGCCATGAGTCGCTGGCCCTGCAGCGAGATCGCCTCGGCACCACCGGCCCACAGGGCATTGACGTAGGCCTGGATGTCCTGTTGATGCACTACCAGCAGATTCGGATCGATATCTGGATCGTCGCCGTCGCGCGGAGCGTCCGTGAGCGTGACCCGCACACCGGGGCCCTCCAGCGAGGTGAGGCCTGTGGCGGGCTCGAGGTCGCTGACGCGCTCGCGGAGCTCGTCGAGGTCGATGCCCGAGACACTCGCCGCGAGTCGGTCGATGTCGGAGCGCAGCTCCTGTGCGTCCACCCGCCGTTCGTCTATGCGTTCGGAGCGCTCACGGAGCAGGGAGGCGATATCGCCGCCGGCGGGACGCAGGTCGTCGCCGCCCGCGCTCACCGAAGCTGTGACAAACAGGAAACCTGTCACGGTGAACACACCGAGCACCGCCAGGGGCCACCGTTGACGCACGTGAGTGCCGCTATTGCCCATGCCGCACTCCTTCCGTGTCCAGTCGCCGACTAGGCTACCCGTGAGCACCTACCGATGCGGCCGCACGCCGCAGCAACCCACCGGAGACGTCGTGGCGCGAGACAAGACCCCCAACGGTCCCAAGACCCAGAAGATCGGCAACCGCTGGGCCGGGCCCGCGATGGTCGGGTCGGCCATCATCGGTCTGCTGTGGATCGTCGTCTTCTACGTGCTCAACGGCCAGACGATCGACTACCCGTCGTTCCTGCAGTGGTACGCCGACCTGGGCAACTGGAACCTGGTAATCGGCATGGGGTTCATCGTGGCGGCTTTCGGCTTCGCCATGAAGTGGGAGTGACCCCGGTCCCGGGCAGCAGCTCAGGGCAGTAGCTGGTTTGTCCTCACGACGATAGCCGCGATCATGGCGATCCACAGGAGCGCGATGACGCCTGCCTGGGTCAACGTCTTGCGGTCGCGGGGCGCGTACGCGAAGACCGCTCCGAGCACCACGCCGGCCACAAAGCCGCCGAGATGGCCCTCCCAGCTGATGTTGGCCCCAGCGACGCTGATGAAGGCGTTGATTCCCAGCAGCACCAGCAGGGTGCGGACATCCTGCTTGGCCTTCAAGAGGAACAGCAGGGCCATGCCGAACAGGCCGAACACTGCGCCGGACGCACCGATCGTGACGGTGGTGGGGTTGGCCAGCCAGAAGACGACCACCGATCCGGCCAGCGCCGCGGTCGCATAGGCCACCACGAACCGCCACGTGCCCAAGGCTCGCTCGACAAACGGGCCGAACAGGTACAGCGCGTACATGTTGAACAGCAGATGCAGAGCGCTTCCGTGCAGGAAGGCCGAGGTGATGAGACGCCAGTAGTCGCCGTCAGCGGTCACGTACCCCTGGAGCGCGCCCTCCAGATAGACCTCACCGGAGCGGTTGCCTGTCGCCAACTGCGCGACATACGCCGCGACGTTGATGGCGATGAGGAGCATCGACACCCGACCCTCGCGGCCGGAGATCGTCCCACCGGCGAGCGTTCTCGGCTGACGGATCGTCTTAGCGCCCTCGGCGATGCAGGTTGGGCACTGAAACCCGACGGAGGCTTCGCGCATGCATTCTGGACAGATCAGCCGCTCGCACCTCTGGCACGAGATATAGGCCTCACGGTCGGGATGCCGGTAGCAGCGATAGTCCTCCGCCGGGAGGTTCACCGAACTAGGCCTCGGAACGGGCGATCGTCAGCTTCTCGATCACCACAGGCTGGGCCGGACGATCAAAGCCATCGGTCGAAACCTTGCCGATCGCGTCGACAACGGCCTTGCTGGCGTCATCGACAACTTCGCCGAAGATCGTGTGCTTGCGGTTGAGCCAGTCGGTCGGCACCAGCGTGATGAAGAACTGCGAACCGTTGGTGCCTGGTCCGGCGTTGGCCATCGCCAGAAGGTACGGCTTGTCGAAGCGGAGATCGGGGTGGAACTCGTCTTCGAAGGTGTAGCCGGGACCGCCGGTGCCGGTGCCCAGCGGGTCGCCACCCTGCAGCATGAAGTTGGCGATGATGCGGTGGAAGACCAGTCCGTCATAAAACGGCTTGGTTGCGACCTGGCCGGTGGCGGGATCCACAAATTCTTTGGTGCCCTCAGCAAGGCCGACGAAATTGTCAACCGTCTTGGGGGCGTGGTCGGGGAAGAGGTTCACGACGATGTCGCCATGGTTGGTCGAGAACGTCGCGGTGAGCTGCGAGGCCACAGGGGGATTCCTTTCGGTGTGGTGCCCCCATCTTTTCATGGCCGGCCAAGTTCGGACGGGCGGCTGGCGGGACGGCATCGAAGAGATCCGATGACTATCGTGGGCGGTATGTCTTCGTCCACGGGTCACCGTCCTCTCCGCACGATCCTTCTCCTGGCGCTGGTGGCAGGCATCGCGGCGGCGTGGCGTGCCGCGGTAGCGGACAAGGGCGGTTCCTACAATCCGGCTGACCTAGGCTCGTGATCGTCCCGGCGCGGTCTCCCGAAACCGCCACATCTTCGCTCGTGCGTGGACGCGAGCGGCCAGTTTGCTCAGGGACCGTGGTAAACCGACGCCTGGGGGGTAGGGCCGCTACGCCGGATGGTCAGCGTCGACCTTGCGGGTGGTGCGGCGCTCGGCCCAAAAGCTGACGAACGGGATCGTCGCGAGCAGCATCGTGGTGATCGTGAAGGCCGGCTTCCAGGCGTTTCGCGTGGCCAACACGGCGATGAGGACCAGCAACACCATAAACAGCAGGCCGTGGACCTGGTCGATCACCAGGATCAGACCTTCGTTGCGGTTCCACCACGACCCCTCATCGGTCAGCCGCTGGGCGAAAGCCGCCGTGAACACGAAGATCAGGTTGAGGCCGACGATCGTCGCCAAGACCTGGTAGGGCAGCAAGGGACCCCGTGGATTCTTCACGGCGTCAGGCTACCTTCGACCTAGAAGCCTCGATCGTCTCGGTGCACATGCGCCACCACATGAACCCCGCGAACAGCCCGAAGACCCACCATTGCAGCGCATACGCCAGGTTGCGTAGGCCCACGGTCCAGGAGACCTCGCCCGGCCGGGGCGGGGGGACCTGGTCGAGACCGCCACTGAGCGACTCGTCGGTGCTGATCGCGAAGCCGGAGTACAGGTCGTAGGGCGTCTCGTTGATCAGCGTCGGGATGCGCACCGCTCCGATCGACCGAGTCTCAGCGTCATAAGGTCCCGCGTTCTTCTCACCCGGCTCGAGCACCGCCTCGACCGCCACCTGCCCCTCCGGCACCGGCGGGAATGGCCCGGTATCAGCCGACCAACCGCGGACGACCAGCATCGTCTCGCCGCCCGCGACCTGCATCGGAGCGAGCAACCACGCTCCGGTACGGCCGTCCTGCTCCTTGCCGGTGACCCAGATCTGCTCGTCGCTGGTCGCGAACCGTCCCTCGAAGGAGACGGGGCGGTGGTTGAAGGTCGTCTGGAACGGCCGATCGGGATCCCACAGGTCGGTCAGCGATACCCGGGGGACTTCCTGCTGATCGGCCCGTTCGTGCTCCTGGCGGGAGTCGTACGTGCCCAACTGCCACAGTCCCATGACCAGGCAGAACACCACCGCCACGGCCCCGAGGACGTGCAGCCCGATCAGGCCCGGCGTCAGCCAGGCTCTGAGCGGGCGTCGGTCGGTCACTTCGTGAAGGGGGCGATGCCCGGGTACAGCGGGAAGCGTTCGGCCAACACCGTCACTCGCTTGCGCAGGCCCTCGAGGTCGACGTCGCCCGGCTGCAGCGCAGCGGCGATGATCTCGGCGACCTCGGTGAACTCCTCGGCGCTGAAACCGCGGGTCGCCAGCGCCGGCGTGCCGATACGTAGGCCGGAGGTCACCATCGGGGGGCGTGGATCATTGGGGACGGCGTTGCGGTTGACCGTGATACCGGCCTCGTGAAGCCGATCTTCGGCCTGCTGGCCATCGAGTTCGGAATCACGCAGATCGACGAGCACGAGGTGGACGTCGGTGCCGCCACTCAGCACCTTGACACCCGCCGCGGTCATGTCGTCGGCGAGCAGGCGGGTGGCCAGGATCTGCGCGCCCTCGATGGTTCGCTGCTGACGCTCCTTGAACGCCGGCTCGAGGGCCATCTTGAACGCAACGGCCTTGGCGGCGATGACGTGCTCGAGCGGTCCGCCCTGCTGCCCGGGGAAGACGGCCGAACGCATCTTCTTGGCCATCTCGTCGTCGTTGGTCAGGATCGCGCCGCCGCGAGGCCCGCCAAGCGTCTTGTGTGTCGTGGTTGTGACGATGTGCGCGTGGGGGAGGGGACTGGGGTGCAAACCGGCCGCCACGAGGCCCGCGAAGTGCGCCATGTCGACCCACAGCTTGGCGCCGACCTCGTCGGCGATCTCGCGGAACAGCGCGAAGTCGAGCTGTCGCGGATAAGCCGACCAACCCGCGATGATGACCGTCGGCTTGTGCTCGCGAGCCAGCGAACGTACCTCGTCCATGTCGACCAGTCCGGTCTCGGGAACCACGTGATACGCGATCGGCCGGTAGAGCTTGCCCGAGAAGTTGAGCTTCATGCCGTGCGTCAGGTGGCCGCCGTTGGCCAGGTCGAGGCCGAGGATCGTGTCACCGACCGTCGCAATGGCGTGCAAGGCGGCTGCGTTGGCCGTCGCGCCCGAATGCGGCTGGACATTGGCGTAGCCGGCGTCGAAAAGCTGCTTGAGGCGGTCGATCGCAATCGACTCCACCTGGTCGACGAATTCGCAACCGCCGTAATAACGCTTTCCGGGGTAACCCTCGGCGTACTTGTTGGTCAGCACACTGCCCTGAGCCTCGAGGGCCGCGACGGGCGCGAAGTTCTCGGACGCGATCATCTCGAGCGTCGACTGCTGACGATGCAGCTCGGCATCGAGAAGTGCTGCGATGTCGGGGTCGAACTCGGACAGGTGCTGATCGTGGCTCATACCCCTAGCCTAACGGTCCGCTATCGACCGCCGACCGTCGATCTCGCCGTGACGTCAGGAGCGCGAGGCGTTCCTGCCGTCGTGACGCGTCACGAGCACCGCGGCCTGAGTGCGGCGCTCGAGACCGAGCTTGGACAGCAGTTGCGTCACGTAGTTCTTGACCGTCTTCTCGGCCAGGAACATCTCGGCAGCGATCTGCCGATTCGTCAGACCCTCGCCGATGAGGGTCAGGATGCGGCGCTCCTGCTTGGTCAGCGATTCAAGCGGGTCATCGGCCGGCTGGCCCTCGCGGATGCGGCGCAGGACCCGTTGGGTCACCGCTGGATCCAGCAGAGACTGCCCGCCGGCGACGCGGCGCACCGCATCCACCAAGTCGGTGCCCCTGACCTGTTTGAGGACGTACCCGGCCGCGCCGGCCATGATCGCGGCGAAGAGGGCGTCATCGTCGTCGTACGACGTGAGGATGATGACAGCGATCGACGGGTCGACCGAGCGGATGTCGCGGCAGACCTCGATGCCCGAGCCGTCGGGAAGACGGGCGTCGAGCACCGCCACATCCGGCTTGATCGTCGGGATGCGGGCAGCGGCGTCCTGCGCGAGCCCCGACTCGCCGACCACCTCGATGTCGTCCTCCTGCTCGAGCAGGTCCTTGAGCCCTCGACGGACGACCTCGTGGTCATCCAGCAGGAACAACCGGATCGGTGTGTCACTCATGAAGCTCTCCTCGGTACGGTCCAGGTGACTGTGGTGCCACGACCCGGCTCGCTGTTGACGGTGCAGGTGCCACCCAGCAACTCAGCGCGTTCGCGCATGTTGCGAAGACCATTGCCGGGGGTTCCCGACCCAAGTCCCTTGCCATCGTCGCGGACCTCAAGGCAGATGACGTCCGCGACCCCCACCAGCACAGAGACCTCGGACGCCTGCGCATGACGGACGATATTCGACAGCGTCTCACGCAGCACGCTCACCAGCTGCTCCCTGACCGGATCGACGATAGCGCTGTCGATCGGGCCGTTCAGGGTGATACGCGGAGTGAAGCCCAGCAGCTTGGACACATCGTGCAGGACGTGGTCGAGCTCGACCCGCAGATCGTCGGAGTCACCCGTCGAGCTGAGCGCGAAGATGGTCCGCCTGATGTCCTTGATCGTCTGGTCGATGTCGTCGATCGCCGATGACAGCCGCTCGACCGCGATCGGTGTGCTGATGAGCTTGGTGGTGTTGTCAAGCATGAGGCCGATACCGAACAGCCGCTGGATGACCAGATCGTGCAGATCGCGACCGATCCGGTCTCGGTCCTCGAACACGGCTAGCCGACCCTGGTCCTCCTGCGCGCGAGCCACCTGCAGGACGAGGGCCGCCTGGTCCGCGAAGCCCTGCGGTACTACGGGGTCGAGCTCCCAGCGGTCGGTCTGATGGCCCTTGAGCCACCCCACGATCAGGGCACCGGTCTCTTCCTGGCCACGCAACGGCAGCACCATCAGGGACCCGAGGTCGGGCCATGAGGGCGTCTTGTGTCGGCGGTAGCGGGGATCGAGTTCGGTGTCGGGCACCACGATGGTCTGGCCGAGCCTGGCGGCGTCTGCGATGAGGCTGTGCGCGGAGTCGACGGTCTCGCCGAGGATCCCTTGGGGGGGCCGGCCCGACACGGCCTCGATCACCAGATGCTCGCCGTCGCGGGGCATCAGCAGCGCGACGAAGTCAGCGGCCGACACGGTGCGAGCACGATCGGCCACCAGCTGCAGGGCGATGTCCCGCGAGATCGGGGAGATCAACGCGGTGGTGATCTCGGCGGCGGCCTCCAGCCACAGCCGCTGGCGCTCGCCGTTCTCGTGGAGCCGCGCGTTCTCGATGACGACGCCCGCGGCGGTGGCGATGGCCATCGCCACCTCCTCGTCCTCCTGACTGAAGCCTCGTCCTGTCCGCTTGCCGATCAGGTAGAGGTTGCCGAACAGGAAGTCGTGGATCCTGATCGGTACCCCGATGAAGGCGCTGGTCTCCTTCTTGCCGGCCAGACCTCGCTGGACTCGAGGGTCGGGCTGCCTCAACAGCTCGACGAGGAGTTGTCGGCCGGGGTGCTGCTGGTCGACCACGCCCGGGATGCCGTAGGCCGCGAACGTGCCGATGCGACGGTCGGAGCGACGGTCGAGAACGTCCAGGAAACCACTTTCGGCATCGACAAGGTCGCCTGCCTGCCGCAGAATGCGGTCGAGCAGGCCCTCCAGTGCTAGATCGGCCGACATTGTCGCTACCGCCTCGAGCACGCCACGGAGTCGTTCGGACGCCACTTTGGCACTTCCAGCCATGAACACCCTCTCTGATTACCAGCCTACGGACTCCGGGACCACAGGTCTCGATTTTTGCGACCTTCGCCGGCGATCTGGAGGACTTTCGTCCCTGCCAACTTGACGGATTTCGGCGTCATGATGGGTGGCGAACTCAACGTCGGACGCGGTCTCTCCCGACCGCGACCCATCAGCGGATCTCCCTCCGTCCGGGTCACAGAACCAGAAAGCTCCCCCAGCGCTCCCTGGTTCACGACATGAGATCGATCTGGACGCCCTCCCGCGTCACCAGGTCACGGCCCCCGGCAGCCAGAGCGCTACGGGGGCCTTCGCCATCCCACTCCTCCACTGTCTGCGTCCCAAGATTTGGAGGGTTCAGCCCGTCAAATGACGTCGGTCGTGCGGTGTGGCGGGCTCGAAGCGCCAAATCTTGGCTGGCGGGGGAGACTCGGGAGGTGAACCCGTTCAATTCCGTCCGTGATCGAGTCGGTGGCATGATCTTCGCGCGCGTCGCCGGCGACGAGGGTCCGGCGCGGCGCGACCGCATTCACTCCGCGGACGGCCCTCGGCGCTTCGACGCCGACTCGGCCATCCAGCGGGTCCACTCCGACGCGTCGATGTTCGTCGGTGGGATGCGGGCGCTACTGCTGCAGTCGCTGCATCCGCTCGCGATGGCGGCGGTCGACCAGCATTCCGGGTATCGCGGCGATCCCTGGGGGAGACTGCAGCGCACGAGCACCTTTCTGGCCGAGACGACGTTCGGGACGATCGACGACGCGGACCGCGCGATCCGCATCGTCCGGGCGGTCCACGGCCGCATTAGCGGAGTCGCCCCGGACGGACGTCCCTACGAGGCGTCCGACCCGCACCTGCTCCGATGGGTGCATGTTGCCGAAGTCGACAGCTTCCTGCGGGCCCACAGCCGCTACGGAGCGCACCGGCTCGACGCGGCCGGACGAGACGCCTACGTGTTCGAGACCGCCCACGTCGCGCGAGCCCTCGGAGCAGTCGATGTACCGGAGACCGTCGCCGAACTCAACGAGGTCATGCGGTGGTACCGGCCCGAGCTCAGGGGTACCGAGGCCGCGAGGCGCGCCGCGCGCTTCATCCTCGTGCACCCACCCGTGCCGATCGCCCTGCGTGGACCGTACGGGCTGCTGTCGGCCGCGGCGATCGGGATGATGCCTCGCTGGACCCGGATCCCCCTTCGTCTGCCGTATCTCCCGCTGACAGAGGCGACCGCCGTGCGGACCAGCGGCATCGTCGTCACTCGAGCCATCCGGTGGGCGATGGGTGCAGATGCGCCGGCCGACTGACGGTCAACAGTCGGGCTGGACGCCGCCGCACGCCGAGTGGTCAACCGGATCGTCGGCCACGGCGACGGCGAGGAGCCGGCGGAATGACAATGCCTCGTCAGCGTCAAGCGATCCCAGGACGCTGACCTCGACGGCCCGGATGCTGGCCGAGGCCGATTTGAGAGCCGCATCTCCGGACGGGGTCCGGACGACCTGTCGGGCCCGACGATCGGCGGGGTCGGGGCGGCGCTCGACCAGGCCGGCCCGCTCGAGATCGTCGACCAGGTAGGTCATCACCGTGCGGTCGAGGCCGAGACGCTGGGCGATCGTGGCCTGGTTGCTGCAACTCGCACCGGCCCGCGTGTCACCCGACGCCTGGACCAGGACCTGAAACCCCCGAGGTCCGCCCGGCAGGTCGTTGAGCGCCGCCGACGCACCCTCGACGTAGCGGCGCAGCAATGACGACAGCGCAAGCCCGAGGTCGCCCGCGGTGGGCTCGGAGGCTGCCATCGACCCGGACACGGTGCCCAGTCTATCCAGACCGAGGACGCGACGATCATCATTCGCAAATATCATCTGGCGTACATATGATCTGTGTGTAAGACTATCTTGGGAAGTCCGGTCTGGACTTCCACCGACCCAGGAGCATGTGATGACCACGATCTTCCGGCTGGACTCCAGCATCCGAACCGACGGCTCCGTCAGCCGTGCCGTCGCCAACACCCTCGAGGACTCGATCGTCGAGACCGAAGGACCCGAAACCACCGTGACGCGTCGCGATGTCGCCCTCAACCCGATCGCCAGCGACGTCTGGGCCACGGCGGCCTTTGCCGGCTTCGTGCCGGAGACCGATTGGACGCCCGAGCAGAAGGCCGCCCGCGCGGTCGCCGCTGAACTGGCCGATGAGCTGGTCGCCGCCGACGTCGTCATCGTCGCCGCGCCGCTCTACAACTTCGGGGTGTCGGCACACCTCAAGACCTGGATCGACACCCTGATCACCGATCCGCGGTTCGCGCCAGGCACCGAAACCATCAAGGGCAGGCCTGCCTTCCTCATCGTTGCGCGTGGCGGCGGCTATGGCGAAGGCACCCCGCGGGCCGGCTGGGACCACGCCACGGACTATCTGCGCCGCATCTTCGGCGACGTGCTCGGACTCGACCTCGACGTCATCGAGACCGAGCTGACACTCGCAGAGGTCACCCCCCAGATGGCCGATCTGGTCGATCTCGCCCGCCAGCAGCTTGCCGATTCGCACGACGTCGCGCGGGCCGGTGGACGTTCGGTGACCCTGAAGCTCCGCGCCGCGGCCTGAGCCGGACACCCGTGGCGGGTGTCAGTCGCCCGCCACGGGGTACGAACCACACTCCAGCAACCCCACACAGGAGTGGTTCACGATGAAGAAGCTGATCCTCCTCGCCGCGGCAGGAGCCGGGTATGTCCTCGGCTCACGCGCCGGCCGCGAGCGCTACGAACAGATCAAGACTCAGGCCACCAAGACCTGGAACAACCCGAAGGTGCAGGACGTCGTCGACGATGTCCAGACGCACGCCAAACAGGCCGGCTCAGACCTCGGCAGCACCGCCGCATCGAAGGTCGCCGACGCCGCCAGCACCGTCAAGGACCGGGTGACTGACAAGATCTCGTCCTCTGACCACGAGCAGAATTCAACGGTGGCGCCCGGGCAGGGCACGGCGTGAGCGATCAGCGCACGCCGACCGACCAGGCCTCCACGGGGCAGCTGCTCACCCAGGCCACCGAGGACATCTCCACCCTGATCCGCGACGAACTGGCTCTGGCCAAGCAGGATCTCGCCGCAACCGGCAAGAAGGTCGGTGTCGGCGCCGGACTGTTCGGGGTCGCCGGCACCCTGGCCCTGTACGGCCTCGGCGCCCTGATCGCGACGGTCATCCTGGCCATCGCCGAGGGACTCGCACCGTGGATAGCCGCCGCGATCGTGACGGCCGCACTGTTTGTCGCTGCCGGAGTCGCTGCCATCGTCGGCAAGAAAAGCATCAGCACGGCCGGGGATCCTCCGGCGGCTCGCGTCGAGAGCGTCAAGGCCGATATCGACGCCGCCAAGCACGGCACGCACAGGAGCAGCGATGACGTCTGACCTCGAGCAGGAGATCAAGGACACCCGAGAGCATCTCGGCGAGACGGTCGACGCCCTCGCGGCCAAACTCGATGTCAAAGCCCGGGCTCAGGAGAAGGTCGCCGCCACCGACAAGCGTCCATTCGCCGCCGGTGCCGTCATAGTCGTTGGCGTCGTCACGGCCGCACTGCTGTGGCCGCGACGACGCTGACCGTCACGGTCCCCGCTTGATCCACTCGTCGAGGTGTGGCTTCTCGGACCCGACCGAGGTGTCGTCGCCGTGGCCTGTGTGGACCACGGTCTCGTCAGGAAGGGTCAGCAGGCGCTCGCGGATGGACTCGATGATGGTGTCGAAGTCGGAGTACGACCTGCCCGTCGCGCCGGGACCACCGTTGAACAAGGTGTCGCCGGTGAACACGGCACCCAGCTCTGGCGCATAGAGACAGATGCTGCCGGGGGAGTGGCCCGGCGTCGGGATTGCGCGCAGGGTGGTGCCGGCCACCTCGAACGTCGCTCCTGAGTGCAGCTCCTGGTCTGGCGGGGTGGTGTGTTCGGCGTCCCAGAGCATTCGGTCCTCCGGCGGGAACCACACCTGGGCGCCTGTCGCCGCACCGAGCTCGACCGCGGCGTTGATGTGGTCGTTGTGCCCATGCGTCAAGACGATCGCCACCACCGTCCGCCCCCCGATCGCGTCGAGGATCGCGGGTGCGTCGTGCGGCGCGTCAATGACCAACACTTCGGCGTCGTCACCGATGAGCCACACGTTGTTGTCCACGTCCCAGGCGCCTCCGTCGAGGCAGAACTGGCCCGACGTCACGATCTTCTGAATGCGTGCAGTACTCACAGCGTCACGACCGATCGAAGGACATCGCCGGCGTGCATCTTGTCGAACGCGGCCTCGACATCGTCGATGCCGATCGTCTCGGTCACAAATGCGTCGAGGTCGAGTCGGCCCTGCTGGTAGAGGTCGACCAGCATCGGGAAGTCGCGCGACGGCAGGCAGTCGCCGTACCAGCTCGACTTGAGAGATCCGCCGCGTCCGAAGATGTCGATCAAAGGCAGCTCGAGCTGCATGTCGGGCGTCGGCACGCCCACCAGCACGACGGTGCCGGCGAGATCGCGGCCGTAGAACGCCTGCTTCCACGTCTCGGGACGGCCGACCGCGTCGATGACGACGTCGGCGCCGTTGCCGTCGGTCAGCGCCTGAATCGCCTCGACGACGTCACCATCGGACGATGGGTTGATCGTGTGGGTCGCGCCCATACCCTTGGCCCACTCGAGCTTGCGGTCATCCAGGTCGATCGCGATGATCTTCGCGGCGTTGGCCAGGCGCGCCCCGGCGATGGCCGCAGAGCCGACACCGCCGCAGCCGATGACGGCGACGGAGTCGCCCCGCTGCACGTTGCCGGTGTTGATCGCCGCGCCGAGACCCGCCATGACGCCGCAGCCCAGCAGGCCGACCGCAGCAGGGGAGGCGGTCGGATCAACCTTGGTGCACTGGCCCGCGGCCACCAGGGTCTTGTCGGCGAAGGCGCCGATACCCAGAGCAGGCGACAGCTCCGTTCCGTCTTCGAGCGTCATTTTCTGCTTCGCGTTGTGCGTGTTGAAGCAGTACCAGGGGCGTCCGCGCAGGCACGCCCGGCAGTTGCCGCACACGGCTCGCCAGTTCAGCACCACGAAGTCGCCCGGCGCGACGTCCGTGACCCCCTCACCGACCGACTCCACGACTCCGGCCGCTTCGTGGCCGAGCAGGAAAGGGAACTCGTCGTTGATGCCACCCTCGCGGTAATGCAGGTCGGTATGACACACCCCGCAGGCCGAGATGTCGACCACGGCTTCGCCTGGGCCCGGGTCGGGGATCACGATGTTCTCGACGCTGACAGGGGCGCCCTTCGATCGGGCGATGACTCCACGGACGGTCTGCGGCATACGTTCTCCTCGGGCGTGACGGCGGTCGTGACGACGCTATCGGCACCGTGGTGATGGCACCACAGCAGCGGGCGTCGGAGGTTTCCCGACGCCCGCTGCTTGAAGTCGGCTCAGAGGATGTACAGCATCTCCTGGTACGTCGGCAACGGCCACAGATCGTCGGCGACCATCGACTCGAGGGCGTCGGCCGCAGCACGAACAGCGGTCATCGCCGGCAGTAGCTCGGTCTGCGCATAGGTGGCTTCGGCCAAGGCATCGTCGCCGTGATCACCCTGCAGGGCGTTGCGGAGCGCGCCGATGCCGACGCGCAGCGCAGCGATCTCGGTGCTGACCTCCTTCAGCAGGTCCAGATCGGCCTCGACGCCCGCAGCCGTCAGAGCACTCACATTGGTCGCCAGCTCGGTCTGGTAGCGGACCGCCGCCGGCAGGACCGACGTCTGTCCGATCTCCAAGGTCGAGAGCGCCTCGACCATGATGCTCTGCGCGTAGTGCTCCAGCCCGATCTCGTAGCGACTGTGAGCCTCACTCTCGCTGAAGATGCCGTAACGCTCGAACAGCTGAACGGCGGCGGGCGCGATCAGCTCGGGCAGGGCATCCAACGTGGTGCGGAGGTTGGGCAGACCGCGCTCTGCTGCCTCCACCTGCCACTCATCGGAGTAGCCGTTGCCGTTGAAGACCACCGCGCCGTGCTCGGTGATGAGTTCGGTCAGCAGTTCCTGGACGGCCGCGTTGAACTCAGTGCCGAGCTCGACGGCCGTCTCCAACTTCGTCGCGATGTGGTCAAGAGCCTCGGCCATGATCGCGTTGATCGTGGTCATCGGCCCGGCGACCGACTGCAGCGAGCCGGGAGCGCGGAACTCGAACCGGTTGCCGGTGAAGGCGAACGGGCTGGTGCGGTTGCGGTCGCCCGGATCCGTCGGCAGCACTGGCAGCGTATCGACGCCGATCTGCAGCGTGCCACGGCTCTTGGACGACGTCGCCGGGCCCTTGGCGAGCTGCTCGAAGACACCGGCGAGCTGGTCGCCGAGGAAGATCGAGATGATCGCCGGCGGAGCCTCGTTGGCGCCGAGGCGGTGGTCGTTGCTGGCCGATGCGACCGAGGCGCGCAACAGGCCGCCGTACTGGTGGACAGCCCTGATGACAGCGGCGCAGAACACTAGGAACTGCGCATTGTCGTGCGGGGTGTCGCCTGGCAGCAGCAGATTGCCCTCGGTCGCGTTGCCGAGCGAGAAGTTGACGTGCTTACCCGAACCGTTGACACCCTCGAACGGCTTCTCGTGGAAGAGACACTCCATGCCGTGCTTACGGGCGACGGTCTTGAACGTTGTCATCAGCAGTTGCTGGTGGTCGGCGCCGACGTTGGCGGACTCGAACATCGGGGCGATCTCGAACTGCCCGGGGGCGACCTCGTTGTGACGGGTCTTGGCGGGAATACCCAGCTTGAACAGTTCGCGCTCGGTGTCGGCCATGAAGCCCAGCACGCGCTCGGGGATAGCACCGAAGTAGTGGTCGTCGAACTCCTGGCCCTTGGGCGGCTTGGCGCCGAATAGCGTCCGGCCGGAGTTGAGCAGGTCGGGGCGGGCCACAAAGAAGTGACGGTCGATCAGGAAGTACTCCTGCTCGGGCCCGACATACGACACGACCGCAGCGGGATCGTGCCCGAAGAGCTTCAGGACTCGCTCGGCGTGGACCGCCATCGCCTGCTGCGCGCGCAGCAGGGGGGTCTTGTGGTCGAGCGCCTCACCCGTCATCGAGATGAAGACCGTCGGGATGCACAAGGTGTTGCCGTTGGGGTTCTCCAGGATGTAGGCGGGGCTCGTGACATCCCAGCCGGTGTAGCCGCGGGCCTCGAAGGTGTTGCGGAGTCCACCGTTGGGGAAGCTCGACGCATCGGGCTCGCCCTGGACGAGGGTCTTGCCGGCGAATTCCGCCAGCGCCGTACCGTCGCCCACCGGGTCGAAGAAGCCGTCGTGCTTCTCGGCCGTGAAGCCGGTCAGGGGGTAGAAGACGTGCGCGTAGTGGGTGGCGCCCTTCTCCAACGCCCAGTCCTTCATGGCGGATGCGACGGAGTCTGCCACCTGAGGATCCAGCACCTCGGAGTTCTCGATCGTGGCGATGACCGACTTGAACACCGACTTGGGCAGACGCTTCTGCATGACCGACTTGCTGAAGACATTGGTGCCGAAGATGTCGCCGGGTGTCTCGCCGAGGATGAAGCTGGGAGCCGGCGGCACGTACGCCTCGACGTCGGTGATGGCCTGCAGGCGTACGGGGTTAGCGCTCATGGTGATCGTTCCTTCTCGGGGGGTGGCAGAGACAGCTCTCCCTCAGGCTGTCGGTCCCAGGATGGGCGACGCGGGTTTCCGAACGGTTTCGCGCGCGATTCAGGCACCGACGTCCCTACGCTGAACCAGTGAGTTCCCACCACCGCCCCTTGAAGAGGCTCGGCTTCCTGACGATCGGCCTGTTCGACGAGGGCGATCCTGGTCCGGGCCATGAGAGCACCTTGCAGATCATCGAGCTCGGCGAGCGTCTCGGCTACGACAGCGCGTGGCTGCGCCACCGGCACCTCCAGCACGGGATCTCCTCACCCGTCGCGGTGCTGGCGGCCGCGACCCAACGGACCAGGCGTATCGAACTCGGCACCGCGGTCACCCCGCTGGGCCTGGAGAACCCGTTTCGGCTAGCCGAGGACCTCTCGACCGTCGACGTGTTGTCGAACGGGCGGCTCAACCCGGGCGTCAGCGTCGGCCCGCCGATGCACTTCGACGACCTCAAGGACCATCTCTACCCCGACACGGCCGACCTCGAAGACTTCTCGCACGCCCGAGTTGAGCGCCTCCTGCACAACCTGCGGGGAGAACCCGTCAGCAGTTTCGAGGGCACCCAGGGCATCGAGACGTTCTCACGTCGGATCCAGCCACACGCTGCGGGCCTGGCCGAGCGGGTCTGGTACGGCGGGGCAGGCTTCGCCTCTGTCGAATGGGCAGGCCGGCAGGGGCTCAACCTCCTGACCAGCAGCGTGATCCGTGCCGAGGGCGATCTCGTCGGAGACGGCGCCGACTTCGCCCGCATCCAGCGCGCCCAGATCGACCGCTTCCGTGAGGTGCATCCGGCCGGACCGGCGGCCCGGGTGTCTCAAGGGCTGGTTGTCATTCCGACCGACTCCGCGTCGCGCGAGCAGGCAGCCCGCTACGTGGCGTACGCCGAGTCGCGGATGGCCCGCACACGTGAGCCACAGGGGCCCGGACGAATGATGTTCGCACCCGACCTTGTTGGCACCTCTGTGCAGATCGCCGAACTGCTCCACGCCCACGCCGGATTCCGAGCCGTCGAAGAGGTGGCCTTCGCTCTACCGTTCACTTTCGAGCACGCCGACTACGTACAGATCCTGACGGACATCGCGACCATTCTGGCCCCATTGTTGGGTTGGCGATCTGGCATTTGACCTGCAGAAACACACCCGTGTGATTATCCACAGCCCTATACACACCTGTGGGAATCACATGGGTGTCATTCTCCACAGGCATGTGCACAGGTGGGGGTAACTGGGCCGCGGAGGGACACGCCCAGAGACGGGCCCGGCTCGAGTCGCTCGCTTGAGTCACCAACGACAAGATCCTCCCGCCCAAAACTGGGGCGGGAGGATCTTGTCGTTGGTGGAGCCACGGGGACTCGAACCCCGAACCCCCTGCTTGCAAAGCAGGTGCGCTACCAATTGCGCCATGGCCCCAGTAGGTGGTGCGTTGTGTCAGACCCTGTCGGTCGCGCCGGCCCAGGTGTCGACCGGTGCGACCTTCGAGGTCTTCTTGAGGGCCCAGATGACCCCAGCGGCCGCGAGGCCGAAGGTGAGGAACTTCTTCATCTGACCTCCTCGTTGAGTGGGCGTACCAGGACTTGAACCTGGGACCTCTTCCTTATCAGGGAAGCGCTCTAACCAAGCTGAGCTATACGCCCGCAACAGCGATGAACTTTACCCCACCGCCGCCGGTGCCGTCACACAGGGTGCAGGTCAGCGATCCTCGGACAGCGTGACCTCGACGCCACCCATCAGCTGAGCAGCGAGGTTGTACAGATGTGCGGCGATCGTGGCCAAGGCGGTCATGAGGATGACGTTGACAGCGGACAGCACCAGTGTGAGCCCGATGACTCGACCGATGCCGAAGTAGTCGGTGACATTGAAGGTCGCCGTGTCATCGCTCAGGACGGTCGTGAAGCTCTCGTTGATCTGGTCCCACACCCCGACGAGGTCGAGGACAACCCAGAAGATCGCGACCGCGACAACAGCGACGATCATCATCGCCACCGAGATCGCGAAGGCCAGACGCGTGACCGACCAGGGTTCGACGTGGGTCAACCGCAGGCTGGCACGGCGACCCGTCGAGATGGCCGGTGCAGCGGCGGGCACGAGGGTCGGCGCCGCGGGACCCTTGTCAGCCGGACGGTCCTTGACCGCGGGGATCACCGAGGTCGAGTCGGGGGCGCCCTTGGTCGTCTGGCGATAGTCGGCGGCCGTCAGCGGACGACCGACGGGCCCGCCAGCCGGCTGCATGAGCTTTCTCTTCTCGGGCTCGGCTTTCGGTTCGACCGGCGCAGCAGGAGGAGGCGTCTTGCGTGGACGCCCCTTGTCGGTCTCCGTCGAGGGGGCCGGCGGCTTCGCAACAGGAGTCGCCGGCGGAGCTGCTGAACTCTTCGGGGCCGAGGTCTTGGCCGTCGTCGGCTTCGGGATACGTGGGATCGCCTGGGTCGGCGCCGCGTCACCCGCGCCCGCACCTGGCACCGGGCTCCGGCCCTTGGATTCTTCGGTCACTGATCCTTGCCCCCGTCACTCGGAGTCTCGTCGGTCGACGCCACCTCTGACACGGCTTCGTCCTGAAGGACTTCGGTGTTGCGCGCAATCGTGACCACGCGGTCGTCCCCCTTGAACTTCACGAAGCTGACGCCCATCGTGCCACGCCCCTTGGCAGGAACCCCGGCAACGAGGCTGCGCGTGACCTGACCGGACGCCGTGACGCAGATGACGTCGTCGGTGTCGTTGAGCACCAGGCCGCCCACGAGCTCGCCGCGGTTCTCGGTGATCTGCATGGCCTTGATGCCG
>Ga0075364_10000366_pt1 | contig 22238 bp, 21 predicted proteins | sample EndMetdeltDD1764_FD_71517 | JGI IMG/M metagenome (GOLD analysis project Ga0075364, IMG submission 71517) | Populus endosphere microbial communities from Tennessee, USA - Endosphere MetaG P. deltoides DD176-4 | ecosystem: Host-associated > Plants > Roots > Endosphere | place: USA: Tennessee...
GGTCTCGATGGTCTTTTCGAGGGCGGCTAGGTCGAAGTTGCTCATGGGGAATCCTTAAACGTCACGCGATATCGTGAAGATGGAGATGGCCTTGCCGTCTGGCAAAAACATGGGCTTTGGTCTAAGCGACCACCGATCAGGCGTCAATGCGATTTGGTACTGAGGGAATGGAATGACAAAGACTGAAAATGAAGCTGCACGGCGCGCCGATGGCGCCTGGGATCCCCTGAAGGACAGCGGCACGGACAGACGCAAGGCTGAAGCCGTTCCCAAAACACCGCAGACGCTTTCACCGTCCTACCGGCTCGCCTATGCCGACCCGGAGTTCCTCTGCAGCGAAGAACTGCGTCCCGTGCGCCTGCAGCTCGAGCTTTTGAAGGTCGAATTGTCGCTGAAGGAGATGGGCATCAACTCCACCGTCGTCCTGTTCGGTGGTGCGCGCATTCCGGCTCCGGGCACCGAGCCATGGGCGGCACGCAACGAGATCCAGCGCAAGAACCTCGCGGCTGCCTCGGTTTATTACGAGGAAGCACGCAAATTTGCGGGCCTCTGCGCCGAACAGTCGCGCCTTGACGGTTTCAAGGAATATGTGGTGGTGACGGGTGGTGGCCCGGGCGTGATGGAGGCCGGCAATCGCGGTGCTTCCGAAGCCGGTGCGCCGACCATCGGCCTCAATATCGTGCTGCCGCACGAACAGGCGCCGAACAGCTACGTGACGCCGGAACTGAGCTTCAACTTCCACTACTTCGCCATCCGCAAGATGCATTTTCTGACGCGGGCGAAAGCGGTCGTGGTGTTTCCGGGCGGTTTCGGCACGCTGGACGAAATGTTCGAGGCGCTGACGCTGATCCAGACCAAGCGCATGGAGCCGATCCCGATCATCCTGTTTTCGGAAAAATTCTGGCGCGGCATCATTGATTTTGGCGCGCTTGCGGATTTCGGAACGATTGCACCGGAAGATCTGGCTCTGTTCAATTTCGTCGAAACGGCTGAAGACGCCTGGAAGGTCGTTTCGGAGTTTTACGGGCTGTAATCGATCGCAATTGCGGCATCAGAAAAATGCAACTAGGATGACGGGCGAGGGTCATCCTATGAGCCATGATGTCATCGATCTGAACTTCATTGCCAAGCTCCTTCAACGCACGAACGATGAAGTTCGCGGGCTGCGTAAGGATGTGGCGGATATTCGTACTCTCACTCTGCAGACCTATGATTTTTCGCGTCGGCTGGAGCGCCGGGAACTTGAGCTGAAGGATGATCTGGAGGTCATGGTCAAGATGGAGCTGACCGGCGCTTTGGCGCATCTTCAATCCAGCCTCGAGGCTACGCTTGGCCGTATTGAAAGCAAAATGGATGGCGTGGTGGATCGGATTGCCGATCTGGAAGACCGGCCGGTCTGACTATCTGGATTTTGAAAATAAAGAACCCGCCCCCTGGGGGAAGAGGGGCGGGTTCTGCAACGATCTGCCGATCAATTAGAGGGGGCGGTTCGGCAGGTCGTCGATGGTGATCACGCCATCCTTGTTGGTATCTATGAAGGCGAAGAATTTCTCTGTCGCTGCAGTTGCCTCCGCCTTGCTTACCTGACCGTTCTCATCGGTATCGGCAAAACGAATGAAGCCCATTGCACCGCCGCCCTTGCCCCAACCCTGGCCATGACGGCCGGGGCCCTTGGCGTGGTGTGGCTTGCCTGCCTTGCGGTCGGCGCGCTCTTCATGCTTGGGAGCATCGCCATCCTTTTTGGCTTCCTCACGCTCGGGGCGCGGGTGATCCTTGCGGAAGGCTTCCATGGCGGCCTTGCGGTAAGCGCGGAATTCGCCCGGAGTGAGCGAGCCGTCCTTGTCGGCATCGATCTCGGCAAACTTCTTTTCCTCGAAGGCGGTCAGTTCAGCCTTGGTTACCTTGCCGTCCTTGTCGGCATCGACGTTTTTCAGGAGGTAGATGAAGGCGCGGTCCTTCATCATCGGACCGCCCATTTCGTGGCGCGGGCCATGGCCCTTCGGGCCGCGATCGCCCGGAGCCGCAAAGCTTGGGACGGTGGCGCCGAACACAAAAGCGGCGCCGAGGGCAGCAAGTGCGATCTTCTTGGCGTTCATGATGTTTCCTTCCTGATTGCTTTTGACAGCTTCAAGGTAAGGCCGGGGTCCGGCAAGGACCACTTAAACATCGGTAAGGTGGATGAACTTTCGGTAAGGTGCCAAGGGAGCGGATCGTTGCCCACCAGCCTTTACTTCTGCTGGATGGCCTGAAGAAAACCGGTCAGGTCCTGTGTCAGGTAATCGATATGCACGTCCTCGTCGCTGATCTTTTCCCAGCGCTCGATAACGATATCGGCCGTTACCTCCGGTGCCAGAAGCACGGTGCGCATACCCATCGCCTTCGGCGCGATGAGGTTGCGCGGCAGGTCCTCGAACATTGCCGCGTTTTTCGTGTCGACCTTGTTCAGCGCGGCGAACTTGTCATAGGTGGCGCTGGCTGGTTTCGGCAGGTAATCGGCGGCGACGATATCAAAGATGTCATCGAACTGGTCGAGAATGCCCATTGCGCCGGCGGCCGCTTCCGCATGCGGAACGGTGCCGTTGGTGAGGATGAACTTGCGGCCCGGCAGTGCCTTGATCGCTTCGCCCAGATCCGGCTGCGGCTGCAGCAGCGAATAATCGATCGCATGCGCACGTTCCAGAAAGGCTGCGGGGTCGACGCTGTGATTGAGCATCAGGCCTTTCAGCGTCGTGCCGTGTTCGTGGTAATATTTCTTTTGAAGCAGCTTTGCTTCCGCCGGTTCCATCTGCAGCAGTTCCGCCACGAAAGCCGTCATGTTGGTATCGATCTGCGCGAACAGATTGATGTGATGCGGATAGAGCGTATTGTCGAGATCGAATACCCATTCGGTGACATGGGCGAAATCGGCGGCGTCGGGAAGCGTTTTCAGATGGGGCATGGCGCGGTTATGCACTGCCGCTGAAATAAAGGCCAGAGTGAAATCAGGCGGGAGAGGATGAGGATGGAAGAGATCGGCCTGTTTGCAAAATGGTACGAAACGCCGATCGGCCCGATCCTCGCTGTCGCTAGCGAAACGCATCTTTATGCCGTCGAATTCCATGACGAGAAAACCCGGCCAAATGCCATATCGCGGATTGAGCGAAAGCTGGATGCCCATATCGTTCCGGGCAGCAGCGATGCGCTTGAACAGTTTTCGGACGAATTCGCCGAGTATCTGGCCGGCAGAAGTTTCGATTTCCGTGTGCCGCTGTTTTACGGCGGTACCGAGTTCGAACGGCGTGTCTGGGAAAAACTTCTGGAGGTGCCGCTCGGGGAAACCTGTTCCTACGGCGATCTGGCAAGAGCCATCAGCGAGCCGACGGCGTTTCGGGCGGTGGCTCAGGCCAACAATGCCAACCGCATCCCGATCGTCATTCCCTGCCACCGCTGCATTGGCTCGGATGGCTCACTGACCGGGTTCGGTGGTGGGTTGTGGCGCAAGAAATGGCTCCTGCGCCACGAAGGCGATATGCGGCCGGTGGGGCTGTTCGCCCTCAGTTGACCGCTTGTTCCGCGATCAGGGAACGATCAGCGTACCCGCGCCATGCTCGGTGAAGATTTCCAAGAGCACGGAATGGGCGGTCTTACCATTGAGGATGACGACACCCTGAACGCCGGAGCGGATGGCGTCGATGCAGGTTTCGACCTTGGGGATCATACCGCCGGAAATCGTGCCGTCCTTGATCAGTGCCTGTGCCTGCGCGACGGTCAGTTCCTTGATCAGGTTCTTGTCCTTGTCGAGCACGCCCGGAACGTCCGTGAGGAAGAGCAGGCGGGTGGCATGCAGCGCACCGGCAATGGCACCCGCAAACGTATCGGCATTGATGTTATAGGTGGCACCGTCACGGCCCGGAGCGACCGGTGCGATGACCGGGATCATTTCAGACTTGGCGAGCAGATCGAGCAGGGTACGGTCGACTTCGACAACTTCACCAACGAAGCCGAGATCGAGAACGCGCTCGATATTGCTGTCGGGATCGATGACGGTCTTTTTGGCTTTTTCGGCAAACACCATGTTGCCGTCCTTGCCGCAGAGCCCGATCGCCCATTCGCCGGTCTGGTTGATCAGCGCGACGATTTCCTTGTTGATCGAACCGGCGAGAACCATTTCGACGATCTCGACCGTCTTGGCATCGGTGACGCGCAGGCCGCCTTCGAATTTCGATTCGATGCCCATCTTGTTGAGCATGGCGCCGATCTGCGGGCCGCCGCCGTGAACGACGATGGGGTTGACGCCCGACTGCTTCAGTAAGGCGATATCGGCGGCAAAAGCCTTGCCCAGCGCGTTATCGCCCATGGCGTGGCCGCCGTATTTCACCACGATCGTCTTGTTTTCATATCGCTGCATGTAGGGCAGAGCCTGTGCAAGCAGCTGGGCCTGGAGTTCGCTTTCGGAAGCCGTCATGGAAAAATCCCTACACCTCGATTGTGCGGGCCTTTTAACGCATGTTTTCGACGGTGAAAACAATTCCTGCGCAGATTTAGCGATTGGATATATTGACATCCTGCCTGTTTGGCCAACCTTTGCGTGACAGGGACGTAGAGGGGATACAAGCATGGCGGGAGAAGACCTCGCGACGATGATTTCGCGTGTCAGTCTTGGAGACAGGGCGGCATTTTCCGCGCTTTATACGGCCACCTCGCCGAAACTTTTTTCCGTCTGCCTGCGTATTCTCAAAGACCGGACCGATGCCGAGGATGCCCTGCAGGAAATCTTCGTCAAGATCTGGCACCGAGCAGATCGTTATGCGGCAAGCGGAATCAACCCGCTGGGCTGGCTGACGGCAATTGCCCGCAACCATTCGATCGATCTCTTACGCGCCCGCAAGCCGGTCGCCAGCAATATCGACGAGGATGGCTGGGACATTGCAGATAGTGGTGCCGATCCCGAGCAGGCCGCCGTCCTCAAAGGCGAAGGCAAGCGCATTGACAGGTGCATGGAAGAGTTGGAATCTGACCGCGCAGGCGCCGTTCGCAGCGCCTATGTGGAGGGTTTGAGTTACCAAGAACTGGCTGACCGCCACGCCGTGCCGCTCAATACGATGCGCACCTGGCTGCGACGGAGCCTATTGAAGCTGAGAGAGTGCTTGGACAGATGACGACACCGGACCAGAGCGAAGGTGATAGAGCCCGCGACCAGGTGATTGCCGGGGAATATGTGCTTGGCGTGCTGTCGCTTGAGGAGCGACGCAATGTCGAGGCGCGCATGTCTCGCGATGCAGGCTTTGCTGCCATGGTCGGCAGATGGTCCGACAACCTGTCGAGCTTCAGCGACGAATATGCGCCTGAAAACCCGCGTGCTGCGATCTATCCCCGCATCGAGGCGCGGTTGTTTCCGGCCTCTGCGAAATCCGGGCTTGCCGGTCTTTGGAGTTCTGTCGGTGTCTGGCGTTTGCTGACGGCTGCTGCAGTGGTGCTGCTGGTTGGCAATGTCGTCATTCAGAACCAGCCATTCGGCACGCAATCGCCCAGTCAGACACCCGGTCAGCCGCTGGTGGCGCAAATGTCGGGTGAGGGCAATGCGATCAGCCTTGTTGCCAGCTACCGTGCCGATAGTGGCCACCTGTCCGTAACCCCCGTGGCGGCAGGGCCGAGCGATCAGAAATCGCTCGAGCTCTGGATGATTTCCGGCAATGATCCGGCTGTCTCACTCGGCGTTCTGCCGCAGAGCGGTGAGGGCGAGATCGAGGTGCCGGAAGCGATGCGCAGCCGTATTGCTGCAGGTGTAACGCTGGCCGTCAGTCTCGAACCTTACGGCGGTTCGCCGACGGGCACGGCAACCGGTCCGGTCATTGCTGTCGGTCAGGCACTCGCGCCATAGGCCTGTTGCAGCAGATACGCTTCTTCAAAAATCCGGCGCGCAATCGCCGGATTTTTTTATGCGAGAGGCAGGCTGCGACTGAAACTCTTTCGCGGCTGTTTTCGTCTTTTCTTATGTTCCGATGATGAGGAAGACAGCGCTCCGGCAGCCCGCCGAGACCGCCGGAACGAATTGTGGAAGAGGACTTCAGTCATGTTGAAAACCGCCCTTCGCGCGCTGGCTATTGTCAGCGTGGTGTCTGCTGCCGGCCTTGCTCAAGCCAAGAACCCCATGGTTGGCGGCGCGGCTATGTACGACAACAAGAACATCGTCGAAAACGCCATGAACTCCAAGGATCACACCACGCTGGTAGCAGCCGTCAAGGCAGCTGGCCTGGTCGAAACCTTGCAGGGCAAGGGCCCATTCACGGTCTTTGCGCCTACCAACGAAGCCTTCGCGAAACTGCCGAAAGGCACGGTCGATACGTTGTTGAAGCCCGAGAACAAGGCGCAGCTGACCAAGCTTCTCACCTGCCACGTGGTCGCCGCCAATGCCATGTCCAGCGCCATCGAGAAGATGATCAAGGACGACAAGGGCACTCATGATGTGAAGACGGTCGGCGGCTGCGTGCTGAAGGCCAAGCAGTCCATGGGCAAGATCACTCTGACCGATGAAAACGGCGGCGTCGCACATGTCACGATTGCCGACGTCAAACAGTCGAACGGCGTCATTCACGTCATTGACGCGGTGCTGCTGCCAAAAATGTAAGTCGGAATAAATGGTCCGGCTGGCTTTATATCAGGCCGGACCCGTTGAATTCAGAGAATGCGGCCGCTCCCGCCCCGGAGCTGGCCGTTCAGCCGGCCTGACGTGCCCCCTGCCGTCCCCACAGCAATCCGTCAGGCCGGTTGCCCGACAGCAACGCCAATGGCGCGGCGCAAATCGTCGATGCCACCGGCTTTTTCCGATGACGTCGCCAGCACTTCCGGGAAGGCTGCAGGCCGCTTGCGGATTTTTTCCGTCGTTTCTGCGAGCAGTTTCACGACGCCGGGTGTCTTGATCTTGTCGGTCTTGGTCAGAACGACCTGATAGGAAACCGCTGCCTTGTCGAGCAGATCCAGCACGTCCTCATCATTCTTCTTGATGCCGTGGCGGCTGTCGATCAGCACATAAACGCGCTTCAGCGTGGCGCGGCCGCGCAGATAATCGAATACCAGCTTGGTCCAGTTATCGACCATGGCCTTCGGGGCCTGTGCGTAACCATAACCGGGCATGTCGACGATCGCCATTGGCGGCAGGTCGCCGGCCTGACCCGAAAAGCCGTCGGGAACGAAATAGTTGAGTTCCTGCGTGCGGCCCGGCGTGTTGGATGTGCGGGCAAGGCCCTTCTTGGCCACCAGCGCATTGATCAGCGAGGACTTGCCGACATTGGAGCGACCGGCAAAGGCCACTTCCAGCGGGCCTTCCGGCGGCAGGAAATCCATCGAGGGCACGCCACGGATAAAGATCCAGGGGCGGCCGAACAAAGGCTTGGCGTCCATGTTTCCGTCTGCGGGCATTGGTCTTGGTGTCCTGTCTTTAATCTGAAGGCTCGGGCTTCGTGGTTTTGGGGCGCAATGTCAAGCTTTGCGCGGAAAAGGCGTTTTTTACGTCCAAAGAAAAACCCCGCCGGAGCGGGGTTCGTCGATCTTATTTCTTGTCTTCGGCGGGTTTTTCCGCCGGCGGCTTTTTCTTGAACATGCTCGCGAGGTTTCCGAACAGTTCGATCTTGGCGCCGTGACGCTTCATGATGATCGCCTGCTGGGTAACCGAAAGCGTGTTGTTCCAGGCCCAGTAGATGACCAGACCAGCCGGGAAGCTTGCCAGCATGAAGGTGAACACGACCGGCATCCAGGTGAAGATCATTGCCTGGGTCGGATCCGGCGGTGTCGGGTTCATGCGCATCTGCACGAACATGGTGACACCCATGACCAGCGGCCAGACGCCGATCATCAGCATATGCGGCACGTCGTAAGGCAGTAGGCCGAACAGGTTGAACAGCGAGGTCGGGTCCGGCGCGGAAAGGTCCTGGATCCAGCCGAAGAACGGTGCATGGCGCATTTCGATGGTCACATAGATGACCTTGTAGAGCGCGAAGAACACCGGGATCTGCAGAAGAACCGGCCAGCAACCGGCGATCGGGTTGATCTTTTCCTGCTTGTAAAGCTCCATCATGCCCTTCTGGAGCGCCATACGGTCATCGCCGTGCAGAGCTTTCAGCTCTTCCATCTTCGGCTGAACGCGCTTCATGTTGGCCATAGAAGCATACTGCTTGCTGGCCAGCGGGAAGAAGATTGCCTTGACGACGATGGTGGTAAGCAGGATGGCGACGCCGAAGTTGCCGACGTGACGGAAGAAGAAGTCCATCATCTGGAACATCGGCTTGGTGAAGAACCAGAACCAGCCCCAGTCGATCATGCGGTCGAACAGCGGGATCGAGAACTGGGTTTCATACTGCGCGATCAGCGGCACTTCCTTGGCGCCGGCGAAAACCAGGTTCTTCAGTTCGGTCGAACTGCTCGGCTGAATGGTGACGTTGTCGGTCTTGAAGTCGGCCTGGTAACGCGGCTGACCATCGGTGAAGTGCGAAAAACGCGACTCGTAGGCAACGCCCTGTGGCGGCACGAGAGCGGCAGCCCAATACTTGTCGGTGATGCCGAGCCAGCCACCGGTCGCCTTCGGATGCGTTACGTTTTCTTTTTCGATATTGGCATAGGTGTTTTCAGAAAGGCTGCCACCGGCGCCAGCGACGCCGAGGAAACCTTCATGGATAACCCAGACCGAAGGCGTTGCCGGCTTGTTGTAGCGGGTTACGCGGCCGTAGGAGCCGATATTGACAGGATCAGCGGTCGGGTTATCGATCTTGTCGTCGATGGTGAGCATGTAATGCTCGTCGACAGAGACCTTACGGGTAAAGACGATGCCCTTGTCGTTGGTCCATGTCAGGGTGACCGGGGTCTGAACGGTGAGCTTGTCGCCACCAGAAACAGTCCACTGCGTGCCCGGGCCCGGAACAGTGCCGGAATCGGCGCTGCCGACAAAACCGACTTCGCTAAAATAACCGTCCTTGGTGTCTGCCGGGGAGAAGAGCGTGATGAGCGGGCTCGAGTCGTCCACGGTCTCATGATATTCGCGCAACTTCAGGTCGTCGAAACGCGCGCCGGTCAGGTTGATCGTGCCGGAAAGAGCCGGGGTGTCGATGACGACGCGCGGCGACTTGGCAAGGGATTCTTCGCGGGTGGCGGTGGCTTCTGCCTGCGTCGCACCCGGCATGTTGCCGCTGGAAGTGGCTGCGCCGGGGCTTTCCGGCGTGAATTGCTGCTGCTGCGCCTGCTGAGCCAAACGGGCTTCTTCGGCGCGCTGCTGGGCTTCCATACGTGGGCCCATATAAAGGAACTGCCAGGCAAGGACGATCAGGACCGATAGGCCTATCGCGATGAAGTAATTACGGTTTTTTTCCATCATGCTTTCCTGGGGCGGAGTTCCTCGGGGTGCCTTGTCTCGGACGGCTCTCGATGCGCTGGGAAAGCGCGGCCTCCAAATCGGCAAATTTCGCCGTCAGCACCTCGCGTCGGGCGACAATGACATAATCGTGTCCGTCTTTCATTGCAATTGCGGCACTGTGCCCGACGGCTGCCTTGAGCCGCCTGCGCATGCGGTTTCTTTCAACCGCGTTGCCATGCTTCTTGGTGACGGTGAACCCGACACGGGCGCCGGTATCCGGCTCCTGGCGATCGAGCACTTCCAGAAGGAAAAACTTGCCTTTGCGGCGCTCTCCTTCCCGGACACGAAGAAACTGCGGACGGCTTTTCAGCCGCCCGACAGCATTTTTCTGAGGTTTTTCGTCTTTGGTCGCCCGGTTTTTCATCGGGCAAATCGGCCTTAGGCCGACAGACGCTTGCGGCCGCGTGCGCGGCGAGCTGCCAGAACCTTCTGGCCGCCATTGGTTGCCATGCGGGCGCGGAAACCGTGACGACGCTTGCGAACAAGCTTGGACGGCTGGTAAGTACGCTTCATTTTTTTAATACCGCGGTGTGCGGCCCTTCTTGGGTTTGCTTCTAAGAGCAAGAGCGTTGCGAAAGAAACGTTCCGGCACGCGGTTTGCGCTCGCGCAGACCAATTGGCCGGACGTTGGCGGGCTTATAAGGGTAGGAGCCCGCGAAAGTCAATTGCCGAGGATGTTCAAAGCACGGTGTCGAGGCGGTGAATGTCGATTGCTGCCTTGCAGCAATTTTCGACGATTAAATTGTGCGTCGCAATAATTTCATCTTTTGGTTGATTTTGGCGGTCAAGTATATCTTGGGATGTATTTGAAATTAAAGAATATATCCGTCCGGTTTATTTATTCGGGAAAGTTTTTATTAAAAGGCAAGTGATAGTTCTGCGACATTCGGTCCGGTTTGCCAGCTTTGTTCTGCGTCTCTCCGTGTCCTTGGTGCCTTGGGGGGAAGGGTTTCATGAAAATCCGTGGCAGAATTAATCTACTCGTCGGCCTGATGAGCCTTGTCGCCGTCGCGATCGGCGGTTTGTCGCTATTCGCGATCTTCGAATATCGTGATCGTATCGACACCTATGAAGTGGCGGCCGATCGTGTCTATAAGGGCGAACACGTCAACCGTGTCATCACCGCCGTGGTGATGGAGGCGCGCGGTATCTACGCCGCGGACACGATCGCGGCCGCGGAGCCTTTTGCAAAGGGTATCCTCACCAATCTCGAAGAGCTCAACAAGGTGATCGGCGAATGGCAGCCGCTCGTTCCGGCAAGTCAGCGCGCCGACTTCGATGCCGTTGTGGCGCAGTCGCGCAGTTTTGCCCAGTTCCGTTCCGAAACGGTCAAGATTGCCCGCGAGCAGGGGCCGGCAGCCGCCGCCGTGCAGGGCAATAACGAAGCCAACCGCGCCAACCGCAAGGCTTTCCAGGCCAGTATCGACAAGATCGTCGCCGAAGATCAGGCCGAGCTTGTTGTGCTCGACAAGACGCTGAATGCATTTGGCCGGATGGTCATTCTGCTCGTTTCCGCCGTCACGGTGTTCGGTGTTCTGGCTGGTGCTGCATTTGGCCTGATCACCGGCCGTCGTCATCTCAGTGACCCGATCGTAAATCTCACTGGTGCCATGACCCGCATCGCCGCCGGGGACTTCGCTACGCAGGTTCCGTCGGCTGACCGCAAGGACGAAATCGGCGACATGGCCGCGACCGTCGAAGTGTTCAAGCGCAACGGTCTTGAAGTGTCGCGCATGAATGCCAGCGAAGCCGATCTGCGCGTGAAGAACGAAGAGTTCCGCCGTCGTATGGCCGAGGTGGTGACATCCGCTGTCGGTGGTGATTTCACGCGCCGTATCAACCATTCCTTCGGTGAGCCGGGCCTGGACGCCTTCGGTCGCGATGTCGATCAGCTGGTCGGCAGTGTCGATGCCGGTGTGTCGGAAGTCCGTCGTGTTGTTGCAAGCCTCGCGGAAGGTGATCTGACGCAGTCCATGCGCGGTGATTTCCGTGGCGCTTTCGCCGAATTGCAGCAGAATGTCGATGGCGCCATGGGCAACCTGCGCAGTACGATGAAGGATGTGCGTGGCGCAACCGGCTCGATCAACGACAATTCCAACGAGCTGCGGGCAGCCACCGACGATCTGTCCAAGCGCACCGAACAGCAGGCGGCGGCGCTTGAAGAAACCTCTGCGGCGCTCGATGAGATCATGGCTGTGGTCCGCAACTCCGCCGATCGTGCGCAGGAAGCCAGCACGATGGTGACGGAAGCCAAGCAGAGTGCTGCGCAGTCTGGCGCTGTTGTGCGCAATGCCGTCGAGGCCATGGGGCGTATCGAGCAGGCATCGGGCGAAATCAGCCAGATCATCAATGTCATCGATGAAATCGCTTTTCAGACCAATCTTCTGGCGCTGAATGCGGGTGTCGAGGCGGCGCGGGCCGGTGAGGCCGGCAAGGGCTTTGCCGTCGTGGCACAGGAAGTGCGCGAGCTTGCCCAGCGCTCTGCCAATGCTGCGAAGGACATCAAGGCGCTCATCACCAAATCCGGTCAGGAAGTATCGAGCGGCGTAACGCTGGTGCAGAAAACCGGCGAGGCACTGACCGAGATCGAAAGCCGCGTTCACAGCATCAACGACCATATCCACTCGATTGCCACTTCGGCACGCGAGCAGGCAACGGGCCTTCAGGAGGTCAATACCGCCGTCAATCAGATGGATCAGGTAACGCAGAAAAACGCCGCCATGGTGGAGGAAACCTCTGCTGCAACCCACAAGCTGTCGTCGGAAGCAGACCATCTGTTCGGCCTCGTGTCCCGCTTTGATATCGGTACGGGGACTGGGGGAGCCGCTGCTACATCGCGTGTTGCATCGCCTGTGAAGCTTCGTACAGCTACCGCAGACACGCAGTCCGCCCAGCGCGTTTCTCCGGCCCGTCGCATGGTCGGCACGCTCGCCCGTGCCTTCGGTGGAGGCGGCGCTGCGGCCGTGGCCACGACTTCTTCCGCTGACAATTGGGAAGAGTTCTGACCTCCCGCGCGGCCAGAGAAAACTGATATAATACAATAACGGCGGCCGCCAAACGGCCGCCGTGTTAAGTTTTGGTAAGGTCTTCCCCACAAGGATTGGAAAAATCACAGTCTGTCGCTAATATGAATGCTCGTCGGCGCAATGATATTCGCCGGTTTGCATGGCATGGAGAAAAGCATGACAGACGACGCGGCAGTGATGCCTCGGGATGCCGGGACGCCGGCGGCCGATTTGCCGCTGGAGCCGATGCCGCGCGTTTTTGGCGGCCTATCCGGCCGTCTTCTCTGGCTGACCGTCATTTTTGTCATGCTCGCCGAAATTCTCATCTTCGTGCCGACAGTCGCCAATATGCGTGACGGCTGGCTGCGAGACAGGCTGGATACGGCTGCCGCGGCCGGCATCGTTATCGATGGTTTGCAACCGGCCGAACTGCCCCGCGCCGTGCAGGACGATACGCTGCTTGCCACCGGCACCAAGGTGATTGCGCTGCGCAAGGACGGCACATCAAGGCTGCTCGCGGCCATCGATATGCCGCCGCAGGTGGATGAGCAGATCGATCTTGCCGCTCAGACGCCGCTCACTTCCATGCGCGATTCGCTCGAAACGCTGATTTTCGGCGGCAATCGCATCATGCGCGTTTATGGGCCGATCGGCGAAAGCGACATGATCATCGAACTGGTGATGAGCGACAAGGCTCTGCACAAGGACATGCTCAAATTCGCCTGGCACATGTTTTTCCTGTCCTTGATGATCTCGCTGATCACCGCCTTCATGATCTATGTTGCGATCAACCGCATGATGATCAAGCCGATCCGCCGCCTGACACGCGGCATGCAGATCTTTTCCGAACACCCGGAAGATCCGGGGCGACTTTTCAGCGCCGGTAAGGAAAAGGGTGAGCTTGCCGTTGCCGGCCGCCACCTGACGGCCATGCAGGTCGAATTGCAGCGGACCCTGAAACAGCAGAAGAACCTTGCCGATCTCGGTCTCGCCGTTTCCAAGATCAATCACGACATGCGCAACATCCTTGCTTCGGCGCAGCTGATGTCCGACAGGCTCGTGGATGTCGAAGACCCGATGGTGCGTAGCTTTGCGCCCAAACTTCTTCGCACGATCGACCGCGCCGTCGAATATTCCACCGAGGTGCTGACTTATGGCCAGGCCCGCGAGGCCGCACCAAAACGCCGGCGTATCCGGTTGGGGAACCTGTGCCATGAAGTGCGGGACATGCTGGCGCTCGATCCGGATGGCGGTATCGAATATCTCGACCAGATCCCGTCCGATCTCGAAGTGGATGCTGACAGCGAACAGCTGTTCCGTGTGATCCATAATCTCTGCCGTAATGCCGTGCAGGCGCTTGCGCAGTCCGATGACGTCGATCCGCTTCTGGGGCGTCGCGTCAGTGTCACGGCGCAGCGTGTCGGCAGCGTGGTCGGCATCACCATCGACGACACCGGTCCCGGCATGCCGCGCAAGGCTCGTGAGAACCTGTTTTCCGCTTTCCGTGGTTCGGCACGCTCCGGCGGCACCGGGCTTGGCCTTGTGATTGCCCGCGAACTTGTTCTGGCACATGGCGGCACGATCGGTCTGGTGGAAAAACCGGGGCCGGGAACGCAGTTCAGAATCGAAATTCCGGACCGTCCTGTATCCTTCGAAGACTACCGAGCTCGAGCTTGATAGGTTTTTCGTAATGAATTCAATGCTGCGTACGACTTATGTCGATAAAATGACAGGTCGGGCGGGAAAATCGCTTGCATTCGTTTCCTGGACGTTTTAGAGGATCGCCACGCCAGCGGAACACGCCGCTGACGAGGCGGGACACACCGCCGACAGACGCACCCGTAGCTCAGCTGGATAGAGCACCAGACTACGAATCTGGGGGTCAGGAGTTCGAATCTCTTCGGGTGCGCCATTTCTCTTCCATTTAAAATAGCGCTAAAATTATTCGGCTCGTGAAGAGCGCCTTCGTTCATGTCTCACGTCCGTCGCCGCATCGATCCGATTGCGTATCCCAGCGCCAATGTCATCATCGCAACGGCGATCCCTGCACTCACCACACCCACTGGTGTGATTCGCGCGCTTGCCTGCATGCGGATGTGTTGGCCGAATCGCATTTCGAAATCAGACCGGATTTCTTGCCCGTGCGGCAGCGGGGCCGGCAGAAGCGTTTCCTGAACCAGTGACATTGCGAAACTCCCGTCCGAATGCGTCGCATCGTTTTCGCTGCGATTGGTTGCATGGCGTTATCCTACACGATTAACGATGCTTTGGGGATGGCGGCGCGGACTTGATTGAAGTCAAGGAATTGTCTGCAAGGGCGGCCTAATTTTCGGGCAAAAGGAGCCTTTCATGCACCCGGATCTCGTTGCCCGCTACGCCGCACCCGTTCCCCGCTATACCAGCTATCCGACTGCACCGCATTTCCATGCCGGTGTTGGCCCGGACGATTACGCGGTCTGGCTCAGCGAACATGATGGTCCGCTCTCTCTTTATCTCCATGTCCCGTTCTGCGATCGCCTCTGTTGGTACTGTGGCTGCCACACGAAGCAGGTGAAACGTTATGATCCGCTGGCGACCTATCTCGAGGCACTGCTTCTGGAGATCGGTCTCGTCGCGGCCGCACTAAAGGATCGCCGTCAGGTGATCGCCATCCATTTCGGCGGTGGTTCGCCGACCATGATCGCGCCAAAGGATCTGGTTCGGTTGCGCGAGGCGCTGGATCAGCATTTCGATATCGTCGAAAACTGTGAGATCAGCGTCGAGATCGATCCGGGTTTTGTCGATAAGGAAAAACTCACCGCCTGGCGGGATTTCGGCGTTACCCGCGCCAGCATCGGCGTGCAGGATTTTGACGAGGCGGTGCAGAAGGCCATCAATCGTCCGCAAAGCTTCGAACAGACCGCTTTTGTCGTCGAAACGCTGCGCAAGCTTGGTATCGGTGGCGTCAATCTCGATATCGTCTATGGCCTGCCGCATCAGACGATGGAAAGCGTGGAGCGTACCATCGAACTTTCCCTGTCCATGAAGCCGGATCGTTTTGCGATTTTTGGTTATGCACATGTGCCGTGGATGAAAAAACACCAGACGCTGATCGATGAACAGGCTCTTCCGGGCATTCAGGACCGGTTTGCCATGGCCGGGCTGGTGACTGAGCGGCTGACCGCTGCCGGTTATCTCGCTGTCGGTATCGACCATTTTGCCAAACCCGGCGATAGCCTTGCTACCGCGCTGGAAGCCGGTGAGGTGCATCGCAATTTCCAGGGCTACACGACCGATGCCGCTCCCGGTCTCGTTGGTCTCGGCGCGTCCTCCATCGGCAAGGTTGGCCGTGGTTATGTGCAGAACATCGTGGCGACCGGGGAATATATGCGCACCGTCAAGGAAGGCCGCCTGCCGGTTCTGCGCGGCAAGGAACTGACCGATATCGATCGTATCGTTGGTGCCGTCATCGAAGACCTGATGTGCAATTACGCTTTTTCGGTCAGCGATCTGGAACGCCGCTTCGGTTCGGCCGCAACGGTATTACGGGCAGAAGCCGCGCAGGTTCACCAACAGGATAGCGATGGCATGACGGCGTTTGACGGCGATGTATTTTCCGTCACGCCGCAGGGCCACACTTTTGTGCGCACCATTGCCTCCCGCTTCGACCGTTATTTCGGTCAGGGCGCGGCCCGTCATTCTGTCGCCGTATAAGCGTCAGGCGGTTTCGGCGGCCCGCCCCCATGCGATGAAGGAGGGGTTGGCGAAATCGCTGTCGTGGTCCTGATTGCGCTTGCCGTAGAGGAGCGGCTTGCCATCCAGACCCAGAGTCCGGCCTCCGGCGGCTCGCAGAATAGCGTCACCGGCGGCGGTGTCCCATTCCATCGTGCGGGTAAAGCGCGGATAAACATCCGCGCCTCCTTCCGCCAGCATGCAGAATTTTAGCGATGAGCCGATGCTGCGACAGTCCTTGACGTCATGTTCGGCAACAAAAGCGTGGGTCTTGGCATCGCAATGCGAGCGGCTGATCAGCCCGACCGGCGGTTTTACCACGGTGCGGCTGGTAATCGGCACGCGGATGGTCACCTGACCTTCGTTCGAAACCGCCATCTTCCAAGCCTTGTCGCCTTCACCGGCATAAGCAACGCCAAGAGCGGGTGCATAAACCACGCCAGCCACCGGTACGCCGTGTTCGATCAAGGCGATATTGACGGTGAAATCGGTGTTGTTGCTGATGAATTCCTTGGTGCCATCAAGCGGATCGACCAGAAAGAAGCGGTCATCGATATTAGGGGCATGACCGGCGGCCACGGCCTCCTCGGCGATGACAGGAATATCGGGAAATGCCTGGGTCAGCGCCGAGACGATAATCTCCTCGGCCATCTCGTCGGCCTGCGTTACCGGGCTAGCATCCGCTTTCAGCGAAACGTCCATGCCGTTGCGATAGACATCGAGAATAGCGGCACCCGCAGTCAGGGCGGCTTTTCCGAATATGGCGAGCATCGACGATTTTTCCCTCGATTTGCGCTGTTGGACCGGTCTAGAACTATCCGCACTACTGCACACGATCCGCGGTACAGACAACGGCAAAATACACCTGCTCATATAAGGAAGACGGAAATGAGGTGGAAGCGTACGATCCAGCTGCTGGACGTCCACTGCGAAGGCGAGATTGGCCGTGTGGCGATCGGCGGCGTACCAAAGATCCCCGGAGAGACGACAGCCGCCAAGCTGGCATGGCTGAACAGCGATCCGAAGGGGCAGGAACTGCGTCGTTTCCTTTGCCTCGAGCCGCGCGGCATGCCGCTCGGTTCCGTCAATCTTCTGCTGCCGCCGACCGACCCTGCTGCCGATGCAGCCTTCGTTATTCTGCAGCCGGATCAGGCGCATGCAAGCTCGGGTTCGAACTCGATCTGCGTGACGACCGCGCTTCTCGAATCTGGCATTGTCGAGATGCAGGAGCCGGAGACAGTTGCGATGCTGGAAACGGCAGCCGGTCTGGTGCGCGCCGTTGCCACTTGCCGTGATGGCCGTTGTGAAAAGGTCAAACTGACCATGGTGCCGTCCTTCGTGCACGCGCTCGACCAGAAGCTTTCAACGCCGGAATGGGGCGAGATCAGCCTCGACGTCTGTTATGGCGGTATTTTCTACGCGCTGGTGGATGTCGGCCAGATCGGCTTGACCATCTCCAAGGGCAATGCCGCTGCTCTCGTCAGCGCCGGCATGGTCATCAAGCAACTGGCCAATGCGGCGTTGCCGGTCGTTCATCCTGAAATCCCGGCGATCTCCGGCATCGCCTATGTGATGTTCCGCGATGTGGATGCCGATGGCGCGGTGCGTACCTGCACGACCATGTGGCCGGGCAGGGCGGACCGCTCGCCGTGTGGTACAGGTAATTCCGCCAATCTCGCGGCTCTGCACGCGCGCGGCAAGGTCAAGGTCGGCGATGTGTTTACGTCGCGTTCGATCATCGGTTCGGAATTCGAGGTGGGGCTCGAACGCGAAACCACGATTGCCGGAAAACCCGCCATCGTGCCGACGATTGCCGGCCGTGGTTTCACCTTTGGTCTGCATCAGGTGGCGCTCGATCCGTTCGATCCGCTGAGTGCAGGTTTTGCCATGACCGATGTGTGGGGACCATCTGCCGGCGATATCCCTGACGCCTAAAAATACAAAGCCCGGGTCGGAGTAAACCGACCCGGGCTTTGGAAGCGGCGATCCGGGATGGACGGATCGTGCTTCCGAGGTTCTTCAGATATCCTTCGGCTTGGCACCGAACGGCACCACATCGCCCTGCTTGAGCACCAGCATGTTGACACTTTCCGCCAGCTGATCCTGCGGCGGTGCGGAGGGCGTAATGCCATGCCCCTTCAGTTCGGCCAGCTTGTAAGCGCCGAATACGTCACCCTTTTCCGCTGCTGCCTGAAACATCTCGGCAGCGCGTTCGGGATTGGCGGTAATGCCTTCGCCGGTCTCGTACATGATGCCGAGATTGATCATCGCATCCGTGCTGCCGCGCTGAGCGGCGAGATCATACCAGGCAATGGCCGTCTGGTTGTCTTCCGGCACCAGCTTGCCTTCATCGTAAATCGTGCCGATGTTGAATGCGGCAGTGTCATCGCCGCCGACAGCAGCCTTCTCAAACCAGTCCAGAGCCTTCTGCCCATCGACCGTGGTGCCAAGGCCATCGCGATAGGCAACGCCCAGATTATACTGGGCCAGAACGTTGCCGCTCGTGGCAGCTTCGCTGTAAAGCTTGAATTCGGCATCGACATCACCGATACGGCCCATCAGCATGCCGAAATTCACCTTTGCGGCCGAATATCCGGCATTCACTGCAGCCTCATAGGCCGTCATGGCCTGATCTGCTTCCTGCGCCTTGTTAAGAGCGCGGCCCAGCTGGAATGCAAAACGCGGATTGCCGGTTGCCTCGAAGGCGGTACGACAAACGCCAACGGCCTGCATGTCGATATTGTCGATATCGACCGGCGCATAGGTGGTGTTGCGATCCTTGTCATAGGCGCTGCCTGCCATACGGTCGCAATCGCTCTGGATCGCCGCCGTCTGCTCGACCTTGGCGCGCTGTTCGGCGCTCAGGGAAACAGTCAGCATGCAAAGGGCGACAGCACTTCCTGTGGCCAGCAGCATCATTCGATTGACTTTATTGGAACGGGACACCATCCTCGCCTCCGACTCATAACCGCTTAAAGATTGATGAACGAACGCTGCAATGGCGCGTCGGTTCCGTTTTGCTGCGCGGATTTCATGCGGTTTGCCAAACCGATATGCCCGGAAACGGCCCGAAAATGGCTCTTATCGCATGAATTGGCTTCATTTTTCCCGTCATCGCGAATTTTAATCACGCTTTGGTGCGCAGTTGTTTCGCCGGGGCTATCGGTGCTATGGCGAAAGCTCTTTCCACGAAAAAGGCCGCTTCCATGACCCGCATCAGCATCCGTCGCCCCGATGATTGGCACCTGCATCTGCGTGATGGCGACATGCTGAAAGGCGTGATCGGCGACACGAGCCGGCATTTTGCCCGCGCCATCATCATGCCGAACCTGGTGCCGCCGGTCGTCACCACCAAGGATGCGGAAGCCTATCGCCAGCGGATCATGGCGGCGCTGCCGGCAGGTGATCGTTTCGAACCTCTGATGACGCTTTACCTCACCGAGCATACGGATGCCGACGATGTCGAGGCGGGCAAGGCAAGTGGCCTTATCCATGCGGTCAAACTTTATCCGGCTGGCGCCACCACCAATTCGCATGGCGGCGTGCGTGACATGGACAAGGCGATGCCGGTTCTGGAGCGCATGGCGAAGATCGGCCTGCCGCTCTGCGTGCATGGCGAAGTGACCACGCCGGAAGTCGATATCTTCGACCGTGAGGCGGTGTTTATCGAAACCGTGCTCGATCCGCTGCGCAAGCGCCTGCCGGAACTGAAGATCACCATGGAGCACGTCACCACCTCCGACGGTATCGACTACATCAAGTCAGCACCGAAGAACCTGGCGGGTTCGATCACCACCCATCACCTGATCATCAACCGGAACGCCATTCTGGTCGGCGGCATTCGTCCGCATTATTATTGTCTGCCGGTCGCCAAGCGCGAGAGCCATCGTCTGGCGCTGCGTGCTGCTGCCACGTCAGGTGACAGCCGTTTCTTCCTCGGTACGGATTCCGCGCCACATGTCGATCCGCTAAAAGAATGCGGCTGCGGTTGCGCCGGTATCTATACCTCTATCAACACGATGAGCTGCTTGGCGCATGTGTTCGAAGACGATGGCGCGCTGGACCGGCTTGAAGCGTTTGCCTCGCTCAACGGTCCCGCTTGGTACGGCCTTGCGCCCAATGAAGAGCACATCACCCTTGAGAAGCAGGCGGAGCCCGTATCCTTCCCAGCCAAGATCGAAACCGGAGCCGGGCCTGTGACGGTATTTGATCCGATGTTCCCGATACACTGGGCGGTTGTGTGACATAGGGTAAAAATCCACCCAGGAATGGTCGAAAATACCCGGCATTTTAGCAGGGCCGGTAATATTTTGATCATGAATCGGAACTTAGATTACCGCCCAACGTGAGGGCGGATGTTCGCCTTGGGGGATGGCGGGACATGATGCCCGTCGGGGGTACGACGAGGCATGATGCTCGATTACAATTCACTTCTTCTGGCGCTGGGATTCTCGGCGGTCTGCCTGCTGATGGCTCTGTTCTCCACATGGGCATCGCGGCGCAGAGACAGTTTCATGTTGACCTGGGTCGTCAGCCTCGCGCTGATCATCGTCGGCATTTTCAGCTATAGCGCCTATACGCTGGAAGCAGGTATCGTTGTCGGCGCCATCTCCTACTTCTTCATCATGGCGGGCTTTACCGTCATGTATGCGGCCGGTTGCCAGTTCCGTTCGGGGCACTCGCCGGTGCATGTCTCGCTGGTTGCAGGTTCCATCGTCATGGTACTGGGCTTGCCGCCAATGCTGATGGGTTACGATGGCGTTTCAATTATCATGATGAACGTCACAACGGCCGTTCTTCTCGCCGCAACCGCGCGCGAATATTGGCTTGTTCGCAAGGAAGCTCCCGGTCCGCTCGTTGGAATGGCCAGTCTTTATGTAACAGCTGCTGTTTCTTTCGCTCTGTGCGCCATCGTTCTCATTGACGGACGGCAATGGGTGATCGGGCATGCCCCTCAGAATTGGGCGGAAAAACTCAATATTGCCATCTGCATCGCCAGCATGACCGGTATCGGCGCCTTCTCGTTGGCTCTGCATCAGTGGCGCCTTGCGGCGCTTCATCGCCGCGAAGCCATGACCGATCCGTTGACCGGTCTGCTCAACCGCCGCGCGGTATTTCAAGAGTATGGTTCCATGCAGATCGATCAGTCCACCGCCGTCATCGTGTTCGATATCGATCGCTTCAAATCGATCAACGATCAACACGGCCATGCCGCCGGCGATATCGTCATTCGCGCCTTTGCTGAGGAAATGCGCGTGAAGGCAGACAAGGATACGGTCGCGCGTCTCGGTGGCGAAGAGTTTGCCATCATTGTCAGGAACGTGCTGCCGGGTCGTGCCGAATTGATTGCGGAGCGTATTCGCCGCGATTTTGCCGAGCGGCTGATAGACGTCGGCGGTAAGTCGGTTTCCTGCACCGCCAGTGCTGGCGTCGCTTTCGGTGCGTCCGAGGGGCGCAGTTTCGATGCGGTCCTCAAGCTTGCCGATGATGCGCTTTACGAAGCCAAGCGGAACGGCCGCAACAAGGTGGAGATTGCCGGCTTTCTGCATGCGGTCGATCTCGAAGAGGTGCGCACCAGCGCCTGATTTTCGCAGTTTGTTTCCGTTCGAGCTTCGCGATCCACTGGAAGCGCGGGCTTCTTGCTGCTATGCCGCCGCAACGGATCTAAAGGAGCGAAAGCATGCACACGACATTTACCGATCGCACGGTCATGGCTGAACTCATGGCAAAGATGCTGTGGGAAATCGGGGCGGTGCATTTCAACGCCGAAAAGCACTACAAGTTTGCCTCGGGCATGATGAGCCCGGTCTATATCGACTGCCGCAAGTTGCTCTCCTATCCGCGTGTTCGCTCCACCATCATGGATTTTGCCGTTGCCACGTTGCTGCGTGATGCCGGTTTCGAAAAGTTCGATTGCATCGCCGGTGGTGAAACCGCAGGCATTCCCTTTGCCGCGCTGCTGGCTGACCGTCTCGGCCTGCCGATGATCTATGTTCGCAAGCAGCCGAAGGGCCATGGCCGCAACGCCCAGATCGAAGGCAACATGCCGGAAGGTTCGCGCGTCCTCGTCATCGAAGATCTGACCACAGCCGGCGGTTCGATGTTCAAGTTCATCGACGCCATCCGCGCCGCCGGCGGCG
>Ga0075364_10000368_pt1 | contig 22187 bp, 22 predicted proteins | sample EndMetdeltDD1764_FD_71517 | JGI IMG/M metagenome (GOLD analysis project Ga0075364, IMG submission 71517) | Populus endosphere microbial communities from Tennessee, USA - Endosphere MetaG P. deltoides DD176-4 | ecosystem: Host-associated > Plants > Roots > Endosphere | place: USA: Tennessee...
GTCCGGCATCGGCGTCATCGATGTCGGGTCCGAGCGCGGTGTCGATCACCACCTGGCGCACGATGCTGGCCTGCAGTCTGGCGATGTCCTCGTCGCCGGCGACGAAGGCGGTGCGCCAGAACGGGTGCTTCAACCACGAGCCCAGCAGCCGTTGCACGTGCATGCCCGGGCGGAGCTGGTCGACATCGATGGTCTTGAGCATGCGGAGTCCGGCGTCGACGGTGGCACGGTGTCGGCGTCGGGAAGGACGTCGCTGGCAACTGGCCTGGGGAAATCGGGGCATCCAGCCCCCCGTCACCCATAAGGCGGCCGCGGAGGCGGTTCTTTTAAGCGCCGTGGCCGGACGGCGTCGCGGGCGCACGCATCCCGGCCAGGGTCGGCATCGCGCCGCTAAGGCGGCCGCGGAGGCGGTTCTTTTAAGCGCCGTGGCCGGACGGCGTCGCGGGCGCACGCATCCCGGCCAGGGTCGGCATCGCGCCGCGCATGGCCTGCAGGAACAGCCGCAGCCGGGCCGGGTAGAAGCGCGCCCAGGGATGGATCAGGTGCACCGGCAGCGCCGGCGCCTCCCAGGCCGGCGCCAGCTGCAGCAGCCGGCCCGCGGCCAGGTCCTCGGCCACCAGCCAGGAAGAGACGATGCCGGCGCCGAGCCCGGCCAGGATCGCGCCGCGCAGCGCGTACAGGCTGTCGGTGCTGAAGCGCGGCCGGATCGCGAAGCGGTGCAGGCGTCCGTCGGCGTGCCGCAGCGCGACCTCGTCGCGGTAGAACGTGTGCAGCGCCAGCCATGGCAGCGCCTCCAGCGCGGCCGCGTCGGCCGGTGGCGGCCCGCCCTGCAGCAGCGCCGGTGCGGCCACCACGATGCGCGGCACCTCCGCCAGGCGGGTGGCGACCACGTCGGGCGTGTGCAGCGCGCCGACCTGGATCGCGCAGTCCACGCCGTCGGCGATGAACTCCGGATGGCGGTCGTGCAGCAGCCACTCCACGTCCACGTCCGGATGCTGGCGCAGGTAGGCGGCCAGCGGTTCCAGCAGCACGCCCTGGCCGAAGGCGTGCGGCACCACCACCCGCAGCCGGCCCTCGGCGCGCTCGCGGGCGCCGCGCAGGTCGGCCTGCAGCGTGTCCCACTCGTCCAGCAGCGCCCGCGCGTGCGCATGGCAGCGCCGGCCGTCGTCGGTGAGCCGCATCTGGTGGGTCGAGCGCTGCAGCAGGCGCAGGCCCAGCGCCTGCTCGAGCGCGCGCAGCCGGCGGCTGACCGTGGGCTGGGTGGTTCCCAGCTGGGCGGCGGCGGCCGACAGGCTGCCGGCTTCGACGATGCGGACGAAGGTCTGCAGCAGGCCGAGCCGGTCGGCCCCGAAAGGATCGCGTTCGTTCATGCGTCTGGCGTATGGCCGAAGAACGGGGCATGAGCCTACCGGCCGTGCGCTCCTGCGCGCAATCTGCCGCCATTCCCACGTTGCGGCTGGAGAACGACGATGAATGCCATACCTGCGGTGCATGAAGAAGGCGCGGCGGACCTGCCCCGTCATCGGGTCCTGCTGCTGTCCGCCGGCGCCGGTCTGGCGGTGGCCTCGCTGTACTACAGCCAGCCGATGCTGGCCGTGCTCGATGCCGACCTGGGCGTCGGCGGGCGTGCCATCGGCTGGATTCCCACCCTGACCCAGCTCGGCTACGCGCTGGGGATCCTGCTGCTGATCCCGCTCGGCGACCGGGTCGACCGGCGCCGCCTGATCCTGGCCAAGGCGCTGCTGCTGGCGCTGGCCCTGCTGGCCACCGCGCTGGCGCCGGGCATCGCGACCCTGCTGGCCGCCAGCCTGGCGGTCGGCGTGCTGGCGACGCTGGCCCAGGACATCGTGCCGACGGCCGCGGTGCTGGCGCCGGCCACGCACCGTGGCCGCGTGGTCGGCACGGTGATGACCGGCCTGCTGCTGGGCATCCTGCTGTCGCGCGTGGTCAGCGGCGTGCTCGCCGAGCAGCTGGGCTGGCAGGCGGTCTACCTGCTGGCCGCCGCCGCGGTCGCCGTGGCCGGCGTGCTGCTCTGGCAGGGGCTGCCACCGATGGTGCCGGCCGCACCGCTGCCCTACCGCGCGCTGATGGCCTCGCTGGCCGGACTCTGGACGCGGCATCCGGCCCTGCGCCGGGCGTTCTGGGCGCAGGGCCTGCTGTCGCTGGGCTTCAGTGCGTTCTGGTCGACCCTGGCGGTGATGCTGCATACCCGGTTCGGCCTGGGCAGCGCGGCGGCCGGTGCGTTCGGACTGGCCGGTGCCGCCGGCGCGCTGGCCGCCCCGCTGGCCGGGCGCCTGGCCGACCGGCGCGGGCCGGAAACCGCGATCCGCGCCGGGGCCGCGCTGGCGGCGCTGTCCTTCGCTGCGCTGTGGCTGGACCCGCTCCTGCACGGGCCGTGGCCGCTGGTGCTGCTGGCGCTGGCCGCGGTGGGCTTCGACTTCGGCATCCAGGCCGCGCTGGTCGCGCACCAGACCCAGGTCTACGGACTCGACCCGGCCGCCCGCAGCCGGCTCAACGCGGTGCTGTTCACCGGTGTGTTCACCGGCATGGCGGCGGGTGCGGCCATCGCCAGCCAGCTGCTGGCCGCGCTGGGCTGGGCGGCGGTGGTGGCACTGTCGGTGGCCGCCTCGATGGCGGCCCTGCTGGTCCGGCTGCGGCGCGACTGATACCCGGCGTCGCGGCCGGGTATCGATGCCGGCACCGCGCGCCGGGCGCGGCCTACTCGCGGTCGATCGCGGCGAACGCGTCCAGCTCGGCCTGGGCGCGGCGCAGGCTGGTGCCGGTGACGGCATCGTCCATCGACTGGCGCAGCCGTGGCCGCCGCGGGTCGCGCGACCAGCGGTGGAACCACCCGCTGGCCAGCAGGCCGAGCACGCCGCCGCCGATCGCGCTCCAGACGAACAGCGGCTGCTGCGCGAACAGGTCGCCGCCGGGGCCGATGGCATGCAGCGCGGCGATCACCACGACCCAGAACACCCACCAGACCAGGCCGATCCACATCCCGGCACCGACGTAGAAGCGGCGCAGCCGCGCCAGCCGCTGCTGCAGGTCCAGCACCGCGCAGGCCGGGTCCAGGCGCGCGGCCAGGTGCAGCGTGTGGCCGGCGAAGGCGATGCAGGCCACGCCGTAGACATGGACCAGCACGCCGCTGATGAAGGCGCCGTTGAAGGCGCCGCCGTCCATGCGCGCACCGGCATGCCAGGCCGCCACGCCGAGCGCGATCATGCCGATGCCGAACAGGATCTGCAGGCCCTGGCCGAGCAGCAGCGGCCACAGCGAGCGGCGCATGCGCCCGACCGAGGCGCGGCGCTCGCGCTGCAGGTCCAGCGCCATCTGCCGTTCCAGCCGGCGGTCCAGGGTCTGCCAGGTCAGGCGGAGTTCGTCGAGGTCCATGGTCATGCTCCCTGCGGGCGCTGCGGCCCGGTCATGTGCTGGCGGATGCGCTGCTTGAGGCGGTGGATGCGGGTGCCGACGTTGCTTTCGCTGATGCCAAGGATCTCGGCGATCTGCGCATGGCTGCGCTCGTCCAGGTAGAGCATCGCCAGCGCGCGGCTCATCGGGTCCAGGCCGGCGATGGCCGCGTGCAGCCGGTCGAGCAGCTGGTCGGTCTCGTGGTCGAACGGCGCCTGCCCCAGCGCGTGGTGGTCCTCGTCCAGCGGTTCGAAGCGCCGCCGTCGCCGCGATTCGCCGCGCACGTGGCTGATCGCCACGTTCAGCGCCACCTGGTACATCCAGGTCGAGAACGGCCGGCCGCGGTCGTAGCGCGGCCAGGCGCCCCACAGCGCGGCGACGATCTCCTGGGCCAGGTCGGCGCGGTCGTGCGGGTCGCGGCAGTAGGTGGCCGCGACCTTGCGCACGATGCCGGCATGGCGCTGCAGGCTGGCGGCGAAGTCGGTGGAGCCGTCGGTGGTCTGGGCGAGGGTGGCGGTCATGCCGGAGCGGTCGAGGCGGGTGTCATGGTGGTTCGTCCGACCACCGGAAAGATCACACATCGGCGGCGCCCCTGCGCGGCACGCTGGGGCGGACGGCCCGCCCCGTCGGAACGGTCCCGGACGGCGCGGACCGGCCGCACCGGCCCGGTGTCGAAACACGCCGGTCTCATCCGTCGTCGGGTAGAGGAGGGGCGGCAGGCGCATCCAGCGCCGCCGCCGATCCGCGTTCGACCCCGACCATCCGCAGTGAGGAGCGCCACCATGGCCTACATCGACGGTTTCGTGATCGCCGTACCGACGGCGAACAGGCAGAAGTTCATCGACCATGCCCGCCTGGGCGACTCGGTCTTCATGGAGTTCGGCGCGACCCGGGTGGTCGAGTGCTGGGCCGACGACGTGTCCGACGGCACGCTCACCGACTTCCGCAAGGCGGTGCAGGCGACCGCGGACGAGACCGTGGTGTTCTCGTGGATCGAATGGCCGGACAAGGCCACCCGCGACGCCGGCATGCAGAAGATGATGGACGGCAACGATCCGCGCATGGATCCGGAGAAGAACCCGATGCCGTTCGACGGCAAGCGCATGATCTACGGCGGCTTCAGGCCGGTGATGGAACTGCCGGATTGAACCCGCGTTCCAACGCCGACATCGCGCGCGCCTGTTTCCTGGCCTACGCGGCTGGCGACAGGCCGGCGCTGGAGGCGCTGCTCGCGCCGGGACTTCGCTTCACCAGCCCGCTCGACAACGGGCTCGACCTGGCCACCTACCTGGCGGTCTGCTGGCCGACGCATGCCGGCATCGCCGGCTTCGCGTTCGTCCGCGTGATCGAGGACGGCGACACGGTGGTGGTGACCTACGAGCAGGCCCGCCACGATCGCCCGGGCGCCCGCAACACCGAAGTGCTGACGGTGCGCGACGGCCGCATCGAGGCGGTCGAGGTGTACTTCGGGTGGTCGTTGCCGCATCCGGTCGAGGCCGGCGGGCATCGCGATCCGCCGTGAACGCGCAGCGGCACTGCGCGCTGGACGCGCCGCGGCGCGGACGGCGTGCGGGCGCATCCCGCACCGGTGCAGCCGCTGGCGGACACCAGCCGGCACGGTGCGGAGGGGTGCCCCTCCGCACCGCGGCACTCAGACCTGCTCGTCCGCGCGCGGCGAGATCCGCAGGCGGTCGACCCGGCGCCGGTCCAGCGACAGCACCTCCAGGTGCAGCGTTTCCAGATCGAAGGCGTCGCCGGCCGCCGGCAGCCGTTCCAGCTGGTGCAGCACCAGGCCCGACACGGTCACGTAGGTCGGATTGCGCGGCAGCACCAGGCCGGTCGTGCGCTCGACCTCGTCCAGCGACAGCGAGCCGTCGACCACCCAGCCGCCGTCCTCGCGGACCACGCCGTGGTCCGGATCGCGGGTGTCGGCCAGGTCGCCGGCGATGGTCGCCAGCAGGTCGTTGGCGGTGACCAGGCCATCGATGCTGCCGTACTCGTCCACGATCACCGCCAGCGGGATCGGATGCTCGCGGATCCGGTCCAGCGCGCGCAGCGCGGTGGTGCCCTCGGGCAGGATCAGCGGCTCGCGGATCGCGGCCGCCAGCGACGGCGTGCCGTCCTTCAGCATCTCGGCCAGCAGGTCGCGGCTCTGGACCACGCCCTGCAGGTTGTCGAGCTCGCCGTCGCAGACCAGCAGGCGCGTGTGGGTCGAATCCAGCAGGCGCTCGCGCACATGCTCCTGACCGCGCGACACGTCGATCCAGGCGATGTCGCCGCGCACCGTCATCACGCTGCTGACCGGCCGTTCGGCCAGGGTCAGCACGCTGCGGATCATGTCGTGCTCGGCCGGCTCAAGCCCGGGTTCGTCGCCGGTGCCGACCGGCTCGACGTCGGCGCCGCCGACCTCCTCGAACTGCGGACGCGCGCCCAGCAGGCGCAGCACCGCATCGGCGGTGCGCTGGCGCAGCGGCTGCTTGCGCTCGTTGCGCTCGTGGCGGATGCGCGACCACTGGTTGAACGCCTCGACCAGGATCGAGAACGCGATCGCCGCGTACAGGTAGCCCTTCGGGATCTTGAAGCCCAGGCCTTCGGCGACCAGGCTGAAACCGATCATCAGCAGGAAGCCCAGGCACAGCACGACCACGGTCGGGTGCTTGCTGACGAAGTTGGTCAGCGGCTTGCTGGCCAGCAGCATCACCGCCATCGCGATGGTGACGGCCGCGTACATCACGCCGAGCTGTTCGACCATGCCGACCGCGGTGATCACCGAGTCCAGCGAGAACACCGCATCGAGCACGACGATCTGGGTCAGGACCACGCCGAACGAGGCGTAGACCCGCTTGGTGGCGGTCTGGCTCTGATGGCCTTCGAGCCGTTCGTGCAGCTCCATCGTGGCCTTGAACAGCAGGAACACGCCGCCGATCAGCAGGATCAGGTCACGTCCGGAGAAGGAGTGGCCCCAGATCGAGAAGAGCGGGGTGACCAGGCCTGCGATCCAGGCGACCAGTGCCAGCAGCACCAGACGCATCAGCAGGGCCAGTGAGAGGCCGATGACGCGGGCCTTGTCGCGCTGCTCGGGCGGCAGCTTGTCGGCGAGGATCGCGATGAACACGAGGTTGTCGATACCCAGGACGATCTCGAGGATCACCAGGGTTGCCAGACCCATCCAGATTGACGGGTCGGAGAGCCATTCCATGCAGGGGTACGGGTAGCCAAGGGACCTCGATTCTTGCACGAGCGCGGTGACATCCGCGCGTCGTGCATCGCAACTGCCTGTCGTTGCAGGGATTTCACCGTGACCGGCGCATCGTCGTCCACGTGCGCAACGGCACGCAACGGCACGCAACGGAGACGACGATGGAACATCACGCCCTGCGGTTCGGACGCGGATTCCGGGTGATCGCCGGGCACCGGCGGGTGCAGGCGGCGCAGATGACGCTGGCGCCCGGGAAGAGCGAGGGTGGCCCGGACAACCGTCACCGCGGCGCGGACCAGTGGCTGTTCGTGGTGTCCGGCAGCGGCGTGGCGATCGTCGATGGCAGGCGCGTGCGCCTGAAGTCCGGCAGCCTGCTGCTGATCGCGCGCGGCGAGCGGCACGAGATCCGCAACACCGGACGCACGCCGCTGAAGACGCTCAACCTGTATGCGCCGCCGGCCTACACCGCCGATGGCCGCACGCTCGCGCCGGGGCGTCCGCGCTGAGCGCCGCCGCCGCTACTGCGCGGCGGTGACCCGGTTGCGGCCGGCGTGCTTGGACGCGTACATCGCCGCATCGGCACGCTTGAACAGCGAGTCCTGGCTCTCGCCGAGCTGGCGCGCGGCCACGCCGGCCGAGAACGCGACCTCGACCGTGGCGCCATCGAGCACCAGCGCGCGACCGGCCAGCTCGCGCTGCAGGCGCTGCACCGCGGCCACCGCCTCGGCCAGCGGCGAGCCCGGCAGCAGCAGCACGAACTCCTCGCCGCCCAGACGCGCCAGCGCATCGCCGGCGCGCAGGCCGTCGCGCAGCACCTGGACCACGTGGCGCAGCGCGGCGTCGCCGCCGGCATGGCCGAAGCGTTCGTTGAAGCGGCGGAACTGGTCCATGTCCAGCAGGGCCAGGCTCAGCGGCTGGCCCTCGCGTTCGGCGCGCGCGACCTCGCGCGCGTACAGCTCGTCCAGGCCGCGCCGGTTGAGCACGCCGGTCAGCGGGTCGCTGCGGACCAGGTCGCCGGCGTCGCGCAGCTGCGCCTCAAGCGCGGCGATGCGCGCCTCGGCGGCGTCGACGTCCTCGCGCGCGGCCATCAGCTGTTCCTTGGAGCGCAGCGCCTGCGCCTGCAGCCGGGTGGTGTCTTCCAGCACGTCGTCGAGCCGGCGGCCGAGTTCGGCGATGCTGCGCGCCTCGCGGATCGCCGCCGCGTGGCTCTCCAGCCGGTTCTGGAACTCGCCGGTGCTGGCGGCCATGCCGTCCAGCCGCTCGACGAAGGTGCTCATCATCCCGCGCAGCGCATCCTTGGACTCGCCGATGCCCTGCTTGAGCAGGCCCTGCTGGTAGACCAGCTCGCGCAGGCTGTCGCGCGTGGTCTCCAGCGCCTGCCGGTCCGGGTTGTCGGCGATCAACCGCCGCACCACGCTGATCTGGCCATGCAGCCAGCTGCCGTCGTCGAGCAGTTCGTAGAGGTTCTCCAGCAGCAGGTCGAACAGGCCCAGCAGCATGCGCCGCTGTTCGTCGACCTCCTCGTGGTGCAGGCCGACCTGGTGGCAGAGCTCGCGGATGCGCCGCGCCAGCGGCTCCAGGTCGGTGCCGGTGCGCCACTGGCGGACCGCCTCGCCCAGGTCGCCGGCCTCGTCGGCCAGCGCCGGCAGCGGGTGCAGCAGCGAGGCCAGCGCACCGCCCACGGTCTGCCGCAGCAGCTCGCGCAGCACGGTGAGCTCGCGTTCGGCTGCGTCGGGCGCGTCCAGGCTGCGCGCGAAGTCGAGCAGGTACTTGTCCAGGAACTGGCGCAGCAGGCGCGCGTAGCGGATCCAGTCGGCCTCGTCGGCGGCCGAGCGCAGGCGCAGGCCGAGGTCGCCCAGCTCGCCCGGCAGGGCGGCCATGCCGGCGGCGAAGGCCGGCAGCACGGTCCCCGGCTCCTGGTAGGGCGCCTGCAGCGACGGGCCTTCCTGGCCAGGGGCACCGGTCGTGGTCAGGCTGGTGCGGGACGGTCCGTGTGGGCTGCGCATCTGGAAGCTCCGGCGGTCGCTGCGCACCTGCGCGGGCGGCCGGGAAAAGAGGGATTGGTCGGATTAGCGGCCGCGCGCGGCGGGGGTTGAGCGGCCGGGCGGCAGCACCATCCGGGTCATCAGCGCATCGAGGATCGCGTCCGGCGCACCGGTGCACCAGCCGGTGTGCACCGGCGAGACCTGGATCACCGCGCTGCGCCGGGCGGTCAGCCAGTGGAAGCGCGCGCGCTGCGGCAGCTGGCCGATCGCGCCGCTGCCGGGCAGGCCGCGGGCGACCGCGACCAGCGCGTCGAGGTGGCGCTGCAGCGGCTCCGGATCGACGTGCGGGTCGAGCGCCCGCAGCCGGTCCGGGTCCAGCGCCACGCAGGCGTCGAGGAAGCGCTGCCCGGGGCAGGACAGGATCGCGCCGACGTTGATGAATTCCTCGCGTTCGACCCGCGGCACGGCGCGGATCACCGCGTAGTCATAGAGCGGCGCGGGCACGCAGGGCCTCCTCGAGGAACACGCGGCGCCCGTCCAGGCGCCGCAGCAGATGGTCGGCGTAGCCGGCGCGGCGCGCGGCCGCATCGATGCCGTCGGCGTCGTGCTCGAGCCAGGCGTCGGGCACCAGCGCCAGCACGCGTGCGATGGTGGCCGCGTCGAACGCGGCGGCCATGCGTGCATCGGCCGCCTCCAGCGCCGAGGCGAACGGCAGCAGCACGTGGTCGCGGATCAGGGGGAACGGCGACAGCGCCGCCTGCGCCACGCCGGCCCAGTCGTGGTGGAAGTACAGCGCCGCGCCATGGTCGATCAGGGTCAGCTGGCGGTGCCACACCATCAGGTTGGGGTTGCGCGCGCTGCGGTCGACGTTCTGCACGAAGGCGTCGAACCAGACGATGGCCGATGCCAGCTCCGGATCCGGCGGGTCGGCGGCCGGGTCGAAGGTCAGCGCGCCGGGCAGGTAGTCCAGCGCCAGGTTGAGCCCGGCGCTGGCGCGGATCAGGTCCTGGATCTCCGGGTCGCCTTCGGTGCGGGCCAGTTCCGGGTCGAGCTCGACCAGGACCAGGTCCGGCATCGGCAGGCCGGCCGCCCGCGCCAGTTCGCCGGCGACCAGTTCGGCCACCAGCGCCTTCGGGCCCTGGCCGGCACCGCGGAACTTGAGCACGTAGAGGCCGGCGTCGTCGGCCTCGACCACGGCCGGCAGCGACCCGCCTTCGCGCAGCGGGGTGACGTAGCGGGTGACGGCGACGGTGCGCACGCGGGGCTCCGGTTCGGGAGCGTGAATGGTAACGCCTGGCCCCCACGCGCCGGTCGGGTCGCTGGCAGGACGCACCTGCGCGCCGGCGGGGCTGATCGTGCCGCCCGGCGCGGGTAGCCTGTGCTCCCGCCCCGGACGCGACGACCTTTCCCGATGAGTACGCTCTCGATGTACACGGCCGCGATCCCGCCCTTCCTGCGCGCGCTGCGCAACCTGCGCCAGCTGCTGGCGCTGGGCGAGGCGCATGCGCGGCAGGCCGGCTATGCGCCGGAGGTGCTGCTGCAGGCGCGGCTGGCGCCGGACATGCGTCCGCTGCTGGACCAGGTGCAGATGGCCACCGACACCGCCAAGAACGGTGCCGCGCGCTTGGCCGGCCTGCAGGCGCCGGTCTTCGCCGACGAGGAAACCGACTTCGCCGGGCTGTACGCGCGGCTCGACCGCGCGATCGCCTATCTGCAGACCTTCGAGGCCGCGCAGTTCGAGGGCAGCCAGACGCGCCAGGTCAGCCTGGTCACGCGCCGCGGCGAGCAGCGCTTCGAAGGGCTGGCCTATCTGACCGGGTTCGCGCTGCCGAACCTGTACTTCCACGTCACCACCGCTTACGCCCTGCTGCGCCACAACGGCGTGCCGCTGGGCAAGCTCGATTACCTCGGGCGCGACTGAGCCCGGGGCGTCACGTTTCACTCAAGCAAGGAGACATCGATGGATATCGGCATGATCGGCCTGGGCCGGATGGGCGCCAACATGGCGCAGCGCCTGCACCAGGGCGGCCACCGCGTGGTCGGCTTCGATCCGGGCGAGGCCGCGCGTGCCGCGGCCGCCGGACGCGGGCTGGAGACCGCCGACAGCCTGCAGGCCGTGGTGGCCGCGCTGCCGGCACCGCGTGTGCTGTGGCTGATGGTGCCGGCCGGCGAGCCGGTCGATGCGACGCTGGCCGCGCTGCGTCCGCTGCTGCAGGCCGGCGACGTGGTCGTCGATGGCGGCAATTCCAACTACCGCGACAGCCAGCGCCGTGCGCAGGCGCTGGACGGCACCGGCATCGCCTACCTGGACTGCGGCACCAGCGGCGGCATCTGGGGCCTGACCGAGGGCTACAGCCTGATGATCGGCGGCCCGGCCGACGCCGCGACGCGGCTGGCGCCGCTGTTCCAGACCCTGGCGCCGGCGCCCGACCGCGGCTGGGGCCATGTCGGCCCCAGCGGCGCCGGCCACTACAGCAAGATGATCCACAACGGCATCGAGTACGGAATGATGCAGGCCTATGCCGAGGGCTTCGCCCTGCTGGCGCGCAAGGAAGCGCTGGAGCTGGACGTGGCGCAGATCGCCGGCATCTGGCAGCACGGCAGCGTGGTCCGTTCCTGGCTGCTGGACCTGGCCGCCGACGCGCTGCAGGACAACCCGGCGCTGGAAGGCATCGCCCCGTACGTGGCCGACTCCGGCGAGGGACGGTGGACGGTGGCCGAGGCGATCGAGCTGGACGTGTCCGCGCCGGTGATCACCCTGTCGCTGCTGGAACGGCTGCGCTCGCGCGAGAAGGACTCCTACTCGGACAAGCTGCTGGCCGCGCTGCGCAACGGCTTCGGCGGCCACGGCGTGCGCGCCGGCTAGGCGGTCCCGGCCGGCGCGCGGTGGCGGCGTGCTCAGTCCAGCGCGATCTCGCCACGCCGCGCGTCGCTGGCGATGCCGGCTTCGATCAGCCGCATCGTCAGCAGCGCGTCCTGCGCGCTGACCGGCACCGGCGCGCCCTGCGCGATCGCGTCGCGCACGCCGGCGTAGTAGGCGCGGTAGTCGCCGGGGCTGGCGGCGGTGGCCTGCTCGGCCACGCTGCCATCGTCGTGGACGCGCAGCAGCGTCCCCGGCCGCGGATCGCGGCCCCAGTCCGGCCCGCCGGGGATCGCACCGGTGCGCAGCGCGTCCTCCTGCGGGTCCAGCCCGTGCTTGAGCCAGCTGCCGCGGTCGCCATGCACGGCGAAACGCAGGCCATGGCCCGGCACCAGCGAGCCGGCATGCAGCAGCACACGCAGCCGCGCATAGCGCAGCTGCACGTGGAAGTAGTCCACCGTCTGCGCGTCGTCGCGCTGCATGCCCAGATCGGCCTGGATCGCCAGCGGCATGCCGAACAGCTGCAGCGCCTGGTCGAGCAGATGCGGGCCGAGGTCGTACCACAGCCCCGCGCCCGGACCCGGACGGTCGCGCCAGCGGTCGGGCACCTGCGGACGGAACCGGTCGAAGTGCGAGTGCACTTCGCTCACCCGGCCCAGCGTGCCGTTGGCGAGCAGGCCGCGCAGGCTCAGGAAATCGGCGTCCCAGCGCCGGTTGTGGAACACGCTGAGCACGCGCTGCGCGCGCTCGGCCGCCTCGATCACCGCGCCGGCTTCGGCGATGTCCAGCGCGAAGGGCTTGTCGACCACGACGTGCCTGCCCTGCGCGAGCGCCGCCGACGCCAGCGGCGCATGCGTGTGGTTGGGCGTGGCGATCACCACCAGGTCGATTTCCGCATCGGCGAAGGCGTCGTCCGGCGCCGCCAGCACCCGCACGTGCGGATGCAGCGCGGCGACCTTGGCCGCATCGCTGGACACCACGGTGTGCAGGCAAAGGCCGGGCGTGGCCTCGATCAAGGGCGCGTGGAAGACGTGGCCGGCCAGGCCGAAGCCGATCAGGGCGACGTTGAGCGGGGAGGCCATGCGATGTCCTTGCGTGCAACGGGGCGGCCATTACACGCAGCTCGCGCGATGCCTGCAAGGCGCACTTCTCGCCCCGCTCACCGCACTGAATGCTGCACAACCTTCACACCCGGATTCACCGGTGGTGTACGGGGGGCTGGGGAGACTGGCGCCACCAACCAAGGAGGTCACACCCATGCGCAAGTCCAAGCACGCCTCGATTCTCGTTGCCGCCCTGACGTCCGCCCTGGTCTTCTCCGGTGCGGCCATGGCCAACGACGACACCAAGAAGAATCCGGCGGCCGAACGCGACTCCAGCCAGCCGGTGAACGACACCTGGATCACCACCAAGGTCAAGTCCAGCCTGCTGGCCGACAGCGACGTTTCGGGCACCGACATCAAGGTCGATACCGTCAACGGCGTGGTCCACCTGAGCGGCCATGCGGCCACCCAGTCGCACATCGACAAGGCCAAGCGCATCGCCGGCGGCATCGAAGGCGTGACCAAGGTCGACACCTCGGCCCTGAAGGTCGGCGCCAGCGCCAGGAACTGAACCAGCGGTCCTGGTCTCCCGGTGTGACGACGGGAGGCCATCGGCGGCGCGGAGGCCCACCTGGCTCCGCGCCGCTTTCTTTTGAGCGGCCGCACGTTACAGCGCGTTACAGGCGCGGCGCATGAACAGGGCGTGGAGGGGGCAGGGGCCCGCGCGTCCGCCCGCGCCGGGCGCTTCGATAGAATCGCGCCTTCCGCCCACCGACAAGCACCGCCGATGCCCGCCGACCCCCGCGTCGAATCCCTGATCGCCCGCATGACCGTCGAAGAGAAGGTCGGCCAGCTCGGCGTCTTCGCCGACATGGTCCGGCCGTTCGCACCCGACGTGAATCCGGACGTGAACACCCGCAACGCCGGCGAAGTGCTCGAGCAGGTCCGCGCCGGCCGGGTCGGCGCCCTGTTCAACGGCGTGGGCGCGGCGCAGGGGCGCGAGATCCAGCGCGTGGCGGTGGAGGAGAGCCGGCTCGGCATTCCGTTGCTGCTGGCCGCCGACGTGATCCACGGCATGCGCACGGTGTTTCCGATCCCGCTGGGCGAGGCCGCCAGCTTCGAGCCGGACCTGGCGCAGCGCACCGCGCGCGCCACCGCGATCGAGGCGACCGCCGCCGGCATCCACTGGACCTACGCGCCGGCGGTGGACATCGCCCGCGACCAGCGCTGGGGCCGGGGGGCCGAGGGCTCGGGCGAGGACAGCCTGCTCGGCAGCCTGTTCGCCGCCGCGCGCGTGCGTGGTTTCCAGGGCGACGACCTGCGCGCGCACGACGCGCTGCTGGCCACGCCCAAGCACTTCGTCGCCTATGGTGCGGTCGCCGGCGGCATGGACTACAACTTCGTCGAGATCGCCGAAGGCACGCTGCGCGACGTGCACCTGCCGCCGTTCAAGGCCGCGCTCGATGCCGGCGCGCTCACGGTGATGACCGCCTTCAACGACATCAACGGCGTGCCGGCCAGTGCCAACCGCGCGCTGCTGACCGACCTGCTGCGCGGGCAGTGGCAGTTCCCCGGCCTGGTCGTGTCCGACTACACCGCCGACATGGAACTGGTCGCGCACGGCTACGCCGAGGACGACCGCGACGCGACCCGGCTGGCGCTGACCGCCGGCATGGACATGAGCATGCAGAGCGGCTTCTACGCCGCGCACCTGCCGGGCCTGGTCGACAGCGGCGAGGTGCCGATGGAGACGCTGGACGAGTCGGTGCGGCGGGTGCTGACGGTGAAGGCGGCGATCGGCCTGCTCGACGACCCCTACCGCTCGCTGGACCCGGCGCGCGAGGCCGACACCGCGCACCTGGCCGCGCACGAGGCGCTGGCCCGCGATGCGGCGCGGCGTTCGATCGTGCTGCTGAAGAACGACGGCGACGTGCTGCCGCTGCGCGCCGGCCAGCGCATCGCCGCGATCGGCCCGTTCGTGCGCGACACCGACAACATCGAAGGCTGCTGGACCCTGTTCGGCGACAAGTCGCGCTACGTGACGCTGGAAGCCGGCCTGCGCGCCGGGCTGCCGGACGGCGCGACGCTGGACGTGGTCGACGGCTGCGGCCTGGAAAACGCACTGGACGGCGGCATCGCCGCGGCGGTCGCCGCCGCGCGCACGGCCGACGTGGTGCTGCTGGCGCTGGGCGAGCCGCAGCGCTACAGCGGCGAGGCGCAGTCGCGCACCCAGATCGTGCTGCCGGCCGCGCAGCAGGCGCTTGCCGAAGCGGTCGCCGCCACCGGCACGCCGGTCGTGGTGCTGCTGCGCAATGGCCGCGCGCTGGCGCTGCAGGGCGCGGTGCGCGACGCGCAGGCGATCGCGGTGACCTGGTTCCTCGGCAGCCAGACCGGGCATGCGGTGGCCGACGTGGTGTTCGGCGCGTACAGCCCGTCCGCGCGCCTGCCGGTCAGCTTCCCGCACGATTCGGGGCAGCAGCCGTTCTTCTACAACCATCCGCGCACCGGTCGCCCGGAGACGCCGGAGATGTCCGAGTTCAAGGCGCGCTGGCGCGAGTTTCCGCACACCGCGCTGTATCCGTTCGGGCACGGGCTCGGCTATGCGCGCTTCGAGTACGGCCCGACCACGGTCGACGATGCGGTGCTGCAGTGGCAGGACCGTCTGACGGTGCGCGCGCTGGTCCGCAATGCCGGCACCCGCGCGGCCGAAGAGGTCGTGCAGCTCTACGTGCACGACCGGGTCGGCAGCCGCGTACGTCCGGTGCGTGAACTCAAGGACTTCGCCAAGATCCTGCTGCAGCCCGGCGAGCAGCGCGAGGTGACTTTCACCCTTACGCGTGCCGACCTGGCCTTCAGCCGCGCCGATGGCAGCGTGGGTGCCGAACCGGGCCGGTTCGATGTCTGGATCGCGCCGTCGTCGGTGGCGGGCACGCCGGCGACCTTCGAGCTGCGCGGCCCGGCCTGACGCCAGCGGCTGGCAGCAACGTCGCCGTCCGCGGCGGTTCGTGCTCCGTGTGGGGGGCGTCCGGCACGTGCGCTGCGCCCGCTGCAAACGACCAACGTCCAGGACGCCGCCGTCCACAAAAATGCCGACCGGATACCGGTCGGCACGTGTGGGGTGTGGTCGTGCAGCGCGCTTACGGCCCGCCGGGCTCCGACCCGCGGTTCCAGGCGCGCAGCGCGGCCATGCGGGCGCGGTCCCAGGCCAGCTTGGAGGTGCCCTTGGTCGCTTCCCAGTGGTTGCGGATCTCGTCCTCGACGCTGTCGAATTCGACGTCCGGATGGCGCTGGCGCGCCTCGTATCCGCCCTGGTAGGCCGCCTCGTAATCGTTGTAGCTGTCGCCCTCGGCGTAGTAGGGCTCGCGCTTGAACTGCTGGTTCCAGTAGCCGGAATCGCCGAACGGCTCGACCGGCGCGCGGCCCGGAACCTGGTAGCCGGTATTGGCATTCATCGCGTGTCCTCCTTCGTCATCGTGTCTGTGGGACCACGGTAGCGAAGTGCGGGTTAATGCCACTGGTCGGGCGCGTGATCGAGATGTTAGACCGCTGAACGCGACGCGCGAGGTGCGGCGCGACCTGGAGATCAGCCGACCGCGCTCGGCGCGTCGTAGGGCAGCGGCGTGGCACCGGCACGCACCACCGCCGGTTCGGCGATGCGCAGCTGGTCGTCGTCGGCCTCGATCACCAGCAGGATCTTTCCGGCCTCGATCGCCTCCTCGAAGCGGCGTCGTACCGGATCGGGCACGCCGGAACCGACCAGCGCCGACGACCAGCTGCCGACCAGCGCGCCGATCACCGTGATCAATCCGGCACCGGCCAGGGTGATGCCCAGCGGCGGCACCGCCACGGCAACCAGGCCGGCGACCAGGCCGACCGCACCGCCGCCCGCCGCACCGCGCAGCGCGGCCGGGATGGTGTCGGTCTTGCCTTCGCGCATGTCGTCCGGGATCGCGTCCATCTCGATGTCCGAGCGTGCGATCAGGGCCAGGTCGTCGGCGTCGATGCCGGTTTCGCGCGCGGCGCCCAGCGCGGCCTGGGCGGCCGCCAGGTTCGGCGTGCTGTAGATGCGACGGTGCTTCATGCGGGGCGCTCCACTGCGGACGGACCGCCAATGTGTGCCGGCCGCGGTGACCCGCACGTGACGCGGCCGCCGGCCGCGGGCGTGTCGTTGCGCACGTTCACGCGGCGGCGGGAAACGTGCCCGGCTTGTCGTGGGCGGTCGCGGAGCCCGCCGCATCGCCGGTCGTCGCCGTGCCGCCGGCAGTCCTGGCTGCTACGCGCGGCGAGGCATCCGAGGAGGCCCCGGCCTCAGCTGCGCCGCGGCAGCAGGTAGATCACGCCGCCGACCAGCGCGGCGATGCCGACCGCGGCCAGGTTGCCGAGGCTGGCGCTGGCCAGCAGCGCCAGCGACAGCGCGATGGCCAGCACCGGGATCAGCGGGCCACCCGGCAGGCGCAACGCGTCCGGGCGGTCGCCGTAGCGCCGCGCCAGCACGATCACCGCCGCCGCGGTGCCGATGTAGGCCAGCAGGCGGGTGACCATCGACAGCAGGGCCAGCTGCACGAACGAGCCCCACAGCGCGAGCCCGAGCGCGATCACGCCCTGGGTGACGATGGCCGCGGCCGGCGTGCGGAAGCGCGGATGGATCGCGGCCAGGTAGCGCGGGCCGTGGCCATCGGCGGCCAGGGCGTACAGGAAGCGCGGGCCGAGCATCATCGTGTTGCTGTTGGTGCCCAGGATCGAGATCGTCGCGCCGATGGTCAGCAGCAGCGCCAGCGCCTCGCCGCCGAAGCTGGCGGCCGCATCGGCCAGCGGCGTGGCCGAGCCGGCGAGGCCGGTCAGCGTGCCCTGCGCGACCAGCTGCACCAGCACGTAGATCAGGGTGACCGTGGTGATCATGGTCAGCAGCGCGAACGGCACGTCGCGGCGTGGATTGCGGTACTCGCCGGCCGCGGCCGGGATGTTCTCGAAGCCGGCATAGGCGAACAGCAGCAGCAGCGCGGCCTCGCCGAGGTTGCCCAGGTCGCCGGCGCCCGGCGGCTTGCCGGCCAGCGCCCACGACCAGTCGACGTAGAACAGGCCGATGGCGATGAACAGCAGCAGCGGCACCAGCTTGCCGATCACCAGCGCCACGCCGGTGCGCGCGGCCGACTTCACGCCGATCACGTTGATGCCGGTCAGGAAGGCCAGCGAGGCGACGATGACGAAGGCACGCCCGGCACCGCCCGACGCCGGTGCCCAGAAGCGGCTGACCGCGTCGGCCAGGCCGTTGCTGAGCGAGGCGGCCGAGGCGATGCGGGTCAGCCAGATCATCCAGCCGATCTCGAAGCCGACGAAGCGGCCGAAGGCCTCGCGCGCATACAGGTAGCTGCCGCCGGGCTGGTCGAAATAGCTGGCCGCCTGCGCGTAGCACAGCACCAGCAGGGCCACGACCAGGCCGGCCAGCAGCACCGCCCAGATGCTGGCCGGGCCGAGCAGCAGGAAGGTCGCCGCGGGCAGCAGGTAGATGCCGCTGCCGATCACGTCGTTGATCGACAGGCCGACGATCTGCCAGCGGCTGACCGCGCGGACCAGGCCGGGATGGGTCTCGTTGCCGCTGTCCGGTGCGCCGCTCATCGCGCCGCCTCCGGAAGCGTCCACGGCCCGGCCAGGCGTCGGTACTGCGCCTCGGGCAGCAGCACGAAGCGCGGCTGCGCGGCGGGATCGAGCCAGGCCAGCAGGTCGCGCATGTCGGCGTCCTCCATCGCGGTGCAGCCGGCGGTGGTCTCGCCGGGGGTGCGCCACAGGTGGGCGAAGATGCAGCTGCCGTCGCCGGGCACGTTGCCCGCGTTGTGCTCGATCACGAACCCGAGCCGGTAGCGCGGATCGCCGCTGTCGTGCAGGTCCAGGCGCATCGGCTCGGTCGAACCGTCGACCGCGGCGCGGCCGACCTGGTCGGCGTCGACGATGGTGTTGTAGAGCGGCGAGGCCGGCACGTCCATGCAGTAGTGCGACTGCCGCATCGGTGCGTACGGCAGCCGGATATCGGCCGCGGCGGCGTAGCCGAACGCGGTGCCCAGCGCGAAGATGCCGGCCGGGCTGCGGCCGTCGCCCTCGCGCTTGCGCGGGCCATCGGCGGCATCGGCGGCCGCGTGCAGGCCGGTGCCCCAGGCGCTGCCGGCGCGTCCGATCGACACCGGGAACGCGCCCGCCTGGCGCCAGGCGGCACCGTCGTCGTCGCGTTCGTAGCGGTGCAGCGTGCCCTGCGTCGCGTCCCAGCCGGCGGTGGTCACCAGCACCAGCTGGCGGCTTCCTGCGAGCGCGCTGGCGGCCGGCGCGTCGGCCGCGGCGGTCGCGGGCGCCAGCACCGCGAGCACGGCCAGCAGGCGGCGCAGCAGCGGTCGGGCGTGGCGGTGGACGGGCGTCGTCATCGGGCGGGGCCTCGTGCGGTGTCAGGTATCCAGCAGCCGCTGGATGCGTTCCAGGTTGATGCCGAGCTGGCGGTGCCGGTCCGGATTGGACTGGCACAGCAGCACGAACACGAAATCGAGCAGGTACTGCAGCGACGAACGGTACAGCAGCTGCTCGATGTGCGGGGCCGGATCGTGCGCCGAGATCGCCAGCGCGGCATCGGCGTGCGCGCGCAGCGGGTTGGCGGTGTGCCGGGTGATCGACACCACCTGGCCGTCGCAGGCCTGGAACTGGCGGCTGATCTGCGACAGCTCCGGCAGCTGGCCGAACTCGGAGAACATCAGCAGCAGGTCGCCGGGGCGCGCGGCCGACAGGTTGGCCATCATCAGGATCGGGTCGGCGTGATGGACGGTGAGCACGCCCACCAGGGACAGCCGCATCGCGAACTCGCGGGCGAACAGGCCGTCGTCGCCCAGCCCGCAGACGAAGACCTTGCCGGCGCCGTCGAGCATCGACACGATCCGCTCGATGTGCCGGCGCGGGTTGAGCAGCCGGGTTTCCTCCTCGGCCTCGGCCTTGCTGCGGCGCAGGGCCTCCTCCAGCCGCATGTAGGCATCGGCGGCGGCGGGCGCCTCGGTGCTGGCGGCCGCGCCGCTGCCGCGGGCCAGGGCCTGTCCGACGCTGTACTTGAGGTCCGGATAGCCCTTGAAGCCGCACTTCTGGCTGAACTTGACCACGCTGGACTGGCTGACGCCCAGCGCGCTGGCCAGCTGCTGCGAGGAGTAGTCGCGCAGCAGGTGGGCGTTGTCGAGGATGAAATCGGCGATGCGGCGTTCGATCGCCGACATCTGGTCGCGCTCGGAACGGATCTTCAGCAGCGGAGCCACGGCAGCCCCCCCTGGCCGGGCACGGCGGCGACGGCGCGTGCCGGCGCCCTCATCGGCGCAGCATCTCCAGCCCGCGGATCTCGCTGATGCCCAGCCCCGGCGCATCGGTGATGGTGATTTCCGACTCGTCGAAGATCACGCCGCCCTCGACCGGGTTGAACCGGCCGAGCGAGGGCCCGTCCAGGTCGATCTTGGTGATCGCATCGGCCTTGGCCACCGCCAGGTGCACCGCGGCGGCCACGCTGATGCTCGATTCGAGCATGCAGCCGATCATGCACTGCAGGCCGTGCAGCGCGGCGATGTCGGCGACCTTGATCGCATTGGACAGGCCGCCGGTCTTCATCAGCTTGATGTTGATGATGTCGGCGGCGCGGTTGCGGATCAGGTCGAACACCTGGCCCGGCCCGAACACGCTCTCGTCGGCCATCACCGGGGTGTGCACGCGTTCGGTGACGTAGCGCAGGCCATCGATGTCGGCGGCCTTGACCGGCTGCTCCAGCAGTTCCAGGACCACGCCGGCCGCTTCCAGCGCGTGCATCGCGTGCACCGCCTGCTTGGCGGTCCAGCCCTGGTTGGCGTCCAGCCGCAGCAGCGCGCGGCCGTCGACCGCGGCATGGATCGCCTTGACCCGCTCCACGTCCACGCCGATGTCCTTGCCGACCTTGATCTTGAGCGAGTCGAAGCCGCGTTCGACCGCGGCGATCGAGTCGGCCACCATCTTGTCGATGTGGTCCACGCTGATGGTGATGTCGGTGGTGATCACCGGGTCGCCGCCGCCGAGCAGCTTGTACAGCGGCGCGCCGTAGAGCTGCGCCCACAGGTCGTAGAGGGCGATCTCGACCGCGGCCTTGGCGCTGGTGTTGCGTTCCAGCGCGCCCTGGACCAGGCCGCACAGGCGGTTGAGGTCGGCCACGTCCTGGCCGAGCAGGCGCGGCTTGATGAAGCGCTCGATCGCCTCGACGATCGAACCGTGGGTGTCGCCGGTGATGACCGCGGTCGCCGGCGCCTCGCCGTAGCCGGTGTGGCCGCTGTCGGTGTCGACCAGGACCACGATGTCCTCGATCGTCTCCACGGTGCGCAGCGCGGTCTTGAACGGGGTCTTCAGCGGCACGCGCAGCATGCCCAGGCGGATGTCGGTGATCTTCATGGGGTGGCCGCGGGCCGGATCCTCTGGATGCTGGTGATGCGCTCGACGTAGGTCGCGGTGTCGTTGAACAGCAGCGGTTCGAGCGGGGTGACGGCGACGCCGTTGAGCTTGCCCTGCACGCGCACGCCGTCGTCGCCCAGCCAGCCGCCGCCGGCGGTGTCGTGGATCACGTAGCTCAGGCCGTTCTCGTGGCCGATGGCCATCATCACGTGACCCGGAATGTAGATCAGGTCGCCGACCTGGAGATCGGCCAGCGCCGCCGCGCGTGCGGCCGCGTCGGCATCCTTCAGCGCCAGCCTGTCGAGCGCAGGGCTCACCGCCTGCGCACTGGTGTTGCGCGGCAGCAGTACGCCGAAACTGCGGTAGATCTCGGAGACGAAGCCGCTGCAATCGCGGGTGTCGTAGTCGTGGCCCCAGCCGTAGCGCTCGCCGAGGAACTTGAACGACTGCAGCAGCAGGTTGCGCGGGGTCAGCGGCAGGTAGTCGGCGGCGGTGTCGGCGGTCTTCGGCAGCAGCGCCGGCACCACCTGCAGGCGGCCCTGCCGGTCGCGGATCGGCAGTTCGATCACGTGCGAGGCGTAGGGATGCTGGCCGTTGACCGGCTGGTCGGCCGGCCAGTCGGCCAGCACCGGCACGCGCACGCCCATGTCCAGCTGCAGGCGCGAGACCTGCGGCTGCTCGGGCGTGAAGGTGGTCGCCACGGTCGCGCCGGTGACGATCCGGAACGGCGCCTTCGCGCCGTAGCCGAGCACCTGGTCGCGCCCGCCGATGGCCACGGCGTCGGCCTCGATCCAGGCCAGGTAGCGCTGGCTGGCGACGAACAGCCACTGGCCGTCGCGGCTGGCGTGCAGCACCGCGACCGCGTCGCCGGGAAACAGCGCCGATTCCTGGAAGCGGTCGATGTCGGTATCGCCGATGGCGCTGAAGGCGCGCTCGCGGGTCGGGAACGCGCGCAGCGCCGCGCGCTGCACGACCAGGCCCAGCGCCAGCGGACGCGACGCCGGCACCTGGTCCAGGGCCAGCGCGTCGTCCAGCGCCTGCAGGCGTTCGGCCGAGAACACCGCTCCGTCGGCGTCGTACAGGGTGCGGCTGGGTGGCGCGGACAGGCGTGCGATCGCCTCGCGCACCATCGCCGCCGGCAGGTCCGCCGGCAATGCGCGCAGATCGTGGATGGAGGGATCCTCGGCGCGCATCCGCGCGTTCTGCGCGTCGATGCCGGCGCGGTCGAGCACGATCCGGTCGGGATCGGGCAGGCGCGCGATCCA
>Ga0075364_10000369_pt1 | contig 22099 bp, 21 predicted proteins | sample EndMetdeltDD1764_FD_71517 | JGI IMG/M metagenome (GOLD analysis project Ga0075364, IMG submission 71517) | Populus endosphere microbial communities from Tennessee, USA - Endosphere MetaG P. deltoides DD176-4 | ecosystem: Host-associated > Plants > Roots > Endosphere | place: USA: Tennessee...
CCGGAAGGCGTCGGCGTCGTCTTCCAGGAGGACGCCTGCTTTCCTTGGCTGACCGTCAGCGACAACATCGCTTTTGGGTTGCGCCGGATGAGGCTCGGCAAGGCAGAGCGTCGCTCGCGCATCGACGGCGCGCTGGCCATGATGGGGTTGACAGCCTTCGCCGACAGCTATCCGGCTCAGTTGTCGGGTGGAATGCGCCAGCGCGTCTGCATTGCCCGCACGCTCGTCACGAAACCACGGTTGATCCTGCTCGATGAGCCCTTCGGGGCGCTGGACCAGCAGACTCGACTGCTGATGGGCGACGAGGTGCTGAAGCTTTGGCGTACGACCGACGCTACCGTGTTTCTGATCACGCACGCGCTCGATGAGGCGGCCATGCTCGCCGACCGCATCGGTGTGATGTCGGCGCGGCCTGGGCGGCTGATCGACATTGTCGAGACCGGCTGGCCGAGAGATCGCGACAGCCGCATCGTGCAGGAGGATGCATTCGGCACCATCACGGCGCGTCTGTGGCGCTCGCTGCGGGAGGAGTCTCTGAAGGCCCTCGGCAAGACCGGGGCGGCCTGATGACGCGAGCCGCAATCTGCCGCATCGCCCTCTTGGTCGCCATAGTCGCGCTGATCGAGATCCTCTGTCTCGTGGGGGTGATCGACAAACTGACGATGCAGCCGCCGCATCGCATCGTCATGGATTTGTGGCGCATCCTGGTCTCTGGGTCTCTCAACGCGGCAATCGCCAAGACTTTGACCAACGCCGCAACCGCGTTCGTCCTTGCCATGATCGCCGGCGTCGCCAGCGGCGTCGTGCTGCACCGCCTGAAGCCCGTCCGCGAGACGCTCGACCCGCTGTTTGCAACCTACTATGCCATCCCGATCTTCGCCTTCTATCCGTTGCTGATCATCCTGTTCGGCCTTGGCGACGCACCTCAGATTCTGATCGGCTTCATGCTTGCCGTCGTCGCCGTCATCGTCAACACGCTCAACGGCCTCGATCGCGTGCCGCGTACGCTCATGAAGACTGCCCATATCGCGCAAATGGGCCAGGTCGAGACGGTGCTGCGTGTCTCCCTGCCCTATGCGGCGCCATATATCCTGACGGGCGCGAAGCTGGCGGTCGCCTATTCGCTGATCGGCATCATCGGCGCGGAGTTCATCATGTCGCGCGGCGGCATGGGCTACGAGATCAGCTTCGCCTACAACAACTTCGACAATGCCACGATGTACCCGCTGATCCTGCTGATCCTGCTGGTCTCGATTACGATCAATATGTTGCTTGCCCGGTGGGAAAAGCGGCTTATGACACGGCGGGGGCAAAGGTGAGCACGGCCGGCAAGACAGCTTGGCGCAATGCTCTGGTCCTTGTCGTCATCGTTCTGGCGGCCTGGCAGCTGCTTTACTGGAGCGTCGGCGACATCGCGCTCCGCTCGCCAGCGGCAACCTTCGTCTACATGCGCAAGCTGTTTGCAAGCGATACGTTCTGGGTGCACTTCAGCGAGACGGGCCGGGCGTTCGTGATGGCCCTGGTCCTCGCCATCGCCATCGGTCTTGCGGCTGGCTTTCTCCTGGGGTTGAATCGCTTCGCCAGCGAGGTGCTCGAGCCCGTGCTTGTCGCCATCTACTCGGTTCCCAAGATCACGCTCTATCCTATCCTGCTGCTGATGTTCGGGCTTGGCATGTCCGCCAAGGTCGCGTTTGGTGCCTTGCATGGTGTTATCCCGATCGCACTGTTCACGATCAATGCCGTCCGCAACGTCCGTCCTGTGCTGATCAAGAGTGGACGCACGATGGGCCTCGGCCCATTGGCAATCGTTCGGAGCATCGTTCTGCCCGCGGCGCTGCCCGAAATATTCACCGGCCTAAGGATCGGCTTCGCGCTGACCCTGATCGGTACGCTGCTGGGCGAGATGTTCGCGTCCCAGCGCGGCTTGGGCTTCCTCCTGATGAACGCCATCGGCCTGCACAACGTCGATCTGATTATGGCGCTGACATTCATCCTGGTTGTGTTCGCAGCCACTGTCAGCAGCTTGCTGCTGTTCTTTGACCGCAGACTGCACACCCGCGCATAATCGACCGCCCCCAGTGAGCTGCTCAGCGATTAGCCAGCCGAGCACCTTGCCCCGCGGCCAGTAGAGACTGCGACCGCCAGGTCCAGGGCACGGCTCGGTCTTGAACATCCAGCTTGTGCGCGGATTGTGCATCGTCTTGAAGTAGCCGACCGGAATATGGATTCAGATGTAGCGGTCGTCGCCGCCGGCCTCGAGCAGGAGCACGCGGGTGCGACCGTCGGCGGTCAGCCGGTTGGCCAGCACGCACCCGGCGAATGATAATGTAGTCCCAGTCACCGTCCATACGATCATATGCGTCCTCAGGCGCTCCCCCGCTGTGTCGTCGAGAAATGCACGCGTGTGATGCGGCGCGCTGCCAGCTCGCGCACCAGCTTCACGATCGGTGCTTCGAAGCTGTATTCGGTCTGCATGGCGCCCGCGGCCAGCATGTCGTCGACCTGGGGGCCGGCAAACATGAAGCGCAGGATGCGCTCGTCGTCGCTGGCGTTCGGATATTGCTTGCGCAGCTTTTCGACGGCAGGCTGAAGCGGCTGGGGCTTCAAAGCAATCCGCGGCGAGCCGTTCTCGATGATGCGATCGAGGATGTCCGGATCGACCGGCGCAAGCAGTTTGCCGAAGTAGCCCAGCGCATACTTCTTAACCTCGTCGGGTATCGTGCGGTAGCGCTCGCCCTGCACCACGTTGAGCACGGCCTGGGTCCCGACAAACTGGGCGAAGGGAGTGATCAGGATCGGGAAGCCCAGCTCGTTGCGCACCCGCGCAACCTCCTCGAGCAGCTTCTGAAAGAGATGAGATAGCCCGGATTGCGCCAGCTGCGAGCGGAAATTGGACATCATACCGCCGGGAATCTGATGCTCGTAGTGGAAGGCGTCGTATTCCTGCGGTACGCCAAGCGGCTTGCCCTCCTGCTCCGCAATGCGGCGAAAATGTTCGCCCACCTCTTCGAGCAGCTTGTCGTCGACGTTGACCCGGAAACCCAGTGCGCGAAGGTTCTTGGCCATCGACTGGGTGGAGGGCTGCGCGTTGCCATTGGCGAGCGGCGCGGTCGAGGTGTGGACGCATTCCGCTCCGGCCTTGACCCCCTCGAGATAAACGAGGGGAGCGACGCCCGTCATGCAATGGCTGTGCAGCTCGAGCGGCACGTCGCCGATCACGTTCTTGATAGCCGGCACCAACGTGCGGATACGGTCGACGGTCAGCAGCCCACCCGCGTCCTTGAGCCAGATGGCGTCGACCTTGCCTCGTTTGATGAGATCCCTGGCCGTCCTGACGTAAAGCTCGTCGGTGTGGACGGGCGACAGGCCATAGGAGAGCGCGCCGATCGTTCGGACGCCCAGCCGGCGTGCCGCGTTGATCGTGACCAGCATGTTGTCGACATCGTTCAGCCCATCGAAGGTGCCGACTTCGCGAAAGCCATTGGCAACCAGCCGCTCGACCCAGAGCTCGACGATGTCGTCGGGCACCACATCGAAGCTGACGAGATTCTTGGAGCGGGTGAACGAGCTGAGCGGCGTGTTGGTGATGCGCTGGCGCATGAGCCGCATGCGCTCCCAGGGATCCTCCTTGAGGTAGCGCACGCAGACGTCGAACTGGATGGTGCCGGCCAGATCGATGCGCTGGAAGCCGATGCGGTCCATATGGCCTGCTATCGGCAGCATGTGCGCGGTCGTCATGCGGGTCGCCCACAGGCATTGATGGGCATCCCGCAGCGTCGTGTCGATGATGGCTACGTCTCGCATCTGATCTCCGGCGGTTCGCAAGAGGCGGGACGCGACCGGTGCTGCGGCCGCGTCCCGCTTGAGGGTCATTTCTTCTTGAGCGACGCCTCGGCCTTGTCGAGGAACGAATAGTCCAGGTACTTGCCGACCCAGCCGTCCACGTCCTTGACGAACTCCTCGGGGATCTTGCCCTGCTTGGCGATGGTGGTGAGCCATAGCCGGGTGGAGGGCATATCGAGGCGCGGCTGCGTCAGGTCGACGGATTCGAGCGCGTCGAGGTTCACAGGCAACGACTTCGGGTCGTTCATCTTCTTGGCAACCAACTCGGCGGTTTTCTGCTTGCCGTTGGTCTTGATCCACTCGATGCCCCGCAGGGTCGCTCGCACGAACTTCTCTACCGTTTGCGGGTCGCTTTTGACGTAGGCGGGTGTGAACGCCAGCTGCAAGCTTTCGGAGTTTGCGATCGGGGGGAGGCGTTGAATGTAGTGCAAGAGATCGGGCGCTTGCGCGACGGCAGCGGCGGACGCCGGCTCCCAGCCGATAAAGGCCTCGACCTCACCCTTCTGGATCATGATGGCGACGTCGGTGATCTTGGCCGGCACGTGCTCGTATTTGATGCCCTGCGACTGTTGAATGTAGCCGAGCACCGCGTCGTGGATGGTGCCGATGCCGGGCGTTCCGACCTTCTTGCCGTCGAGATCCTTGACCGACTTGTACTGCTTTTTGCCTATGATCGGGGCATTGCCCTTGGTGACCGACATGACAATGCGTACGTCACCGCCGCGTGCGACGTACTGCATGAAGGGCACGATGGCGGCCATCACGGCATCGAGGTTGTTGATGTCGAGGAGCGCGGAGGGGCCGTTGGCGTAGGTCTTGCGCTCGATCGTGATGCCCTCTTCCTTGAAATAGCCCTCGAGCTCGGCGACCCATACTGCAGCGTAGTCGACCTCCGAGCCGTTCTGGTCGGCGAGGCGGACTGTCTTGGCCGTCTGCGCGATGGCCGGTCCGCCGCTGAAGCCTGCCGCCGTCGCTACCGGCAGCAGAGCTGCCGCGCCTATGTTCTTCACGATCTTGCGTCTGGTCTGCATGATTTCCTCCTTTGGTTTCGCAGTCTGATTGTTGTGATGCTTTTCTTGTTCAAGCTCTGTCGTTTGTTTCTGGGCCTGCATCGCCCTTGCGAGGTGCATGCAGGTGGCGCACGCATTGCGCGCGGATATCCATGAAATCGGAGGACAGCGGGTCGCGCGGATGCGCCAGCCGTATGGGCAGCTCGGCAACAATGCGCGCGGGTTTGGCAGATAGAACGAGGATGCGGTCGCCCAGAAACACGGCCTCCTCGATATTGTGCGTCACGAAGATGACGGTGCGCTTGCGGAGACGCCAGATGTCGAGCACCTCGCGCTGCATGCGTTCGCGCGTCGGCTGGTCGAGGCTGACGAACGGTTCGTCCATGAGAATAAGGTCGGCGTCGGTGGCAAACGCGCGCGCGATGGCAACGCGCTGCTTCATGCCGCCCGATATCTGGTGCGGATAGTAGTTCTCGAAGCCCGTGAGCCCGACGATCTCGACGATCTCGCGCACCTTCGCGTCGATGTTGGCGCCGCTCGCACCCTTGATGCGCAGACCTGTCGCCACATTGTCGCGCACCGTGAGCCAGGGGAAGGTCGAGGGCTCCTGAAACACGAACGAGATGCTCTGCTGTTTCGGATCGGCAGGTGCCCCGTCGATCAAGACTTGCCCGCGCGAGGGCTTCAGTATGCCGGCGAGCATGTCGAGCAGGGTGGTCTTGCCGCATCCCGATGGACCGCAAATGCAGACGAACTCGTTGGCCACCACGCTGAACCGCAGATCCTCGTGCACAACGAGATCGCCGTAGCGATGCGATGCGTCGACCTGGACCTTGGCGCTGGTCCCCATGCGTGCCTGCCCGTGCATGTGTGCAGCTTCCTTCACAGGGTGACCTGCCAGCGCCAGCGGAACAGCCATCTCTCCACCAGCAGCAGAATTTCGTTCATGAGAAAGCCGATGAGGCCGATGAGAAGCATGCCGACGATCACCTGCGGTACCTGCAAGAGTTCGGCATAGTTGATCATCATGCGACCGAGGCCCGTCGAGATGCCGCCTGCCAGCTCCGCAGCAACGATGGTCAGCCACGCCGTGCCAAGGCCCACACGCATTCCAGCCATGATGTCCGGGAGCACCGTCGGGACAACCACGCGGCGCAGGATCCACAGCTTGCTTGCGCCGTGCACGATGCCGACTTTGCGGTGGATCGGCTCGACGCGGGCGACGCCCACCAGGGTCGAGGTGAAAATGGGAAAGAACGCTCCGAGGAAAATCAGGAACGCAAAACGCGTCAACCCCGAGAAGAAGATGATGGCCAGCGGAATCCAGGCAATGGGAGGGATGAAGCGGAACGGCTCCACGACCGAACGTGTGCCGGCATAGACCTTCGGATACAGACCCATCAGCAGTCCGAGCGGGACGCCGAAGACAACGGCCAACCCGAATCCGACCAGGACCCGCTGTATGCTCGCCCAGGAATGCGTCCCGAGCGAGTGCCCGAACGTGTCGCCACGCGTGGCGAGCTGCACGAAGGCCTCGGCGATCCGCAGCGGAGCCGGAAAGAACGGTGAAGCGACAAGTACGGCGGCGATCTGCCAAATGCCGAGCGCAACGGCGAGCGAGACGATGTTCCAGACGCCCGTCTTGAAGCCCGCCAAGGTGCCGGTCGAGGCACTGGGCGGATTCGTGGCAACGTTTGATGTTGCAGCCATCCTTGCACTCTCCTCGCGGTCGTCTTGTTCAGGCTTATTGGGCGGTCCAACCGCCATCTACGATCAGCGAACTCCCCGTCACGAAGCTCGACGCACCCGATGCCAGGAACACGAGTGGTCCGATCAGCTCCTGGGCCTCGCCGAAACGCCCGAGCGGTGTCGTCTGGGTGATGCGGTTGCGGACTTCCGGGGCGTGCTGCCGGGTCAAAGGTGTGTCGATGTAGCCCGGCGCGATCGCGTTCACCCGGATGCCGAATGGGGCAAGCTCGAGAGCAAGGACCTTGGTGAGCTGCACGATAGCCGCCTTGGCCGCCGCGTAGGGCGATACGTTCGGCGCCGCCACGTGCCCCAGCATCGAGGCGATGTTGATGATCGTCCCGGATTTGCGCTTGCGCATGTGGCGGCCGATGGCACGGCAAAACAGGAACGTGCCGCGTACGTGCACGGCGTGCAACGAGTCGAATTCCTCGAGGGTGTAATCGAGCAGCGGCTTGCGGATATTGTGGCCGGCATTGTTGAGAAGGACGTCGACGCGGCCGAGCTGAGCAAGCACATCGGCGACAGCGCGCTCCACGTCGCCTTCGTCGCTCACATCGGCCTGGACAGCCATGGTGCGGGCGCCGCAGCCCTTGGCGATCTCCGCGGCGCATGCCTCGGCGGCCGACATATCGCGGTCGACGATCGCGAGAGACGCCCCGTGGCAGCCCAATCCCCACGCCATGACCCGACCCAGCCCGGATCCGCCCCCGGTCACCAGAGCGGTTTTGCCAGTCAAGTCGTGCAGCTGGTGCACGGCTTGTACGGAGGGCAACGCTGTTGGCGCTTGGCTCATTGGCATCAGTAGCTGGCCCTGCCCCCGCTCACGTCGTAGCAGGCACCGGTGACAAAGCTGGCGTCATCGCCAAGCAGGAATGCAACGATGTTGGCCACCTCGTCGGCCCGCGCCAGGCGTCCCAACGGAATACGGCTGACAGAATCGCGCGCATAGTCCTTTGGCATTTCGCCCTGCATGCCGGTCGCTTCGATCAGGGCGGGGGCGACGCAGTTGACGCGGATGCCGTGACTGGCCAGCTCCTTGGCCCACGACTTCGTGAACCCTATGACCGCAGCCTTGCTGGCTCCGTAGATGGAAGCGTCCTTGGGTCCATCCTTGCCGGCCACTGAGGCGATCGAGACGATCGAGCCGCGTCCGCGCTCGATCATATGGCGGGCGACCAGGCGTGTGCAGGTGTAGACGGCCCGCACGTTGAGGTCGAACACGCGGTCCACATCAGCGTCCGTAGTCTCGATGAGCGGTCGCAGGGGACCGAGCATGCCGGCATTGTTCACCAGACAGTCGACATGGCCGAACTGTTCGATAGTGCGATCAAGCATGTGTCGAAGCGCGGTTTCGTCCAGTACGTCGACCTCGACGGCGAGCGCCGTGCCCCCGGACGTCTCGATGGTCTTTTGCACGCGCTGTGCACCGGCCGCGTCCCGGTCAGCGATCACAACAAAAGCGCCGCGGCGGGCAAGCCCGTTGGAAATGGCCTCGCCGAGGCTGGCTCCCCCGCCCGTTACGATGGCGACGCGTCCGGTCAGCGTGGTCATGTTGCCGACCTTTCGGCTTGGGCTGCGGGCAGGAACGTCTCCTCGACCCAGCGGGTCGTGACCTTGGCCGAGCGGAAGTCGTCGTGAACCAGGACCTGCCGATGGAAGGGAGCGGTGGTAGGCACGCCGGCGACTTTGAGATCGGCCAAGGCGGTGCTCATGCGTTGCAGAGCTTGCTGGCGATCGGCGCCGTGGGTGATGATCTTGGCGAGCAAAGAGTCGTAATAGGGCGGTATCAGGTAGCCGGAGAAGCAGTGCGTGTCGACGCGAACGCCCTCTCCAGTGGGGGCAGTCCACGTCTGCAGTCGCCCAGGGCGCGGTGCGAAGTTCTGTGTCGCATCCTCCGCGTTGATGCGGCACTCGATGGCATGACCCGTGAGCTGCACGTCGGACTGTTTGAAGGATATGGGCTCGCCGGCTGCGACGCGGATCTGCTCGACGACAAGATCACGCCCGGTGATCATCTCCGTAACCGGATGCTCGACCTGGATGCGCGTATTCATCTCGAGGAAGTACCAGCGAGAAGTGTCAGCATCGAAAACGAACTCGACGGTACCGGCGCCGACGTAGTTCACGCGCTTGGCCAGGCGTACGGCAGCCCCCGCCAGCTCCTCTCGCAACTTTGCATCGATGACGGGCGACGGTGCCTCTTCGATCAGCTTCTGGTGGCGGCGCTGGGTCGAGCAGTCGCGCTCGCCCAGGTGCACCACGTTGCCGTGGCTGTCTCCCAACACCTGGATCTCGATATGGCGTGCGCGCTCGATGAACTTCTCGACATACAGCGAGGGATCGCCGAAGGCCGCTTTCGCCTCCGCCGCAGCCGCATCAATCTCGTGAGCGATGTCGGCTTCGCGACACACGATGCGCATGCCGCGACCGCCGCCGCCGGCACTGGCCTTGATCAGGATCGGAAAGCCGTGACGCTGAGCGAAGTCGCGGGCATCAGCCGCATGTTCGATGCGCCCGGAGCCCGGCACGCGTGGCACGCCGGTCTGCTCGGCAAGTTGCACGGCCGAAAGCTTGTCGCCCATGGCCTCGATGGCTTCCGGGGATGGTCCAATAAAGGTAAGGCCTTCCTTGGCGCACATGCGTGAGAATTGCGCACGTTCCGAAAGGAACCCGTAGCCAGGATGGATTGCCTGGCACTGGGTGCCCTGGGCTGCCGTGATGAGGAGCTCCGGCCTGAGATAGCTTTGCGCAGCGGGAGCGGGCCCGATGCACACAGAGCGCGTGGCAAGGCTCGCTGCAAGGCTGTCGCGATCGGCTGCGGAGACCGCCACGACGCTCTCTATGCCGAGGCTGTCGCAGGCTCGGATCACGCGTACGGCGATCTCGCCGCGGTTGGCAATCAGGATGCGATTGAATGGCGGCGCGGGCATCGTCAACCTTTGCCCGGCTTCACGAAGATCAATGCCTGGTCGAATTCCACCATGCTGCCATTGGCGACAAGGATCTTGACCACCTCTCCGTCCAAGCCGGCACGGATGGAGTTGAACAGCTTCATCACCTCGAGGAGGGCGACGGTGTCGTCAGCACGCACGCGTTGGCCGACCTCAACGAAGGGCTTCTCTCCGGGGGACGGTGCACGGTAGAAGACACCCAGCATGGGCGCGCGAATCGCGACGACGCCATCCGGCACCATCTCTGCAGCGGTTCGAACTTCCGCTTTGACGGGCTCGGCTGCGACTGCCTTCGTTGCGGCCGACTGCGTGAGCGCCGCGGCCTTGGGGGGCGCTGCTCTGAGACCGCCGTTACCGTTGCGCACGACGTGCAGGCGAAAGTCACCATACACAATCTCGATCTCATCCAGATGCTCGGCCGCATCGATGATCTTCAGGATGCTTTGGATGTCGTTGTGCGTGATATCCATAAGTCACCTTGCGGATCGTTGGTTGAAACCCGCACTCTGCGTTCGTCTGATCTTTGAGACCACCGCGGAGGGTGCGGGCATTGCGGCTCCGTCCGCTGCCGTCAGCGGCTCATAGCCCAGCTCCGCCGAAATTCCGGCAGCGCAGGCTTTGATATCGGGCACGTGGCGCTTGAGCTTTTCAAGAGGCAGGCTGGCGACCGGCGCCATGACGGCAAGCCCCGCCACGACCTGCCTAGCCCGATTGTGCACCGGAACCGCGAGACAGTTGACGCCAGACAGCAGCTCCTGATCGTCGACCGAGTAGCCTCGCTTGCGGATCGCATCCAGCTCCTTTGCCAGGCCGCGCGCGGTGGTGATGGTGTTCTTCGTGTAGCCAGTGAACGGCGCAGAGCGGAACACGCCTTCCCGCAGTTCTACGGGGCCGAATGCCAGCAACAGCTTGCCGCTGGCGCTGCAATGCACCGGCATCGGCAGGTCACCGCGGATCTCCACGCGCAGTGGCGCCGTAGACTCGACCCACTGCACAAAAGCAAGGTTGCCCGCCTTCAACACCACGAGATTGACGCGGGCGCCAAGCTGCTCGGCGAGCTGGTTCATCAGCAGGCGGCGCGTTCCGTGGGCGGCGCTGTTGCGAAGGCCGTTCAGCGCCACGTTCTCGAAGGTCGTGCCGATCTGATAGCGCAGTGTCAGGGGATCCTTGCGCACGAAGCCTGCGCTTTCGAGGGCGCGCGCCAAACGAAAGGTCGTCGGCTTGGGCAGTTGCATCGCTCTGCTGAGCTCTGCCAGCGTTGGCGGTTCGCTGCTCGCGGCCACATGAGCCAGCAAGCGCAACGCCTTCAGGACGGGCGATTTGTCGTTCGTGGGCTCGTTGGATGCCATTTCACTCAATGGAACGATACGTCTCGATCATTGGCACAGTCGATAACTAATGATGGCGTTGGCGAGCTGTCAAGTTGCGGGGCGCTGCGCGCATGCCGCTGCGGGCGGTGAGGCTGGGCGAAGGGAGATTCCCCATGAGTGCGAATGTCGGTCTGTTGCCAAGCGTCGTGAGATTTCTCACTCGCTGACGAAATTGCTTTGGCAGCGGGGTTGACGTTGGCTGTCGTGCCGCATTTGGTGCAGGCTCAAGACATCCCCTACATCAAGAAGACGCACAAGACGATGCGCCTTGCGCACCGCGTCGTTGCGGGCCGCCGTATAAGCGCATCACGGTGGTGGTCAGCCCGCGACTAAGGTCTGCTTTTTGCCGCAGCAGCGGACGTAGCCGCCTTCGTTGGCTCACGTCCGTCAAGTGCCAATAACAGACGTCACTCGACTTTGCGCTGTTCTAGTCCTGATAAGTCGATCGTCGTCGCGGCATTGGACGGTCAGGGAGCCTACTGGCCGATGATGCGCCATCTAAGCGGTACACCCTCGCGTTGCAGGGTCGCCTGGAATGCAGCTCTCAATGCGACGTCCGCATATATGTCAGCGGCCGATCGCCTCTGTTCCAGCGAGAAGGACGCCAGCGATCCTGCAGCTTCACCGATGTTCCATTCGACGGGGTGGAGGCGGAAGCAGCCGTTCGTGATATGTGTGGTGCCGATATTCTTAGACGCAGCAAGAAGGTTGCGAATGCGGATGGGAACCAGGGCGCCGAGGGGGATCTGAAACGGCCGAGTCCGACAACTCACTCCGACGTCTTCCGGACCGGCACGGTGAATGTCGATCGGATACCAGCCGAGCCCCACTGTGTCCTCAAATGGCGCAGCCGCCGCGCGCGGCTGATGCTCCGCTGAGACATCCTGCTCGACGACCGTGCGCAAAGCCTTTATGCGACGAGCCTCGCGGATGTAAGGATGCTTGGCCAATCCGTCCGACGTGCCCATGATGTCTGGACGTAATTTGAGCTCGGGCGCGCCGCGACGACCGGCAGCAGGCGCTTCTGTTTGCAGCCAATGCAGGAACCCGAGGCTGACCCGCTTGGCGTCCTGCAAAGCCGCCGCGACTTCAGCTGCGGGGCGATCGATGATCGACGTTTCCCGATAGTCATTCCCGGGCCAGTTGAACATGGAGATGTCGTTTTCAAAGGCCGACGTCATCTGCGAGGAGTCGATCAGGCGGCGATACGTCCATAGCCCTCCCTTCGTACCGGGCATGGTGTCGTACAGATCGTACGTCAGCCAGCCGCTCTCCTCGCCGTAAATCTCTCCTCCGTGCACCTCGATCCGCAAGCTGTAGGGCTGTGCAGCGCGAAAATACTCGTAGCGCATAGGGCGCTGGATAACGTGGCGCTCGCCCAGCGGACGGCGCTCGAGCCCAAACACATAGGTAAAGCTTTGCACGCAGTTGGCTTTGCGCTCGACGGGCTGAGCATGCGCCTCGCCGGTTTCGGCAACCGTCTCCGCGCCGACCACGTACTCGGCGCCGGCGAGCGGAAGAAGATCGCCCAGTTCCGTGGCGTCGATGACCATGGCCGGGCGGAACATCAGGGCGTCTCCACCCTCGAGAGAAATTGCCGTTACCGAGACGATACAATCATCCCTCGTCTCCACTGCAGCAACCTTGCAGCGCAAGTGCAGCGTAAGGCGACCTTCGCGAATATGCGGCTCCAGGAGGGTCATGATCGCGGCGACCGCTATCGTCGGTTCGAAGGCGACGCGGCTGACCCAGCAATTGCCGGGATTAAAGTGTGGCCGGCTGCCCGCCTCGCCAGCGTGCGGCCGATAGTGGTCGCGCAAGGCATTGCGCAGCTGATAGTAGCTCGCCGTCCCGCCGCACACCTCGATGTGCTCATGCTCGTCTAGCGCCGCGACACCCTGAGCCGTCAACTGCCCGCCGATCCAATCCGTCTCCTCTATAAGATGAACCCGGCGACCGCGCCGAGCGGCAGCGAGCGCCGCGGCCACGCCTCCTGTGCCTCCGCCTGCGACAAGCACATCACATTCGATCTCGCGGATTTTGGAAAGATCAGGTACCCGCACAACCGCCACGGAGGGGTCGCCGTCGGCCGGCACCCGCATGACGTCCACCAAAGCATCGAGACTGCAATTCATGGATTCGCGATCTGTCAGCGGGCCATTGTGCTGGGTAGCCAGAGCGCGATCTGCGGAAAGGCCATCACCAGCCCCAGCACCACGATTTGCAAGATCAGATACGGCCAGACCGATCCGAAGATCTGGCTCAGCGTAATGCCGGGCGGTGTCACGCCCTTGAGATAGAACGCGGCGGGGCCGAACGGCGGCGAGATATAGGAGATCTGCATGTTGAGGCAGAAGAGCACGCCGAGCCACACGAGATCGAAGCCCAGCTTCTCGGCGATGGGCACGAAGATCGGCGCGGTAAGGAACAGGATGCCGATCCAATCGATGAAGCAGCCCAGGATGATCCAGATGATCTGGAACATGATGATGATGTAGATCGGCTCCAGCGGCAGTGACGTCATCGTGTCCTGAATCAGCCTGGTGCCGCCGGCAAGCGTGTAGACGCCTATCAGCGCCGACGAACCGAAGAACAACCAGTACAGCATGACGGTGACCTTGGTGGTCTCCTCGATGGCATGTCGCAAGCCTGCCCACGACATCCGGCCGTTCACGAGCATGGCGAGCAGCGCCCCGAGGACGCCGACACCGGCGGCCTCGGTGGGCGTGGCGATGCCCAGGTAGAGGGAGCCAAGCACCATCAGCGCGACCATGCCGGGTATGACGAGGTCGGCCAGCATCGCCAGCTTCTCACGCAACGGACGCTCGCGTTCTTCAGGTGGCGCGGGCGGGGCCAGCTCCGGCGATATCGCGCAGCGGACGATGATGTAGGCGCAGTAGGAACCGGCCAGGAGCAGCCCCGGAATGACGCCTGCCATGTACAGCTGCCCGATCGAAACGCCCGCGGTTAGGCCGTAGAGGATGAAGACGACGCTAGGCGGGATGAGAGTCGCCAATCCGCCGCCGGCACAAATGCTGCCGAGCGCAATGCGCTTGTCGTAACCACGGCTGAGCATGGCTGGCAGCGCGATGACGCCCATGGTGACAATCTCGGCACCGATTACGCCCACCATCGTCGCCATCAGGGCACAGGAGAAGATGACTGCCACGGCAAGACCGCCGGGAACACCTCCGAACCAGACATGCACCGCCCGAAAAATCGCGTCGGCCACACCAGCTCGCTCGAGAATGCAGGCCATGAAGATGAAAAGCGGTACCGAGACGAGCACATAGTTGCCCATCAGCGTGAACACGCGGCTGATAATCAGCGTCAGCCCCGGTAGACCGAACAGCGCATAGGCAAACACGACGGCCACCGCGCCGGTCGCAAACGCCAGCGGGACTCCGGCGAGAAGGATGACGATGAAGACAACGACGAACAGGACGCTGAGAAGTTCGATGCTCATGGCGTGGGGCCCGTCTCGGGCACGATGCCCAGCTCTCGAACAAGGTTGGCGATGCCCTGCAACAGCAGCAGCAGACCGGCGATCGGTATGGCCATCTTGACCGGCCAGATCGGTGGGTTCCAGGGCGTGCCGGTGCCTTCGGATTGCTGGAACGAGCTCCAAGCCATCTCTGAACCGACCCAAACCAATGCCCCGACATAGATGGCGAAACACACGAAGGTGATCACGTCGGAAACCTTCTTGGCAGACGGGCCGAGAACTCCGTAGATCAGGTCGATGCGCACATGCCCACGCTTGAGCAGGGCATAGCCGCCGCCCAGCAAGTAGGTGACGGCCGACAGGTAGACGGTGGTCTCATTGGCCCAGACGGTCGCCTGGCCGAAATATCCTCGTGCGACCACCTCGTAGAGGATGGCTGCCGTCACCAGAACGATGGAGGCGCCCCAGAACCGGGCGACCCAGGTGTTGATCTGGTCGATAGAAGAGCAGAACCGCGCCAGCGCGGACCGCTGCTCTTCTGCACGAGCCCCCCGACTCCCCCCGCCTACGCTCATGCCACCACGCCCAGATCCTTGAGCCAAGCGAGTTGCGAGTCGTAGGCCTGCTTGGCGAGCGGGGTCTTCTTCGACCAGTCTTCCCAGGTCTTGTGGGCGAGTTCGCGCATCTTCACCATCTGCGCGTCGTCCCAGACGACGTGCTTGATGCCCTTGCCCGAGAGCTCCTTCAGCACGCGCACGTCATCGACCGCGACGCGTTGCACCTGGTCCCAGGTCCATTCCCTGGTACTGGACTGTACGATGGCCTTGATGTCGTCCGGCAGGGCCTTCCATGCCGCGGCGTTGACCGAAAATTCCTGCACCGGCATGGAATGGAAGACTTTGGTCGGATACTTGGCAATGGCGTGAAAGCCCATGCGCTCGTTCATCGAAATGGTCGCCCAGTCCGCGGCATCGACCACGCCCTTGTCTAGCGCCGAGAAGACCTCGCCACCGGGCAACACGACGATCGAGGCCCCGAGCTTGGTCAGGATTTCCGCGGTCATGCCTTGCGGTGAGCGAAATTTCACTCCCTTGAAGTCCTCCATCGTCATGATCGGCTTCTTGGCGACGATGGACTCCACGCCCCACCAACTCACGCCGACGGGATACACGTTGTACTTGGCATACGCTTCGCGCAGCATTTGCATACCGCCGCGATGATGGAACCAAGCTTCCGCCTGGTGCGGGTGCTGATAACCGAACACGAAGTCGCTGATGACGGCGAGGCCCGCGTCTTTGCCCGAAAAGTATCCGGACCAGGACGAATGGGCCTGCAGGACCCCAGCTCCCACCGCATCCAGGGTCTCGAACACACCGGTGACGGCGCCGGCCGCAAATGGCTCGATCACCAGGCGACCGTTGGTGTTGACCTTGATGCGCTCGCAGAAATCCTGGAACGCCTTGTAAGTAAGCTCGGCCGCGCTCCACATCGATTGGCATCGCCATTGCGTGACCTGCTGCGCGCGCACGACGGCCGGCATCGCAACCATCGTGGCCGCCGCCGAGGCGCCGGCCGCAGACGACTTCAGGAATCCCCGCCTGTTGGTGGTGATGGCCATGTGATCTCCTCCCAGCACCCGGGCGGAATCGCACGGGCGATTTCTTTTTTGATATATTACTAAAATATTGATGCGACGATACAGCGCGTGTCAACGGGAAATTGTCATCGCGTCGTAGATCGGCGGTGCAACATCGCTGTTACGCAGCGCACTCAAAATCGGCTCTTGACCGTCGCGCGCGTCAGCTCTTCGACGTAATCCATCAGTCGGTCTGACGCTGCCGCCGCCGCCTTCTCGTCCCCCACAACGACAGCGCGTATGACCTCGGCGTGATGCTTGGTGGCAGTCGCAATATCGGGCACCTGGCGATAATAGAGATAGTAAAAGCGACGGGACATCGCGTAGCAAGGCATGACGGCGCGGGCAACGAACGGATTGCGCGCGCAATCCGCGAGGAAATTCTTCAACTCGTAGTGCTGGCGCAGATACGCAAGAACATCATCGCTTTCAAAGGCTTCCAGCCGCTCTGCCATTTTCAGCAACTGCGAGCGCTCCTGCGCGGTGCAACGGCGCGCTGCATCGGTCGCAATCAGGCGATCGAGAACCCGCCGAAGGTCGAGAAGCAACATCTGTTCGACCACGTTGATCTCTGTGATCTGGGCCCCGTGGCGCGGCAATATCCTGACGAGATGATCTCCCTCCAGTCGCTGCAGCGCTTCGCGCACTGGGGTCCTGCCGATGCCCAGCCTGGCACTCAGTTCCGCCTCCGACCAAATGCTGCCCGGCGCCAACTCCAGCGACACGATCATCTCTTCGAGGCGCGCGCGTGCCTGATCGGAGAGACCGGAATGTGGACCGCCTGCAGGCCGCCCGACATCGCCGCCCGCACGCATCGGAGCTGATGACGCTTTGACTTGCGCCTTGGCGCGCACGTGGCTTTCGGCGCGCAAGGTCCGGGGTAAGGTCGCTCTTTTCATGTCCGTGGCCGATGTAAGTTTCGCGGGTCTCGATAACTCTAGCGCGGAGCTTGCTGACCCGATAACATATCAGTAACATGCCAGCCAACCAAGAATGTGGAGGAGACGAGCGATGTCGAAGATCTTGTCCAGCGCTGCACAGGAGAGCTATCGCCGTGACGGCTATTATTTCCCGGTGCCGGTCCTGACGCCTGCCGAGGTTGCCCACTATCGCGGTTGTCTGGAGAAGCACGAGGCGAAGACCGGAGCCCCGTTGCAGGGAAACTGGCGACACAAGGCGCATCTGCTGTTCACCTGGGTCGATGAACTCGTGCATCACCCCAAGATTGTCGATGCCGCAGAGGACGTGCTCGGCCCTGATCTGCTCTGCTGGACGACCAACTTCTTCATCAAGGAGGCAAACAGCCCGGGCTTCGTGTCCTGGCACCAGGATGCGTTCTACTGGGGCCTGAGCAAGGATGACGTCATGACGGCCTGGGTGGCGCTCTCGCCGGCCAACCTGGAAAGCGGCTGCATGAAGTTCGTGCCTGGCTCGCAGACGCAGGACCACATCGAGCACGTCGACACCTTCCATAAGGACAACCTGCTGTCCCGGGGCCAGGAGATCGCGGTCAAGGTGGACGGCGAGAAGACAGTCAACTGCATTCTCAATCCCGGCGAGATGTCACTGCATCACGTCAAGACCGTGCATGGCTCGGAGCCCAACCGCTCCAACGACCGGCGCATCGGGCTGGCGATCCGCTTCATCCCCACCGACTTGAAGCAGCTGAAGGTGCGCGACTCGGCAACGCTCGTGCGCGGCGTCGACCGCTTCGGCAACTTCGATCTCGAGCCGCGCCCGAAGCGCGATCTCGACGAGGCGGCGATGGCGGCTCACGAGGACGCGGTGGGCCGGCAGGTCAAGGCGCTCTACTCCGGCACCGACAAGCAAGCGTTCCGCGCCTGATTGGCCCGCAGCGGTGTTGCGCCCATCGAAGGGCCGCACAAGCACTTGGCAGGGGAGCAGGATGGCCGAGGAACGCAAACGCCTGACGGTGCCGGATCTCAAGGCCCGCAAGAAGGCCAAAGAGAAGGTCGTGATGGTGTCGATACCGGACTACCCCTCGGCCGTCTGGGCCGAACGGGCCGGCATCGACATCGCCGCGGTCGGCGACTCGCTCGGCATGACCAACTACGGGCATCCCAACACGCTGCCCGTGACCGTCGACATGATGATCCAGCATGCGCAGGCCGTCCGGCGCGGCGCGCCGAACTGCATGGTGCTGGTGGCCATGCCGTACGGCAGCTACGCGACCGAGGAAATTGGCGTGCTCAATGCGTTGCGCATCATGAAGGAGGGCGGCGCGGACGTCGTAAAGATGCAGGGCGGCAAGGAGAAGGCGCCGATCATCAAGGCCATTGCTGATGCGGGCGTGCCGGTCATGAGCCACGTCGGCATGTGTCCGCACTTCATGCACCTCTATGGCGGCTTCAAGCTGCAGGGCAAGACGGCGGACGAGGCGATGCGCATCGTCGACGACGGCAAGGCGATCGAGGAGGCTGGTGCCTGCGGCTTCGAGATCGAGGCGGTTCCGGCTCCGGTCGCCAAGGCGGTTGACGACGCCGTCGACATCTTCACGTTTGCCATCGGCGCCGGCTCGGCGAGTTGCGGCCAGCTGTTGTTGGGCTACGACCTGCTCGGCGTATTCGACCAGTTCAAGCCGAAATTCACCAAGCGATACGCAGAGCTGTCGAAAATCGCCGTTGACGCCCTGAAGGCGTATGCAAGCGACGTTCGAGACGGAAAATTCCCCGACGCGGACCACTCGTACAGCATGAAGCCCGAGGAGGCCGACAAGCTGCAGAGCCTGCTGGTGAAGCACCGAAAGACGTAACCCGGACATGACTAGCTGCCGATGAGCCACCCGCTGTCACATCACCACGCCAAGCTGGATGGCGTGACGCTGCACTATGTCGTGAGCGGACGCGGGCCGGCTGTCGTTCTGCTGCATGGATGGCCGCAGACCTGGTTTGAATGGCGCCACGTTATTCCGGCGCTGGCGGAACGCTATACGGTCATCGCGCCTGATCTGCGGGGCCTCGGCGACTCGTCCCGGCCGGAGACCGGCTACGACAAGAAGACCGTTGCCAACGACGTCTGGCTGCTCGTCAACGGCAAGCTCGGACACGAGCGCTTGTTTGTCGTGGGCCACGACTGGGGCGGCCCGACCGCCTACGCCCTGGCTGCGGCACATCCTGAGGCCGTCAGGCGGCTCGCCATCCTCGATGTTGTGATCCCCGGAGACGGCGGCGACTTCTCCCAGGGCGGGCTGCGCTGGCACCACCAGTTCCATCTGACGCCAGACCTACCGGAAGCGCTCACCGAGGGACGCGAGCGGCAGTATCTCTCCTGGTTCTACCGTACCTTCGGCCATCGCCCCGACGCGATCAGCGAAGCCGACATCGACGAATACCTGCGCACCTACGCGCAGCCCGGCGCCATGCGGGCCGGCTTTGCCTACTATCGGGCCTTGCCACAGGATGCGGCCGACAATCGCGCCAACGCAGAGCGCCTCAAGCTGCCCATGCCGGTGCTTGCGCTTGGCGGAGCAGGCGGGCGTGGTCGCGGACGCGAACCGGAAGCCTCCCTCAGGCGGCTGGCTCTCAACGTACAGGGAGAGGTCGTCGCCGAATGCGGCCACTGGATTCCGGAGGAGCAGCCCCGTTGTCTCGCGGACCGTCTTCTTGGTTTTTTTGCAGGGAACTAGCAGCGCGCACAGCAAGCGCCCCGAATGGGAGAGAAACATGACGCCAGAGGACATCCTTGCGATCAAGCCGAAGGTTCTGACCCAGAAACAGCGCGAGTTCTACTTCGAGAACGGCTACATCCTGCTGGAAAAGTTCCTGCCGGATACCTGGATCGATCGGTTGCGCAACGCCACCGATGCAATGGTCGACAAAAGCCGCAGCATCACCAGATCGGATGGCACATGGGATCTGGACAAGGGCCACACGTTCGAAAAACCGCGCCTGCGCCGGCTGTCCAGCATGAACGATCATCACCCCGACTACTGGGAATACGCGTCGGCGCCGAATTCCCCGTTGCCGGATGCGATCGCCGATCTCGTCGGCCCGGACGTGAAATTTCACCAATCGAAGCTCAACTTCAAGTGGTCCAAAGGCGGCGACGAAGTGAAGTGGCACCAGGACATCTCGTTCTGGCCGCACACAAACTATAGTCCCTGCACGGCCGGCACGTACGTGTTCGACTGCAATGCCGAGCAGGGACCGCTCGGGGTTCTGCGTGGAAGTCACAAAGGCCCTGTCGTCGACCAGTACAACGACAAAGGTCAGTGGGTCGGCTGTCTGAAGCCTGACGAGGCGGCGGCCATTGACATGAGCAAGGTGGACTATCTGGAGGGGCCGGCCGGCTCCGTCACCATTCACAACTGCCGGACGCTGCATTATTCGAAGGCCAACTGGTCGGAGATCCCGCGGCCCTTGCTGCTCAATGTCTACTCAGCGGCCAACGCCATGCCCTACACCTACAATCCGCTGCAGTCGCAATATTACGGCGCGATCGTGCGTGGCAAGCCCGCCCGCTGGGCCTATCACGATCCGCGGCCCTGCCTGCTGCCGCCCGATTGGTCGGGTGGCTACACGTCGATTTTCGCCGTGCAGCAGGAAGAGGAGTGGGCCAAAGGTGATCGCAAGGCCGCAGGTGGCGGAATGATGTAGGGACGACGCAGCTTCTAGGCCACCAAGTCGATGTTCGCGGGCACCTGTCTGCGCCGCTTTGCCGAACCGCAGGACATCGCCAAGGCAATTGTATTCTTTGCCACGTCCGAGTCCGATTGCATTTCCGGCCAGCATCTGGTGGTCGATGGCCGGCTGACGTTGTGTGAGCGAGCGATCACCATGAAGTTTCTCCGGCCGTTCGGCATGCGACACATACGGACCTGTTCACGAAAGACAACGGCGCCCTGTGGCCGCGACCGAAGCAGCGTTGCGAACGGGGAGCGAACGGTGATAAGCAGGTCCCTGTGCCAATTCGGTGCCAACTTCCCAATTGATCGCCTCTATGGCTCACTTAACCTATTGATTTGATTGGTGCGCCGGCTTAGCTCAGCGGTAGAGCAGCGGTTTTGTAAACCGAAGGTCGGGGGTTCAATCCCCTCAGCCGGCACCATTTCCATATAGCAGCGATGGCGTCGACAGCGGCCCCGCGCGGCATCGGACACCGGTTCCGCATGCGCGAACCGGATGCAAAATTTCGAGAGACCTTCAATCCGCTTGGGGATCAACAGTCCCAGTGCAGTGCGGGGTGCTGCACTGGGACTGTCTGTGGGCTGTGCGCGTGCAAGCGCGAGTAGCCGCACGCAGGATAACGTGCATCCTGCACGCGCCACAAATTATGCTGCGTGATGGCGACCATTAGCAGGACAAATGGGCACTCAACTCATGATTGTCCAGCGCACCAATCGTCGACGCCTGACATCTCGACGAAAGAGAGCCCGCGCGCTTGGGGGTCACGCAGGCTCTCGAAGATTGCGCTTGGATGGTCCGCCCCCGCGCAGCTCCAGTCGCAAGTCAAAGCAAGCACACGTCCGACCGTGCGTCAAAACTATAAGACGTGGACGTCTCATTGGCTGGAGCGATGACGGATAATTGTCTTGCGTGCCATAAGCGTCAAAATTTCAACCGCCTAGCCGCACGTTTTGCGACGCCGTCATTTCACTAGCCGATATCGGAGGAGGAACAAGGAAGCGTGTCGGCGGGAGCACAGCAAGTTGCGATCCGCTCCGCAGCCACGCCGCGACCTTCGCCGTCCAAGATTTCGCCATCAAATCAGCATACGGCGCAATCGGGTTAGGGTCGGCATCCCCGCAAGTCGACCCGCCTGAGAGGCTCGTCCGGGCCCATCCTGGGCGGGCCTTTTGCTGCGCGCCGAGGTTGTGGAGAGCAGCATCGGGCGTGCGGTAGCAGAGTGTCTATCTCTTGGCGATTTTCTCGGTGGCTCGGCGTGCGCGATCCGCAATCGATCGCCAATCGCCTGCCCGAACGTCGGTCTTGGGAGTGAGCCAAGAGCCGCCCACTGCCACGACGTTGGGAAGAGCAAGCCAATCCATGAAGTTGTCCTCACCGACGCCGCCGGTTGGGCAGAAGCGAACCTGCGGGAACGGACCCGCGTAGGATTGCAGGGCCGATCGGCCGAGC
>Ga0075364_10000370_pt1 | contig 22094 bp, 20 predicted proteins | sample EndMetdeltDD1764_FD_71517 | JGI IMG/M metagenome (GOLD analysis project Ga0075364, IMG submission 71517) | Populus endosphere microbial communities from Tennessee, USA - Endosphere MetaG P. deltoides DD176-4 | ecosystem: Host-associated > Plants > Roots > Endosphere | place: USA: Tennessee...
ACATACATCTTCTAAATTTTTAGTCAAAAGAACAAAATAATCTTCCATGTTTTTACGCTCGGACAGATAATTTTCTCTGTGCTCAGTTCTCACTTTTAACTTAGCATCCAGCTCTACCATAAACCCAGCAAACTCTTCTTTTAATTTACTAAACCATCCTGCAAGCTCGTCATCGTGATAATCATAGTAACGACCATTAACACTTGTATAACTCATATTTCTTTACTCCTGTAATTTGAATATGAAAAAAGAATTGGTACTTAGAACTATAACTAAATATCTTTGGCACGAAAAGAAGCAAATTTAAAAGTATTTTTTAAACTGCTTTGATGAAATGAAAGAATGTAACACAACTAACTAATGGTGGGCCGTGGTGGATTCGAACCACCGACCAATAGATTAAAAGTCTACTGCTCTACCAACTGAGCTAACGGCCCCAAATTGAACGGCAGATTGTAGTCAATCTGGCAAAAAATAGCAATCCCGTCCTTTTTATCACTATTTTCAACCCGTAAAACCACACCGTGTTATTTTGTTGGGTTACTTACTTTATAAAACCCAAAACCTAAACCGACGACACTCAGAAAACCCAACACTATTGCCAAACTATTCCACTTAGCCGGCATAATCGCTAATATCTCGGGATTGCTGGTTAATGACATCGGAATAGCTAGTAACACATCCATTAACGCTGAACCAGCCACCAGCCCGCAAGCAAGTAACACCGCATAGTGTTGATATTGTTCTATCTTTGCCTTTTGCTCTTCAGACGCGCCTTTTAAGCGCTGTTGAAAGTTTCGTCTGATAAAAAATGCAAATAAACTTCCTATAAATAAGGGGATAGAGGAACTTAAGGGTAAATAAACACCCATTGCTACCCCTAATAAAGAAAGTTTTTTTAATCCCAACCATTGCAACACAATGAAAACCACCATCATCAAGGCGCCTATACCCAACATAGACCAGGGTAAGTCGTGATTAAAGATACCTTGGGTTAATCCTGCCATCATCGCAGCGGGCGGTGCCGATAAGGTCTGTGTTGGATCCATACCCGCGTGTGGTAGAACGGTTGTCAAACCATAGACGTTAAATAAAAGCTCCATCACATAAGGAATAACCAACGCCGCTACTATCACACCCAAGACCAACATTAACTGTTGCTGCCAAGGCGCAGCGCCAATGAGATGCCCGACCTTCAAATCTTGAATCGTATCATTTGCAATAGCGGCCATACCGGCCACCACGGCGCCAATAATAATCGTCATCGCTGCCATACTGAGCCAATGCCCAGAAACAGCGGAATGTCCGTACAGAACAAATAAAGCACGCAAAATGAGAGCGGTTAATAAAAGGCCCCCGATCAAGATGGCCGAACCAGGACTGGCGGTTACCCCGACTAAACCAGAAAAATAGCCACAAATCGCAGCAAAAATAAATCCTAACACCACGACATAAACCACCGCGCCCAAGTTAATGAACAATGAAGCGCTGTTTGTAAAAATATGTGCTGGAAATAAAGAGTGAAATAAGAAATAAACGCACACCATCAAAGCCGGTAATGCCAACAATAAATAAGTAGTCGGTATATCCTGTTCTTTAGAAAGAATCGGTCCATTTATAGAAGTTTTAAATAATCCCTGCGTTGAAAGCTTAAAACTTTGGTAAAAAGGCTTTAATAAATTAATCAGCGTCCAAAGCCCAGCCATCAACATAGCGCCTAAACCAATGTAATGAACGTCATTTCTATACGCCGCTAAACTTAGCGTTAAATGAAAGGGCTTTATCGCAGCAAAAATACTTAATAGTGGTAATGCGACTCCCCAGGCCAGCAGCGCGCCTAAGACCAGACTTAGCCCTACATCAAAGCCAATTAAATAACCCACACCGATTAACGCCGGCGAAAAACCAATACCAAAACCAATGATGGTTGATTTTCCTAGTACAAACCATTTCTCAGCGGCACTAGCAATCACTTTAAAACCGGTCTGTGCTAATTCTAATAAACCACCTAAGCCGGTACCAATGATTATTTCACGAATATGAAAAACATTTTTTTTGACTAACTGTAACACCTCTGCAATCGCTTTTGCTTCAGGGAAATACAACTGTGGTGTATTTATTAATACCTTACGCAATGGAATAGAAAATAAAATTCCTAACAAGCCACCGCATAACGCAATAGCCACATTTTCTAAATACGGAAAATGATGCCAATAGCCCATAATCACTAGTGCTGGAATCGTATAGACAATACCACCCGCCACCGCTTCGCCGGCTGAAGCGGCGGTTTGGATCAAATTGATTTCATAAATATTGGTTTTTTTTAAAAACCGTAAAATAGCCATCGCGAGTATGGCCGCGGGAATAGAAGCGGAAGGTAAAATACCAATTTTCAAAGCTAAATAGGTACTGGATGCTGCCAGAAGAATCGCTAAAAAAATCGATAATAAAATAACTCTTAATGAAATCATACCGCTTTGTTGTTCATGCAAGCCCTGCATAAATGCCTCATTTTCAAATAAACTCTTCGTTGATATACGCTTTTAATGCGTCAGGCACTCGTATCTTCCCTTCTGCATCCTGATAATTTTCCATAATCGCCACCAGCGTACGCCCTACTGCTAATCCAGAACCATTCAAGGTATGGATTAATTCAATCGCATTTGCATTGTTGGCATTACGCCAACGGGCTTGTAATCGACGCGCTTGAAAGGCTTCAAAATTACTACAGGATGAAATTTCACGGTAAGTTTTTTGACTGGGTAACCAAACTTCTAAATCATAGGTTTTGGCCGAACTAAAACCTAAATCTCCCGTACAAAGGGAAACCACACGATACGGTAGTTTTAATTTTTGCAGGATGGATTCTGCTTCCGAAGTCAGTTCTTCCAAAGCTGAATAACTATCTTCGGGTTTTACAAATCGGATTAACTCTACTTTTTCAAATTGATGTTGACGAATCATACCGCGGGTATCTTTTCCATAAGAGCCTGCTTCGCTGCGAAAACACGGGGTATGCGTAACATATTTTTTAGGTAATTTATCCGCTAAAAAAATAACATCACGTGCTAAATTGGTGACGGGCACTTCAGCGGTTGGAATTAAATAAAAGTTTTGCTCACCCTTCAGTGCAAATTGTTCATCCGCAAATTTCGGTAACTGACCGGTACCCATTAAACTAGTGCTGTTAACAATATAAGGTACATAAAGCTCTTCATAACCATGCGCTTTGGTATGAACATCTAGCATAAATTGGGTTAAGGCGCGCTGAAGCTTGGCTAATTTCCCATACAGCACCACAAAGCGTGCGCCTGAGATTTTTCCGGCTGCTTCAAAGTCCATACCCCCACTTTGCTGACCTAAATCAACATGATCTTTGGGTGAAAATTTAAAAGTAGGAACCTCCCCCCACTGGCGTACGATTTGATTTTGGGATTCATCTTTGCCTGTTGGTACCGTAGCATGCGGTAAATTAGGGATAGTCAGATAAATGGCTTCTAACTGCTCCTTTATATCCCTGAGCTGGCGCTCACACACTTCGCGCTGCCCTTTTATCGTTTTTGCTTCTTCTGAGATAACAGCAACCGCTTCACCCTTTGCTTTCGCTAAACCTATCGCCTTGGCGCTTTGATTGCTCTGGCTTTGCAGTTCTTGGGTATGCATTTGCAATGCCTTACGCTGCTCTTCTAGCTGTGTTATCTGTTCGATATCGAGCTGATAACCACGCGGCTTAAGCCGTTCTGCAATTTCTTCGATATGGCTACGTAAAAGTTTGGGATCTAACATATAATAGGGCCTTGCTCTTAAGAAAAGTCTCTCTTTTTAAAAACGCTAAGTTGAATCAATTATGACGGCAAAAATCATTGATGGCAAAGCAATTGCCCAAAAAATTCGCGAAAATCTAAAAGATGTAATTCAACGCCGTCTGACCCAAGGTCAATCCGCCCCCGGTTTAGCGGTTATTCTAGTGGGCGATGATCCGGCCTCACAAATCTATGTACGAAATAAACGCGAGGCATGTACCCAATGTGGGATAAAATCAGTCGCTTATGATTTACCGCAAGATATCTCGGAAGAAAAGCTATTATCCCTGATTGCGCAGCTTAATAGTGATGCCTCTATACAGGGTATTCTGATTCAGCTTCCTCTCCCCAAGCACATAAAAACACCCCTGATTTTAGATAGTATCGATCCAAAAAAGGATGTGGATGGCTTTCATCCTACTAACCTGGGTTTACTTGCCCAAGGGCGACCTTATTTACGACCCTGCACACCCTATGGTGTGATGCGTTTACTGGATCACGAAAAGATTACCCTGCCTGGTTTAAATGCGGTAGTTATAGGTACTTCGAATATCGTTGGTAAACCCATGGCATTAGAACTGGTGAATGCAAAATGTACTGTTACACTCTGCCATAGAGAAACACGTGACTTAAAACAAGCGGTTAAACAAGCCGATTTATTGGTAAGCGCCATAGGAAAAGCCGGTGTTATCAAAAGTGAATGGATTAAACCGGGCGCGATTGTGATTGATATTGGTATTACACGATCACCGAATGGAAAACTGCATGGTGATATCGAATTTGAAACAGCAAAACAATCTGCCGCTTATATTACGCCTGTACCTGGCGGCGTTGGGCCAATGACGGTGGCTATGTTACTCAGCAACACCTTATTAGCCGCTAACATGTTCGCTTAGCTACTTCAAGCGCTATACTTTTTAAATAAGTAACTCAATAAACTAAAGATCGCCATCGCTTCGCCACCTTCCGGTCTTCCTGGCCTAGAGGCAACATTGTAGGCATTAAAATCGATATGCACCCAAGGAGTTTCTTCCTTGATAAAGTTTGCTAGAAATAACGCGGCGGTAATAGCACCTGCGAAAGAAGAAGCCGCTGAATTATTGAGATTGGCAATTTTACTGTCTAATAATTTTTGATACGGTTTATACAAAGGTAAACGCCATAAAGGATCCTGCGCTTCTTCGCTATTTTTTAACAATGCGCTGGCTAAGTCCTCTTTACTGGTAAAAAATGCAGAGATCTCTGTACCTACTGCCACTCTAGCCGCCCCGGTTAAAGTAGAAAAATCAACCAGTAAATCTGGATTTTCACTATCGGCTTCACTTAAAGCATCCGCTAAAATAAGCCGACCCTCGGCATCGGTATTACTCACTTCTACACTTAAACCATTGCGCATTTTAATCACATCACCGGGTTTATAGGCATTACCAGCAACCACATTTTCTGCGGCGGGTATCAACAAGCGCAAACGCACTGGCAATTTAAGTAGCATGATCATTTCTGCCAAACCAATTGCATTGGCAGCACCACCCATATCCTTTTTCATTAATGTCATGCCTGAACCGGACTTTAGATTTAATCCACCGGAATCAAAGCAGACACCTTTACCAACTAAAGTAACTTTAGGGTGATGTTTATCGCCCCACGTCAGATCAATCAAACGCGGTTCACGTGGACTTGCTCTACCCACGGTATGAATAGCCGGATAATTTGCTTTTACGAGATCATCACCCACAATTTGCTTAACTGAAGCATGAAAACTTTTACCGAGTTGAACAACTGTATCAGCTAATTCAGCAGGCCCCATATCTTCTGTAGGCGTATTAATTAAATCACGTACACGATAAATCGCTTTAACTTTAGCATTCAATGCCTGAATATTAGCCGTAGGAGGAATCAGTAACTGAACCTGTGGTTTTGTCGCGGCTTTATAGCGTGTAAATTCATAAGCGCCTAAACCCCACGCCATCGCCGCACGATGCAGAAAAACCTCATCGTTTATACCCACATAATGATACTGCCCTGGTGGCAATGAACAAGATAAGGAACCAAACGACCAAAAATCACCGGCGTCATTCAATATAAGAATAACTTGATTTAATTGCCCTTCACTGTCAGGAAGTATTGCTGTGCATCCTGGTTTGACAGAAAAATTAAGTGTCGCAAGCCATTGCTGTGTAGCAGGCGTTTGTTTTGCTAACCACGCATCCCATTGTTGCGGTGTCAACGCAACAATGGGAATGGATCGTTCAGTTTGCTCAATGAAACAATTAAGCACTTAATGCCTCCTGGGCAGGAATATAAGATTTATCGAACACACTAGCCACTGCCTGGTGAGTGATTTGACCTCTACAAATATTAAGGCCATTACGCAAATGGCTATCTTCAGCTAATGCTCTTTGAATACCTTTATTGGCGAGTGCAAATATATAAGGGAAAGTAGCATGCGTTAACGCAAAGGTCGATGTGCGTGGAACAGCCGCTGGCATATTGCTAACACAATAATGAACAACATTGTCTACCACATAGGTCGGATCAGCGTGCGTGGTGGGTCGGCTGGTTTCGAAACACCCACCCTGGTCAATGGCCACGTCAACCACCACGGTGCCTGGGCGCATTTTCTTTATTAATTCTCTGCTCACTATTTTCGGTGCTTCTGCACCTGGCACTAGTACTGCACCAATTAAAAGATCCGCTAATGCAGTATATTTTTCAATCGCATCTCGCGTTGAAAAAATAGTATTTAACTGACCACCAAACTGTGAATCTAATTCCTGCAAACGTGCCACTGATTTATCTAATACAGTGACCTGTGCTTGTGCCCCCAACGCCATACGAATCGCATTGCTTCCTACCACACCGCCACCTAAAACAACGACACTGGCTGAAGCAACACCGGGCACACCCGATAATAAAATACCTCGTCCACCTTGCGCTTTTTCCAGACAATGCGCGCCCGCTTGTATCGCAATACGTCCTGCGACTTCACTCATCGGTGCCAACAACGGCAATCCACCACGTGCATCGGTCACGGTTTCATAAGCAATCGCGGTACAACCTGATTTTAATAAAAGTTCTGTTTGGTTTTGATCGGCTGCTAAATGTAAATAGGTAAAGAGCGTCTGTCCTTCTCGTAAATAACCACATTCTACCGCTTGCGGCTCTTTGACTTTGAGTATTAATTCCGCTTTATCAAAGACTTCTTTTGCTGTGTTAAGAATCTTGGCACCGGCATCTGTATAATCGCTGTCTGAAATATCAATGCCTTCGCCTGCCTTTGTCTGTACGAATACCTGATGCCCCTGTGCTACCAATTCACGTACCGTAGCTGGAACAAGCGCTATTCTAAACTCGTTGTTTTTAATTTCCTTAGGAACACCTATTTGCATACTATTAACTCCAATTAATTGTTATCCCTGCGCACTTTACCAGAAGCACTATGCGGTAGCTAGATAAGCGGAATTAGGCTGGAAAAGCACTGATCGTCATTGCGAGTGCCGCAGGCACGAAGCAATCCAGGAGAATATATCACTGGATTGCCGCGCGCTTTGCACTCGCAATGACAAAGACGTTGACTCAAGCTACTTTTCACTTTGAGTACTCAATATTAACTGGTACAAGTGTTTTTTCTGCTCTTCTGTTAGAGCCGACTGTTTAGCTTGATGTAATAATTTATCGATGCTTTGTTGAACGGCCATTTTTTTCAAATGACTTAGTAAATCATGAAATTCAGCTTGTATCCCTGTCGTAGGAATAGTGACAGAATAATGAATTAATTGTTGCAGAATTTTATAAGACGCTTCATCAGAGCGCCAATATTCTAATAACATAGCACTACTTAACTCCGGCGACTCTTTCAACACTAAAAACAACTTAATCAACAACGAACTACCCGGTAAATCCAATGTTTTAAGCAATTGACATTGTTGTTCAGAAAGTGTTTTAGCCAGCTGTGGGTATTGCACTAAAAGCGCAATGGCTAAGCGCATCGGCGAAAAACGCTTAGCGGTATCTGTTTTTTTTATTCGTGTTTTCACCGGTTTATTTATCTCGCTCTGTTTGACTTGTTTTAAGGTAGACACATCCATATTGATCAAAGTAGCCAGTTGTTCAAATAATTTATGCTGCATAATGCCTAGAGGAATCTTCTCAATCAGTGGTATCGCTAATTTAGCTAACCCTGCTTTTCCTTCTAGTTGGTGAATATCCACTTGTGTTAATAAATGTTCAAATAAAAAATCACCTAAATAATGTGCTTGCCGTACTAAAGCCATAAAGGCTTCTCGTCCCTTGCTGCGAATAAACGAATCGGGATCTTCTCCATCGGGCAACAACAGAAAACGCATTGAGTATCCATCTTGCAACAAAGCCAAACCAATCTCTAAAACACGCCATGCCGCTTTTCTGCCGGCTTGGTCACCATCAAAGCAAAAAATAATTTCTTGTTTGATACTAAACAAACGTAAGATTTGATCGCTGCTGGTCGCTGTCCCTAAGGTGGCAACGGCATAAGGAATTTCTGCTTGAAATAAAGCCAGTACATCCATATAGCCTTCTACTACAATGATGTACTCAGATTGTCGGCTTTCATGACAAACCTCATGCAAGCCATACAGTTCTTTACCTTTGTGGAAAAGGATTGTTTCAGGAGAATTCAAATATTTAGCTTCACTTTGGCCTTGGTTTAATACACGTCCTCCAAAACCAATTACGCGCCCTCTTTTATCACGAATAGGAAAAATAATTCTGTCACGAAAACGATCATAAAATCCTTTTCCTTCGGATTTTTTTATCAGTAATCCGGCCGCTAATAATGCGTCGGTATCTTTAAATGCTTTAAGCAAATGATCCCAGGCAGCAGGTGCATAACCTAAGGTAAATTTTTTAGCGAGCTGTCCTGATAAGCCGCGCTGCTTTAAATACTCAATCGCAGCCGGTGTAGCCCGCAATTGTTCAGCATAAAATGCCGCCACTTTTTCTAATAGGGGATAAAGCGTTGTCGCTACGCCTTTCTGTGCTGATTGATACGATTCAGAATGCGGCACTTGCAAACCAAACTGTTCCGCTAATAACTCAACCGCTTCCGGAAATGTTAAGCGCTCATAATCCATCAGAAAGCTCAGCGCATTACCGCCCGCAGAGCAACCAAAACAATAATAAAATTGCTTTTCAGCCGCTACGGTAAAAGAAGGCGTTTTTTCAGTATGGAAAGGACAGCAAGCAATATAACTCTTGCCTTTTTTGCGTAAAGGAACACGCGCATCGATTAGCTGAACAATATCACAACGCGCTAACAGATCATTGATAAAATCTTGTGGGATTGGGGTTACTGGCATGCACTTTAACCCTCGAATGAAATTTAGTCATGAATACTTATGATGATAAGCGTTCTTTTACTTTTACACTTAAAGCGGCCGTATCTGCTCGACCCTGACATTTCAACTTCAACTCTGCCATGACCTTGCCCATATCTTTGATAGAGGTTGCACCGGTTTGTTCTATGGCTTGGGAAAGCAGCTTATCGACTTCTGCTTCCGTTAAAGATTCTGGCAAATAAGTTTGAATAATGCCTTCTTCGAAGCGCTCCTGCGCGACTAAGTCATCACGTTTCGCTTCAGTATATTGTGCAATAGAATCACGGCGCTGTTTGATCATTTTGTTAAGCGTCTGAGAAATGCGCGCATCATCTAATTCAATACGCTCATCGACTTCTATCTGCTTAATCGCCGCGAGTATCATCCGAATAACACTCAAACGCGGCTTATCCTGCGCACGAAGCGCAGTCTTCATATCATCTTGAAGCCGCTGTTTGAGAGGAGAATCCATCGTTAATCCAGATTAGTGCTTACGCTTCATTTTAGCTAAAAACATGGGGTTATCACGCATTAATCGTTTACGTGAGCGTTTCACTGCCGCTGCAAAGCAACGCTTACGTGCTTCGGTTGGCTTTTCATAATATTCACGGCGACGCACTTCAGCAAAAATACGTGATTTTTCGCAAGTACGCTTATAACGACGTATTGCCGACTCTAGCGCCTCACCAGGTTTAAGTATTACACCGGGCATGTAGTGTACTTCCTCAATTAAAGTTAAAATAGGGGGACAATTCTAACCATCAATCGAGTAAAATGCAAAGTTTCTATTCAAAACAAAGTGTTTTAAAACACCCCATCGGCTGTGTGCTCGGCATCGAGACCTCCTGCGATGAGACCGGCATTGCGATTTATGATGCCCAAAAAGGGTTACTCGCCCACACGCTCTATAGTCAAATTGAGCTACACAATCAATATGGTGGCGTCGTCCCGGAGCTGGCTTCGCGTGACCATATCCTTAAAATATTACCCCTACTTCAGGAAACCCTAAAAGAGGCCGATCTTAGCCTCTCTAAGATTGATGGTGTTGCCTACTGTGCTGGGCCTGGCTTAGCCGGCGCTCTTCTGGTAGGCGCTGTCTTAGGGCGTAGCTTGGGCTGGGCACTCGACATCCCAACCCTGGGAATACATCATATGGAGGCCCATCTGCTCGCCCCTATGCTTGAAGAAAACCCACCTGAATTCCCTTTTCTTGCCCTATTGGTATCCGGTGGTCATACCTTACTGGTTAGCGTTAATGATCTAGGTGATTACGAGATTTTAGGGGAAAGCGTGGATGATGCCGTAGGGGAAGCCTTTGACAAAACCGCTAAATTACTCGGCCTGAACTATCCTGGGGGCCCCGCTATTGCCAAGTTAGCCGAAAAAGGCAACCCGAAACGATTTCGTTTTCCTCGTCCTATGCTGGATAGACCCGGTCTCAACTTCAGCTTTAGTGGCTTAAAAACATTTGTCAGCGGCACCATTAATTCAAATGCACAGGATGAACAAACTAAAGCAGATATTGCCCACGAATTTCAAGCCGCTGTCGTAGAGACTTTAATCAAAAAAACACAACGCGCACTATTACAAACCGGCTTAAAACGCTTAGTAGTAGCGGGTGGCGTCGCGGCTAATAAATCACTACGAGAACAATTAGGCATTATGGCAGAAAAAAACAAAATAACGCTTCATTATCCACGCCCCCGTTTTTGTACTGACAATGGCGCTATGATTGCCTATCTAGGTTATAGACGTTTAAACTTAGGCCAGCATGATGATCTTGCTATAAAAACTATGACACGCTGGCCCCTAGACAAACTAGACTAGTGCCCTACCTTAAGAGAAGAAGTAGCCACCGGTGGCGTAAGCTCTTCAAGATCAAGCGCGGGCACATGTAATGGCGGTGGGCTATCGGGTTTCTCTTTCGCATAAAATGCCGAACTAGAAACAGAAGTAGAAGCAAATGAAACGACTCTATTTGCTGGCTTCTCAGATTGTTTAATGGCTATAGGTACACTCGCTGTAGGCGGAGATAATGGAGTAGAAGAAAGCCCTAGATTATTTAGCGCTTCATCATGCTGACTAGTTGCCTCATTAACAACAGAAACAACAGCTGCAGCAGAATCTACAGCACTTCCATTTTCCAATTTTTCACAAAACGAAAGACGCGCGAAAAGAGTCGATTTTTTACCCGTATATTCGGCTAAAGTACCCTCATTTAGATTAAACAATTCTCGATAAATATCTTGAATAGAAAGATTATCGGGGTACTGCTGGCCGTCATATTCTTTTAAAAACTTATCAACGGCCTTAATATGATGACGCCACCAAGCACCTGTCAATAACCTCCAAAAAAAACCACCTTTGGTATAATCACGTAATAATGCGATACACGTTTTAGTAGGGTTTTCAGAATAAAATCGAATAAAAGGGGAACGAATAAGATCATGTTCGCTGATATGCCGTTCAGGAAGAGAACCCGCTTTAATTGCTTTCAAGTTGGCTTCAACGTTACTTATTTTCTCAAATAATTCCGACAATACCTGCTCTTCTTGTTTCTCTACTATTCCTACCTTAGTCTCAATTTGAAAACTCAATCCAAACAAGTAATAAATCCAAGAATCCAATTCACTTTCTACAAAATCTAAATCAACACGATGATTAGCTTTTATTAACTGGATACTTTTAATAATATTGGAAAAACTTTCTTCAATCGTTTTATCAGTAAGCTGATACAAATCACTTTCTATCAGTAATAATAAGAAATCGACGATAGCTGTTTTTAAATGATTCCTTTTAATGATTAATTCGCTGATATCCCTTTTATTTCCAAAACTTAAAATACTGTCATCTATACTTAAAAGAAGCTTAGATACCATTCCCTTAACATCTAATTCCTTATTTTCAGCTATCGCCTTAGCCAATGGAAAACGATCTTCATTGAGATAAAAGGGAATTATCAGTTCCGGCCTGCGAATCTTATTTACTTGACTGATTTCCGGAACACAGGTAATAGTCCCCTGCTCATCCGCAATTAAAATATTTTTACTGTATACCTCTAGCCCTTTTTCCCGAAGCACAAAAAGAATAATAGGAACATAATCCCATCCAAGTTCTAAATATTCACTATAAGGTGAAATAATCACCTTCCCTTCTTCTGTTATTTTTATTTTACCTGCCGCTTTTAAAAAAGTGCCATAACCCATCGTTTGATGGTTAAAACCAAATTTATGCCTTCCTACCTCGGCTTTTTCAAGCTCACGACTCGTATAATTTAAAATAAATTTATTATCATAGGTAATAACAAATTCAGACCATCCATCTGGCCCTCTTGTTACCGTAGAACCCAGATCTTTTCTGTAACAACCTGGACTTTTTTTAGCGGCTTTTACACCAAAACGCTTAGCTTGAGATAAATCAGTTCCTTGTTTATGACCAAAAATAAGCTCACTCGCTTTTCTGCCCCGCCCCATTTCACGTAAAAATAATTTTAACGCAGTTTCCTGCTCATCATTTTCTACTGAGGATAAAGAAGAAGATGAAGATGATGATGATGCCCCCGCTAAACTTTCTGTCGTTGATGAAGGTGGCGCTGCGGCAGGGCTATCATTACGTACCTCTGCTTTTTTTGGAGGATCTGAGGGTGAGTTTTCTTTAGTAAGCCGACGCATCTCTTGTGAAGACGCAACTCTTCTCTGCGCATTTTCTTTTATAATAGAGAGCGTAGTAGTATCTGCTATTGGAGAAATAACTTCAAAGAACTTCTTAAGTAAACTGTTTGGATGAGCGTATGAATATTTATTTTCGTTATTAAGTTCTTCCTTGCGTTTAATCATAACACCCCTTAGTTTAGCCAAACCGCTTAGAGCTCTCTATGTAATAAAACATAATAAACTGTAAAATTAACATAAATATAAAAAAATAAGAAGATAAAAATTAAAGACGCGCAACTTTAATGATAACTTTCTGGGTTTATCTTTTTTTCATTAAATTTAATTTTGGTTCTTTACCTGCCAATAAACGTCTAATATTGGCATGGTGACGAAGCACTAATAAAACACACATCAGTAAGATAGGAAAATAAGCCGAGGATGGTAACAAATAAAGCGCATAAAAAAACGTGAATAGCGCTGCTGAAATAGAAGCTAACGATATAATACCAAATAAAAATAATACGATAAGCCAAACCAATAAGGCGAATAAGCCAAGCGGCCATGCTAAAGCCAGCAGTCCACCCAAAGCCGTTGCTACGCCTTTACCGCCACGAAAATTAAAAAAAACGGGGAAGAGATGACCTAAGAAAGCAAAAAAGGCAACCCACGCCAAAACAGATAAAGGTAATCCTAAGTAACTGGCTATGATAACCGGCAACCATCCCTTAAACATATCAACTAAAAAAACAATACTCGCTAAGCCTTTGCCACCCATTCTTAATACGTTGCTCGCGCCCGGATTACCCGAGCCTTGAGTTCGTGGATCTGGTAACCCAGCACATTTACAAACAATAATGGCACTTGATAAAGCACCCATAAGATAAGCCAACAAACAAAAAATTAATGGTAACAGCATAGTTTTTTTCGGATATAATGATGAAAATTAATGAGTAAAAATTATTAGGACTCCCTCTACATGACACCTAACTTCAGTAATCTAATTTGGATCGACCTGGAAATGACAGGGCTTGATACCACAAAAGATAAAATCATTGAAATTGCCACTATTATTACTGATTCAGAATTAAATATTATAGCGGAAGGCCCTAGCTTAGCCATCTCTCAAGCTGAGCATATATTAGTCGGTATGGACGACTGGAATCAACGACAGCATGCAGGTTCAGGGTTACTCGCTCGTGTTAGAGAGAGTAAAATATCAGAAGAGGATGCAGAGAACCAAACCCTAGCCTTCATCAAAAATTATGTACCTGACAATAAATCACCCATGTGTGGTAACAGTATCTGCCAAGACCGTCGCTTTTTAGCTCGCTGCATGCCGGAACTAGAAAGATATTTCCATTATCGCAATCTTGATGTCAGTACATTGAAAGAACTCGCTTATCGTTGGTATCCTTCCATCACCAAAGGTTTAAAGAGAAAATCGAAACATTTGGCCTTAGAGGACGTTAAGGACTCTATCGAAGAATTACGATATTATCGCGAACACCTTTTTATAAAATAAACTAAAACTAATATACTCTCGCCCTCAAGGGATAAAGATAATGGCCTACTACAGCACCAATGAATTAAAAAATGGCATGAAAATCATGCTCGATAATGAACCCTACACGATTCTGGAAAATGACTATGTAAAACCAGGAAAAGGTCAGGCCTTTAACCGTATAAAAATACGTAACCTTAAAAACAATCGCGTTATTGAACGTACTTTAAAATCCGGTGATAGTTTACTGGCAGCGGATGTCTATGATATTGAAGTGCAATATCTTTATAACGATGGTCAGGTTTGGCACTTCATGGCTGCCGATACGTTTGAGCAATATGCTGCTGATGCAGCCGCTGTTGCCTCTGCCAAACAATGGTTAAAAGAACAAGATACCTGCACCCTCACCTTATTTAATGGCGCACCTTTAACGGTAGCACCACCTAATTTCGTCACTTTAAAAATAGTCGATACGGATCCAGGTGTACGAGGTGATACCTCAGGTGGTGGTGGAAAACCCGCCACATTGGAAACCGGTGCGGTGGTACGTGTTCCGCTCTTTATTCAAATTGGTGAATTGATTAAAGTCGATACGCGTACTGGAGAATATTTATCGCGTATAAAATCATGAAAAAAAATTTAATTGGCTTATTAATCACTTTATTACTGTCTGGTTGTGCAGGACAAATGTCGAAGCTTGATCCCGAACCTTTGCCAGTCACTTATAGAACACCTTATCAAGAGGCAAACAAAAGTTTTGAGCGTAGTAACAGACCTCCCGCTATGTCGCCTTCAAAAAGAGGTTACTTTGCTTAAATAAAAAAGAGGGGTGATAGTCACCCCTCTACTTCCGCTCCTGCACTAAACAATCGCTAACGTTAGCGATAATCTTCCTACTAGCTACTTACCCAATAAACTATTTTAGCGTTTGTCTTTTTGTCCTGGCCATTGTGGTTTGCTTGGGCCGTGACCTTGGCCTGGGTTATGGCTAGGGTTTTGGTTAGGATTTTGTCCTGGCCATTGTGGTCTGTTACCACCTTGGGCAGGATGTTTTTGCTGTTTTTTATCGTGAGGAAATTTACCTTTGTTCATGATGAGCTCCTAATTAAAGCATAAAAATACTTCTCTCTTTAAGCCTAGCAAAGACCCCGGCATTTACCATAAAATCGCACCGGATTGTTCAAAATATGTACAATAAAGAGACAATAAGTGCTTGAAGGTTAAAAATAAACGTCATCCTGACGAAAGTCAGGATCCAGAAGAAAGAGCATTTATTGATTTGGACCTGCGGTCAAGCCGCAGGAAGACGGCCTAGCGTTGCTCTATGAGACGACGAGGAGCCACTCTTCCATCCTCAAGCACCTCACCCACCCCTATAAACTGATCATTAACGGTATGAACCAAACGTACCCAACCTTTTTCAGAAACATTCGGTAGAAGAATAGCTTGGCCCCGGTAAAGATAATAAACCGCTGCCTGCGAAAGTTTTATACAGGGCCACGTATGTAGCAAACTATCTAAGGGCAATAAACAACGGTCACGTTCTTCTTGAGTAAACGCTTCCAGTTGCTGCAAGCTTATCATGCCCTTTTCATTATAGTTGCCAACACCTAAGCGGCGTAACCCTTGTACATAAGCCCCACACCCTAAGGCCTCACCAATATCCTCTATTAACGTTCGGACATAGGTTCCTTTAGTACATTTAATCTCTAACTCAATACTATCGGCTGTGGTACCTAATAATGTTAATGCATGTACTGTCACTTCGCGGGCAGAACGTTCGACCGTAATACCTTGGCGCGCAAGTTCATATAAAGGTTTTCCTTTAAATTTTAAAGCCGAAAACATCGGTGGAATTTGTAATATAGGACCACGAAACGTAGATAACACAGATTCTAATTGATCAAAACAAGAAGAAGGGATTGGGCGTTCTTCAATAATCTCCCCTTCTGCATCACCGGTTTTTGTTTTAATACCTAAGCGTGCGCTAACCCAATAGGCTTTATCCGCTTCAAGTAAAAACTGTGAAAATTTAGTGGCCTCACCAAAACAAAGTGGTAACAATCCCGTTGCTAAAGGATCTAAACTGCCCGTATGGCCTGCTTTTTTGGCAGCAAATAAACGTTTAACCGTTTGCAGTGCTTGATTTGAAGTAATTCCTTGGGGTTTATCGAGCAACAAAATACCATTTATAGCGCGTTTTACTGGTTTTAGTGAATGGGAATGCATAGCAATTATTATTGTAAAAAGGTGTCAATCCGTATATTACTCTGAATCTTTTAGATGATCTTTTTTCTCTTGATCTTTAGTAATAGCCTTGTCGATTAAATCATGTAAGCGTTGACTTTGCACATCTAAATTATCATAAAAAAATCGCAGTGTAGGTGCAACACGTAGCTTAAGCCGCTGCGCTAATGCATAACGCAAACGCGACGCTGCTTTTTTAAGTAACTTAACGGTTACTTCTTTATATTGCGCCTCTTGCAAATGTTCAGGATCAAGCTGGGTAAATAAGATATCGGCAAATGCTAAATCTTTTGTCACCTTAACGGTGGTAATGGTAATAAAACGCAGTCTAGGATCCGCTATTTGTTTTTGCAGAACAACCGTTAATTCTTTATGAATTAGATCTGCAATCCGATCCGTACGGCTATACTCTTCGGACTTGGATTTTTTGCTGCGTTGCCCGCTCAATTCACAATCCTCATGTGTTAGATGCTTCTTGCTATCGACGTACGTTCAAACACTTCAATAACGTCTCCAACACGAATATCAGTGAAGTTTTTGATGCCTATACCGCACTCCATACCATTTCGTACTTCTGTCGCATCTTCTTTAAAGCGACGTAACGAATGCAGTTCACCTTCATGCATAACCACATTATCGCGTAGCACACGAATGGGTGCATTACGTCGTACCAACCCACTTGTCACCATACAGCCGGCAATAACACCCAATTTAGCAGAACGGAAAACTTCCCGCACTTCAGCCATTCCTAAAACAGTTTCTTTTATTTCAGGTGATAATAGACCATTCATCACGTTTTTAACTTGATCAATCAGATCATAAATAATGCCATGGTAATGCATTATTAAACCTGCTTTCTCTACCATGCTTTTAGCATTGACATCTGCTCTGACATTAAAGCCTAGGATCAAGGCTTTAGATGTTATAGCCAAGTTAACATCCGATTCAGTAATAGCACCTACACCGACACCCACCAGGTTTATTTTAACTTCAGAGGTAGACAATTTATTCAATGCTTCTTTTATGGCCTCTGCAGAACCTTGAACATCGGTTTTTAAAATAATATTCAGTACTTTCGCTTGCCCTTCATCGAGATGACTAAAAATATCTTCTGATTTAATAGCACGTTGCTGTGCTAACTTCGTTTCGCGTAATTTGCCTTCACGGAATAAAGCAATTTCACGTGCTTTACGTTCATCGGTCACCACAACCACTTCATCACCCGCAACAGGTGCATTTGACAAACCTAATACTTCTACTGGCATAGAAGGACCCGCCGATTCTACAAATTGGCCTCGTTCATTTAGTAGCGCACGCACTCGACCATAAGCAATACCGGCTAATAAGATATCGCCTTTAGCTACTTTTCCACGTCGAACTAAGATGGTTACAACCGGACCTCTTCCTTTATCTAAACGTGACTCAATCACAATGCCTTGTCCAGGTCCTTCTTGTGGCGCTTTTAGTTCTAACACTTCGGCCTGAACTAAAAGTGAATCTAATAAATTATCAATACCTTCCCCGGTTTTTGCAGAAACGGGAACCAGCATCGTATCACCACCCCATTCTTCAGGGATAAGCTCATGTTTTGCTAACTCATTCTTAATTCTGTCTAAATCCGCTTCGGGTTTATCAATTTTATTAATCGCAACAACAATAGGTACCTTGGCTGCTTTTGCATGTTGAATCGCTTCCACGGTTTGTGGCATGACACCATCATCTGCCGCAACCACTAACACGACAATATCAGTGACTCGTGCTCCACGTGCGCGCATGGCGGTAAAAGCCGAGTGACCGGGTGTATCTAAGAAAGTAATAACACCTTTGGGAACTTCCACGTGATAAGCACCAATATGCTGTGTGATACCACCGGCTTCTCCCTGAGTGACTTTAGTACGTCGAATATAATCTAATAAAGAAGTCTTTCCATGATCAACGTGCCCCATAATGGTAACCACGGGTGGGCGCGGCAATAACTCACCCATTTGTTGCTGGGTAGTATGCACTAAGCCTTCTTCTAACGCATTAGAACTAATAGGCTTTGCCACATGTCCCATTTCTTCGACAACAATCGTCGCTGTATCCTGTTCAATGGGTTGATTAATCGTTGCAATCACACCTAACTTCATTAAGGACTTAATAACTTCTGCCGCTTTAACCGACATCTTTTGTGCCAGTTCGCCAACGGTAATCGTTTCAGGAATGCCTACTTCATGTTTTATGGCTGCTGTGGGTCTTTCAAATTGTTGTTGCAAGAGTTGATCCGCTCTTTTGTTGCGACCTCCCTTTTTCCTATACCGAAACTCCTCATCGGTTTCATCGGATAACTGATAAATATTTTTATGTCGGTATTTCGTCATTTCTTTTTCTTTTAAGCTGCGTGCTTTATGTTTTTTATCGCGCTCTGCTTTTTCTTTATTCGCTGTTAATACAACGTTGGTTTTTTCAGGCAGCTTTTTCTTTTCAGCTTCAGAAGGCGCTAATTTTTTTTCTTCAATCGGGTATTGATCTTTTTTTGGCGTTTCACTGACGACGGCTGGCTCAGCGGGGGTGGTAGGTGTCGCTTCCGGAAGCGACTGATTTTGTCCTGATGCTTCCTGCGCTACTTTTTCTTGCTCTGCTGCTAATTCTTTTTCTTTTGCTTCTTTAGCACGGTTTGTCTCTTCATCGATTAAACCTTCATTACTTTTAACATAGGTCCTTTTCTTACGGACTTGAACCTTAATCGTTTTTGCCTTACCTGAAGTATCTTTGACTTTAAGTAGACTCGTACTTTTACGCGTACGGGTTAAGGTAATAAGCTTTTTAGGATTATTATTAGCGGCATCTCCGTTTTCATTTTCATGTGAAGCCGTCTTATTGGTCACTTTATCTTTGATACTTTCTGTCATGCAAATGCCTCTCCTGCCAATATGTGACAGCGTAGCGAACCTAAAACCTAAATGGTAAAAGTTACCTGTCTATTTCTCTTTTTCAAACCAAGGCGCTCGAGCTGTCATAATAAACTTACCCGCTTGCTCACGATCTAAATCGATAATATCTAATAGATCATCAACAGCTAGCTCAGCCAATGCTTCTCGTGATGAAACACCATGCTTTGCTAAAGTAGCAGCAAGCTCTTCTGTCATTCCCTCTATCGCAAGTAAATCTTGATTAACTTCTAATGGATTTTTTCTCTCATTCTTATCTGTGCCAGGACGTGCAGCAAGCACTTCTTTTGCACGACTTTGCAAGGCTTCCACTAATTCTTCATCAAATTCTTCAATATCAAGTAATTCGCTTTCCGAAACATAAGCAATTTCTTCTAGGCTAGTAAAACCTTCGCGCGCCAGTACCTGTGCAAGCTCTTCATCAATACCCAATTGTTCCATAAAAAGGCTTTGTAAACCTTCCGATTCTTTAACGATTTTTTTAGCGGCTTCGTCTACCGTAATCACGTTAATCGTCCAGCCCGTTAATTCACTGGCTAAGCGCACATTTTGTCCATTTCTACCAATGGCTTGTGATAACTGATCTTCTTGCACCGCTACATCCATGATGTGGGTATCTTCATCCACAACAATAGAAGCGACTTCGGCAGGCGCCATGGCATTAATAGCGAGCTGAACAGGGTTATCATCCCATAAAACGATATCAATACGTTCGCCGGCTAATTCACTGGATACCGCTTGTACACGCGCACCCCTCATACCTACACACGCACCAATAGGATCAATACGCCCGTCATTCGTTTTTACCGCAATCTTAGCGCGTGAGCCTGGATCACGTGCAGCGCTCTTAATTTCAATGAGTTCTTCACCAATCTCAGGCACTTCAATCTTAAATAATTCGATTAACATTTCCGGACGTGCGCGGCTCATTAATAATTGTGGGCCACGAATTTGCGGATTAACGGCATACAAATAGCCACGTAAACGATCTTCGGAACGTACTTCTTCACGAGGTATCATTTCTTCTCGGGGAACAAACGCTTCTACACCACTACCTAAATCAATAATCAAGCCTTCTCGTGTAATGCGTTTTACAATACCTGATAGCAATTCACCAATTCGCGCTGCGTAGGCCTCGGCAATTTTAGCACGCTCCGCTTCTCTGACTTTTTGAATAATGACTTGCTTAGCTGTTTGCGCTGCAATGCGTCCAAACTCTACCGAAGCCATAGGCTCTTCAATCACATCACCCACTTGGATATTGGGATCACGCTGCTTCGCTTCACTTAAGATAATTTGTTGCAGAGGATCAAAAGATACATCAATGGCTTTTTCCACCTCATCTGGCACGATGGTCCAGCGACGAAATGTCTCATAGTCACCCGTGCGGCGATCGATAGCGACTCGGACGTCAATATCTTGGCCCGCCTTTTTTTTAGTTGCCATTGCTAAAGCCGCTTCTATAGCTTTAAAAATAAGCTCTTTATCGACATCTTTTTCGTTTGATACCGTCTCTGCCACTAATAAAATTTCTTTTTTCATAGCCTGCCTCCGCTTATTTAATTGTCTCAGGCAACACATTCGCACGCATGATATTGTCCCAGGTTAACGTTATGTCCTCACCCTCTGGGCTTAGTACAATGCCCTCTTCGGTCGTAGACTTTAAAAGCCCTTTAAACTTTCGTTGATTATCAATGGCTGTGTGCGTTTGAACACTGACCTTACACCCAACAAAACGCTGGAATTGCTCCGCTGTAAATAAAGGCCGATCTAAGCCAGGGGAAGAAACCTCTAAGTTATATCGAGTTAATATCGGATCTTCTACGTCGAATAAGGCACTAATCTGGCGACTTACTCGCTCACAATCGACCAGCTTAATACCCTGCTCGCTGTCAATATAGACACGCAGTATGCTTCGCTGGCCTTGTGTTACATAAACACAACCCCATAACTCATAACCTAAGGACTCAACCGTCGGCAAAATCATTGCTTTTATTGCTGCTGAACTATTCCTCATCGCTCCCTATAAAGGGGCCATTTCATAAAAAAAGCCCCTACCTCTAAATAAAAAGCCCCGAAACGGGGCCCTTTAAAACGTAAAATTGGTAGCGGGGGTAGGATTTGAACCTACGGCCTTCGGGTTATGAGCCCGACGAGCTACCAGACTGCTCCACCCCGCGATAATAGCGGCAGAAGTATACCGTAACCTTTGATTTAATTCAAACGGATTTTACTCTCCGGCTCGGTAAATAGAATCAACCGATAGCGACCTCTAACTATCGCATTTACCCTGGCGAGTAAACTGATCTGCCCGAATGATTAAGCTCGGACTCCACAGCACACTTAGAAGCCAATGCTATCGCTTCAGAGGCCATAAAAGCTCTCGCTAAATCTTCACTATCCGACATCTTTACTCTAAAGGACTGGGTGAACAACTTTGAAAAAGAATCCTTACTATCCCAAACTTTAGCGTCGCAAGCTAACAATTCATTGATATTATTTTTCAAGTACACTAGCTCGTGTTTCTCGATTAAGCGACGGCACTTGTTTTCCGTATCTAACTTTTTATCATCCTCTTCTAAACTACGTATTACATTCAGTAAAAG
>Ga0075364_10000371_pt1 | contig 22078 bp, 21 predicted proteins | sample EndMetdeltDD1764_FD_71517 | JGI IMG/M metagenome (GOLD analysis project Ga0075364, IMG submission 71517) | Populus endosphere microbial communities from Tennessee, USA - Endosphere MetaG P. deltoides DD176-4 | ecosystem: Host-associated > Plants > Roots > Endosphere | place: USA: Tennessee...
GCGCAGGGTCATCATCAGGCGACAGTCTTTCCGTGAGGTCAGAGACGGCCCTCGCCAGGGCATGCTTGGAGCGCATGCCCAATACCAGTTCAACAGCCGAGTCCAAATCGTCGAAAGCCTGTAATTCATTAGCAACATGCGCGCGCATCCGATCCCATATCGGGGTATCCGGATATCGCGCCTCTCTTATGCCAAAACCAGTATCGATCTCTGCCATAAGTTCAGGGGAGGAACTTTCGCTGGCGAGCCGAGCCACCCATCCGTCCACCACGCCCACAAATTGGAGTGTATACGGGACGGGAACCCCGTCGCGGTCACCACCGCTCAGCATAGCCAGCTCTTCCTCGCCCAGAACACCATCATTCACAAAATCCGGCATGACCCGATCAAAATCCTGCTGCCCGCCCGTAACCTCGCCGCCAAGCGTATCTATAATGTCTTTGATGTGACGTAATTGCTCATCGTCACCGTTTGGGTGTTCACCGGGTTGTGTCATGGATACAATTTACATACAAACATGCGTGTACGTCAAACCAATGTCCTTATGAAGCCTAGCCGGCCTGGTATTCCCAGCCTGGTTGCCATGCCTTCTGCTTGCGCCAGTCTTCGTCTATAGCTTGCTGCCATGTTTTTCCGCGCAACAATACATCTAGGGCAAGTTGTGGTCCTTGATGTGCCACTATGGCCACATGCTTGCCTTGGTAATTAGCGCGCAGAAAATCAATAAAGCTTGCTAATCTAGCCTCCACATCTCTGTAACTCTCGCCATTCGGGAAAGGCGTATCTACAAAATCTTCCATTCGGTCTTTGAAGGCCGCAGCCGATTTGCCATTCATATCGCCATAATTGCATTCACGCAATCGTTCGTCTTGAATAATTTCATATTTATCGCCGAAGCCAAGTTCAGCAGAATCTACGGCGCGCTCAAGGTCTGAACAAAAAACTACGTCGAAGTGTTTGTCTGTCGTCATTCCGCCCAAATCCTTAGCCTGCTGCCTTCCAACTTCTGAAAGTTTGCCCGGTAGCCAACCAGTAGCTAAGTCATGCTCGTTATCAGTCGTCGTGCCATGGACAAAGTAAGTAATTCCAACGCTCATCATTAGAGTATAGCAAAAGACCTCTGACTTATCCGAGGTCTTAAAAAGCTAGTCCCACTGGGATAGCGCTATGATGCTAAACAGCAGGCGGGATATCAAGCTTTACTACTGCATCACGGCGCTTAACCAACATGTATGTCGAAATGGCGGCAACAATCAAGAACGCCCATATAATTAAGAAATAATGCAGCTGACCATTGGTATTTAAGTAGCCGATAAGAGGTGCAAGTAACACGTACGGCAACATACGCAAAAATGAGGCTACAGATAACACTGTTGCACGATGCCTATCGGGCGCATGGTTATTGAGTATCTCACTCATAAACGGCTGTAGTGTATATTCACCGACATAAAGTGTCGCTATAACCACAAATCCCCATAGTCCGATGTCGGCAAGCGACATGAGCAAAGCCGCAGCAGCAGACAATGCGGTTAACGCAAGTATGCCCTTCTCACTCAGTTTATCCGCATATTTATGAGTTAAAGTCAAAACGCCGACTGTAATCGCTCCACAAAGCGTGACAGCCACCGCACCCCAAAGGGGGCTAAAATTAAAACGGTCCAACAGGACTATACGAAGCAAACCATATCCGGCGACGTAAAATAGCGCCTGCACCGTTATGATAACAGGTACATAGGGGCTTAGTTTTGGTAGGCGGAATTGCATAAAGCCAGTCTTGATGTCACTAAAGTAACTCTTAATTTCGTCGGTGAACTTACCGTGCGCTTCGCTTTCACGAGTGTCTTTTACACCCCATATAAGACAAGTTGCTGCTATAAATGCTACGGCTGTGAGTATCCAGGGAACACGCGGATTAATAGTGTGTAGCCAGCCGCCTAATGCGGTGGCCATAAGCCCAGCGGTAAGCGCTACCTGAGAACCACGTGTTACGAGCTTCCGCCACTGCGTCGAATCCCGTTTGAAGCCAAGCTTATCAAAGAACAGTGCCTCATCTGCACCTGATATAAATGAAAAGCCAATCATCATAATCGCCTGACCTACGAAGAATGGCATAAAACTACCGTTCAGTGCCTGGACCAATATCCCGCCAGCGATAAGCATTTGCCCTAAGCGCACCATCTTATCACGACCAAACTTATCGGCAAGCGCACCAGATGGTACTTCAGCAACCAGTCCGACAGCAAAGGCCATACCGTCCAGTAAGCCAACTTGCTGATCCGTTATAAATAAACGGTAGAAATATAGCCACACCGCGCTGAAGAAAAACATGCTTGAGAACGTGCGATACTGTATGTATTTACGGGATAGCCACTTCTGATTTTCAGTCATGCAATCATCATAGCAAACAAAAAGACTTCTCTGGTGGAGAAGTCTTTATACTACTTATGCTTGGAGGGCCCACTGGGATTCGAACCCAGGACACGCGGCTTAAAAGGCCGCTGCTCTAACCTACTGAGCTATGGGCCCACAAGGGCACTAACAGATTATATTATCCTTATTTTCGGCAAAAAGTCAATCAGCGGTGATGCCTGTCGCCGTGTTCGGCATGGCGGCGCTGAGCCCACAAAAACAACAGGCTGACAAACGCGCTGATGCCTACGGCCATAGCCTGTGCTTGGCTTATTTCCTGCCAGTAGGATTGCGACTGAATAGCATAGCGTAATCCCGGGGTAAACAGAGGTACAGCCAGCAACAGCCCAAATATACTTACACCAGCTGCCGGCAGTATGTTCACTAGCGTCTTAACACGCCCATGGATACTGAATATCGTGAATACCGAGGTCAATACAACAGGGGTCAGCAGCATTCCGAGCTTAAGCGTCGCTGCACTTACTGAGTTTGCGTCAGGCGCTATGAAGCTGATGAGGGAGTCTGTGTCGTTGGCCACGAATATAACCAAGACGTACCCTAAACATAAACTTAGGAAAACCATAGCGGCATTTATCCGCAATATAGTGAGGGCTAGCAGCGGCACAAGCAACGCAGCTATGAGCAATACATCGTTTGGCATCTCAAGCTAATAATACCATGAGCACTTTAGAATGCGAGGCGCTGGCCGGTAGTAATACCAGCTTTGGCTGCTTGGCCTGCGTTCAGCTCAACCACATAGTGAGCTTGGGCACAAAATGCGTCTGGGTACGTGGACGGCTGTACATTCGAGCGCACTGCCGTAACCTTCAGTGACGCATCCACCCATATGATATCAAGCGGGAACTGCATGTCTTTCATCCAGAAACATTGCTCTTCGTGGTTATCAAACATGAACAGCATGCCTTTGTGCGTAGCTAACGATTGGCGATCAGATAGCCCTTGGCGGCGCTCGTCGTCGGTGTCTGCGATCTCGAGATGATACACGCCCGCTTTAGTCCGTAGTCGAGCATCATCAAGCGACTGGGTGGGGTGTGTTTTGAGCCACCATGCAATCAAGATGGCAGCAACAGCCAGTAGGATAAGTCCTATCTTGTGGCTACGCCCCAACTTTATCTTTTCGGTTTCGCTGCTTTGCATTCTTTTCAATATACTCTATGATCTTGCCGGCGACATTACGTTTTGTCAGCAATTCAGGGGTTTTGATGCTTGCTGAGGAGTTAACTTCCAATACCAGCGGACCGCGCGTGCTGCGCATCATGTCCACACCGCAGATTGGGAGACCCATGGCTTTTGCGGCCTTGATAGCCACCCGCTCTTCCTCGGGGGTAAGCTTTACGGGCTTGCCAACGCCGCCCTGATGCGTGTTGGAACGGAAGTCGTCGTCTAGGCTCTGGCGTCTTACGCTGGCCACGACCTGGCTTCCCACAACAAGTGCACGGATGTCCTCACCGGCGGATTCCTTAACAAATTCCTGTACCAGGAAGCTCACGCCTTCGACATAAAAGGCCTGCATAACAGCCTTGGCCGACTTGTTGGTATCAGCTAGTACCACGCCATTGCCGTGTGTCCCTCGTGCAACTTTTACGATAAGTGGTGCGCCGCCAGCTTTCTGGATAACATCTTCGAGGTCGGCGGTTTCGTAAGCGAACACTGTCTTTGGAATCCCAACGTCGGCCTTTGCCAACAACTGATATGAACGCAATTTATTTCGCGAACGGTCGATGGCAATTGATTTAGCTGTGGTATACACGTCGCGCATCTCGAACTGGCGCACAACCGCACAACCATATTTCGTGTACGACTGCGCGATGCGAGGGATGATGGCGTCAAAGCCCTCCAGGGAACTACCCTTGTAATACACCACTGGGTTGCCTTTTTCGATGGCCATATAACACTTGGAGTAATTGATCACTTTAACTTCGTGACCACGTGCAATAGCTTCTTCTTTAAGACGCTTTGTCGTATAGTTCGCGGCTCCGCGCGACAGAATAGCTATCCTCATTATTCCTCCTCGTCGACTTTAGATTGCAAGTTTTGCGTACGTTCACGCTCGGCTTCTTTTTGGATCTGACCCTTCTTGACGTCAACAATAAATTTGCCTAAAAGTACATTGCGGCCAATAAGCACAGGGTACACCTGGGTGGAACGATCAGCAAGCGTGAACCAAGCGCGGACTTTCTTGCCGTGTATCTTGACCAGCATACGTACTTTGTACCGTTCCTGGATGTGACCGGTTGAATTGGCCACCACGGCAGTCCCAAAATCTTCAAAAGTAACAGGGACACCTGTATAAGCGGCATTGCCCTCGCCGAATAAAACAGCTGTAAGCTGGCCATCCAGTAGTGTAACCTGGGACGCCCAGATAGATGACGTCTTTGCGCCAGTATCGATGCGAGCAGGTACGTTCTCCAAACCCCGTTCCGGGAATGAGACAACTTCAGCGCGACCAACTACTTTTTTATCTGTTTTATCAGCCATAATAGTCTGTTACTATAACATATAACTTTGTTAAATGCAATTACTGTTACCTTTCTCATGGTATTATAGGCACAATGCAGCTACATGAGAACATAAAGGAATATTACTACCGTCACTTCAGCGAACTGAGCACGGCTAAACAATTTCACTTTGCAACACGTCTGGCTACGTGGAATGGTGATCCGCAGGCCCAGCAGCACTTGCGTCAGCTCAAATCGTTTATTGTGCCGCAGCCTGCCACCGCAGCATCACTCCAGGCGGCTCTGGCTGAATTAGCTGCACAGCAGCCCACCAAGCGCGCCAACGCAAATGAGCTGCGTGAAGATTCGTTCGCGACGTATCCAACACTGCATGGGACAAGCCTTGCATTGTTTAGAGTCAGGCACCTGCTTGCAATTTACGGCATTGATGCCCGTCCGCAGCTGGCAAATGTTGTATCCAATCAGGACCTTCTAGCGTTGCAATCGGCACTCCTCCAGGACAAACACGCCATGCGTATGCTGTCAACCTACGCGGTTAACTTCATATACCTGCTCAATCGAGTTATCCTGGGCCGCGACGATGGGCTCTCGATTGATGAGCTCTACGACCTTGGGGACGGGTACGACCTCGGTGATCCTTTTCAGCTACAGCTGTTCATCTACCTCTATACACACTGTGTTATCGGAGAATCTAACTTCTATGCGCGGGCCATTCCCAATCAAAAACTGCCTGTGTATCACCGCATGCTGCAACGGCTCGACGCCGCGATTGGTGCGCACTTCGATGGTGTAAGCCTGGACACTAAACTGGAATTTCTGGTATGTGCACGGCTATGCGGCTACGAACCGACTAGTGAATCTGTCATCATGCAAGAGTGCGCCAGCTCGCTCAGTACGGACGGCACATTCCTCGTGGATACGCACAATACCTTTGCCGGGATTGGCTACAAGAAAAGTTTTGAAGCCTCAGAGCACCGCAACGTGCTCTATATCATGGCCTTCACGCCCCGCAGCTTAGAGCGAAGCAAGATACTCGGCTAGAATCTCCGCTTTTTCTTTTTCGAAGCTGGCACCCTCCGCCTGTGGCGAGCGATTGACTTCCAGGCAGTAGTATTCCTGGCTATTGGTGCGCCGCAGGATGTCCACCCCTGCTATCTGACGGCCAAAAAAGGCAGACGCATGCACACAATCCTGCAAGACGTGTGGCGGCAGTTCGGTGAGCGGCACAATCTGTGCTTTGCCACCTTTGGAGGTGTTGTTCAGGTGGGAATCATGGGGCGCCTGCCGATGAATTACCAACTTAACCTCATCTCCGACGACCCACACACGGTAGTCCCCATCATTGGGAACAAATTCCTGCAACACGAAAGTGATTTCAGGATGAGCGTCTATTACCCGCAATAATTCGTCATGTGATTTAACGAGGTAGTTTCGCTCACCGCGTGTACCGCCCTTATCCTTGATGATCAGCGGGAAAGTAAAACCATACTGTGCGTACTGTTGGGTCAGCACTGCGCCGTGCGCGATAAGTGTCTTTGGAATAGGCACCTTGGCCTCATATAAATTCACATACTGTGTGATTTTGTTGTGCGAACCCAGCCGCAAGGCTTCCCGGTCGATAAAAGGGATACCGAGCAGATTACAGATACGGGCTACACCTATGCCGTGACCCTCTTGCGCTCCCCAATAGCGAAGGTAGACTACAGTGTAGTCACGGATCGAGCAGTCGTTGCGTGTATCAAATATATCGACCTGGTCGTTGCTGATCGAATAAATCAGGTCATCAAAGTAGGCCCACACCGCTTCCATATCCTTCTCGGTTGCATTGAGCAGTTTTGTGAGCGCTACTGGATCAGCAAGCCCTTTCTCCACACTCGACTGTGCAAACAGCAATAGACACTTTTTGGGCATAAACAGATTGTACTACTTTACCGTGACATATCTGCCATAATATTAGCTGCCATCCGAACTAGCGTATAACCCAGGTGAACACCCATAGCGCGCGAGCGTTCATCGGAATGCCATCCCCCCTCCATATCAGCGGGCAACAGCCTAAGTGCGCGAGTCATTTCCACCTGGAATGCTGGCACTTCGGTGCCGTTCGCTGCCATGACGCGATATGCATGATTAGTCGTAGATTCGATGCCAAGAGCCGCAAGGCGGCCACGTTTCGGCTCATCAGTTTGCGGATTTATTGCCAGCGAATCAGTTGCCTCATCATAAACCATATGCTCAGTGTCATTGCCGATAACCACTCTTAGACCGATATCCTTTGCCCCCACAACGAGTCGCTCTGCAGCAAGTCTGCTCTGCTCGCTTGGGGTTTTGCCCAGCCCGACAATGCCATGAATCTCTGTACGGTCAGTCAGGTTCTCTAGTTTTCCAGGCATCATCCCGTGTATTGAAAGAAATCCAGCTCGCCCCGGCAACAACTCATCCATTGCTTGTTTGACGGGGTGGTTGGGCGTCACCGCTGCATTACCCGTCTGCTTACCTATAGGGACAATACCCGTTGCGTTATGACGCTCAGTCAACAAGCGTACCAGTCCGGCGGTTCCGTGGTCCGCACCCTCGCGAATACCCGTAGCTTTGCGTACAGGGTCGGTCGCATGGTCCGCGCTGGCCAGCAACTCGCCGTCTAGGTTAAGGATATTTATTTCATCGTCTTTTACTGCTTGGCCCTCTGCATAGTCAGCAAGCAATAGTATGCGACTGCCGACCTGGTGTGGTAGTATCAGCCTCCGCTCGTATTCACGAACTCTATCAAGCGTCTCAAAGGCGTCTGCCTCAGGCAACTCTGGGGCAAATACACTAACCGTGCGCAGGGCACTAACAAACTGGCCATCCACAAGACTCATTAAATATAATTTACAACCTAGGAGCCATTAGGTCAATTTTGTTGTTTGGATACAACAATGACACCTCTAGCCTAGTTGAACCAGCCTTTTTTGCCGCCCTCCTGGCGGAACGATTCGAGTAACTCTTTCTGGTGCTTGGAGAGTTTGGTTGGAATATCAACGATGAGGGTTACGATGTGAGCCCCGCGAGTCTGGTTTTTCAGATGGGGAACACCGTGCCCGGACAGCTTAAAGTCGGTGCCGCTCTGGGTTCCTGCCGGAACTTTCATGCGGATGGGGCCGTCGACTGTTTCGACCTCAATTTCAGTGCCCAGTGCAGCGTCCACCATGGGTATGTGTTCTTCGCTGAGGATGATATCGCCTTCACGGGTAAACTTCTTGTGTGGCATGACGCGCACGTTTACGTAGAGGTCGCCCTTAGGACCGTGGGCAGTCGCCTCACCATGTTCGCGCAAACGAATAACAGCACCGTCGTCGATGCCGGCCGGAATCTTTAGCGTGATCTTCTGTGTCTTGCGCTCAGTTCCTTTGCCCTTACATACGGTACAGGCCTTCTCCGGCACTTTGCCGGTACCAGCACATTCCTGACACACGGCTGCTTGTTGGATATTTCCAAAAATGGTGTGTGCCACGCGCACGACCTGGCCGCTGCCCTTACAGGTAGGGCATGTTTTAAGCTCATGGCCGGGCTCGACGGTTGTGCCTTTACAGTGGCTACAAGTGTCCTCAATGTGCATGCTGAGCGGCACTTCGGTACCAAACACTGCATCTTCAAAGCTAATGTCTACACGGCTTTCAATATCACGTCCACGGCGCTGTTGTCGGTTACCGCGTCCGCCACCGCCAAAGAAATTTTCGAATATGTCGCCTAGGCCAAGATCACCGAAATCAAAGTTGACGTTCTGGCCGCCATATCCGCCCCCGAACGGATTGCCGCCGCCTGCTGCACCACCAACGCCGGCATGGCCGAATTGGTCGTATCGCTGGCGCTTGCCAGAATCTTTTAATACTTCGTAGGCTTCATTGATTTCTTTGAACTTAGCCTCGTCACCACCTTCTTTATCCGGATGGTGCTGAATAGCTAGCCGGCGGAACGCTTTTTTAATTTCGTCCGCACTGGCATTCTTTCCCACGCCTAATACTTCGTAATAATCTCGTTTATCAGCCATAAATCTATACTTATTTCTGCGGTGCGCTGCCGCCGTTTACCGGCACGATGGATGGGCTGGCCAAAATGGCGCCCAGCAGGTCACTGGCCCGCTTATCGTCGCCAACTGTCTTATCGTCGGCTGCCGCAATAACATACACTTCGGTTACGTCCTGCTTGTCTCCAGAGCTGTCCCACAGCAGGATAAGCTCGAACATATCTTCACGCCCTTCGTCGCGCTCCAGCCACACCACGCAGGCAGGCTGGGAGAACACGAAACGCATAAGTTCTTTGTGGTTCACCTGGTCGGGAACGGCATACCGGTCGTTATTCTGCCACACTTTCTGAGCCAGTTCAAAAGCTTTGTCACTTTGAATCGCATGTACGAATACCGGCAGTGTGGTCGGATCGACCGTATGCCCATGTTTATCCCCGAACCCTAGCATGATACCCTCTTATTTCTCGTCGACGACTTCGCCCTCTACGGCGCCGTCATCCTTCTTCTTTTTTGAGTCCTCTGGCTTAGCTTCGCCGTCTTCGGCAGAAGCTTCGTCCTTGGCAGATTCATACATCTTGGCACCGATTGGCATCAAGACATCATTCAGCTGCTTTGTTACTTCTTCAATTTTTTCTTTATCGCTAACTTCACTACTTTGCTTACGAGCCCCATCGATTGCCTCCTCAAGTTTTTTCTTGTCTTCCTCACTCATTTTATCACCATAGTCGCTCTTCATCTTTTCGGCCTGGTAGATGGTGTTGTCGAGGACATTGCGGGATTCAACAGCTTCACGCTTCTTCTTGTCTTCGTCGGCATGAGCTTCTGCTTCTTTGGCCATCTTCTCGACGTCGTCCTTGTCGAGGTTGCCTGAACCAGAGATGGTAATACTCTGCTCTTTACCGGTACCCTTGTCTTTGGCAGTCACATTCAGGATGCCGTTAGCATCAATGTTAAAGGTAACTTCGATCTGCGGCACACCGCGTGGCGCGGATGGAATTCCATCGAGGATAAAGCGGCCCAGTGACTTGTTGTCGCCGGCCATGCCGCGTTCACCCTGCAAAACGTGTACTTCAACCTGTGGCTGGTTGTCAGCGGCAGTTGAGAATACTTCACTCTTGCTGGTCGGGATTGTGGTGTTGCGCTCAATGAGCTTGGTCATAACACCGCCCATGGTTTCAATACCGAGCGACAGTGGCGTTACATCCAGCAGCAGCACGTCCTTGACGTCACCCTGCAGTACACCACCCTGGATAGCAGCACCCACGGCAACGACTTCGTCAGGGTTTACACCCTTCATTGGGTCCTTGCCAAAGATCTTCTTAACCTTCTCCTGGACGGCTGGCATACGGGTCATACCACCAACCAATACGACAGCATCGATGTCGCTGGCGCTCAGGCCAGCGTCCTTCAGGGCTTTCTCGCATGGTTCTGCGGTCTGGGAAACCAAGTCAGCTACCAGCTGCTCCAGCTTGGCACGGGTCAGCTTGTGCTCAAAGTGCTTAGGACCGTCAGCATCGGCGGTAAGGAATGGCAGGTTGATGTCTACTTCCTGGGCGGTCGACAGCTCGATCTTAGCCTTTTCGGCTTCATCACGCAGGCGCTGCATTGCTGCCTTGTCGTCACTCAGATCAATGCCGTGTTCCTTCTTGAACTCTTCGGCAAAGTAGTTAACCAATACACGGTCGAAGTCAGCACCACCCAGGTGTGTGTCACCGTTGGTACTCTTAACTTCAAATACACCGTCGCCTAATTCAAGGATAGATACGTCGAAGGTACCACCACCAAGGTCGTATACAGCGATCTTTTCGTCCTTTTTGTCGCCCTTGTCGAGGCCATACGCCAGTGCGGCAGCAGTCGGCTCGTTGATGATACGCTTTACTTCCAGGCCGGCGATCTTACCGGCATCTTTAGTGGCGTGGCGCTGGGAGTCGTCGAAGTAAGCAGGAACAGTAATAACCGCTTCGGTTACCGGCTCTCCCAGGAATGCTTCGGCGTCAGCCTTCAGCTTGCCAAGTACCATGGCGCTAACTTCTTCAGGGCTGTATTCTTTGTCGCCCATCTTCACCTTGACGCCTTGGCCGCTCTTGACGATTTCGTAGCCCATAAGCTTAAGGTCGCGCTGGACTTCTTTGTCTTCCCAGCGACGGCCGATCAGCCGTTTAACCTCATAAATAGTGTTTTTTGAATTAGTTACCTGCTGGCGGCGTGCCACCTGGCCCACCAGGCGTTCGCCATTCTTATTAAGTGCAACAACACTAGGTGTAGTGCGGTTACCTTCTGAGTTCGTGATAATTTCAGGCTTGCCAGACTGCATCACAGCCATGGCTGAGTTAGTTGTACCGAGGTCGATACCAATAATTTTCCCCATAATCGAGATCCTTTCCTTTAGCAATTATCCAGTTTGAGTGCTAATACTACAACTATAGAAAAATTAGCACTCTCATGTCAAGAGTGCTAATCAATTATTTGCGTCTTTTGTTGTGATGTCATACTATTGCATACATGGCAAATCCAACTGAAAATATGTTTGATGTATGGCCGTCAGACCAAATCTATCGCGACGCCTTATGGAGCGGTGCTAAGATGGAGACCGATAAAGCCGCCCTATACGCGTATGCTGACCACTTAGGCGCTACATTGCCCGAGCATCCTACAGTCGTTATACGGCGCAAACACGGCAAGGATGACTTTACGATCGCCGATGAACCTGCACATTATGAGTGGGACAAATCCATTGACCTGGGCGTTACGAAATTCGATCAGGAAGATGTCATTACTGCCCTTGTGCATACGTTGCATCACAACCCAATGATCAATGAAGGGGAGCGCGCTCGCAAAATGTGGCACGAACGCCGGATTGGTGGGCTGGGATTGACGCTTATGGGTGGCCTAGGGACAAGTATTGCTGGCGCAGGATTTGAAAATGTCTGGGCTAGCCGCGGGGGAACGATCCTGGCAATCGGAGCTGCAGTGGGCGGTATTATTAATTCAATGTACAAAGACTGGCGGGACAAAAAGACCCCCGCCATACCAGAAGACTACGCCTTGCCAATACGTATAACAAAACCCGAAGAATAGCCGAGGCTACTGCATTTTGACACGGACCATGGCGTGACGAATAACTTCATCGCCAAGGGTATAGCCGGACTGCAGTTCTTCGCTCACGACTTCTTCGGTGCCATCGCCTTCTTCCATGCTGACAGCCTCATGATAACGGGGGTCGAAGGGCTCGCCCACCGTCTTGATGCGTGTTACACCTAAATCGGCAAGTGTCTTCTCGAACTGTTTAACAACTCCTTGCACGCCTTTGATGTAGTCATTGTCGGCCAACTCTGCAGGAACATGCTTGAGGGCACGCTCAAAGTTGTCGATAACGGGCAACAGGTCGCGGACTACGTTGGCTTTTACGACGCCCTTCAGGCTAGTGATCTGTTCATCATGGCGGCGGCGGATGTTTATTGCATCAGCACGCTCGCGCTGCAGCGCGTCGGTAACGTCAGCCAGCTGCTGCTGCAAGGCTTCGCTGTCGATATCAGGTTGGTCGGTTGATTGTTTCTTATTCATGGCTGTTCCATTTATTTTTACAGTTCGTCGGGCAGCATTGGACGGTGGCGCTGCTCATATAATACTTCTTCAAGGGCTTCACCCGCACGGCGGACGAGATTCATGACGTCGCGGTAGCTCTGCCTGGTCGGACCTAATACGCCTATGTAGCTTCGGTCGGAGTACGGACTTTGGAAGCGGCTGATAATCAGCGAGCAGCCTGCACTACGGCCAATCGGGTTTTCACTGCCGATATACACGCTTAGTGGCTGGTTGGGAGCTGCTTCGCGCAGCCATGGTGCCAGGTTGTCTAGCAGGCTGGCCACCTGTCGAACCTGGTCTCCCTGGGTAAATTCGGGTTGGCCGAAAAGATTGGACAAACCGCTCATATATAGCTGGTTGCCAATGGTTGCCAAGCCAAGATTATGAGTGAGTTCCACTAATGTATCAACTGTAGCGCGGATGGTATATTCAGGTACTCCACCGTCCTGGACGCGGGCCGTTAGTGCGCGCTCGCCACGGCGCTCGGCCATGCTTTCTTTTGCTTCGATAAGATTATTCACATAGAAGCGATAGCCCTTGTCGGTGGGCACGCGTCCTGCGCTGGTGTGCGGCTGCGTAATAAAGCCTTTGCGCTCCAAATCTGCCATCTCGGCCCGGATTGTAGCTGAACTCACCGAAAAAGCTTTTGCCAACAGATTAGAGCCGACGGGCGAAGCCACTTCGGCGTACTGCTCTACGATTGCACTTAGAATTTGCATTTGTCGATCTGTCATAGACATTCCTACCTTATCCGTAGTGTACTGGCTTTAGCACTCTGTAGTCAAGAGTGCTAAGTTAAGGTTGCTTGGCGTATCTACTTTAGGGTTTGGATAAAGTTCAATGTTTCCTGGCGAAGCTGCTCAGCGAGTGCTCGGGCGGCTGTCTGCGAGGCGGTGGTTGATTGCTGGTTTCGCACTATGGCGTTGATGTGTGCGACTGCTTCGTCGAGGTCATCATTAACTACAAGTGTAAATTCAGGGCCTTCAATGGCCGCAGTAAAGATTTTTGCAGCAGTTTCCATACGACGGCGGTGCTCTTCACGGTTCATTCTGCCGCGACCGATGAGGCGGCGCTGCCACTCTTTAAAGCTAGGCGGAAGTACAACGATCGTAGTTGTGTTGGGCTTGGCAAGCATAATGTTCTTGATGCCACCGATGTCGACATCGCTAATGCCAATTTTGTGCTGCTCACCGGCTTTCTTAAATTCACGCACACTCATCCCGGACACTTGCTGCCCGTGAATAACTTCCGCCTCGAGGAATTCACCCCGGCGAAGTTCTTCAAGCATTTCGTTTTCGGTACGGAACCAATACTCGCGCCCGTTCTGTTCAATAACGCCGTTGTTGACGCGCGGCGGACGAGTAGTGTCAGAGACTATAAAATAAAAACCACCCGTCGAGACAAGTCGTTCGATGAGTGTATTGCGTCCTGAAGATGTAGGCCCGGTCAGGAGCACGAGCGGAACGTTGGCAAGAATTTCTTGCGCTGCGCCGCTTGGCTTGTAGTTCCGAATCAAATTTTCGAATTCGGCACCGTGCTCAAGCTCCGGCGTTGACAAAATCTTAGAATCAGGATTGGGCTCCATGTGCACACTATACAGAAGTAAGTTCATCTTGCCAAGGTGTTATGACAAAAAACTTTACAATGTTAGGAATATTTTACAAAAAAGTTGTCTCGTGGGCAGTAATTTTAATTGCTTGTGTGGAACCACACGCGCAGATTGCATGACCGACATTACTACCCGCCGAGACATGCATAATAGTAATCGGAGTTTCTTCTGGCGCACAAGACCCTATTAACAGATGAGGCCGTTGTAATTTTTTAAAACTAGTCACGCTTAAGCATGACGGTAAATGCTTCTGCGGGGATATCAACCTTACCAAAGCGCTTCATGCGCTTCTTGCCCTTTGCCTGCTTGGCCAGCACTTTCTTCTTGCGCGAAACGTCACCGCCATACAGGCCGGTAGTAACATCCTTACGGTATGCGCTGATATCTTCACGCGCAATAAACTTACCGCCAATTGCAGCTTGCAGGCTGACCTGAAAGTTCTGCCGGGGGATTGTCTCTTTGAGCTTAGCCACAACTTCACGGCCAATGTGGGGAGCTTCCGAGCGGTGCAGCATAATACTCAAGGCATCTACCCGTTCACCCGCTACATAAAAGTCTACGCGCACCAGGTCTTCAGCCCGGTAGTCGGACAGCTCATAGTTGAACGATCCGTATCCGCTTGTAACGCTTTTAAGTTGATCGTAAAAGTCAGTCAAAAGGTTTGCGAGGGGCGCATCGAATGCAACCAACGCCAGCTGTGCGTCAACATACGACAGATTCTTGTGCTGGCCGCGCTTGGATGCAATCAGCTGGATCACGGCACCGACATAATCTTTAGGTACTACAACTTCACCGTTAATCCATGGTTCCCTAATTTCTTTGATTCTTGCGGGATCCGGCAATTCAGAGGCACTCTTGATGTCAATATCCGAACCATCCAGCAGGCTGACCTGATAATCGGTGGAGGGATTAGTCACGACCAGCTCCAGTCCGTACTCACGCTCCAGGCGCTCCTTCACGATGTCCATGTGCAGCAGGCCAAGGAAGCCAATGCGCACACCGAAACCGAGCACTGGTGAATTTTCAGGTGCAAACTGCAGCGCCGAGTCGCTCAGCGACAATTTATCAATGGCGTCTTTGAGCAACTGATAGTTTTCGTTGCTGTCCGGGAAGAAACCGGCATATACGAACGGCTGGACATCTTTATAGCCAGGCAGGGCTGCTGTTGCAGGACTTTTGGTAAGGGTAACTGTGTCACCGACTTTCGCCTCGCGGGTACTCTTGAGGTTGGTGACGATGTATCCGATCTCGCCGGTTGCCAAGCCTGCGGCAGGCGACAGTCCGGGCGTCAGCGCTCCGACTTCCAGCGCCAAACCAGTGGCATCAGTTGCCATCATGGTGATCTGACTACTTTTGAGGATAGTGCCGTCTACAACGCGGACATACAAAATCACACCCCGATAATCGTCGTAGTAGCTGTCAAAGATAAGTGCCCGCGCTTGATCCTGCGACGTGCCAGTTGGCGGTGCGACCCGCTCGACAATCCGCTCAAGCACAGCCTCCACGCCCATACCGGTTTTGGCGGAAATGTGCAGAATGTCTTCTTTGTCACAGCCCAGCAAACTTACCACTTCAGCGCTTACGCGTTCTACATCAGCAGCCGGTAGATCAATCTTGTTCAATACAGGGATAATCGTCAGGTCGGCAGCCATAGCAAGGTAGACGTTAGCTAATGTCTGAGCCTGGATACCCTGGCTAGCGTCTACGACAAGGATTGCGCCCTCACACGCCTCCAGGCTGCGGGACACCTCGTAACTGAAGTCAACGTGCCCTGGCGTATCAATCAAATTCAACTCAAAACCTTTGTACTGCATCCGCACCGGAGCCAACTTGATAGTGATGCCTTTTTCACGCTCCAGGTCCATCTTGTCGAGCAATTGCGCCTTCATGTCACGTTTTTGGACAGTGCCGGTCAACTCCAGCAAACGGTCGGCCAGCGTAGACTTGCCGTGGTCGATATGCGCAATAATACAAAAGTTCCGAATATTGTCCTGGTTCATTGCCACCTATTATAACAGAGGTGGGCTTAGTAGGCGACTTTGATGGGTTTTAGGATGATGCGTTTCACGCGATTAAGGAAGGCTCGGGCTTCCTGTAAGCCGAAGATTGCTGATACCACCAGATAGACGCCAAAGACGGTTCCGGCGATGATTGCCAGCTTTGAACCCAATGATACAAACCCGCGCTCACTAGCATCAAGCGGCAGCAATGAAACGGCTACGTATCCGGCTACAAGCGCAAAACCCGCTACAGATAGCGTCTTGAGCATTGCACCCCAGAATTCGATGCTGAATAGCTTGCGGTCGCGCAAGATCATAATGCCAAAGAGTACCAACACTTCGACCATGGCGGCAATTGACTGTGAAATCGCCAAACCGGCAATACCATACGAACTTGGGCGCGCCAGCAAGGCAGCTAGCAGGATGTTCAGCGCAATCACGAATATCGATACGAACAATGGTGTTTTAGTGTCCTTCTGGGCGTAAAACCACCGCGATATGATTGCATAGATCACGCGGAAGAAAATAGCTACGGTCAGGAAGCCGAAAATAATAGCGATTTCAGGTGCGGCCTGCGAAAAGATCAGACGGGCCAAATAGCCACGCGCGAAGTAACAAATAATTACCACCGGTATGGTCAGCCACACCATGATACGCAGTACTCGCAGGAAATCGCGCCGGAATAGGTCAGGCCTGCCTTGGCTCAGCCGCTCGTTAAGCCGCGGGAAGGCAGCCGTTGAGATTGCCGTACCCAACAACAGAATCGGGGCAGTATGCAGCGTATAAGCGTTGCTGTAGTATGTCACGAAGCCAGCACCCAGCCGGTTCGCAAGGTTGGTCTCCACGATGCTCTGCACCTGGTCGACACCTTGGTCCAATGACCGGGCTGGCAGTTGCCGGAGCACAGCCCTGAAGTCCGGGCTTCTCCAGGCAATTGTAGGGCGCCAGTGGAAATGCAGGTTAAGGAGCCCGAACATAATCGCGAACAGTTGGAGCAGGCCGCCTATAAAGGCACCGATACCCAGGCCGACCAGACCCAAATCGGTATCCTTGAAGACATAGATACTGGCGATAATTGATGCGTTGTAGCAGAGTGGCGCAATGGCATAGAAAAAGAACCGGCCTAGTGTCTGCTGGGCACTCGCCAATACGCCCCCTAATGCAAAGAAAAACGGATTGAACGCGACCCAGCGCATGATCGATACCGCGTTCTCCATCTGGGGGCCAGAAAGATTAGGGGCTACAATGTACTTCAATAATGGCTCGGCAAAGAAGAAGATAATAATGCCGACGACCAACATGGCCAGACTCAACAGGTTAAGCAGGCTCGATGACAGCTCCCACATGCCTCGACGGTCGCCTTTTTGGAGCCGGTCGGATAAGAATGGCATAAAGGCGACGCCCAGCGCTCCAGCGGCAACCGTGTAGAAAAAGAAATCAGGAATGGTAAAGGCAGCGAAGTAGGCGTCAGTACTGCCAGGACCCACCAGGTCGAAGTTACCGTTGATCAATTTGACGCGCAGAAAACCCAATATCTGCCCCACAAGAGTGGTTATCATCAACAGGAGCGCAATATTACCGAGGGATATGCGTTTCTTTTTAGTTTTTGTTGGCGTTGTCTTTTCCTGCATCGACGATCAGCTTACTTCGTATGGAACTCTTACATTCCAGTATATCGCTTAACGTCGATTAGGCATACCGGTAGCTTTTACAACTCTTTAACAGAAGGCCTAGTACAGCGCTGCAGCCTTGGGCATGGTTGCATCTTTCAATGCTTCCTTAACCTCGTCGGCTTCAACGGTTTCTTTGTCGAGCAGCTTGTCTTTCAAAACTTCGAGTGATTTGCGGTTAGCCTTAATTACGGTACGGGCACGGGTTGCAGCTTCTTTAATAAGCGCCTCAACCTCTTGGTCGATAACCTTAGCAGTGTCTTCGGAGTATTCGCGTTCGTGCATCATGCGGTCAAGCATCATGCCTTCGTCGACCTTAAATACCTGGTCGCGCAATACCTTACCCATACCCTGGTTCGTAACCATTTCGCGAGCCAGCTCAGCGGCTCGTTGCAAGTCGCTGCCAGCACCGGTAGTTACATGGTCGGGACCATAGATAACTTCTTCCGCAATACGACCACCCAGCATGCGGGCCAAAACGTCTTTATATTCCACGATGCTGTGGTAGCTCTTGTCCTCAGGCGGGATGAACCAGGTGACACCACCAGTACCACCACGGGGGATAATAGTCACCTTGTGAACGACATCGCTGTCTGGCAGCACATGTCCGACAATAGCGTGACCTGCCTCATGGTAAGCGGTCAGTTCTTTTTCTCGCTCGCTCATGACCTTACTCTTGCGCTCTGGGCCAATCGCGACCTTTTCAAACGCAGAAGTTACATCGTCACCGGTAATTTCTTTGTGGTTCAAACGAGCGGCAATAATAGCAGCTTCGTTAGCAATGTTGGCCAGATCGGCACCAGATGAACCGGCGCTCTTGGCAGCCAACGCGTCAAGATCAACATGCTTGGCAAGCGGCTTCTTGGCAAAGTGCACCTTCAGGATAGCTTCACGATCCTTGCGGTCCGGCAGGCCAATGTTTACACGGCGGTCGAAGCGGCCCGGACGAAGCAGCGCGGGGTCAAGGACATCTGCACGGTTGGTAGCGGCTAGCACGATAACGTTCTGACCTTGCTCAAAGCCGTCCATTTCAACAAGGATCTGGTTCAAGGTCTGTTCACGCTCATCGTGACCACCACCCATACCTGAACCACGGCGGCGACCGACGGCGTCAATCTCATCCACGAAAATGATGCATGGGGCATTCTTTTTAGCCTTCGCAAATAGATCGCGGACACGGCTTGCGCCAACACCTACGAACATTTCAACGAATTCAGAACCGGAGATACTGAAGAATGGTACATTAGCTTCACCTGCCACAGCGCGGGCCAGCATGGTCTTACCGGTACCGGGAGGGCCAACCAGCAATACGCCCTTTGGAATACGAGCGCCGACGTTGGCAAACTTCTTGGGGAACTTCAGGAATTCAACGACTTCTTCCAGGTCCTGCTTGGCCTCTGCGGATCCGGCAATATCACTGAAAATGACTTTGTCTTTTTCGTTGCCGTATAGGCGGGCGCGGCTCTTACCAAAGCTCAATGCCTGGTTGCCCTGGCCCTGGGCGCTGCGGAACATAAAGAACAGCACAAGACTAATAACGATAATAGGTAGTAGCGTCAGACCAACGTTAGCCCAGACCGAACCAGATGATTCTTCGGCATACTTAATTTCAACCTTGGACGGGTCAACACCCTCTTCCTGCAAGCCCTGCCGAGGATCCTTGAAAGACTTTATCGTAGGCTTGTCGTCACCCTTTTTGGTGATTTCAAGCGTATTGCCTTTGACGTCAATTTTGGAGTATTGTCCGTCATTAGCGTCTTGGACGACCTCAGTGAATGGTAGTTCCTTGAGTGTGCTGGAGCTGCCATACGCTGTAAAGACAACGAGGCCGATTAGTATTAAGAGGGCCATAAAACCGATGCTCTTGAAATTGCGTCGGCCGTTCCCTGCCCCCGACGGGGAACGAAAAGTCTTTTTACCGTTATTCATATCTTGTAATTATACACGTTCACCCTGTTTTTACGATGTTGTTCTGTTCGATAGTCAGATGTGCATGAGTTACCTTCAGCAAATACCCAGCATTGGCATCAATCTGCCTGCCCGGGAGGGCTGTCTTGCCTGCTACGACAAGCCGGTCAATAGTCTTTCGGTCAAATTGTACTACTCCCTGCTCTCGCAGCCACGCCATCATAACTTCGCATGCCACAGCGTATGGCAGCATGATAAACCATTGGCGGCGCAACACATTGGGGGCGGACCGATCTGCCAGTCCCTCACGCAATAATGCATCAATAGCGGGGTTGAGTGTCTCGGCTTTTGCGATATGAGCAAGCAATGCCGCCTTTCCGTCTTCACCTAATCGCGGCATAACATGGTGACGGATATAGTTGCGCAGATAATTGTCGTTATTATTAGTGCTGTCCTCGTGCCAGTGAATGCCGTGCTGACTGGCGTACTCGAGGATTTCCTGTTTTGATACGTGCAGGAGCGGGCGCACTAGCTCATCTGTTGAACGTAGCGATGCCAAACCTTTACGGCCCGTACCGCGCAATATATTGATGACGGCAGTTTCGATCACATCATCCTGGTGGTGCGCCGTAATAATTGCCCTGGCCTGCTGCTCGGCTTGCACCCGACGCAAAAATGTGTAGCGGGCCTCGCGTGCAACAGCCTCGCTCACGCCCTGCCCGAGCTCTGCCCGTTCATATATAAAGGACAGACCGTGCTCACTGGCAGCTCGCTCTACGAGCGCTCTGTCTTGGTCTGAGTCTGTGCGAATGCCATGGTCAAAATGCGCCACCACTATAGCAACGCCCGGCAGCTGCCGCACGATGTCAAGCAGCACCATCGAATCCACGCCGCCCGAAACGGCTACTATATACTTTCCCGGTTCAACAGTTATCTTCATCTCTACCAGATTGTAGTATACCAGCTTGCCAGGGGGCAGGCGCGGGCATATGATACCCCTATGACCACACCCGACATCAAACGCCTTATCGAGCTACAGTCGCTACTACTTAAGTTCCAGGCTGTAGAGCGCCACACACGCAACCCGGATACCCAGCGCCGCGAAAATGACGTAGAGCACAGCTACCACCTGGCCATGGCAGCTTGGTTCTTGGCGCCCCATTTCAACCTCGACAAAGACAAAACAATCCGTGTTGCACTAGTCCACGACCTGGTAGAAATTTACGCCGGTGACACCTTTGCGTTTGCGGACGAGGCCGACATAGCCACCAAAGATACCCGCGAGCAAAAGGCGCTAGCCCAGCTACATCAGGAAATAGCCGACTTCCCGGAAGTACTTGAATGCATCGAAGACTATAAACACAAAGGGTCCGAAGAGGCCAAATTTGTGTACGCGCTCGATAAGATTATGCCGGCAATCATGAACTATCTGGCCAAAGGCGGAGGATGGCGCGCCAACAAAGTTACCATAGAGCGGTTCCGGGCCGAAAAAGAAAAGAAAATCCCCCGCGATTCACCGATGTACCCTTACTACACCGAACTGCTCGCTATGTTGCGCGAAACACCAGAGTATTTCCACACAGAGGATGCAACAGACAGCCCTAGCCAACAGAGATAAAATGTGCTATATTTGGTCACTGTTACCTATGGCGGCGTAGCTCAGCTGGTTAGAGCACAGGACTCATAAGCCTGGGGTCACAAGTTCAAGTCTTGTCGCCGCTACCAACAAAAGTGCCCGAGTTTACCTCGGGTATTTTTGTTGGTCATGACGATGAGGCTGGGACTTGGGACATAGGTTCCTTACAGGGTAGATGCTGGTATACTGTGCTAATGAGCAATGTCTGGCAGGATATACACCAAGATTACAAGCAACAGGACTGGATAAACAAGCCGTCTGTGTTTGCCAAACAAGCCGTGCAGTACTTTCCTAAAGGCGGAAAGGTACTAGAGCTTGGCGCAGGTCAGGCACAAGATGGCTGCTTCTTCGCGGAGCAAGGTTTTTCCGTTACATCCACCGACCTTGAGGATAGCGCACTAGAGCTTGCCAAACAGAAAGTAGCCGAAAAGAACACTAGCGTTGAGCTGCAAAAAGTTGATTTGCGAGAGGAGCTACCATTTGATTCCGAGAGCTTTGATGTCGTGTATGCCCATTTGTCGCTGCATTATTTTGACTACGAAACGACCATCCGTCTTATTGGCGAGATTCAGCGAGTGCTGAAGCCGGGCGGCGTGCTGGCGTTTCTAGTAAACTCCGTAAATGACCCGGAGTACAAACAAGGCGAGGAGCTTGAGCCTGATTATTTCCAGATAGATAAAACAGCCAAGCGCTATTTCAGCGAAGATACTGCCCGAAAGTTCACACAATACTTTGATGTTAATTTACTAGATGAATTAGGCGAAACATATAAAGATGC
>Ga0075364_10000373_pt1 | contig 22032 bp, 22 predicted proteins | sample EndMetdeltDD1764_FD_71517 | JGI IMG/M metagenome (GOLD analysis project Ga0075364, IMG submission 71517) | Populus endosphere microbial communities from Tennessee, USA - Endosphere MetaG P. deltoides DD176-4 | ecosystem: Host-associated > Plants > Roots > Endosphere | place: USA: Tennessee...
AGGGTCGGCAACGAGATGACCTGGTACTCCTCCGCGCACAGCCCGTTCGGAGCCGACATGGGTGCTCCGCTCGGCGGCGGCTTCCAGGTCAACGTCTTCCTCCGCGTCGGCGACACCGTCTACCGGACCTACAACACCCAGGGCCGCGGCGTCGAACAATTGAGCCACACCTTCCCGCTGATCGACCTGCTCCCCTACGGGCGCCAGGAAGAGTGGCAGGACTCACCGCAGGGCTGGCCCCAGTCCCCCGCATACAGCCGCTGGCCCGCCTCTGACTTCTTCGCCCAATACGCCCATCAACCCTGACGCCGGGTTGCCGGGTTGCTCACGAGCTTGTGGGCTACTTGAGCGCCATCGGCGTGATCGGCGAGCCGACCGAGCCGGTGACCTTCAGACCCGGGGCACAGAACAGGCACTCCCAGACACCGTCGGCCTCGCAGTCGTCGGCCAGCCCTTCGAAGTTGAACATCTCGCCGAGGGTCAATCCCATGTCGCGGATCGCAACCTGGTGGAACGGGATGTTGGCACCCGGGATCGGGCACGGGTAGACCTCGCACGCCCAGTTGTCGAGCGCGACCGCGGCAACCTCGCGTTCGTAGAGGAACTCCGCGCTGTCGAGACCGAGGCCAGGCTCCATGCCCATGAAGCGGGCCTTGTCGCCTTCGAGGAACCACTTGTACGTGCCAGTGCGCACCATCAGGATGTCGCCGGACTCGACGCGCACGCCCTGGCGCTCCTCCGCGGCCGCGAGATCGGCGCTGGTGATCTCGTACGAATCCTCCAGCCGATCGACACCTTTCAACCTGGCGATGTCGAGCAGCACGCCGCGCGAGATGAGGTGCCCGACGGCCTTGGCGAAGGAGTTGCGAGTCGCGCCGAACATGCTGTTGACAGCCCGCTGCGGCACGTTGTTGTAGAACAGACCGTCGTAGCCGACGTGGGCCAGGCTGTCCCACTGAGTCGCGGCCTGCAGGCCCATCGTCACCATGTCGTCGGCGGCGATCATGCCGTCGGGGGCACCCGCAGTGTCGGAGGGCAGGAACGTCATCACGTGCACCGGGTTGATCCGGAACCCGCCGGGCAGGAACGGCCCGTCCTTGTCGAACGGCATCCCGAGGTCGAAGTTCTTGCCGGTCTTGACCATCTGCGCGGCCTTGACCCGCTTTTCCGGCGTCACGAAGTTCAGCGTGCCGATCTCGTCGTCGTCACCCCACCGGCCCCAGTTGCTGAGCCGCTTGCCCAACTCGTGATGCGGCCACGTCTTCGTTGCTTCGCTCATGCTTACCCCCAAGCTCTTGTTGTACCGACCAGTTGGTCGAATTCTATACCGAGTCGGCGCCCGCGATCGACGCGGACGTCAGCGGGCGGCGTTGGCGAGGCCGACGGCGATGTCGATGATCTCGTCCTCCTGGCCGCCGACGAGATGACGCTCGCCGCATTCGAGGAGGATGTCGGCACCGGAGACGCCGTACCGCTCGGCGGCGCGGTAGGCGTGCTTGAGGAACGACGAGTACACCCCGGCGTATCCCATGATCAGCGACAGGCGATCGAGCGCGCACTCGCCGTCCATCACCGGCCTGACGATCTCCTCGGCGACGTCGAACATGCGCAACACGTCGATGCCCGTGCGGACGCCGAGTTTGTCGCACACCGCCGCCAACGCTTCGGTCGGGGTGTTGCCGGCGCCCGCACCGAACCGCCGAGTGCATGCATCGATCTGGGTCGCGCCGGCGCGGATCGCGTAGATCGAGTTGGCGACGCCGAGGGCGAGGTTCTCGTGACCGTGGAAGCCCACCTGTGCGTCGTCGCCGACCTCTCCGAGCACGGCCGCGACGCGATCGGTCACCTGGTCGAGGATCATCGCGCCGGCGGAGTCGACGACGTACACGCATTGGCAACCGGCGTCGACCATGATCCGCGCCTGCGCGGCGAGCACCTCCGGCACCTGCGAATGCGCCATCATCAAGAACCCGACGGTCTCGAGGCTCAACTCGCGAGCGAGGCCGAAGTGCTGGATCGCGATGTCGGCCTCCGTGCAGTGAGTCGCGATCCTGATCACCGAGACGCCGAGATCGGCCACTGCCGTCACATCGTCCTTGGTACCGAGGCCGGGCAACATCAGCGCCGCGATCTTGGCCTGCTTGGCCTCGTCCACCGCGGCAGCGATCAACGTCCGTTCGTTCTCGAGCGAGAACCCGTAGTTGAAGGAGGACCCGCCGAGCCCGTCGCCGTGGGTCACCTCGACCACCGGGACGCCCGCGCTGTCGAGTCCGGACACGACGCTGCGCACCATCAGCTCATCGAACTGATGGCCCTTGGCGTGCGACCCGTCGCGCAACGACGAGTCCGTGATTCGAATGTCGAGTTGGTCTGAATACGGCATCAGGCGTTGACCTCCATGATGTGACGGGCGATTCCTTCACCGACTCTGGTCGCAGCAGCCGTCATGATGTCGAGGTTGCCCGAGTACGGCGGCAGGTAGTCGCCGGCACCCTCGACCTCGATGAAGATCGCGACGCGAGCCGGCCGGCTGGGTGTCGCCGAGTCGAACTGCGGGCGCTGACGGAGGCGGTAGCCGGGGACGTACTCCTGCACCTTGCTCACGACGTCGTCGACCGATGCCTCGATCGCGTCGTGGTCGGCGTCCTCGGGGATCTGACAGAAGATCGTGTCGCGCATGATCAACGGCGGCTCGGCCGGGTTGAGGATGATGATCGCCTTCCCACGCTTCGCACCACCGAGGACCTCGACAGCCGACGCAGTGGTGCGGGTGAACTCGTCGATGTTGGCGCGGGTGCCCGGACCGGCGGAGCGGGACGCGACGGTCGCGACGATCTCTGCGTAGGCGACGGGAACCGTCCGCGACACCGCGTACACCATCGGGATGGTGGCCTGACCGCCACACGTCACCATGTTCACGTTCATCTCGTCGAGATGCTCGGTGAGGTTGACGACGGGGATCACGTACGGCCCCCGCGCCGCCGGCGTCAGATCGACCGCATGAATGCCCGCTTCGCGGTAGCGGGGAGCGTTGCGAACGTGCGCATAGGCCGACGTCGCCTCGAACACGATCTCTGTGCGATGGTCGTCCTGGAACAGGAAGTCGACTCCCTCCGCGATCGCCTCGACGCCGTGCTGGCGAGCCAACGCAAGGCCCTCACTGGCGGGATCGATGCCGATCATGTACCGCAGATCGATCACCTCCGAGCGAAGCAATTTGAACATCAGATCGGTGCCGATGTTGCCCGACCCCACGATGGCAGCGCTCGTCTTCATCGGGATCCATTCTGGTGCACCCGTCACACGGGGGCGTGGGAACCATCCCGCCTGGCGAGACGATCACTTCGCTTTTTGCAGCATGGCACTCTCGTCGATTCACCCACGGGGAGTGACTCAGGCGGTCGTCTCCACGTGCTCCGACGAACGGGCGAGCGAGTATGCCCTGTAGCCGTCTTTCACTGCTTCGGCCATCATCTCCATCATCTTCGGCCGGCCGGCGGGGTTGAGCAGGAACCTGCGGGGTTTGCCCGGGACGTTCGTTCCGAAGAAGTAGCTCTTGTCGCTGAACGGTGAGAACGCGGAGAACGTGTCGACCATCGTGGTCCACTCGTCCTCGGCTGCCTGCTCCACCTCGATGATGTCGTAGCCGTGCTCGCGCATGTACAGCAGCGTGTCCATGATGAAGTCGACCTGGTCGCCCGCATAGCGGGGGTTGTTTCCGGCTGCACCGTGTGGGCCGCCCGGGAAGAAGAGGTTCGGGAACTGCCGGCACTGGATGCCGAGGAACGTGACCGGGCCATCCGCCCAATGATCCTCGAGCGCGAGGCCGTCGCGGCCGCGAATGCCCATCCGGTTCAGTGCCCCCGTACCGAAGTCGAAGCCGGTGGCCCAGACGATGATGTCGAACTCCTGCAAACCGTCGGCCGTCTCGATCCCGGTCTCGGTGACTCGCAGCATCGGCGTCGCCTTGATGTCGATCAGCGACACCTTCGGGTTGTTGTAGGCCTCGAAGTAGTCGGTGCCGAACGGCGGCCGCTTCTCCGCGTACGCGTGATCGGGGATCAGCTTGGCCGCGGTCCATGGATCCTTCACGATGCTGCGGATCTTCTCGGCGAGGAACTCGCACCACTCTGCGTTGGCCGCCTTGTCCTGCAAGACGTCGGTGTAGTTGCTCGACAGCTTGGAGAAGCCGGGGCTGTTCCACATCGTTTCGTAGAACGCCTGCCGCTCCTCCTTCGAATCCTCGAACGTGGCGCGGTCGTGCGGTACGTGCAGGAAGCCGCTGTTCGATGCGTTCAACGTCTCGCGCATCGCTTCGAAGCCGGCCTTGAGCGCGGCCTGCTCCTCCGGTGTGATGGGGCGGTTGTTGAGCGGAGTGCACCAGTTCGCCGTGCGTTGGTAGACCGTGACCGACGCGGCCTCCTCGGCGACGATCGGCACCACCTGGACACCGCTCGAGCCGGTGCCGACAACAGCGACGCGCTTGCCGACGAAATCGACCGGCGTCGCCGGCCAGAGCCCGGTGTGGTACGCCTCTCCCTTGAAGTCCTCGCGGCCCGGGACGTCGGGCCAGTACGGGATCGACAGCACCCCGGTCGCGGCAACGAGGTAGCGGGCGCGAACCTCCGTGCCGTCGTCCGCCTTCACAGCGTACGTACCGGACGACTCGTCGTACACCGCTGACGTGACCCTGGCCCCGAACTGCATGTGGCGGCGGAGGTCGAATCGATCGACGACGTGATTGAGATAGCTCTCCGTCTCGGGTTGCGCGGCGAAGTGCTCCTGCCACTCCCAATCATGGAAGAGCTCCTTCGAGAACAGGTACGCGTACGTGTAGCTCTCCGAGTCGAACCGCGCCCCTGGGTAGCGGTTCCAGTACCACGTGCCCCCGACGCCGTTCCCGGCCTCGATCAGCTTCACCGAGAAGCCGGCCTCGCGAGCGCGGTACAGCTGGTAGACACCGACGATCCCGGCGCCGACGACGAGCACATCGACGACACCGGCTGGAGTCTCCTTGACTGCGGCTGCTGATTCCATACGCTCCCCATCCTCGTCTGATCGAGTACCGGAAATATTAGACCAACCGGTCAGTACACAGCAACAACCATCGTCAGGAAGAGCAGTAGCGAGGTGCTCAGCGATGAACCCAGCCGACGTCGTGCCACACGGTCTCGAGCTTGCGCACGTTCTCGGTCCACGTCTCGATGTAGGTGACGCCCTCCGGCCCGGCCGTCATCGTGTACGGCGTGCCGGCTCGACTGAGAAAGAACTCGCCGGGCCCGACACGGGTGACAGCCCGCTCGTCGCCTTCGCCATGGTCGATGTTGTACTCGCCGGCGAAGACGAAGATCATCTCGTCCATGTTGTGATGGTGACGGGGCACGACGAAGTTCGGCTTGACCTTCAGCGGGTTGCGGTTGAACCTGGGCACGTCGATCGGCTTGAGAGTGACCCACATCGCGCCGTCGAAGGTGGCGGCAAAGTCGACGGGTGCATCGGCCAGCAGCCCCCCGTCGTTCCAGAAGTAGCTGGTGTTCGACTGCTGGTCCAAGGACATTGGCTCCCAGTCCTGGCCGTCGACGAGGTTCGCAAAGGTGACTCCCACGGGAACCATCATGCACACCGGTCAGCTCGGGTGTCACCGTCGATGTCCTGGTGGGTGGGACGTGGTCAGTGACACGTCGGTGCGAGCTGTGCAGAATCATCGTGTGCCAATCGACTTTTTCAATCTGCTCGACGATGAGGGTTGGATGCCGTTGCCGGTCCTGCAGACGGCCAGCACGTACTTCTGGAACGACGGGGGGCTGCTGGCCGACGCACCCGTCGACATGGAAGCGACGTTCAAGGGCGGGATGGAGATCTCGAACAAGGTCGACCGCTCGTTCAACCTCAACGGCCTGCGCTGCGCACCCGGCTTCACCGTTCCCCGTCACCATCACAACATGGACGAATTGATCATCGTGTTCGGCGGCGAGTTCACCCTCGAGTTCGACGACGGCCCAGACAACCGCGGCACGCTGAGCAGCCGCACCGTGGGGCCGGGCGAGTTCTGGATCAGCGACGCCGGTACCTCGTACATGATGACGGCGGGACCGCAAGGCGTCACCTACATCGAGACCTGGCCCGATCCGATGTCCCAGTTGGAGACGTACTGGCACGAAGGCGGCTGGATCCACCGCTGACGCCAAACGCCTCGGCCGGCTCGGCCGGCTCGGCCAGTCGCCGCGCGCTTCAACCGAGAGCGCTGTACGACGGATCCGTGCGATCGCGCCGGGACGAGTTCGCCGTGTCGCGGTCGATGGGCGTCGCCTCGCGTTGGGACTCCTGGCGGATGTCGCCGACGTAGATGCGGTGATCGATCGCCCACACGCCATCGCGGCACGACCAGCGGTCGACGTAGCGGCCACGGTGGAACTGATCGGTCACGAGGCCGTCGGTCGTGACTGCCCGGAGCCACACCGCGACGTAGGTCTCGCTGCCGGCTGTCGCCGCGCCGAGGTCGACATCGATGAGCGTGTTGGCGACCATGTGCGAATGGCAGTCGAACCGGGCGTGGAACTCCCAGACGTAGTCGAGGAACCCGGCACCACTGCCGCGGTAACCCGGCCCGTAGTCGGCCGTGCCGTCCGGGTGCCAGACGGTGTCTGCCAGCGCCCGGTCCATTCGGTCGAGCCCGCGGCAATAGCGGTGCAAGGTCTCGGTGATCGCCTGCTTGGCAGCAAGCTCCGCCAGAGCATCGGCAGTCGGCGACGTCACCACGTCAGGCCTCGAGGTGTCGCTCGAGCTCCAGCGCCAAGCGATCGAGGTTCTCGAGCACGGCCGTGATCGTCTTCGCGGGAACGTTGGCGAACCCGTAGTCGATGGCCAGCAAGGCCTGGCGGCCCTGCTCGTAGGAATCCCGGCCCTTCGCCGTCACCACCGCGAGTGTGCCGCGCCGATCCGTCGGATCGCTGCGACGCTCGATGAGACCATCACGTTCGAGCCGATCGATCGTGCTCGTCATCGTCGTCGGATGCACCGACGCCCGCGCCGCGATCTCACCCAACTGCAAACCGTCCGGCGCATGGCACACGATCGTCAAGACCTGATGACGCGCCTGCGACGTGCCGATCTCGCTCAGCGCGCCATCCAATTCGCGCAACAACAACTCGCGCACCCGGAACAGCAAGCCAGCCGCGAGCCCTTTGTCCGGCGGCGGCTCACCTCCCGCATACGAGGCCGACGCGATCACGTTGCGCAGCGCCAACGACTCGATCGTCATCGTCCCCACGCGGTGAGACCGCGTTCGACCATGGCCAACAACGAACGCATCGCACCACTCAACACCACCAGCGCGACCAGACCGAGCGCGCCGGCCGACACCCGCCGAACTCTTCTCGACAGCGACCACCCCAGCGCCCGCGCTCGCCATCGGCAGCGTCGTCCCAGCGACCACACGATGAGCTCGAAGCTCTCGTTGGCACTCGCTTGGTCCATCATGACCCACGTCCTCCCCGCAACAGACTCCCCCTGATCACCCCAACCTGTCCACACAACCTGTCCACCCCCACCTCGTCACCGAGGCCGGTCGCCACTCACCCCATCGCGGTGGCGACCGAGAGCTCACGTTAGTTGACCACAGGTCGACTGTCGCCCTCCGCCGTCGCGGCCGACGAGCCCTCATCCCGCTCAGCGGTATGTCTGCGATGACCACCAGAACGGCCACAGCTACGGTCGGCGAGCAGAGCAACTCGGACGCGTGAGGGGGCTGCGATGAGCAGTGCAGGTGATACAGCCGACGAAGAATTCGACGTGATCGTGGTCGGCTCCGGGGGCGGACTGATCGGCGCGTACACGGCTGCGGCCCACGGTCTGCGCACCCTGGTGATCGAGAAGACCGAATGGGTCGGCGGGACGACGTCGTACTCCGGCGCGGGCATCTGGCTGCCGGGCAACGCCGCCGAGCGACGCGCCGGGGTCGACGCCGGTCCCGATGTCGCCCGCCCGTACCTCGACGCGATCGTGGGCGACGACTCGCCGGCATCACTGCGTGAAGCATTCCTGCAGGGCGGCACCATGATGATCGACGAGCTCGAGCAGAACCCACGGTTCGAGCAGTTCGTGTGGCGGGGCGTGCCCGACTACTTCCACGAAGCGCCCGGCAGCATCGAGCAAGGCCACACGATCTTCCCACCCGACCTCCCTCGCGCCGAGCTCGGCGATCTCGAGCCACTCATCCGCCGTCCGCTCTGGACGGAGCGCTGGGGCATGGACCCTGGCGACACGTTGATCGGCGGGCAGTCGCTCATCGCCCGCGCCCTGCTGGCCTTCATCGAGACCGGTAACGGCACGATTCGCACCAACACCGGTTTCGAACGGCTGCTCGTCGAAGACGGCGCAGTCGTCGGGGTGGAGGCAACCAGCAACGGTTCGCCGGTCACGATTCGCGCCATCAAGGGCGTGCTGCTCGCGGCCGGCGGTTTCGAGCGCAATCGTGAGTTGCGCGAGAAATATCAGGGCCTCACCGACGAATGGACCCAAGGCTGCCCCGGCAACACCGGCGACGCGCTGGTCGCAGGCATCGAGATCGGTGCCGACACCGCGCTGCTCGACGAGTGCTGGTTCGCGCCCGGGCTCGTCGTGCCGAACAATCGCCCGGTGTTCTACACCACGGTGTGGAGCGGGATCTGGGTCAACGATGCCGGCGAGCGGTTCATGAACGAACGGCTCCCGTACGACCGGGCCGGTCACGAGATCCTCAAGGCCCAGCGGGCCTCCGCCGTGAACCACCTCCCGGTCCACTGGGTCTTCGATCAGCGCCAGATCGACAACAACGGCTTCTCCCGGCTGCCCGTCGACCCGCAGTTCGAGGGCTGGTTCGACGTTGATGCGTGGCTCGCAGCGGGCGTGCTGAAGCGGGCGGACACACTCGACGGTCTGGCCGAGCAGATCGGTGTCCCCGCCGGCGCTCTCACCAAGACCGTGGAGGAGTTCAACGATTTCGCGCGCACGGGAGTGGACGAGAACTTCCATCGGGGCGAGGCCCCGTGGGACCGGATGATCGTGCACCTCGGCGGACCGCACACGGACGGTCCCAACCCGTGCCTCGGGGTGATCGACAAGGGGCCGTTCTACGCGGTGGAGATCGTGCTGTCCGACCTCGGCACCAAGGGCGGGTTGAAGACCGACGAGCACTCGCGGGTGCTCCGCACCGACGGCTCGGTGATCAAGGGCCTCTATGCCTCAGGCAACACGATGGCGCCCGTGACGGGCCGGATCTATCCCGGCGCCGGGGGGCCGGTCGGATCGTCGATGCTGTTCTCGTACCTGGCCGCACTCGACATGGCCGGCGCTTCGTAGCGCGCCGGCGGCCGATCAGCCGGCCGGTACCTGCTCGCGCAGGATGTCGGTGACCTTCTCCCGCAAGGCGCTCAGCTCCTGGACGCTCGCAGCGCGGACCGCGCTGCGCGGTGCGAGATTGAACTCGGTGTACATCACCCGCCGCTCGGCGGTGCGCGGCGCCGTCGACTCGTGCAGCGTGCACGACAGGTGCATGGTGAGATCGCCCGGCTCGGTGTTCAGCGGGTGAGGCGCCAGGAAGGGCTCGATCTTGGCGATCTCCACGGGCAGCGCGATGCGGTGTGAACCGGGGATGACACGGAGCTGGCCGTTGTCGGTATGGCTCGCCGTCAATGAGACACCGATCACCGTGCTCGCGCAGTTGTAGGCGTGTCGACCGAGGTGGCAGTCGCGGTGGAACGACAGGTCGGAAGGACCACTGACGACTCCGACAGGCTTGATGAGGGCCTCGATGCAACGGCCCGCCACCGGCGGCTGCACGAGCGGCTCGCCGGCAGCCGCCGTCCGGCGCAGCAGATCCCATCGATCGCTCGTCAACATCGCGACCGTCGCAGGCGATCGATCGACGAACTCCTGCTGGCGCACGCACACCCGCCGACCGTCGGCCAACTGCGCCCACCACGACTTGCCGTCACCCTCGACGTACTCGGGGCGCAGGCGATCGATGTCCGCCGAGATCTGTGGCATCAGTTGCGGATCGACCCAGCCGCGGAGGTGCAGGAAGCCTGCCTCGCGGAGGAAGTGGGCGACGTCGGCCGGGTCGTCGTCGGGCGTGAAGCGACGGTCGAGATCGAGCGCGACGCCATGCCGGTCGACGAAGTCGACGTCGCCGACGGTCGGCCATCCGTACAGCAGGCTGAGCACGAGTGAATCCCAGATCGAGACGTCGCGGGCGTCTCCGCCGCTGCTGCGCAGGGTGCGGGCCACCGCGAAGGAGTTGAGCGACCGCTGGTTCTGGCACCAGTCCGAGAACTCCTTCGGAGTCAGCGTCACGACGAGGGCGTCGTCGACCACGCCGGGCACCGCGCGGACTGTTCGGCCGGCGCCGACGATCGACCACGCGCCGTCGTCGGTCTCGACGGACAGGAATCGGGTGCCGAGTCGGTCGATCGCTTCGGCCACCGCGTGCCCGTTCGCCTCTGCCAGCCCGGGAAAGCGATCGCGGAAGAACTGATCAGGCGTGAGGTCCTCGAGGTCCTCGTCGCGGTGGGTCCGGCGGTCCAGGTCCGTCATCTGCATCATCAGATCCTGACAGGCCGAGAGCCCAGATGCAAGGGTTCCCTTGCATCTGTCGGCGCGTTGCGTATGCTGCGTCGATGTCGACCAGCCCGCCGAGGAAGACCACCCGAGAACGCATCCTGGAAGCGGCGCTCGACCTGTTCGTCGAAGTCGGTTTCGGCGGAACGACGATCTCCGAGGTGGAACGGCGTGTCGGTCTCGCCGCAGGGACGGGCAGCTTCTACCGCCACTTCAGCTCCAAGGAGGCGCTGTTGCGCGCGGCAGTCGACCGCGAAGTCGAACGGTGCATGGCGGAGACGCAGCGTGAGCAAGCCGCGATGCCCGCCGTCGACGATCCTCGCGCTCAGTTCGTCGGTGTCGCCGAACGGATCCTCCGAGACATGCGCCGCTTCGACCGGCTGTTGCGGTTGATGCTCACCGAAGGCGACCGCGTGCCCGAGGTCCGCGAGTCGATCGCGACCGCGCTGCGGGGTGCGGGTGCCGTCTCATGGGCCGAGGACCCATCGACTCTGGTCGGCGTCGCGGCACTCCTCGGCTACCACCTGATGGAGTCCCTCGGTGCCGGGTCGGTACCCGAGGTCGGGCAGGATCAGTTCATCGATGCGCTCGCGACGGTGGCGGCCGGCGGCGGACTACCCGGTCTCGCGAGACGGCACTGAGTGCCCGGTTGGCGGCAGGCTCGGGGTGCCGCTGTGCACAGTCGACGCTCGCCGCGTATCGTGACGCCGATGAGCGCGAACGTGCTGGTGGTGGAAGACGACCAGCTGATCGCGTCGAGCCTGGCCCGGGTGCTGCGCTCCCGCGGCTACGCCGTCGAGGTGGCCGCAACCGTCGAGGCCAGTCTGCGCTCGATCACCGATCATCCTCCGGATCTGGTCCTGCTCGACCTCGGTCTCCCCGACGGTGACGGGCAGGACGTGTGCGAACTCCTCGTTCGCCGGCATCCGCACATCCCCGTGATCGTGGTGACCGCGCGGGGCGACGAGGTGAGCATCGTCGACGGTCTCGAGGTCGGCGCAGTCGACTACGTCGTCAAGCCCTTCCGCCTCGCCGAGCTGCTGGCGCGAGTGCAGACGCACATCCGCTTCGCCGGGGTGCACGTCGCCAAGGCCGACGGGGAGCAACACAAGTTCGGGTGGGCCGTCGGTGACCTCACGATCGACCTCGCCTCGCGGCGGGTGAGGCTCGGCCAACGCGAGATCGCGTTGCGACCGAAGGAGTTCGACGTCCTCGTTCGCCTCGCCCGCGACGCCGGCACCGTGGTGACGCGCGAGCGGTTGATCGACGAGGTGTGGGACGAACACTGGTGGGGCTCCACCAAGACGTTGGACGTGCACATCAATGCTCTGCGCCGCAAGCTCGGCGAGCAGCCGGGTGGACCGAGCCGCATCGTCACGGTCCGCGGCGTCGGCTATCGGCTCGAAGCCGCGCCACACCGGACGTTGGCGGCGGGAACGGTTGGTTCGGAGCCTCGCGGATGAGGCGGCGGATACTCGCCACCGTCGTGGCCGTCGCCGCACTGGCGGTCATCGCGTTTCTCGTTCCGACCGCGCTGGCGCTGCGCAGCACCGTCCGTCACAGCGACCTGCTCGAACTGCAGCGCGAGGCCGCGATCGTGGCCAGCCGGATCGGGCCCGCGGACGTCATCGATGTCGACACCCTCGAACAGCTCATCGACCCGGATCACGACCTCGCGTTCTATGACAGCGCCGGGCGCCTGGTCGACGGCCGGGGTCCGGCGACCGCTGACGCAATCGCCGGCCTCGCGGTCAGCGGCACCTTCGCCGAGGGTTACGTCGGCAATGACCTCGTGGTCGCCGTGCCGTTGCGCCCCGGCGAGTCCGGTCCGGGCCTCGTCGTGCGGATACTCGAGCCGGGCGCCGAGAGCCAACACCGGATGCTGGTTCGTCTGGTCTGGCTCGGCGCGGCGGCCGTCGGTGTCATCGGCGTCGCCGGTGTCGTCGGCTGGTTGCTCGCCCGCCGCCTCAGCCGGCCCCTGGAGAACCTTCGTGACCGGGCCGGTGAGCTCGGCCAGCCGGCCGCCGCCGGCACAGCGACCGACACGGGGATCGCCGAGATCGACCAGCTGTCGGCCGCGATGACGGAGGCCGCGGCACGCATCCGCGATCTGCTCCAACGCGAACGCTCGTTCTCGTCGAACGTCAGCCACCAGCTGCGCACACCGGTGGCCGCGCTGCGCATCGCCATCGAGGCCGAGCTCGACGCGCCTCGCCCGGACTCGACGGAGGTGCTGCGGGAGAGCCTGGTCGCGCTCGACCGGCTCGGCTCGACCATCACCAGCCTGCTCGCGCTCGCACGTCATACCGAGCACACGCCGACCATGAGCGACCTGCACGCAGTGGTCGGCGATGCGATCGCGAGTTGGTCGACGGCGTATGCCGAGGCCAACCGGACCATCACCGTCGAAGGTTGTGCCGGTTCGGCGGCCGTTGACTCCTCGTCGCTGACCCACGTCATCGACGTCCTGCTCGACAACGCGCTGACGCACGGGCGCGGCGACGTCGCGATCACCCTCCGCACGCGCGGGGACCGGGTGGAGGTCGACGTCGCCGACGACGGGTCGATGCCCGCCAACGCCGATCCGTTCAGCGAGCAGCGAATCGACACGAGTCATGGCATCGGCCTGCGACTCGCGCGGACCCTCGCCGAGTCCGCCGGTGGCGAGCTCACGATCGTGCCTGGCCCGCGAACGGTCTTTCGCCTGTCGTTGCCGGCCAACGCCGCCGGCTTCGATCCGGCACGGCCACTGGCGACCTCGGCCGTCGGCTGACTGCGTTAACCGTCGGTTTACCTGCCGCTGATCTGGCAGCGCTCATCATGCGAGTCCGTCCGCTCGCATGACAAGGAGCCGCTTTGCTCAACCGATGGATCTCTCGCGGAGCTCGCCACACCACCACGCTGACGGTGACAGTGCTGGCCTGCGCGTTCACGCTGGTCACCTCCGCCGGCAGCGCCGCTCACGCGGCCGGCGCGATCTCGCTCACCACGCCATATCCGTCGGTGGAGACCCAGCCGGGCTCGACGGTCAAGCTCGACCTGCACGTGACGAGCGACGTCGCCGACGCGGTCGACCTCGCGGTCAAGGGCTTGCCGGACGGCTGGACGTCGACGCTGCGCGGTGGCGGTTTCGTGATCCACTCGGTGACGGCGATGCCCGTGACGACGACGAACACGACACCGGTCACCGTCACCATGGAGGTCGATGTTCCCGCCGACGCCAAGACCGGGTCGTACCCCTTCACGGTCGAGGGCACCGACGCCGCGGGCGACAGCAGCGACGCCGCGATCACGCTCGACGTGGCCCAGGTCGTCGACAGTGGCATCGGGATCACCGCCGACTTCCCGTCGCTGAAGGGTGACCCCGCCTCGGCGTTCACCTACAACCTCACCATCACCAACAACACCCCGGAACAGGCGACCTTCACCTTCGACCCGACCGGTCCGGAAGGGTGGACGGTGTCCGCGTCGCCGGCGGCGCAGGCCAAGGCCGAGACCGTCTCCATCGATGCCGGCGCGAAGACAACGGTGACCGTCACCGCCACTCCCCCTGCCACCGCCGCGCAGGGAAAGTACCCCATCGACGTCGGCGTGTCCGCGGCCAACGGCGCGACGGGCAAGATCGAGCTGCAGGCGGAGGTCTCGGGTACGCCGACACTCGCGATCTCGACGTCCGATCAGCAGCTCAACGTGAGCGGCAAGTCGGACTCCGTCAAGCGCATCCCGTTGATCGTGTCGAACACCGGCACCGCCTCGCTCGAGGACGTGAAGTTCGCCAGCACCGCGCCCACCGGTTGGGACGTGTCGTTCGATCCGCAACAGCTGACCGAGGTCAAGCCCAACGAGACCGCGCAGGTGACAGCGATCGTGAAGCCCAGCTCGGATGCGGTGGCCGGCGACTACGCCATCACCGTTCGGTCGAGTGCGGGCAGTGAGTCGTCCAACATCGACCTGCGGTACTCGCTCGAATCGTCGAGTGCACTCGGAGTCCTCGCGATCGTGGTGATCGCGGTGGCCGTTCTGGCCCTCGTCGGCGTCTTCGTGCGCTTCGGCCGGCGCTGATGGTCAGCAAGACGCGCAGAAACGAGCCGAAGGGGACTCCGGCCGCGTCGGAACCCCAGGACGTCGTCATCGAGACGGTGCAGCTCACCAAGCGCTACGGCGACTTCGTTGCGGTCGATGCGCTGGACCTCACCGTGCGTCGCGGCGAGGTGTTCGGCCTCCTCGGCCCGAATGGCGCCGGCAAGACCACGACGATCTTGATGATGCTCGGCCTGACCGAGCCCACCGCCGGCAGCGTGCGTGTCGATGGGCTGAACCCGACTCGCGACCCGCTCGCGGTGAAGTCGCGGGTCGGCTACCTGCCGGACGAAGTCGGCTTCTACACCGACATGACAGCCCGCCAGAACCTTCGCTACACGGCGATGCTCAACCGCTTGCGGCGCAGCGATGCCAACGACCGCATCGATCAGCTGTTGATCGACGTCGGCCTCGAAGATGCTCGCGACAAGCGGGTCGGAACTTTCTCACGGGGCATGCTCCAACGGCTCGGGCTCGCCGACGCGCTGGTGAAGCAGCCGGCCATCCTTGTGCTCGACGAACCGACGGTCAACATCGATCCCGAGGGCGTGCGCGAGCTGCTGCTGCTGGTCGAGCGACTGCGCACGGACCAGGGTGTCACCGTGCTCCTTTCGTCGCACCTGCTGCACCAGGTCGAGCAGGTGTGTGACCGGATCGGCGTGTTCGCCAACGGCAAGCTCGTCGCTGCCGGCACGATCGACGAGCTGGCTGCGACAGTGTCCGATCGCTGGGCCTTCACCGTCGGCCTCGACGGGGTGGCCGACGCAGACGCCGCGCTGGCAGGCATGCCCGGCGTCACCAACGTGCGTCGCAGCGAAGGTCGCTGGCTGATCACCGCCGATCGCGATGTGCGTGACGACGTGCAGCGGTTCGTCCAGGCGGTGGGCGCGCATCTCACCCATCTCAGTCGCGACGGGGCCGACCTGGACGCGATCTATCACCGCTACCTGAACTGAGAGACGATGACTGCTGCGACCTTGGCTCACCCCGTGACTGCTCCACCGCGCCGGCTCCGTGGCGGCTGGCGAATCGTGGCGCGCAAGGAGTTCACCGACCACATCCGCTCCGTGCGCTTCGTGATCCTGGTCGTGCTGCTCGCCCTCGCCGGCGTGGCGTCGGTGCACTCGGCGAGCGATCCGATCCGCTCGACCGCAGAGGCGGCGTCGCAGACGCCTTCCGTCTTCCTCTACCTGTTCACCCTCTCGCCCGAACGGGTGCCGGCGTTCCACGAGTTCCTCGGCATCCTCGGGCCGCTGCTCGGCATCGCCTTCGGTTTCGACGCGGTGAGCGGCGAACGATCGCAACGAACCCTGCCGCGGCTCGTCTCGCAACCGATCCACCGCGACGAGATCATCAACGGCAAGTTCGTCGCCGGCATCGGAGCGATCGCGCTCGTGCTCGCCTGCCTGATCGCAGCGATGGCCGGCTACGGGGCGATGCGGCTCGGCATCGGACCGTCGGGGGCCGACATCGTGCGCCTGATCGCGTTCTACGTCATCGCCGTCGTGTACATCTCGCTGTGGCTGGCGCTGTCGCTGCTGCTCTCGGTGGTCTGTCGGCGGGCAGCCACCGCCGCACTCGCGGCAATCGCGATCTGGCTGGTGATGACGCTGTTCGCGGGGCTGATCGCGGGCGTGATCGCCGACTCGGCGCACAGCGTCAACGACAACTCATCCACCGAGCAGGTGCTGGCCAACGCGCGGACAGAGCTCAACGTGCGCCGCCTCTCACCCGATCAGTTGTACAAGGACGCCACCGGCGTCGTGCTCAACCCGTCACGCCAGTCAACCGGCATCGTGGTCGTCGACAACTCCAGCAGCGGTGCTCTGCCGAGCAGCCTCCCCCTCGAGCAGAGCCTGCTGCTGGCGTGGTGGCAGCTGGTCGTCCTCGTCGCCGGGACGATTGTGATCTTCGGCGCCGCCTACCTGGCCTTCATGCGCCAAGAGGTCCGCGCCTGACGATCGGGCGGATCGCGACGTGCGCAGGCTCAGGCGACCACGCCGCGGACCTTGAGGTCGACCACGGTGTCCCAATCGAGACCGAGCGAAGCCAGGATGTCGTCGCCGTGCTCGTTGAACGTCGGTGCCCGCTTCGGCGCCGGCGGCTGACCGCCGTATTGCACCGGTGGCGTCACGAGCCTGAATGACCCACCGTCTGCAGACTCGTAGTCCTGGATGTAGCTGTTGGCGACGGTCTGCCGGTCGTGGGCGGCCTCGATCGTGTTCTGCACCAGCACCCACTGACCGGAGAATCCCTCCAGTCGCTCCAGCCATTCGGCCGCGGTTCGCTCTCTGATCGCGGCCGCCACGAGCTCCGTGGCGGCGTCCGCGTTCGCGGTCAGCAATGCGGCATCGGCGAACCGTGGGTCCTCGACGAGATCGGTCAGGCCCAACGCGGCGCAGGCCTCCGCCCAGTACCTCGCGGCCTGCAAGCAGCTGAGCGCGATGAACCGTCCGTCCTTGGTCTCGTAGTTGTTGACGAGCGGGTTGCCGGTCGATGCATTGATCGGCCGCGGCGCCCATGGCGCGTCGTTCTGGAGCGAGAGCGCGAGCCCGGCACCCATCGACCACAGACCGACACCGAGCAACGAGACGTCGACGGTGGTCGCCTCACCGGTTCGTTCACGATGGAAGAGCGCACCCATGATGCCCCCGGCGATCGTCATCGCCCCGATCGAGTCACCGAACGCCGGCCCCGGCGGCAGCTGCACGTGCGCGTCCTCCGGCTGTTTGAGGGACATCGCGATCCCCGAGCGGCACCAGAACGCGAGCGCGTCGTACGACCCGGCGTCGGCATCGGGGCCGAGTTCGCCCTGACCCGTACCACGGACGTAGATGATCTGCGGGTTGTGGGCCTGGATGTCGTCGATGTCGATCTTCAGCTTCTTGCGCACGCTCGGGAGCTTGTTGGTGAGGAACACGTCGCACGTCGCCGCGAGCCGATAGAGGATGTCGAGTCCCTCCTCTGACGTCAGGTCGAGTCCCAGGCTCTGCTTGCCGCGGTTCGAGTGCTCGACCAGGAGGTGGACGTTGCCGCCCAACACCGTCACTCCACTCGATGCCAAACCGCGCATCGCGTCACCGCGCTCGACATGCTCGATCTTGATCACCTCTGCACCCCACTCGGCCAGCACCGCCGACGCGGCGGGCACGAACGTGTGCTCGGCCACCTCCAAGATCCGAACCCCTTGCATCACGCTGGTCAACGTCGAGCCCCTTCTGTCGGCGATCACTCGCGCTCGGCAAGCATCACAAGTCTCAAGGGGACTGTATTGCTTTACACAAAGGTAATGACGAATCCGACCGAGGGACGATCATGCCTTCCGGCGAGGTGTGGTGACAGGCGACGAAGTGACCGACACCGAGCTCGCGCAGCAACGGTTCCTCCGAGGCGCAGCGCTCGGTCGCGTACGGGCATCGGGTGTGAAAGCGGCATCCGCGCGGCGGGTCGGACGGCGACGGTGGATCGCCCTGGAGGTCGAGCGGCCGCAGCTCGGCGGCCGGGTCGGGCACCGGCACCGACTCGAGCAGGCTGACCGTGTACGGGTGCAGGGGATCCGCGTAGAGGTCGTTGACGGGCGCGACTTCGCAGAGCTTGCCGAGGTACATCACTGCGACCCGGTCGCTGACGCTCTTGACGACGCCGAGGTCGTGAGCGATGAACAGCAGCGTCAAGCCGAAACGGGCCTTCATCTCCTCGATCAGGTTCAGGATCTGGGCCTGGACCGACACGTCGAGGGCCGACACGGGCTCGTCGCACAGCAAGAACTCGGGGCGCAGGATGATCGCCCGCGCCAGCGCGACTCGCTGGCACTGACCACCGGACAGCTCGTGTGGGCGGCGGTCCTTCACGGTCGCCGGATCGAGCCCCACCGCGTCGAGGACGGTGTCGACCTGATCCCGATACGGCTTCGGTGCGCCACTGATCACCAGCCCCTCGGAAACGAGGTCGCCGACGGTGCGCCGCGGGTTGAGCGATGAGATCGGGTCCTGGAAGATGATCTGGAAGCGTCGCCGCAGGCGAGTCAGCTCCTGATGGGCCAAGCCGCCCATCTCCTGGCCGTCGAACGTCACGGTGCCCGATGTCGGCGGCGGCAGGCTGATCAGGGCGCGAGCCGTCGACGACTTGCCGCAGCCTGACTCGCCGACGAGGCCGAGCGTCTCCCCACGGCGGATGTCGAGGCTGACGTCGGAGACGGCATGGAGCCGCCCGCCATGCGGGAGGCGGTGCTCGACGACGAGATGCTCGGCGCGGACCAGGACGTCGGAGTCGTCGCGGAGGTGCGCGATACCGGCGCCGGCCATCATCTGCCGTCCATCAGACGCCAACCCGCGTCGCGGGCTGTCCAGACGGGACGTTGCGCTTCGCAGCGGCGTCACCCTCGGGTGTCCCGACCGGGTACCAACAGGCCACGAGGTGCTCGGGCTCGGCGCCCTCCAGCACAGGCTCGTCGGTCAGGCACTTCGGCTGGGCCCGCAGGCACCGCGACGCGAACCGGCAGCCGACGGGATCGATGACCGACCGGGGCAGGCCGGGGATCACGGGGATCGGAACGTGGGGTTCCTTCTCGAGGCGCGGGATCGAGGCCAGCAGAGCAGCCGTGTACGGGTGCCGGGTGGCGTTGAACAACGTCGCGGTTGGCCCGGTCTCGACGATCTTGCCGCCGTACATCACCGCGACGCGGTCGGTGCGCCCGGAGACGAGACCGAGGTCGTGGGTGATGATGATCATCGCCATCCCGGTCTCGGCCCGCAGCTGGGCGAGGAGGTCCATGATCTGGCGTTGCACCGTGACATCGAGGGCCGTCGTCGGCTCGTCGGCGATGAGCAGCTGCGGGCGGCAGGCGATGGCAAGGGCAATGCCGATCCGCTGCCGCATGCCTCCGGAGAGCTCATGCGGATACGCACGCAGCCGGGCCGCGGGATCGGGGATGCGCACCTCGGTGAGCAGCTCGCGGGCGCGGCGCTTGGCATCGCGTCGGTCCGCGACACCGTGGGTGCGGAGGACCTCGGTGATGTTGCGCCCGATCCGCACGACCGGGTTGAGCGAGGTCATCGGGTCCTGGAACACCATCGAGATCTGCGAACCCCAGCACTTGCGCAGCTGGCGGGGCGACATCGCCCGGAGGTCTGCGCCGTTGAGCCGGACGGTGCCACCGATCACGGCTGCCGACGGTGTGATGCCCATGATCGAGCGGGCCAGCATCGACTTGCCCGACCCGGACTCGCCGACGATCCCGAGCGACTCACCGGGCCGCATCGAGAACGAGATGCCGTCCACCGCGCGCACCACGCCACGCGGCGTCGGGAACAGGACCGAGAGATCGGTCACGTCGAGCAGCGCGAGCTCGCTCATCTGGCCCGTCCGAACTCGTACCGCAACCGGGCGTGGTCGCCGACGATGTTCAACGCCATCACCGTCACGGTCAGCGCGGCAGCCGGCACAGCGATGATCGCCGGTGATTTGGACAGGTAGTTGCGCCCGTCTTTGATCATCGCCCCCCACGTCGGCCGCGGCGGCGGAAGACCGAGACCGAGGAAGCTCAGCGTGCCCTCGGCCACGATCACCGAGGCCGTGATCAGGAACACATACGAGATCAGCGGCAACGCCACATTGGGGAGCAGCTCTTTGAAGATGATCCGGCGGCGGCTCGCGCCGAGGGCTCGCGCCGCTTCCACGAACTCGCGCCGGGCGAGGGTGAGCGTGTGCGCTCGCGCCACGCGCACATAGGTGGGCACCGCCAACAGCGCGAGCGCCATCGTGATCGTCAGCATCGTGCGCTCCAGGAACGCCGTCACGGCGACGATCATCAACAACGGCGGCACGGCCAGCACCGAGTCGGTGAAGAGCGCGATCAGCGCATCCACCCGGCCGCGGAAGTATCCACCCAGGAGACCGAGCAGCCCGCCGAGCGCGAGGCCGATCGACACGGCGCCGACCGCGATCGTCAGCGACTGGCGGGCGCCGTAGATGACGCGAGACAGCTGGCTGCGGCCGATGGCGTCGGTGCCGAGCAGCGACACGGAATGCCACCCGGGCGCCTGGCGCAGCGGGCCGGCAGGACGGGCGTAGCCCTTGATCGGGAGGAAGTCGGCGAAGATCGCACAGAGCACCAGGAGCACGAGCCACGCCGCGGCGACCCAGACGAGCACCGGAGCGTGCCGCTTGACCCGTCGCCGGTCGGGCGCGGCCAGGTTGGACACCGCCGTACCGATGTCGTTGGCCCGGGGCGGTTCGTCCAGCAGCAGGTCGTTCGAGAGTGCCATCAGGCAGTTGCGCTCCGCACTCGAGGATCAAGAGATCCGTACGTCACATCGAGGATCAGGTTGAGACCGACGTACACGAGCGCGACGAACAAGACGATCCCCTGCACGACGACGAGGTCCGAGTTCAGCACGGAATCGATCATCAGCGAACCGAGACCGGGTAGCCCGAAGATCGTCTCGACAACGACCGTCCCACCGATCAGCCGCCCGACGCTCAACGCGCCGAGGGTCACCAGCGACAGCGACGACGGTCGGAGTGCATGGCGGAACATCAGCCGCGCCGGTGACAGACCACGAGATCGCGCGGCCAGCATGTAGTCCTGGCGCATCGTCGTCACGGCGTCGGCGCGCAGCACCCGCGAGTAGACGGCCACCTCCGCGACCGCGAGCGTCACGACCGGGAGCGCCACACTGCGCAGGTTGTCGAACAGGCCCTTGCTGATCGGCCTGAAGCGGTTCACCGGGAACACGTGCCATCGCACGGCGAAGAAGTAGACGAGCACGAGCGCGAGCACGAACGAGGGAACCGCGATCAACGCCGAGCTGATGAGCGACCAGAGGCGGTCGAGCCGCTTGCCTTCGCGGTGCGCCGTGTACATCCCGATCGGGATGGCCAGCATGAATGCCAGCAACTCGGTGAGCACCACCAGTTCGATCGTCACGGGGAGACGAGCCCGAATCGTGTCGAGCACGGGTCGGTTCGTGCGCGGCGACGTGCCGAAGTCGCCGGTCGCGACATCGCCGAGCCATCCCGTGTACCGAGCGGCATAGCTCTTGTCCAGCTTCAACTTGTGGTTGAGGGTGTCGATCTGCTCCTGGGTGGCGGTGTCACCGAGGATCGCGTGAGCCAGTCCGCCGGGCACTCGATCGACCAGCATCATCGTTGCGAACGTGACGATCAGGATCACCAGCACGAGATGGATCACGCGGCGACCGATCGACCAAGCCATCAGCGCAACGTAATCCGGGGTCCGACGATCGCCCGCGGTACGGTCCCAATGGATGGGACGTGCGTCGGTCGGGGCGAGCGCCTACGAACGCGGTGCGCCGAAGCGAGCGTTCCAGATGCTGACCGCCGTGTTCTTGACGG
>Ga0075364_10000374_pt1 | contig 22020 bp, 20 predicted proteins | sample EndMetdeltDD1764_FD_71517 | JGI IMG/M metagenome (GOLD analysis project Ga0075364, IMG submission 71517) | Populus endosphere microbial communities from Tennessee, USA - Endosphere MetaG P. deltoides DD176-4 | ecosystem: Host-associated > Plants > Roots > Endosphere | place: USA: Tennessee...
TTCCGTTTCCTGTACTGACAGGGGCATTTCAGTCTCCGGGAATTCTTTACAAACACAAGAGGTTGGCAGGCGCCGTGGTCTTTCGAAGATCAGCGGATGGCGCTTGCCGTGGAAATGGCCTGGGAAACAGGCTGAGCGGCGTTTTCGGTCGTCTGCGCATCGGGCACATGAAGACCACATTCGCGCTTTTCATCGTTTTCCCACCACCATCGCCCGGCGCGTTCGGGTTCACCGGGCTTGATGGCGCGGGTACAGGGTTCGCAGCCGATCGACGGATAACCGCGAGCATGCAACGGATTGACGGGAATGGCTTCAGCCGCCACATGCGCTTTGATCGTGTCGATATCCCAATCGGCCAGCGGATTGACCTTGATGAGACCGCGTTCGGCATCGAACTCGATAAAACGCGTCGTAGCGCGATTGCCGGATTGGCCGCGGCGAAGGCCGGTGATCCACACCTCCGCGCCCGAAAGCGCCTTGGCGAGGGGGATCAGCTTTCTGACATGACAGCAGGCATGGCGGGCTTCGATACTGTCGTAAAAGCCGTTCAACCCATATTTCTCCGCATAGGCGTCGATATCGTCCTGCTGCGGACAGAACCGCTCGATGCTGATGTCGTATCGCTCTTCCGTCTCGGCGATCAGCGCGACCGTTTCCTTGAACAGGCGTCCGGTTTCCAGCGTCGAGACAGTTATCGGAAGGTGATGCGTGCCGATGGCGGCGGTAATCACCTGATCCTCTATGCCGAGAGAGGTGGTGAACACCGCTCGTCCGAGTGTCGCCGCAAGCGAGAGGCGACCGGCGAGATCAAGGTCTGTGAACTGGGTATCGAGAGAGGCAATCTCCGCGGAGGCGGCATGAACTGTCATGGCTTCATTCCGTTTTCAGTAGCGGAATTATCCCTGTGAGACTTGGGGAAAGCCAGAAAAACGGGTTTCAAGCCAAGCCCTCGTGGAGCAAATATCTCTCCAAACGCATAAACGTGGAGAAAACTGCCGCAGGAGCGCCGAATTCGGATTTCTCGATAGGGACCGCGTGTCGGTCAAGCGGATGTCGCATGTGGAATGAGCTCTGTCGTGCAGGCGACCTCTTCCAGGTGTAGCGGCCACGGAAGACTTCAGGCATTCACGAAACGCACCGTCACGTTAATCAACGTCAAGAATATTTACCCGTTGCGCTGCGGCATTCATTTGTAATCGTTTGTTATTTGGGTTAGGCACGAGGTGTCGCACGTCAAACGTGTTTTGCGCCGCGCCGGAGCCTCTCAAGATCCCCTCCGCGAATTCTCGAAACTGAGATCTTCCGCGTTTCGCCACTCAGGGCGGAATGTGAGGATATGATGGTCGCGTTATGATATCGCAGAAAGCGAAATATGCGCTGAGAGCGCTTGCAGCGCTCGCGCAGGCTCACCCCGAAGAGCCGATGATGATCTCGGAGATTGCCCAGCAGCAGAGCATCCCGAAGAAATTCCTCGAGCAGATTTTGCTGGACCTCAAACGCTCCGGCATGGTCGAAAGCCGGCGCGGCAAGCAGGGCGGTTATCTTCTCTTGAAATCCGCCGGCGAAATCAGCTTTGGTGAGGTCCTTCGTCTGGTCGATGGACCGATCGCGCCTTTGCCCTGCCTGTCGCAGACAGCCTACCGCAAATGTGAGGATTGCGACGGCGAACATCTCTGCGAAATCCGCCACGTTTTTGCTCGCGTTGCGGACGCGACGCGTGAAGTGCTGTTCAACACCACGATTGCCGATGCTGTCGAAGGCGCCGGGTCGACAAAAGCGCCGGTGCGGGAACTGCTGACGGCGTAGAATTATCTTGGCGGTGTACTAGATTTTGGTACTCTGTTCTTATGGCGCGCAACACATCCATATCGCTCGGCGAGCACTTTGCTGATTTTGTCGACCAACAGGTCGAGAGTGGTCGTTACGGTTCGGCCAGCGATGTCGTGCATGCCGGTTTGAAATTGCTTGAAGATCACGAAGGTCGTGTCAAAGCCTTGCAGGATGCGCTGATCGAAGGCGAACAATCCGGTGAGCCGAAGCCATTTGATAATGAAGCCTTTCTCCGGCGCATGCGTCAGAAACATGGGCGCTAACGGGCAGGGCGAATATAGGCTTTCTCCGCTTGCTGAGGCGGATCTCGAAAACATCTGGTCCTACACTGTAAAAAACTGGTCGTGGGAACAGGCCGAAAAATACCATTTCGGATTCCTGCGAGTTTTCGACGCCCTTGCGAAAAATCTAGTGAAAGGCCGGAATGCAGATATTCGAAATGGATATCTGAAACACGCTGTCGGATCCCACTTCATCTATTATCGACAGAGTGCGTCCGACGTCGAAATCGTTCGCATTCTGCACAAGCGGATGGATGTCGGTCTTCATCTTAAATGATCGAATTGCGACGCGAAACTTAGCTGGCAACGCTCTCAAACGCTGCGTTATCACCGAACGCACATTCTGCATCACACCGTTTTCCTAACGCTGCCGTTCTGCGCTTTCACCTTCCCGGAACGCATTCTTTGTCGCCGTGGCCCGCCTGAGGGAAACAGTTTTGCCTTCTTTTCGCCGTGAATTGACTAACACGACCTGACCGATAGAGTTTAGGCCTGAGACCACAGGAGAAACCTCATGCTGAACTTTACCGATGGAATTGGAAAGCGACTGCTGGCTGTCGCACTCGGCGTGACGCTGGCTGCCGGTAGCATCGCGCCGGCCTTTGCGGCCTCTCAGCTCCTCAATGTGTCCTATGATCCGACCCGCGAGCTTTACAAGGATTTCAATGCTGCCTTCATCAAGCATTGGAAGGCCGAAGGCGGCGAAGACGTTACCATCCGCCAGTCGCATGGTGGTTCCGGCGCACAGGCGCGTTCCGTCATCGATGGCCTCGATGCCGATGTCGTAACGCTGGCGCTCGAAAGCGATATCAACGCCATTCAGAAGACCGGCAAGATCAAGGAAGACTGGCGTAGCCGTCTGCCGAACAATGCCTCGCCCTACACGTCTACGATCGTTTTCCTTGTCCGCAAGGGCAATCCAAAAGGCATCAAGAACTGGGGCGATCTGGTGAAGGATGGCGTTGAAATCGTCACACCGAACCCGAAGACATCCGGCGGTGCCCGCTGGAACTACCTTGCTGCCTGGGCCTGGGCCAATGAGGAATTCAATGGCGATCAGGACAAGATCAAAGCCTATATCGGCAGCCTTTATCGCCACGCCGGTGCATTGCAGACCGGTGCGCGTGGTGCGACCACGGCGTTTGCTCAGCAACAGATCGGTGACGTTCTGCTCGCCTGGGAAAACGAGGCCTATCTGGCCGGCGAGGAGTTTGGCAAGGATTCCTTCGACATCGTCGTTCCGCCGATCTCCATTCTCGCAGAACCGCCGGTCGCCGTGGTCGATGCGGTCGTCGATGCCAAGGGTACCCGCAAGACGGCTGAGGCCTATCTGCAATATCTCTATTCTGAAGAAGGCCAGAACATTGCCGCCAAGCATTTCTATCGCCCTTCCAAGCCGGAAGTCGTGAAGCCTGAGCTTCTTAAACAGCTTCCCGATATCAAACTCGTCACGATCGACGATGCTATCTTCGGCGGCTGGAAAAAGGCGCAGCCTGAGCACTTTGGTGATGGCGGTGTTTTCGACCAGATCTACAAGCCCGGCGCCAAGTAACGCCAGGAAGTGACACTGACGGCACGGTGCGGTAACCTGACCCGCACCGTTGCCATGTTGGGCCAGTTTTCTCGAATTCGGAACCACGCATGACCGCATCTGCCACCGCTTCCAGGGCGGGCTGGAGATTGAAGCAGCCGAGCATTCTCCCCGGTTTCGGGTTGACGCTCGGCTTTTCGCTCACCTACCTGTCGCTGATCATTCTCATTCCCATTGCCAGTCTGCTCTGGCGCACGGCCGAACTTGGCTGGAGCGGCTTTTTTGCCATTCTGGTCGATGAACGCACGATTGGTGCGCTTTACGTCTCATTCGGCTCAGCCTTCATTGCCGCCTCGGTCAATGTCGTGTTCGGCACTATCCTCGCATGGGTGCTGACGCGTTACCGTTTTCCCGGTCGCCGGCTGATCGACGCCATGGTCGATCTGCCTTTTGCTTTGCCCACCGCCGTTGCCGGTATCGCCTTTGCCGCGCTTTATGCGCCGAATGGCTGGGTCGGATCGCTGTTCATGCCGTTCCGCATCGCCTACACGCCTTATGGTATCGTCATTGCGCTGATCTTTATCGGTCTGCCTTTTGTCGTGCGCACCGTGCAACCGATCATGGAAGAGATCGACCGTGAGGTGGAGGAAGCTGCGGCAACATTGGGTGCCAACCGTTTCCAGACCATCTTTCAGGTCCTGCTGCCGAGCCTGACACCCGCCGTGCTCACCGGCTTCGCGCTCGCCTTTGCCCGCGGTGTCGGCGAATACGGCTCGGTCATCTTCATTGCCGGCAATATTCCTTATGTTTCGGAAATCGCACCGCTGCTGATCGTCATCCGTCTGGAAGAGTTCAATTATGCCGGCGCGACCGCGATTGCCACGATCATGCTGTTGATCTCCTTTGCCATGTTGCTGGTGATCAACCTCATTCAGGCCTGGAGCCGCAGGAGGTATGGCAATGTCTGACAATCGCCGTAGCACCTTCCGCAATCCGGCGGATGAAGGATTTTTCACCAAACTCGCTCTCGTGGCGCTGTCGCTGGTGTTCCTCGCCTTCTTCCTGTTCCTGCCTCTCGTTTCGGTTTTCGTCCATGCCTTCAGCAATGGCTGGGATACCTATGTCGAAGCGCTGATCGAACCCGATGCCTGGGCCGCCATTCAGCTGACGTTGACGGTCGCCGCCATCGCCGTGCCGCTCAATCTCGTCTTCGGTCTCTGTGCCGCCTGGGCCATCGCCAAGTTCGAATTCAAGGGCAAGGCGTTCCTGATCACGCTGATCGATCTGCCGTTTTCGATCTCGCCGGTCATTTCCGGTCTGGTCTATGTGCTGCTGTTCGGCACCGGCAGCCTGCTCGGACCTTGGCTGAAAAGCCATGGCGTCGAAATCCTGTTCGCTGTTCCGGGCATCGTGCTGGCTACCGTTTTCGTCACCTTTCCCTTTGTCGCGCGCGAACTTATTCCGCTCATGCAGGATCAGGGCAGCGGTGATGAAGAAGCCGCGCTTTCTCTTGGAGCATCCGGCTGGCAGACATTCCGGTACGTGACGCTGCCGAACGTGAAATGGGGCCTGCTATACGGCGTACTGCTCTGCAACGCCCGCGCCATGGGCGAGTTCGGTGCCGTTTCAGTCGTGTCGGGCCGCATTCGCGGCCTCACCAACACCATGCCGCTGCATGTCGAGATCCTTTATAACGAGTACAACATGGTCGCAGCCTTTGCCGTGGCCTCGCTGCTCGCCCTTCTGGCGCTCGTCACCCTCGCTCTCAAAACCCTTCTCGAACTTCGGTTCGGTGCCGGCGCCGCCGGCGGCAGACATTAAAGGCCGTTCGCATGGAAGTTCGCATCAACAATATCCGCAAGGAATTCGACCGTTTCGCCGCATTGAACGATGTCTCGCTCGACATCGCCTCGGGCGAACTGATCGCTTTGCTCGGCCCCTCCGGTTCCGGCAAGACCACGCTCCTGCGCCTCATCGCCGGGCTGGATTTCCCGACCGATGGAAAAATCTTCTTCGGAGATGAAGACGCCTCGCATCATTCCGTGCAGGAGCGTCATGTCGGTTTCGTGTTCCAGCATTACGCGCTGTTTCGTCATATGACGGTGGCGCAAAATATCGGTTTCGGCCTGAAGGTGCGTCCATCCGCCAACCGACCGCCCAAGGCCGAGATCAAGAAACGTGTCTCCGATCTGCTCGACATGGTGCAGTTGTCGGGGCTGGAAAACCGCTATCCGAACCAGCTTTCGGGTGGCCAGCGTCAGCGCGTGGCGCTTGCCCGCGCCATGGCCATCGAACCGCGCATCCTGCTGCTCGACGAACCGTTTGGCGCGCTCGATGCCAAAGTCAGGAAGGAACTGCGCCGCTGGCTGCGCGAGTTTCATGATCGTACCGGCCACACCACCGTCTTTGTTACCCACGATCAGGAAGAAGCGCTGGAACTGGCCGACCGTGTCGTTGTCATGAGCCAGGGCAAGATCGAGCAGGTCGGCTCCGCCGATGATGTCTACGATCGCCCGCAATCGCCTTTCGTTTTCTCCTTCATCGGCGAATCCTCGCATCTTCCGGTTGAGGTGAAGGACGGCACGGTGCTCTTCCAGGGCGAACCGATCGGACTTTCCGAAGGGGCCAATACTGCCGGTGATCTGTTCTTCCGCCCGGAAGATGTCGAACTGACCGACGAGCAACATGCTCTGTCGGGCAAGGTCACCGCCTGTCGCCGTCTGGCCGGCACGCGCATTGCCGAGATCGATATCGCCAATAACGGCCACGCGCCCTTCCATGTCGAGGTCGAGGTGCCACTGCATGCGCCGATCGAACTCGGTGCGGAAGCACGCTTCCGGCCCACTCGTTGGAAAATCTTTACGAAATGACAGATCGTGGCGAGGGCAGATATTGTCGCTGACCTCGCCACCGGTTCCACACGAGCCCGTAAGGTTCGGTAAATCAAGCTCTGCTAAAGAAGGGCCTGTTTCATCTTTACAAGCAGGCTTTCTACCGTGCCACAGGCTTACAAGTCCGATGCTTCACCGGTCTCCAATTCCGTACGCCGGGACGAGGTGCGCGTTGTCGACTACAGCATTCTGCTGTTTTTTGCGCTGGTTGCCGTCACCGCGTTTCTGGCAACCATGCTGTTGGTCGAGAATAACCTGTTCATACTCGGTTGGCAAAGTTTGCTGTCACTGCTTTCCGGTGAGGCTCATCACGTCAATTTTGCAACGATGGCCTTTGTTGGTGGCTGGAAGGGGCACCGCGTGAAAACCGCGAAGGTGGCCGCTTTTGCTCCCTCACGTGATGAGATTGATCGTGCCATCGCCCTGCTCGACAGCCAACCGAACGCCAGCGCTGGTCTCGTGCGGCTGGGCGACAAGAATGTGATGTTCTCCGATTGTGGAGATGCCTTCATCATGTATGCCCGGCAAGGCCGCTCTCTTGTCGCGCTGTTCGATCCTGTCGGACCTCAGGAACTCTGGCCTGACCTTCTGGTCAAATTCATATCGCTTGCACGCCAGCAGCGTTGCCGGCCGGTTTTTTATCAGGTTTCGTCGGAATTTCTGCCGCATGCTTTCGACAGCGGTCTGAGACCCTATAAGCTCGGTGAACAGGCAGTGGTCGATCTCACCCGTTTCGATCTCAAGGGCGGCGCGTGGGTGAAACTGCGCCGGTCCATCAATCGCGCCGAACGCGACGGGCTGGAATTTTCGATGCTGTCTGCCGAACAGGTGCCGGAGGTTATCGATGAACTTTTGTCGGTATCGCGGACATGGCTTGCTTCACACAATGCTTCCGAAAAGGGTTTTTCGCTTGGAACGTTCGATCCGGCCTATGTGAAAGCAGGTCCGGTTGCCGTTATTCGCATCGAAGGCCGTATCGTTGCCTTTGCCAGTATTCTCGAGGCAGGACAGCACGGCGATGCGTTTATCGATCTCATGCGCCACATCCCCGATACGCATCGCGGCATGATGGATCTTCTGTTCGTGCGTATCATGGAGCAGATGAAGGCGCGGGGTTTCCGCACCCTCAATCTCGGCATGGCGCCGTTGGCGGGCCTCGTCGACCACCGTTACGCGCCGCTCTGGAACCATCTTGGCCGGCAGATTTTTCAGTTTGGCGAGCGGTTCTACAATTTTCGCGGCGTGCAGGCCTTCAAATCGAAATTCGATCCTGTCTGGCAGCCGCGATATCTCGTTGTTGCCGGGCGGCGCGGCATGCCGGTGGCATCACTTTACGATGTCACCATGCTGATCGGCGGCGGCCTGAAGGGCGTGCTGCGGAGGTAAAGGCACTGCAAACACTGCACTGGAAAAGCTTTTCAAGTGCAGTGTTTAGTTGAACAGCTGCAACAGGTTTTGGTTGTTCGAATTGGCAATGGACAGCGATTGTATCGCCAGCTGTTCCTGTGTTTGCAGCGCCTTTAACCGGGTGGATTCCCAATCCATATTGGCATCCACCAACTTGCCGATACCGCTTTCGAACGCATCCATCAGGTCCATGGCAAAATCGTTCTGCATCTCGATGCGCATTTGCAGAGAACCGAGATCGGCTGCCGAGTCTATAACCAGATTCTGCATATGCTCAACGCCTTTGATATATTCGTTCAAGCTGTATGTATCGGAGGTGATGTCGATTTCATCGAGGTCATAGCGCAGCGACCAGCCTTCACTGGAAACGATATCGCTGATGTTGAAAACGGCCGCGTGACCTCCGTAACCGGGGTAGTGATCCTGGTTGGGTGTAAATTTCAGGGTCGAACCGGCGACGCTGATTTCTACGCCCTGATCTAACTTGCCGGTGTCATCGATGACATATTGAATGACCTGAGCGAATTCGTTGGCGGTGTTGACCTGGCCGGTTGAAATGCCGAGTGCGGCGTTGATGTTGTCCTCGCTTATGGTGACAGAAACGGAAGGGTCCGAATTTATTCGAAATGTGAAGGAAAGATCAATGCCGTTTGCCAGCGTAAAGGGTCCGTTGAACGATACCGTCGAGCTTTCGTAGAGATTGTCGTATTTGCCTATGGGCGCGCCCGACAACCCCATCGTATTGCCGCCTGCAAGTGTTGTGTTGACGTTTTCCAGATTGATGCTCGAGCCGACGCGACCGGAGGTTTCAAGCGTCGTAATCGTGAATGTACCGGGAAAGTGGTACAGATACTGTGCCGGAGGATCTGGCCGATACGGATCCGAATAGGACGACACATAGGCCGGGGCACCGGCATTAGTTAAAGCACGCTCAAGTACACGCTGCCATTCACCGGGCGTATTTATGGTGTTACCGCCTATTGCCGCCGCCACATCCGCCTGCGTGATGGAGATATCGCGAATTTCTCCGGTTGCGTCCTCTGGGCTTCGATCAACCACCAGCCTGAATGATAAAGTGTCTCCGGCATTGAAGGTGGCGCCTGCTGTCAGCGCACGCGTTTCGCTCCCACGGGGCGTGAAGTTGTCATGAACCATCGCCGGCAGTTCGTTGAAAACCGGTGGCGGATCTTTCTGGAGCAACCCCCCGCCATCGGAATTGAACATGCTGGTTGTTTTCAGGTCGAGTTCGATCGTGTCCAGCGATACCGATTGATTGCCTATACGTGTGAACGACGAGACGAGTTTTTCAGTCAGTGCGGGCGCTTCTGCGAGGTGCATCGGGACGTCCGTCACAAGCCAGTTCTGGCCGTTGAAGCTTGCAGAATTGGCAATGCTTTTGGCCTGTTCGGCAAGCTGCGTGATTTCTTTCTGAACCTTGCTCTTATCAACACCCGGTTCCGATGCCGCGACGAGTTTTGCCTTCACGTCGGAAAGAATGTCGGTGATTGCGTTCATGGCCGTATAGGCCGTATCCGCCATTGCCGAACTCAGGCCAAGCGCATCCGATACGGCAGACGTCGCCTTGTTGTCGGAACGCATCGTGGTTGATATCGACCAATAGGCAGCATTATCCGAGGCCTGCGAAATGCGCAGGCCGCTGGAGATGTGGTTTTGGGCCTGATCCAGTTCGCTTCCAACAGAGCGCAGTGTCTGAAGAGCAGAGATAGCAGCCGTATTAGTCACAATGCTGGTCATCGGAAATTTACTTGGAATACCACGAAATGTGGAGTTGGCGATGTCTTCCAAATGGTAGCAGAATGGTTAAAAATTTACCTTAATCTGCATGATAAAAGTAAGGTTTTGAAAAGATTATACGACATTTTGTGATATTTAGTCATAAAATACGAGGACGAAATAAGATCAGCCGCGATATGCCACAAGTACCGCGCCAACTGCGATCAGGCAGACGCCTAGCCAGTTCGGTAAAGACAGCTTTTCGCCAAGAAAAGTCACACCGAAGACTGCCACCAAAACCACACTCATCTTGTCGATCGGTGCAACGCGAGCGGCATCGCCGAGTTTCAGCGCACGAAAATAGCAAAGCCAGGATGCGCCGGTGGCAAGGCCGGAAAGCACAAGGAAGACCCAGGTTCTGGTGGAGATCGTGTTGACCGGTTGCCAGCCCCCTATGATCCACAGGATGGCAGCCAGTACCACAAGAATGACGATGGTGCGGATGAAGGTCGCGAAATCGGAATTGATGTTTTCGATGCCGACCTTGGCAAACACTGCCGTCAGCGCGGCGAAAATGGCGGACATGAGAGCCCAGAATTGCCAACTCAAAAGCATTTTGAAAATGTCCGTACGAAGAGGAAGGAATCGCGGAATTATTAGAGGAGACTAGCCGATCAGTTCTGATAACGCAGCCAATTTCAGGAGGTGTGATGCCTGCCTCCCAAAATGTTCTTCAAGAAACGGCTGCGCTGCGATCATTATGTGATGGAGAATGTTCGTGAGCTGCATGCAATGCATCACGATTGCATTGCTTAAGTTATGAAAGTGACCAGCATCAATCGCGCTTACCGGTCGCTTACCTCCGCCCGCGGATTGACCCAGGGCTCCTGATTGGAACGCGGCAACGGCGTTTTGCCGAGAATATGATCCGCCGCCTTCTCTCCCGTCATGATCGATGGGCCGTTGAGGTTGCCATAGGTCACATGCGGAAAGATCGAACTATCCGCCACCCGCAGTCCCTCGACGCCGATCACCCGGCATTCTGGATCAACCACGGCCATGGGATCGTCGGCGCGGCCCATGCGGCAGGTGCCGCAGGGGTGGTAGGCGCTTTCCAGATGTTCGCGCAGGAAGGTGTCGATCTCGTCATCCGACTGCACGTTTTCGCCCGGCTGGATTTCCGGGCCGCGATAATCGTCGAATGCTGCCTGCGCAAAAATTTCACGGGTCAGGCGCACGCAGTGGCGGAACTTTTCCCAGTCCTCCGGGTGGCTCATATAGTTGAAACGTATGACCGGATCGTCCTTCGGATCGGAAGAACGCAATGTGACGTTGCCGCGTGATTTCGACAGGTTGTAACCGACATGGACCTGAAAACCGTGGCTTTTCGCCGCCGCTTTGCCGTCATAGGAAATCGCCACCGGCAGGAAATGGAACTGGATATCCGGCTGTTTCACGCCCGGGCCTGAGCGCAGGAAAGCACAGGCCTCAAACTGGTTGGAGGCGCCAAGCCCGCCCTTGGTCATCAGCCACTGCGCACCCGCCACACCCTGCCAGAACCATGGCAGCCAGGAATAAAGCGAGACCGGCTTGGTCGAGACCTGCTGGAAGTAAAATTCCATATGGTCCTGCAGGTTGGACCCGACGCCCGGCCGGTCCACCTTCACCTCTATCCCCATCTCCTTGAGGTGCTGCGCGGGCCCGATGCCCGACAGCATCAGCAGTTTTGGCGAGTTGAAAGAGGAAGCTGCAACGATCACCTCGCGGTTCGCCTTGACGACCTCCGTCTTACCGCGGCGAGAAATTTCGACACCCACGGCGCGGCCGTTCTCGATCATCACCCTGTTGGCGAAACCGTAAACCACCTCGACATTCGGCCGCTTCATCGCCGGCCGTAGATAGGCATTGGCGGCAGACCAGCGGCGGCCATTGTAGATCGTCTGTTCCATCAGCCCAAAACCTTCCTGTTTCGAGCCGTTATAGTCCTCCGTCGTCTCGAACCCGGCCTGCGCCCCCGCCTTGATGAAGGCATGAAACAGCGGATTGGTCACCGGCCCGCGACGCACATGCAATGGCCCGTCGGTGCCGCGCCATCCAGCCTCACCGCCATTGGAGGTTTCCATGCGCTTGAAATAGGGCAGCACATCCGCATACGCCCAGCCACTCGCGCCAAGCTCCTCCCAGCGATTGTAATCCTCGGCATGGCCACGCACGTAAACGAGGCCGTTGATGGAGGACGAACCGCCCAGAACCTTTCCACGCGGTGCGGTGATGCGTCGGTTGTCGAGGTTCGGTTCGGGTTCGGAAAGGTAACCCCAGTTATAGCGTTTCATGCTCATCGGCCATGCAAGCGCGCCGGGCATCTGGATGAACGGCCCGATATCCGATCCGCCGGCTTCGATGACGATCACCGAGTGTTTGCCGTCCTCCGACAGGCGGTAAGCCATGGCGGAACCCGCCGAACCGGAACCGATGATGACGAAATCTGCCTGCATGGGGTTTTCCTTGATTATGACGTCACATGCCGCGGGTGAGGGGAAGTCTCAATACGGCGCCTCGACCTTGCCCATGCCGACATAAACCGTTTTCAGCTCGGAATAATGCTCCAGCGCCGCGAGCGAATTTTCCCGCCCGAAACCCGACTGTTTCGACCCGCCGAAGGGGATTTCCACCGGGCAGAGATTGTAGGTGTTGATCCACAAGGTCCCTGCATCCAGCTGGTCCACCACCCGGTGGCCACGGGTCAGGTCGGCGGTAAACACGCCCGCCGCCAGACCGAATTCGGTCGTGTTGGCGCGAGAAATCACCTCTACCTCGTCGTCGAAATCGAGCACGCACATGACCGGCCCAAAGATCTCCTCACGGGCGATGGTCATGTCGTCGGTCACATCGGCAAACACGGTCGGCTGGATGTAATAACCCTCGCCGGTCACGTGGTTCGGCAGGCCACCGCCGGTGACGAGCGTTGCGCCTTCTGTTTTGCCCTTGTCGATATAGGACAGCACTTTCTGGCGCTGCTCGAAGGAGACCATCGGTCCCATCTGCGTTGCCTCATCCAGCGGTTCGCCGATGACGATGTTTTCGGTGCGCGCCTTCAGTTTTTCCAGAAATTCCTGCTTGATGCCGCGTTGCACGAAAACGCGAGTGCCGTTGGAGCAGACCTGTCCGGTCGAATAAAAATTGCCGAGCATGGCGCCACCGACGGCACTGTCGAGATCGGCATCGTCGAACACGATCAGCGGCGATTTTCCGCCCAGTTCCATCGTCACATGTTTCAGGTTGCCAGCCGCCGCTGCCGCCACCTTGCGGCCTGTCGGCACCGATCCGGTCAGCGACACCTTTGCCACATCGGGATGCTGCACCAGCAGAGGGCCAGTGCTGCGGTCACCCTGAATGACATTGAACAGACCTTTGGGAAGCCCGGCCTCGATCAGGATTTCGGCGATCTTCAACGCGCCGAGCGGTGTGTTTTCCGACGGCTTGAAAACCATGGCATTGCCGGCGGCGAGCGCCGGTGCTGCCTTCCAGCAGGCGATCTGCTGCGGATAGTTCCACGCACCGATACCGACGCACACACCAAGCGGCACGCGCTTGGTATAAGCAAAATCGCTACCCAGCGGAATGTAATCGCCATTCAGCCCGGCCGCGATGACGCCGCCGAAAAATTCGAAACTGTCGGCACCCGAGGTCGGGTCGGCCACAATCGTCTCTTGTATCGGCTTGCCGGTATCAAGCGTTTCCAGTTCCGAAAGCGCGCGGTTGCGCTCGCGCATAATGTCGGCGGCACGGCGCAGGATGCGGCCGCGTGCGGTTGGGCTCATCGCTGCCCATTCCGGCTGCGCGCGTTTGGCAGCGGCAATCGCCTTTTCGACGATCGCGGGAGTTGCGGCATAAAGGCGGGCAATCACTTCGCCGGTTGCCGGGTAAAGGCTGTCGAAGGCGGTGCCTTCGGTGTCTTCCACATATTCGCCATCGATAAAATGGCTGGCAGTCGGTTGTGCGCGCATATCATTCTCCCCGCGGGTAACGCTTGGATTCTTCGAGATTGTCGAGGTTCATGTGGTTGCGCATATAGCGCTCGGATGCCTTTTGCAGCGGCTGGTGGTCCCAGGGGTAATAGGCACCGTTGCGTAGCGCCTCGTACACCACCCAGCGGCGCGCCTGGCTTTCGCGCACGGCGGCGTCGAAGGCGCCCATGTCCCAGCGCGCCTCGCGCTTTTCCCGGAATTTCGCCACCACCTCGGCAAAATCCGGGTCGTCGGCAAGATTGTTCAGTTCCTGCGGATCGCTGTTGAGATCGAAAAGCTGATCGGGATCGAGCGTGCAGTGAATGTATTTCCACTGGCCTTCGCGAATGGCCACGAGCGGCGCGTAAGATGCTTCGGCGGCATATTCCATCAGCACCGGGGTTGTGCGAGTGCCGCCATCGATCACCGGTTTCAGGCTTTCGCCATCCGTCCATGGCTCGATCTCATCCATGGAAATGCCGGCGAGGTCGCAGAGCGTCGGCGTCACGTCCAGGTTGGAGACCGGCACGGTATGCAGGTCGGGCGTCACGCCGGGACCTGAAATCATTAGCGGCACACGCGCGGAGCCTTCAAAGAAGTTCATCTTGAACCACAAGCCACGCTCGCCCAGCATATCGCCATGGTCGGAGCAGAACAGGATCAGCGTATCGTCCAGCTGGCGGGTGCGCGTCAGCGTGTCGATCAGTTCGCCCACCTTCTCGTCGAGATAGGAAATATTGGCGAAATAGGCCTGACGTGAGCGGCGCACGTTCTCGTCGGTAATGCCGAATGCGTCGTAATCGCAGGATTTCAGGATGCGTTTGGAATGCGGGTCCTGTTCCTCCAGCATGCCGACTTCCGGCATCAGGTGTGGGCAGCCCTCATACAGGTCCCAGAATTTCTTGCGCGCCACATAGGGGTCGTGCGGATGCGTAAACGACACCGTCAGTGCCCAGGGCCGGCGGTCGGCATCGTCGCGCTCACGAGAAAGGTGATAAATCTTCTGGTTGGCGAGGAAGGCGACCTCGTCGTCATATTCCATCTGATTGGTGATTTCGGCCACGCCCGCGCCGGTCACCGAACCCATATTGTGATACCACCAGTCGATGCGCTCGCCCGGCTTGCGGTAATCCGGCGTCCAGCCGAAATCGGCGGGGTAGATATCGGTGGTCAACCGTTCCTCGAACCCGTGCATCTGGTCCGGACCGACAAAATGCATCTTTCCGGAAAGTGCCGTGTAATACCCGGCACGGCGCAGATGGTGTGCATAGGTCGGGATCGACGAGACGTATTCGGCGGCATTGTCGTAAACCCGCGTGCGGCTTGGCAGCTGTCCGGCCATGAACGAGGCGCGGGCCGGCGCGCAGAGCGGCGAGGACGTGTAATTATTGCGGAACCTTGCCGAACGGGCCGCCAGTGCCTTCATATGCGGCGCATGCAGAAAATCCGCCGGTCCATCCGGGAAAAACGTCCCGTTCAGCTGGTCGACCATGATGATGAGAATGTTCGGGCGGGTCTGGCTCACGGCGTTTGGGTGTCCTTCAGAAAGGGCTTGAGCTGCATGTCGAGATAATCTTCGGTCAACCTGATCGGCGCTTCGCTGCCAAGCGGAGAGGCGTTCAGGCTCTGGCGGATATACAGGCCATCGATCATCGCTGCCAAGCCTTCGGCAATCCTTGCCGCATCATCGGTCGGGCAAAGCTGCGTCAGCGCATGCAAAAGATTGGAGCGCAATCGGCGCGTATAAATGATCAGCAGGCGACGCACCTCTTCGGACCGTTGTGCCTCCACATAAAAGGCCAGCCACGCGGCCACCGTCTCGGCATCGAACTGATCGGCATGAAACGACACGCGGATCACCGCCGACAGTCTTTTTCGGGCAATCTCCGTGCCCTGAAGCGCCGTCACCAGATCGGCGCGCAGCCGTGCCAAAAGGCTCTGGATGGTGGCGATCACCAGCTGTTGTTTGCTGCCGAAATAATGATGCGCCAGCGCCGCCGAAACACCAGCCTCGCGGGCGATTTCGGACATGGTCACATCCAGCGAACCATGGCTGCCGATCGTGCGTAACGCGGCATCCACAAGCGCCTTACGGCGTAACGGTTCCATCCCGATGCGTGGCATTCAGCTCCCCTGGTTTGTGGAAAGCCTATTTTTGATTGAGTCATCAATCAATATCCGGACGCGACATTTATCAATTCTGTTCGCGGCGTACTGTGTTCGCAATGGAAAATTTGATGGTGGACCTGCCACCACCATCGAAAGCTTACGAAATACGTTGCCCTGCTTCGTCAAAGAGATGAGCCGATTGCGGCTCATAGGACAGCCAGACTGTTTCTGCCGATAGATAGACCGCATCGCCCAATGCGCGGGCAATGACGATACCAGCACCTTCCACCTCGATATGCAGATAGGTGTCGCTGCCGAGCCGCTCTGCGAACTGGACAATGCCGCGCAAGAGGCCAGCTTCGCGGCTGATCTGCAGGTGCTCGGGCCGCACTCCAAGCGTATGAGCTCCTGCCGCCTGGGCCAGCCGCCCGGTGAAGAAGTTCATTTTCGGTGAACCGATAAAGCCGGCGACGAAGGTGGTCTGCGGTTTGTTGTAGAGGTCAATCGGCGCGCCGATCTGCTCGATCAGGCCTTTGTTGAGGACAACGATCTGATCGGCCAGCGTCATCGCTTCCACCTGGTCATGGGTCACGTAGATCATCGTCGCGCCGAGCCGCTTGTGCAGTTGTGCGAGTTCGACACGCATCTGCGTGCGCAAGGCGGCATCGAGGTTCGATAGCGGCTCATCGAACAGAAACACTTTTGGCTGACGCACGATTGCCCGGCCGATGGCGACACGCTGCCGCTGGCCGCCGGAAAGCTCCGCCGGCTTACGTTTCAAAAGCGGCGTCAGTTGCAGAACTTCGGCAGCGGCCTCCACCTTCTGCCTGATCTTCTCTTTCGGCATTTTTGCCATTTTCAGCGCAAAGCCGATGTTTTCGGCCACATCCATATGCGGATAAAGCGCATAGGACTGGAAGACCATGGCGATGCCGCGCTCGGTGGGGCGCTCTTCGGTGACATCGCGGCCATCAATGAAGATCCGGCCTTCGGTCACATCCTCCAGCCCTGCCGTCAAACGAAGCAGCGTTGATTTTCCGCAACCCGAAGGGCCGACAAACACTGTGAAGGAGCCATCCGGAATGTGCAGCGATGCGTCGGGAATGACGGTGACCGCGCCAAATATCTTCTGAACGTTTCGATACTCGAGAACAGCCATGGTATTATTCCTGCGTGACGGGTTTGTAGGTGAAATGCGAGAAATCAGCAGGCATAGCGAGACCGCCAAGATCGTGCGCTGCCATGCCGACAAACGCGCCAGTAAAATTCAGCGAACCGATGTTCTGCTCACCTTCGCCGGCTTCGTCTGACAGGGTCGAGTAATTGAGAAGCGGCCCGATCCGCGTCCAAGCTTCATCTCTCCAATAGAAGAAACGCAGGGCAGCACCGCGCACCTCGGCTTTCAGCCGCACCGGGCCGTCCGGCAGAGGAACCGCATTGTCGAGGCCGATCGCCATCATGCCGTTCGGCCACTGGCCGTCGCAATAAAACACCTGCAGAGAGCGACCGGCTTCCTCGTCATGGCTGACGCAAAGGTAGTGATAGGCGAAGCGATTATAGTAGGTGATCAGACCTGCCATCTGCAGATGCGATGTCGGCGTGCAGTCCACTTCGGTTTCCGCGTCATAATCGAAATCTGTCTGACGCCGCGCCACCAGCGACTGCTCGAACCATGAGCCGATGGATTCGCGGCCGAACAGGCGCAGCTGGCCGGGACGTTCAGTCAGAGAAAACAACCGTTCAGGGTAAGGCGAGCGTAGCCATTGGAAGGCAATCGGCAGCCCGGCTTCCGCGTTGAAATCATAACGTTCAGGTTCTGTCGGAAAGGGATGCGCGGGCAGATTCGGTGCAGGCACTTCGTCCTGTGGTACGAATTTTTCGCCATCCAGTCGCAGCCAGCCATCGTCTCCCCATACACATTTCTGGATGGCGGTTTCGCGGCCGAGCACCGAGCGATAGAGGCCGGATAGCGGGCGACTGCAAAGATGCACCATGTAGACTTCGCCATCCGGCGTTTCCACGAAATCGCCATGTCCGCCGCGCTGGAGCGTGGCATCGGGATGGAAACGCGAGGTGATGACATGCATGTCGGGATGCAGTTCGTACGGACCGGCAATGTCGCGCGAACGGGCCATGGTGACGGCATGGCTGTAGCCGGTACCGCCTTCGGCGGTGATCAGGTAATACCAGCCGTCACGCTTGTAGAGATGCGGTGCCTCGGTGCGGCCAAGCGGTGAACCCTTGAAGATGTTGGTTATCGGCCCGACAAGCTTCTTTTGTGCGACATCGTATTCCTGCAGCACGATACCGGCGAAACGCGTGGGACGGCCGCGATGATCCCAGATCAGGTTGACGAACCATTTGCGACCATCATCGTCATGGAAAAGCGAGGGGTCGAAGCCGGAAGAGTTCATATAGACAGGGTCGGACCACGGACCTTCGATCGAAGGCGCTGTAACGACGTGATTGTGGGCGTCCTTGAAGGAGCCGCTCTTGCGCTTGACGTCGGTATAGACCAGCCAGAACAGGCCATCGGAATAGGTCAGGCATGGCGCCCACACGCCGCAGCTGTCTGGATCGCCGCGCATGTCGAGCTGCGAGGCACGGTTGAGCGGCCGGGTCAGCAACCGCCAGTTCACAAGATCGCGCGAATGATGGATCTGTACGCCCGGATACCATTCGAAGGTGGAGACCGCGATGTAATAATCCTCACCGACACGGCAGATCGAAGGATCTGCATTGAAGCCTGGAAGGATGGGATTGCGGATCAGAGGTCGGTTCGTCAGTATCATGGGATCAGCCTTTCACGGAGCCGCGGGTGAGGCCGGCCACGATGTATTTCTGGGTGAAGGTGAAGAAGATCAGCGCCGGCAGGATGGTCAGCGAGACGAAGGCGAGAATGCGGTTCCATTCCACCATGAACTCGCCGCGATACCGCATGATGCCGAGCGGCCAGGTGTAACCGGCGCTGTCGTTGATGACGACGAGCGGCAGGAGGTAGTTGTTCCAGCTCTGTACGAACACGAACGTGCCGACGGTTGCGAGGATCGGTGTCGACAAAGGCAGGGTGAAGCGGAAGAAGAAACCGATATACCCGCAGCCATCCACGTAGGCGGCTTCGAACAGTTCCTTCGGCAATTGCTGGAAGAAGCTGCGAAGAAGCACGATGGCAAAGGCCATGGAAAAGGCCGTCTGGGGCAGGATCACGCCGAGTGGGTTGTCCAGCAGGCCGAAGTCGCGAATTTGCAGGAACAGCGGAACGATGGCCGTCGCAAAGGGAAACATAAGGCCCAAGAGAAGATAGGCCTGGATGTACTGCGAGCCGAAAAAGCGTATCTGCGCAAAAATATAGGCTGCCATGGACGCCAGCAGCAAAGTCAGAAAGACCGCTGAAAGCGAGATGATCAGCGAATTCTGGATATAACCCCAGAAGACTGGACCACCGAGGATTTCGGTATATGTCTCGACGCGCCAGATCGGCGGAAGACCGAAAGGCGATGCCCTGAGTTCACCGACGGATTTGAAACCGCCGAGGAACGTCGCGACCAGAGGGATTATCACCATAGCAGAGACTATGGACAGGATGGCTGCACGCGTGAGTGCGGAGAAAAAGCCGGGACGGATCATAATGCGCCTCCTTTCCCGATTGCCAGCCGCCGGTAGCTGAAGGCGGTCACCATGCAGAGGATGAACAGGACGACACCGACCGCGCTGCCATAACCGACGTTCAGCTGGGCCAGGCCGTAGGTGTAGAGATAACTGACGATCGAGTGGGTGGAGTTCGACGGCCCGCCATTGGTCAGCGGAATGATGATGTCGAAGACCTGAAGCGCACCGACGAGAGCAAAAAACACGGAGAGCTTGATGGCATGCATGATCAGCGGCAGCTTGACGTAAAATACCTTCTGCCAGCGGCCGGCGCCGTCAATATCGGCAGCCTCGAGAAGATCGGCCGGCACTGCCTGCAACGCCGCGATGAAGATCATCATGTGATAGCCAAAGTATTTCCACACGACGACGGTGATGATTGCCATGAAGGCATATTGCCGGTCGGCAAGGATATACATCGGCTCGACGCCGAGGGCAGTTGCGATCTGCCCGGAAATGCCGAAGTCGCCGTCGAATATGAAGCTCCAGATCACACCCGACGCGATTTCTGCAAGGATATAGGGCGCAAAGAAGATCAGCCGGAATGCGGTATTCGCCGAGGTCTTTTTATAGATCAGCAGCGCCAGCATCAGCGCGAGCGGAAGCTGGATCAGCAATGACGCCAGGATCAGCTTGCCGGAATTCCAAAGCGACTGGTGGAAAACTGAATGTTTGGCAAGACGCTGGTAGTTCTGCATCCCGACGAAATTGTCGATGGCGCCATAGCCGGTCCACTTGAAGAAGCTCAGGTTGGCGGCATTGAAGATCGGCCAGATGACAAAAAGGGTGAACAATACGAGCGCCGGAGGCAGAAACAAAAGAAGCGCGGTCAGCTTTCCCTGTTTGTGCATGCGCGCGATGCGCGCAGCCGGGCTCGGCTTCGGGCGTGAGCCGATCATGGTCGTCATGTCATTCCTCGATAGGTCCGGTGTTTCTTGAGACGTGGCGAGATCTCGCCACGCCCGTCTGATGTGCCGGGGCGTCAGCGCATTTCGCGCGCTTCTTCGACAAGGTTTGCGGCCTCTTCCGGAGTGATGTCGCCAGTCGTGATCTGAGCTGCGGCATCATTGAGCGCTGCACCGACACTCGCGCCCAGCAACTGGTCGAGGTAGAGCTGGTGATGCGGTGCCTTGGACAGCAGTTCGGCGATCTCGCGCAGGCGCGGATCCTGAATGCCGGACTGGGCATCTGTGCCGATCGGCAGCCAGATCGTCAGGCGGCCTCCTTCTGTCTGGTTCTTTTTATTGGTCATGAACTTCAGGAACGGCACCGTTGAAGGGGATGCTTCCTTGGTGACCAGCCAGCCGTTAATGCCGCCGAACGTGTCTGCCGGATCGCCCTTGCCGCCTTCGACGGCCGGGAAGGTGATGAAGTCGAGATCATCGCCCAGACCTTTACCCGAGGCCGAGTTCTGTGCCTGCGCACCAACGAGGAAATTGCCGGCCATGTAGAAGGCGCCGCGACCATCACCGAAGAGCCCTGCTGCCTTGGGTTGGGTCGTATCCATGTAACCCGGCTGGAAGGGATCGAGGTCGGCAAGCTGTTTCATGGCTTCGCCCGCCTTGATGAAGTCGGGATTGTTGAAGCCGCCGTTTTCGCCCTTGTCGGCGGCATTGATACCGTCGGTGCCGGCAATGCGCGAAGCAAGCTGGCCATAGAACAGCGCGATCGGCCACTTGTCCTTGCCACCCATCACGATCGGCACGATGCCGGCATCCTTGATCTTCTTGGATGCGGCAAGGAAATCATCCCAGGTCTTGATGGATTTGGGATCGACGCCCGCCTTGGCAACAAGCGCCTTATTATACCAGAGGGCGACGCCTGCGGCATACATGGGTACACCATACAGTTTGCCGTCATGGCTCATGGCCTGCATGCCGGATACGGCATAGTTGGCACGGTCGGCTTCGCTGAAATCAGACGAGATATCTTTCAGAACACCGGCTTTTGCCTGTTCGTTGAACACGCCGCCGGTCCAGGTGAAAAACGCATCCGGGCGGGCAGACGATTGCAGAAGCGTCGGCAGTTTGGATTTGAAAGACGTATCGTCAAGGAAATCGAACTGCACCGTGGTGCCGGGGTTTTCCGCCTCGAAGGCCTTTGCGACATCCAGATAATATTGCCGTCCCTGCGGAACGTTTGGCTCGATGGCGAGCATGCGCACGGTATCGGCCATCGCCGAGCCAGCAAAAAGCAGTCCCAGAGCCGTTGCGGCCCCAAGGCAAAGAGATTTCATGACAATTTCCTCCAAATATATCCGGTCTGGCCGGAATTCCTCCGAGCGCGGGTCTCCACACCCGGCTCATGAAGGGGAGCCTAGACCCTGCGGTTTTGCACCTGCCGTTATATTTTTTAACAGTCTTGATGAATGCGAAGGTTTTTCTTGCAAACAGCCACAAGTTGATAGCTGAGGAGATCGCGGTCTGACGGAGGATGAGATGACCACGAAAAAACGTCAGGGCTTTCAGGTTGCACTGCTGTTCAAGGCGCGGGGAAATTATGGGCGCGAAGTCATTGCCGGTGTCTGCGATTATGTGAAGTCGACGCGTGCGGTCTGGGACATGCTGCTGCATGAGGATTTT
>Ga0075364_10000375_pt1 | contig 22017 bp, 20 predicted proteins | sample EndMetdeltDD1764_FD_71517 | JGI IMG/M metagenome (GOLD analysis project Ga0075364, IMG submission 71517) | Populus endosphere microbial communities from Tennessee, USA - Endosphere MetaG P. deltoides DD176-4 | ecosystem: Host-associated > Plants > Roots > Endosphere | place: USA: Tennessee...
CCGCTCTTGGCGTCCATCTTCCCCCCGATCGACCTTTGCCCTGCCCGCCCCTTTATAGCCGTTCGCCCAGACGTGGGGCGACGTAAGAGGCGACAATTCCCGGTATGGTGGCCCGCTGGCTACGCCCGCGCAAGCTGCCGCGGCCTTCATGCCGCACGCCTGCTCCTGCCGTTGCCAGCCGGCTCAATTCATTGCTAAAGCTCGGTCCCAGCCGCTGCGGAGGACCGTTGCCATGGCCGACCAGACGCTCGACACCAAGGGCCTCGCCTGCCCGCTGCCAATTCTCAAGGTCAAGAAGGTGCTGGCCGGCATGCCCAAGGGGGCGACGCTGGAGGTGTTCGCCACCGATCCGGGCTCGGTGCCCGATTTCCAGGCCTTCGCCGAGGCGACCGGCAACCCCCTGCTCGAGCACAGCGAATCGAACGGCATCTACCGCTTTGTCCTGCAGCATTCCGCATAAGTGTACTCTCCCTCTCCCCGTTCTTGCGGGGAGAGGGTCGGGGTGACGGGCCGCCGCAGACGTCGAGCAAGCTTCCGCCCCTCACCCTAGCCCTCTCCCCATGAAGTATGGGGAGAGGGGATCGCCAACGAGGAGACCACCGATGGCTACCATGAAGTACCGCGTGCTCGGCCATAGCGGCGCACACGTCTCGGAGCTCTGCCTCGGCACCATGATGTTCGGCGGCCCGGCCGACGAGGCCCAGTCGCGGCGCATCATCGACCATGCACTCGAGGCCGGCGTCAACTTCATCGACACGGCCGACGTCTATGTCGACGGCGCCTCCGAGGAGGTGATCGGCCGCGCCCTCAAGGAGACGCGCAATCGCTGGGTGCTGGCCACCAAGGTCGCCAACCCGATGGGCAAAGGTCAGAACGAGCGCGGCCTGTCCCGCATCCACGTCAAGCGCGCCGTCGAGGCCAGCCTGCGCCGTCTGCAGACCGACCACATCGACCTCTACTACATCCACAAGCTCGATCCCGACACGTCGTGGGAGCAGACCGTGCTCACGTTCGGCGAGTTGATCCGCGAGGGCAAGATTCGCGAATGGGGCATCTCCAACGTGCGCGCCTGGCACATCCCGCACATCCAACACCTGTGCCGTGCTGCCGGCGTGCCGGCGCCCACCGCCCTGCAGCCCTACTACAATCTCATGAACCGCCAGCCCGAGATCGAGCTGCTGCCGGCCTGCGCCTTCTTCGGCCTCGGCGTCGTGTCGTACAGCCCGATCGCCCGCGGCGTGTTGTCCGGCAAGTACAAGGTCAACCAGGTGCCCGAGGCCGGCAGCCGCGCCGCCCGCCAGGATCGCCGCATGATGGACACGGAGTGGCGCCCCGAGAGCCTGATGATCGCCGAGAAGCTCAAGGCGCACGCCGAGTCGCGCGGTGTCACGCTTGTACACTGGGCGACTGCTTGGGTGCTCAACAACAAGACGATCAGCTCAGCCATTGCCGGCCCGCGCACCTTCGAGCAGTGGACCAGCTACTTCGGCGCGTTGGACTACAAGTGGACACCGGAGGACGAAGCGCTCGCCAACAGCCTCGTGCCCGCCGGCCACGCCTCCACGCCCGGCTACACCGACCCGCAGTACCCCATCGACGGCCGGTACGCGCAGGTGGGTTAATCCCGCCCGCCGCATAACCGCGACCCCATCGCACGCCTCGCGCCCATCAAGCGCGTTGTGCTGGGCCGCAAACAGTGGCACGGTGCGCGCATGATCGACAAACCATCCCCAGCCGGCTGGGTCGTGCAAGTGACGGTGCTCGCGCCGCCAAGCGCCGCCGACAACCGATGGATCGGCCCGAGGCTGTTGGCCGCCCCCTCGTTCAAATATTTCAACGTGGCGATCGCTGCCCCCAACAAGGCGTTGGAGGCAACGACCAAGCATCTGGCCGAAACCAAAGCCGAGGACGGCGCCTTGAGCGTCGTCAGGGGGCTCTCCACCGGCGAGCTGGCTGTCTTAAAGCTCGCGGCCGGCGAGGTCGGCCCAGCCTGAGCTGAAGCCGCCCCCCGCTGGCCGATTGCTTCAGACGGCTTGCGCCGCTCTCCTTGACACCCCTTGCCCCGCCTCGCATAAGAGGCGCCGACCCCAGGAATTCGGGCGGTTAGCTCAGCGGTAGAGCACACCCTTCACACGGGTGGGGTCGTAGGTTCGATCCCTACACTGCCCACCATTGCCTCTCTCTCGCCATCTTGCCTGCCCCACGCCGCGGGCCTAGCCTCGCCCGCCGCTCACGCCCGCCAAGAGGCGCCGCTGCGGCAGGAGGACCCCCTTGGCCGACTGGCATCTCTGGCTGCCTCCGGCGCTGACCAAGCGGCGCTTTCGCATCTACGTGGCCGGCCACACCGTCTCGGTGATCGGCGGCTGGATCCAGCAGATCGCGCTGGCCTGGCTGATCTACCGCCTGACCGGCTCGATCTTCCTGCTCGGGCTGTCGGGCTTCCTGCTCAACATCTTCTACCTGCTGCTCGGACCGCTGGCGGGTCTCGCCGCCGACCGCCTGCCGCGGCTGAAGGCGCTGATTGGCATCGATCTGGTGCTAGCGGCACTCGCCGTGCTGCTGGCCGTCATGGGGCTCGCCGACGTCACCGACATCCGTGCCTACCTGGCAGTCGCCACGCTGATCGGCGTCGCCAGTGCGCTAGAGATGCCGATGCGCCAGACCCTGTTCAAGGAGATCGTCGAGGATCGCGCCCTGCTCTCCAGCGCCGTGGCCATGAGCGGCATGGTCTACAACCTCGGCCGCATGATCGGGCCGGCGATTGCCGGCACCCTGTTAATCTACATCTCCGAGGCTTGGTGCTTTGTCCTCAACGCGCTGAGCTACGCCGCCATCATCGGCGCCCTGCTCGCCATGCGTCTGCCTTCCCGCCACGCGACCGTCACTGCCGGCCTGGCGCCTGAAGGGTTTGCCGCCAGCCTGACGGTGATCGGCTCGTTTCCGGCCGTGCGCTACCTGCTGCCGACGCTGGTCGCCATCGGCCTGCTCGCCACGCCCTACGTGCCGCTGATGCCCTCGATCGTCGCCCACTTCTTCGACGGACAATCCTCTACCGTCGGTATGCTCATCAGTGCGGCGGGCCTCGGTGCCTTGACCGCCTCGATCTATCTCGCGGTGCAGCCAGGCTTCAGCCACCAGCTGCGCCTGGTGACCGTCGCACCGCTGGCAGTCGGCGCATCGCTCGCCGCCTTCGCCTGGTCGCGCAGCCTGCCCTTGTCGGCGCTGCTGCTGGGCGCCATGGCCGGCGCCATGTTGGTGGCAAGCAACGCCACCAACGCCCTGTTGCAGCAGTCGGTGCCCGACGAATGGCGCGGCCGCGTGATCGGCGTCTACAGCATGGCGTTTGCCGGCACCGCCCCGATCGGCGGCCTGCTGGCCGGCTGGCTGGCCGAACACATCGGCCTTACCCCGATGCTGACCATCAACGGCGCCCTGATCATCGCCGCCGGCCTGCTCAGCCGCTGGCGCCTGCACAATCACCCCGAAGCTCTGCGCGGCCTGATGCGCAGCCTCAGCCGCCCTTGAACTTGGCAGCTATTTTCCTCTCGCCCCTCGGGGGACAGGATGCGAGGCCATGACTTACGGTTGTTTCCAACCTCGCTGATGCTGATCGTGGGCTCCCCGGAACTCGTGCGCCGGCAAGCCATGCCGGTTGGCGCCGGCGCGATGGAGGCCATTGTTGCTCTTTTAGGGATGGTGGTCCTGCTGGCCACGGGCTCATCCCACCGCCGCAGCAGCGCTGCTTGCCGCCGTGGTGATAGAGCCCGGAGGTTACAAATTGGGCCTGCCGTTGCCGATCTGTTTTTCTTGATTGGGACGCTGCTCGTACCCATGATCTGGAGGTTCTAGGCGACCGGACGACGTCCGGTACGCCGACCCACCAGGCGAATGCAAGGTCCAGGTCGTCTGCCGAACTCCATTCCTGGAAAGGGACCCTGAATGCCCACGGCAAGAAGGGCTTCGAGCGCAACGGCGGTCGCCACTGGTGGCTTGCAGCGCCACCGCGGCCGGCGCCGGAAAAAAGCTTCTGGCGCTTTGGTCGGCAAGCATCGAAAAACCGTCCTGATCGATTTCGCCCTCCAGGGTGGCGGAGCCCACGGCGCCTTCACGTGGGGCGTGCTGGATCGCCTACTGGAGGAACCCTGGCTGCGCGTCGACGGCATCTCCGGCACGTCGGCCGGCGCCATGAATGCGGCCGTCCTCGTGCACGGCTTCGTGCAAGACGGCGCAGAGGGCGCGCGTGCCGCGCTCGAGGGCTTCTGGCGGAAGGTGTCCCAGGCCGCGCTCCTCAGTCCCTTTCAGCGCACGCCGCTCGACGTACTGCTCGGCCGCTGGACGCTCGACAACTCGCCGATGTTCATGGCGGCCGACATGATGGCGCGGATATTCTCACCCTATGATCTGAACCCGATGGGCACCAATCCGCTGCGCGAGATCCTCGCCGACTCCGTCGATTTCGAGCATCTGTCGGATGCACCCATCAAGCTCTTCGTCACGGCAACCAATGTCCGCACCGGGCGAGGTCGCGTGTTTCGCAGTGCTGAGCTCAGCCCCGACGTGCTGCTCGCCTCGGCCTGTCTGCCGACGCTGTTCCAGGCCATCGAAATCGACGGTGAACCGTACTGGGATGGGGGCTATGCGGGCAATCCCACCATTACGCCGCTCGTGCGCGAGTGCCGCTCGCAAGACACGGTTCTCATCCAGATCAACCCCATCGAGCGGCATGGGACGCCAAGGTCGGCGCGCGACATCCTCGATCGCCTCAACGAGGTGTCTTTCAACACCGTGCTTCTGAAGGAGCTGCGCATGATCGCGCTGCTGAGGCGCGTCGCCCATCCCTCGGATGGCGAGGGAGCACGCTGGGCCGGAATGCGTATCCATCGCATTGCCAGCGAGGCCATGCTGGACCTCGGCTACTCCTCCAAGCTCAACGCAGAGTGGAGTTTCCTGACCATGCTTCGCGACGAAGGTCGCAAGGCTGCCGAGGCCTTCCTGCAGGCGCACCTCGATGAGGTGGGCAAGGTCTCCTCGCTCGATCTCGATGAGCTGCTCGAAGGGGTCTGAGTTGCAAGAGGTCGGTATTCTCCCCCTCCAGAGCATGGGACACACCTGATGTCGGGCCGCCCCGGCGCGGCTTAAAGCAATGGAGCTGGCAAGCGTCGATCCATCCTGTCGACGATACCAAGCCGACAGCCCGTGAAAAATGGAGATCGCGACGTGACACTCTTCCACAAGAAGATAGCTGGTCTGGCACTTGTGTTGCTAGGCGGATTGACCGCAGCCCATGGCGCCGCCACCGGCGAGACGTGGGAGACCTTGCTGGGTCTATTCGGGCTCGTTATCGGCGTGGCGCTACTGGCCCTCAAGGTTGTGCGCCGGAACACGCCCGACGCCCGGCAACCCAACCGTTGACGGAATGGCCCGCATACCCCGCCAGCGACGCGCCTAGAACTGATACCGCCGCAACCCGCCGTCGACCGGGATGACCGCCCCCGAAATGTAGCCGGCCAGCGGCGACACCAGAAAGCAGACGAGATTGGCAACGTCTTCCGGTTCGCCATAGCGGCCGACCGGGATCTCGTTGTCCGCCTGCCATTGCCGGTACTCGGGCGTGTAGTTGCGGCCGATCTGCTCCGACATGATGCGGCCGGGCGGGATCGAGTTGACCGTAATGCCGAGTTTGCCCACCTCGCGCGACAGGCCCTTGGCCCAGGCATGCATCGCCGCCTTTGCGCAGAAGGCGCCATTGATGCCGTCCGGCTCCGATTTTCCGGTGATATTGACGATCCGGCCCCAGCCACCCTCGATCATCTGAGCGAGCAGCCGGTGCGTGAGCTGGCGCTGGCGCGTGAAGTTGAGCGTCATGGCCTCCTGCCACTGCTCCTCGCTGGCGTCGCGATTGAAGGGTCGGCTGCCACCGGCGTTGTTGACCAGGATGTCGACACGCCCCAGACCATCCAACGCCGCCGTGCCGATGCGGTCGGGCGCGCCGTCCTGCAGCAAGTCCTCGGCGACCAGCACGGGCTTCTCGCCTCCCGCGCCGACGATCTCGCCGGCCACCTCTTCGAGAAGGTTCGCGCGCCGCGCCACCAGCGCCAGGCGAACGCCCTCGCGACCGAGCGCCAGGGCAATGCCGCGCCCAATGCCAATGCTGGCACCCGTAACCACCGCTGCCTTGCCCTTGATCTGCAGGTCCATATGCGCTCCTTCGCTCGTCGGCCCGGCTCCGGCGGCAACCCCGCTAGCTTCGCCAGCTGGTGCGCCCACGTTCGATATCGGGCAGGAACCAGGTCAGCAGACCGAGCATCGGCAGCAGCGCGCACAGTCGATAGACCGTCTCGACGCTGGTGATATCCGCCAACTCGCCAAGCAGCGCTGCGCTGACCGCACCCAGCCCGAACGATAGACCATAGAACAGTCCGGCAATCATGCCGACTTTGCCGGGCAGCAACTCCATCGCGTAGACCAGGATGGCCGGAAAAGCGCTCGCCATGATCATGCCGATGATCACGGTAAGCACCGCCGTCCAGAACAGATTGGCGAACGGCAACATGAGCGTGAACGGCACGGCACCCAGGATCGAAAACCAGATGATCTCCCGGCGACCGAAGCGATCGCCGATATGCCCGCCCAGCAGAGAACCCAACGCCTGGGAGCCGAGGAACAGGAACAGCAGCATCTGCGAGGCCTGCACCGAGATGTGAAACTTGCCCATCAAGAAAAATGTGTAGTAGGAGCCCAGGCTCGCCGTGTACGCGCTGCGCGAGAACATCAGCACCACCAGCAGCCCCACGGCCCAAACCACATTCGCTGACGGACCTTCGCCGGTTGCCGCGCCACTCTTGCGCGACTTGACGGGAGCCGGCGACTGCCGCTGATACCAGCGCCCGACCTGCAACAACAGCAGCATCGCGACGAGCGCGACCAGCGAGAACCACGACAGGCTCGCCTGGCCATTCGGCACCACCACGAACGCAGCGAGCAGCGGCCCGATCGCCTGCCCCGCCTGGCCGCCGACCTGGAACAGCGACTGGGCGAAGCCGTGCCGTCCCCCCGACGCGAGGCGGGCCATGCGCGTCGACTCGGGATGGAAGATCGAGGAGCCCGTACCGATCATCGCGGCGCCCACGATCAGCATCCCAAAGCTGCCGGCATGCGCTAGCACGATCAGGCCGAGGAGCGTGCAGCCCATCCCGGCCACCAGCGAGAACGGCTGCGGCCGCCGGTCCGTGTAGATGCCCACCAGGGGCTGCAACAGCGAGGCGGTCAGCTGAAACGACAGGGTGATCAGTCCGATCTGGCCGAAGTCCAGACCGTACGACGCCTTGATAAGTGGATAGATGGCCGGCAGCAGCGATTGCATCATGTCGTTCAGCAGATGCGCGAAGCTGAGCGCCACGACGATCGAGAATACGCCGGTCTTGACAGCAGGGGATGTAGCCTCGGGCGGAGACGCTTTCTGCACGTTCTTTCCCTATGTTCGGTGTGCCAGGCGGAGTCGTCAGATTGCCTGGCAGCGGGCGACTATGCTTTGCGGCCTACATCACCGCAAGCCCGCGGGCTCATGCCAAAATGAGCGTGTCGCAGGTATGGAGTTTACCTACCGCTCTGGCCTGACTTCCGGAAGCAGGTTCAACACTGCCGTTGCGTCCAGTTCACTGCTGCCTTGCGCAACCAGCATGCGAAACATCGTCAGCGCCTGGCTGGCCATCGGCATGGCGAGGTGCTGGCCTTGCGCCGCGTCATGCAACATCTCGAGGTCTTTGAGCACCTGGCGTGCATAGCCCCGCGGCGCGAAGTCTCGCGCGATCATGCGCTCGAACAGGATCGGCAACAGATTTGAGCCGGCGTGCCCGGTGGCCAGGGCCTGCGGTACCTTCGCCGCGTCGACCCCGAATGCTTCGGCCAGCCTCAGCGCCTCGGCCATCACACAGTAGTTGGTGAGGACCAGCGTCTGATTGACCAGCTTGGTTGCCTGCCCCGCACCGACGCTGCCCATGTGCGTAAAGCGACCGAGCTTCTCCATGATCGGCCGGACGGTGGCGATGGCTTCCTGGCTGCCGCCGGCCATGATGGCGAGCGAGCCCTCCTTCGCGGCCGCCGGTCCTCCCGACACCGGCGCGTCGACAAGCGCTATGCTGCTGCGTTCTTCGAGCCGCTTCGCGAGGGACCGGGTCGTCTCGATCTCGGTCGTGGAGTGATCGACCAGCACGCGAAGGCGCGGCTTGTCCACGCTCAGTATCCCTTGCGGCCCTTCGACGACGTCTGCGACTGCGGCCGTCGTCGTGACCGACAGCAGCACGATATCCGCGCGCAGTGCCACCTCTGCCGGCGAGGCCGCAGCCGTCGCGCCGAGCCGGGCGGCAGCCGCCACCTTGTCGGCGAGTATGTCGAATCCGACCACAGGATAGCCGAGCGCCGTCAGCCGCTCGGCGAAGCCTTCGCCCATCAAGCCGAGCCCGATCAAGCCGATGCTGGGAAGGGAGTCACTCATGGTATCCACCTCGAAACCGGTCCATGTCCATAGTCTGGCCCATAACCTGGGCTCAAGTTGCATTCACTGCTGGGATGGCACCGCCGGTCGATAGACCTCCATCGCCGTGTCGTGGAAAAGCCGCCGGCGATCGGCGGCGTCGAGGTCGGCCGTCATGGCATCGAACCCATCAAAGATTTCGTCGAAGGTTGCAACGAGAGAATCGACCGGGAAATTCGAGGCGAACATCGATCGCGTCGCACCGAAGATCGAGATGGCGTCGCGCACCACCTGCCCGTTCAGCGCCACGGTCCAGCCCTTGCCTGGCACACCCAGCCCCGAGATCTTGAGACGCGTGTTGGCCTCCCGCGCCATCAGTTCGAGGGCGCTGCGCCATGCGGCGATGCCTTCAGGTGAGCGGTCCGCCGGCAGGCCCGTGTGGTTGATGATGATCAGTGTGCGCGGAAAGTCGCGCGCCAGCGCGGCCGCAGCCTCGAAATGCCACCAGGGCGTCTGCAGGTCGAAATGCAGGCCGTGCCGCTCGAGATGGACAAAGCCCGCGCGCCAGATCGCACAGTCCATCGAGCCCGGCTCGCCCCGGCGCGCCTCGGCCGCCGATCGCGCGGCACGCGGTTTGTGGCGGACGCTGCGCACCAGGGGACATGCGGCCTGCTTCGCCAGCACCTCGGCCACATTCTCGCGATCGAGCCAGGCCTGGGCAACGACTGCGTTTGGTAAACCCTCCCGAGCAGCAATCTCGTGTACCCAGCGCGTCTCCCCGATCGGATCACCGGGGTCCCATTCCGCCTCGACGTAGACGGTCGCGCGTATGTCGAAGCGCCTCGTATCGGCGCGGTAGTCCGCCGGCAGGTAATTCCGGCGCAGGGGCGCGTAGCTGCCGTATCGGAACGGAATCATCGGCTCGTCGCGCAGCCAGGGATGATAGTTGCGGCCGATATCCCAGATGTGATGATGCGCATCGATGATCGGCAACTCGCTCACACGCCGCTCTCCCCGTCTCGATTCGAACGGCTTCACGCCGCGATGAGCTTGCGCAGCTCGACCGTCGAGCGACTCGGCAATTCGGCCGCCTTGGTGGCTGCCAGCCGCGAGCGGCCCATTCGCGCCGCCAGCAGCACCGCGGCTCGGCTCGCACCCGGGTTGGCAATGCCGCGACCGGCGATGTCGTACGCCGTGCCGTGCGCCGGGGTAGCGATCGGGAAAGGCAGGCCGCCCAGCAGCGTCACGCCCTCGTCGAAGCCGATCAGCTTCATCGCGATCTGCCCCTGGTCATGATACATCGTCAGCACCGCGTCGAACTGCCCCCGCATGGCGCGCACGAACACGGTATCGGACGGATAGGGCCCGTCGCATAGGATGCCGCGTGTCTTCGCTTCGTTGACCGCCGGGCCGATAACGTCAATCTCCTCACGCCCGAAGTTGCCGTTGTCGCCGGCGTGCGGGTTGAGCGCGGCAACCCCAATCCGCGGCGCGGCGTATCCCGCATCGCGCATCGCCGCGTCGGTGAGCACCAGGGCCTCCCCGATCGCCTGACCCGTCAGGCGGGCCGCGACCGCCGAGAGCGGCACGTGCGACGTGACACGCGCATTCCACACCTTCGACAACACGTTGAACTCGCTCGCCTTGGTCTTCAGTCCGAGCATCTCCTGCGCGAAGACGATCTCGTCCTCGTAGCTCGGATGTGCCAGCCGCATTGCCGCCTTGTTGAAGGGCGTGAAGCAGACGGCCTGCGCGGCACCGGCCATGCCGAAGGCGAGCGCGGTCTTGAAATTCTCCAGCGCGTAGCGGCCGCCGGCCTCTTGCACTTCACCAACGCGGATCGCGGCAGGATCGAGATGCCCGAGGTCGACGAGAACGGGTGCCCCGACGCCTGTGGGAATAGGTGCGCTCGGCGCGATACTCTCTATGTCGAGCGCGACCCCTGCCACTCTCGCGCCCTCATCAAGCACGCGGCGATCGGCGATCACTACCAGCCGCGCGGTTTCACGAATCAGCGGATCTGCCACCAGACGCGCCGTCAGTTCGGGGCTGATCCCGGCCGGATCGCCCATGGCCAGCACTATCACCGGAAGCTGTTTCGTGGTCGGCGTCATCCCTGGTGCGCTCCCTGCAAGACTTTCTCTACCCCGTCCGTAGGGGGACCGGGTTCTTGCCCGAATGCACAAGATGCAAGATACGGCCGTGAGCGGCAAGCACACGTCGACGCGCCCAAACGTCGACCCCGCGGGCTCGTCGCCGGCTGCTCGACTTACATGTGGACGGAACCTGGAATGCCCAGGCCAGTTGGCCGGAACGCCGACAGGGGTTGTGGTCGGGTGGCAAAGGCGACCCGATCACGGCCTGCCCTTTACATGCGCGGAGTGACGAGGACCGGTCGGAAATTCCCCTTCCCTCGGGGGCGCCGGACCGGTCCCCGGTGACGTGCCCCAACCAAAAGCACACCACTCTCCCCCCGACCACCGTTATCCAACTCGGCTGCGGTGTCCAAGGCGCTCTCCAAAGAGCGTAAATCTTGCGTAGCCGGAGGATGCCGCCAGGCGCGCTCACGCACCTACGTAAGCAGGTGACAGAGACGACGCAACCGCAGCCCGCTCCTGCGGGAAGCGGCCGGTGCGCTCGGATCCAGCTAGGGCCAAGAGCTCGGGGAGTTGCGCCGGCACGACGATCTTCTGGAAATGGAGCCCAGCCTCGCTTTGCAGCCGCGCCAGCACTCGCGTTGCGTCCTGATCCTGGCGCAGCATATCGGCGAACGTGAGTACGAGGACGCCCTTGTCGCGCACCGCCGGCGGCAGCGACAGCCAAAAGCCCAGCTCGCTGGCCTTCCACGCCTGCAGCGCCGACGTGCACCAGATCACCAGGTCGGCGGTGCGGCAGAGGCTCCGGGTCCGGCGCAACTTACCCTCATCGCCGTCGCCAAGCCCGGGCGTATCGACCAGGCGGAAGCCTTTCAACCGCGCGGATGGCAGGCGGCAGTATAGGCGCCGGCCGCGGCTGACACCGGACTCCGCGTCTTCCCACGTCGTGGCCACACGCGAGCCGTCGTGCCTCTCAAGAACGAGACGCGAGCTAGCGCCGAACTCGACCACGGTCGGCAGCCCTGTGCGCGTTACGAAGCTGGTGGGCAGCACCTGCGATCCCAGCAGGCCGTTGGCCAGCCAGGTCTTGCCCGAGTTGCATTCACCGGCAATCACCACCCGCACGGGCCGTCGCGATGTCGCCGGCAGGCTATGCACCAGCGGCTTTGCGTTCGTCCTCTCGTCCGGCAACTGCTGCAGAAGCACCTGGGTCATCGTCTCCCGTTCTCGACTTGCAGGCTGTTCAGTCCCGTCAGGATGTTGCCGAGCTCTTCGCAGGACGCGATCAGCGTAGCTTGCCGCTCCATGCATTTCTGGATGCGGGCAACCTGCTCGTGCTCACGGCGAACCGCACTTTGCGCATCGCCAGCCCCCTTGAGCGGAGCCGCCTCCACGGCCAGGTTCTCCCGGCGCTGCTCGACGCCCGACAGCAGGCCACTGGTGATGGCATTGGCACGCTGCATCGTGTACTCGACGCGCTCGCAAAGACAATCCACGGCGTCGCCAACCAGCTGATCCACGATGGGGAGGAAATCGTTCTCGATCAGCAGCCGCAGCTGGTTGCCGTGGTCCTCGGCAGAACGGCGCGCCTTGATCCAGTGCGTCCACCAATGCGTCTCGAGGTCCATCGTCACCTTGTCGGACAGCGGGGCGAGCGACAGCGATCCGGCGAGCGGCGCAATGGGCGCCTCGAGCACCGTGCCCCGGTAACCCGGCAGCAGGTTGGAGACGATGACTTGCAGGTGCGGATAGAGGAACTGCTCGACGCGCAGGACATCGTTGGCGAGCTCCTCGAACGCAGCCAGGTAGGCGGTCTCCAGGTCGTTGCGCAGCGGCATGACATTGCACCGCCAGGACTTCGTGGAGACGCCGTTCTCGATCGCCACGGCGAGCCGGTCCGCGCTCGACTGCGCGAAGTCGCGCACGATGGCGCGCAACTCGCTGCGCATGGTGCTCTGGCCAGACTCGATCGTCCGGTTGAAATGGGTCTGCATCTCCGTGAACGAGGCCTGCAGCGCATGCGCCCGCTGTTCGAACGCGGCGAGCGACTTCTCCTCCTCCTCGATCTTCTTTTGCAGGGCGCTGGCTTCCGTGCGCTCCGCCTCGAACAGCGTCTGCATCTGCCGAAGCTGGGCACTGACGCCGGCCTGGTCCGAGCGTACGAGCTCCAGCAGGCAGCCCGCGATCTGCTGCAGCAGCACGGCGATCGTGCTGTTGCACATCATGTGCGTGATGGCCTCGGAAACCTCGGCCATGCCGTTGGACAGCGCAGGCGCGCCACGCGCGGCAAGGGCAGGGAACGCGGGCTCGACACCCATCGGATGCGCCGCGAAGGTCGATGCAGTCTCGTCCCCGACGGCAGACGGCGTCTGATTGCCCAGGCCGCCCAGCCAGGCGCTGCCGATGATGACCGGAATATGCAACGTCGGAAATTCCAGCCGCAGCCGCTTCTTGACCGCGCGCCTGACAACCGTCGCATCCAGCATCGGATTGGCCAGCTGGTCCACCCGATTGATGAAGACGACGATCCGATCCTTATGCAGGCCGTTCAGCAACCGCATCATGGCGATGTCGGCCGCCGACAGCGGCTGCAGGGCCGACACCACGAAAATATAGATGTCGGGATTCTCGAGGCTGCGACGGGTGATCTCGTCGCGCACCAGGAACGGGTCGTTGGTGCCTGGCGTATCGATCAGCGTGATCGGGAAAGCGAACGGGCTTTCGTGGAAATAGAGATCGGCCGAACGCGTGATGTCGGAATAGTTGCGCCGGTCGCTTTCGGAGCCGCTCTCCAGACCAGGGTCGCCGGCGCTGATATAGTCGGCCAGCAGCTCCGGCGTGATCTCCTTGAAGCGATGCGCCTTGCCGAGCAGCTGCTCGAACTTGGCGCCGAGCCGACGCTCGGAGCGGCTGCGCATCACTTCCAACTGCGCACGCAGCAAATCCGGCTGGAAGCCGGGCACCAGCCGTTCCGTCAGCTCGCGAAGTCGCCCTCCGCCCTTGGCGATCTGCTTCCATTCGTCGACGGAGAACAGCTGAAAGACAGCCGAATGCTCGGCCTTGCGACCATCCCTGAAGTGCAGGGCCGAGACTACCGCCGTCCAGGGATTGATATCGGTCGGCAGCAGGCCCGGCTGACCGATCAGGGTATTGATGAAAGTGGTCTTGCCGGCTTTGATCTGGCCGATCACGGCGATGCGGCAGGCGCGCTCCTCGATCTGCCGGCGCGCCTCCTGCAGCAGCGGAGTTGCATGCTCACCCAGCATGCCATCGAGGTCGCTCAGCAGCGCCGCGAGACGCACGCGCGCCCTCTCGAGAGGAGCACCGATCGGCTCCTCGCACGGCTGCCTTGCCGGTCTGAAATTGAATGACTGGACCCGGTCCCCGCCATGCAATTGAGACGGTGCTTCGAACCCCATGCTACCCCTCATCTGGTCGTGGCCCAACGGTGTCACTTGCGGGCCATAGGTCAACGCGCAACGTAAATTTCGGTTAACCCCGTCGCGCACGATCTGCCAGCCCCAGCGGGCAGCCTGCGGACACCGCATCTCTGCAAGTCCGATGCCCGGCGGTGCCGCCGGATTTGGTCGTCCGAAGCCTTGATTTTGGCGCATTCGAAAGCGCCGGCCCCCTTGGAACCGAGCTTCAACTTCTCCGTTGTGCCAAAAAGCGTCGTCCTGCGAAGGAGCAACCCATGGCCAAATGCGAAGTATGCGGCAACGACTACGATAAGCCCCTGTCGGTCACCCAGAGCGGACGCACTATGACCTTCGACAGCTTCGAGTGCGCCATCAGCGCGATGGCTCCACGCTGCGCGCATTGCGATTGCCGGGTCATCGGGCACGGCGTCGAGGCGGCCGGCAAGATCTACTGCTGCGCCCATTGCGCGAAGCATGAAGGCGTAAGGAACGTCAGCGACCGGGCGGCTTGAGTTGCCATGCAAAGCAAGCTGCTGCATGAGGCCGACGGCCGGCGGACCTTTGCGCTGATCCTGCAATCGGGCGACGAGGCCATGGCCTGTCTGCAGCAATTCGCCATCCGCGAGCGCCTCGCTGCCTCTCAGATTACGGCCATCGGCGCTATGAGCGGCGCTACCCTGGCGTTTTTCGATTGGGAGTCCAAAACCTATCAGCCGATCCGGGTCGACGAGCAGGTCGAGGTCGCATCCCTGGTCGGCGATATCGCCCTCGGACCGGACAAGGCCCCGAGCGTTCACGTCCACGCCGTGCTCGGTCGCCGCGACGGCACGGCCATGGCCGGTCATCTTCAGACGGGTCACGTCAGGCCGACGCTCGAAATCATCGTGACGGAGTCACCCGCCCACCTCTGCAAGGTAAGGGACAAGGAGAGCGGCTTGGCTCTGATTGGCGTTGCCGACTGCACATCGGCGCCCCCATGAGCAAACCGATCAACCCAAGAGACGCCGCGCAAAAGGCCAAAGAAACCCGACAGCCAGCAACACCCCAATCCAAATAGCTTCCGTGGCTGAGCGCTCGATCCTATTCCCCGCACCCGACGCGTTGTTGCGGAATTATCCACCACTTTTTGTATCGCCAGCGCCGGCCCAGGTTCGCTTGCTGTGCGTATTCCCCTGTCGGGCCCACCAGGCGGGAGGGAATCAAATACCCCTCACCTCTTGAAGTGGGCATGGGGACAAGCAGATGTTGCGGGCCACAAGCTTCCACACGGCACTGTGTTGCATCCTATGGTGGATAATTGGCTTGGCCGCTGGCGCTGCTCCCGCAGCCGCCGACGACAAGCGCTGGCAGGGCTTCTACGTAGGCGCCCATGCTGGTCTCGTGACCGGCAGCACGCAGAGCGACACTCCCGTTCCCATCGACTACACGATGACCGGCGCGCTCACCGGCATGCAAATCGGCTACAATTGGCAGGACGGAATACAGGTCTTCGGAATCGAAGGCAGCGTGTCCCATTCCTCTGTTCAAGGCAGTACGGTCTGTGATTTCGATTTGGACTGCAAACGCGACGTCAACTGGCTGGCCACCGTCGTGGGCCGATATGGACTGACGTTCGGCCACACCCTCGTCTACGGCATGGCCGGAGCGGCCTGGGCCGACATCGACACCCGCGTCTCCTTTATGGGCATGCCGTTCCTGACCGCGTCGACCACCCGCGCGGGCTGGATCGGGGGCTTCGGCATCGAGCACGCTTTTTCCAGCCAGCTCACGGCCAGGATCGAGTACGCGCACATCGACTTCGGCGGTGGTACGCAAAGCCTCGTATTGTGCGGCTGCAGCGACACTATTCCCGATCGCATGGATATGACCATCGATACCATCCGGCTCGGCATGAACTTGAAGCTCCCCAACTAGAGCGATTCCGGATTTGATGGAGCACCGGCGTGTCATCCCGGCCGGAGCGCGAAGCGCGCAGAGCCGGGACCAGGGGCCGCAGAGCGTGCGCTTGACGCCCTTGGTCCCGGATATTTTCGCTCCGCGAAATTCCGGGATGACAACGGAACGAGTCCGTCAAATCCGGAATCGCCGCCGCGCCGGGACGCCGCCAATCGGACCCTCTCAAGACTGCGCGCGACAAAAGCAGCGCCTGCACAAGACGCGGGCGATTGCTCGCGATTTGACCCAACGAATCGCGATGCTTCAATAAACCTGCAAATAGATCAGTGTGTTGCAGGCTGTGCCCGGTTTGGCACGCGGTTTGCGGAAGGTTAACTGCGCCCGGCTTCTCCCGGGTCGCGCCGCTCATCCCGGCCTTGCCTACCACGGCTTCGGGGCGTGCGGACATTCGGCCGTCGACTCGAACGGGGAACAATCCATGCTGCGAATTCCGCTACGATACGTGCTGACTGCGACCTTGGCCGCGTTCACCTGCAGTTTGCTCGCGGACGCAGCGTTGGCCGCGCCGACACCCGACAAGGGCGATACTACCTGGATGATGACGTCCTCCGTCCTCGTGCTGCTCATGACGGTGCCGGGGCTGGCGCTGTTCTATGCCGGCCTGGTGCGGGCAAAGAACGTCGTATCGATGCTCATGCAGGTGTTCGCGATCGTCTGCATGGTGGTCCTCATCTGGGTGCTTTACGGCTACAGCCTGGCCTTCACCTCCGGTCCCTTCAACAGCTATGTGGGCGGACTGTCGAAGGCGTTCCTGATGGGAGTGACGCCGGAGTCGACCGTCGCCACGTTCTCGAACGGCGTGGTCATCCCCGAATACATCTACATCTGTTTCCAGATGACCTTCGCCTGCATCACGCCGGCCCTGATCGTCGGTGGATTTGCCGAGCGCATGAAATTCTCGGCCATGATGCTGTTCGTCGCCCTCTGGGTGACGTTCGTCTACTTCCCCGTGGCGCACATGGTCTGGTACTGGGCGGGCCCAGACGCCATCGGCGACGCCGCCAAGAAGGTTGCGGAAGCGTCCGGTGCGGCCAAGACCGAAGCCGAGGCGGCGCTCGCCGCCGTGCAAGGCGATGCGGGTCTTGTCTTCCAATGGGGTGCCATCGATTTCGCCGGCGGAACAGTCGTGCATATCAACTCAGGCATCGCCGCACTGGTTGGCGCCATCATGCTGGGCAAGCGCGTTGGCTATCGCGAAGAGCCGATGAGCCCGCACAGCATCACGCTGACCTGCATTGGCGCTGCGCTGCTGTGGGTGGGCTGGTTCGGCTTCAACGCCGGCTCCAACCTCGAGGCCACCGGCACAGCCACGCTGGCCATGATCAACACCTTCCTGGCGACCGCAGCCGCGGGCTTGTCCTGGATGGTGTTCGAGTGGATGTTCAAATGGAAGGCCTCGCTGCTCGGCCTGGTCTCCGGCGTCGTTGCCGGCCTCGTCGCGGTGACGCCGGCTGCGGGCTTCATCGGCCCGCTGGCAGCGGCGTGCCTGGGCGGTGTGGCGGGTGTGGTCTGCCTCTTCTTCTGCGCGGCCGTCAAACGCCTTCTGGGCTATGATGACAGCCTCGATGTGTTCGGCATCCACTGTATCGGCGGCATTCTGGGCGCCTTGGCCACGGGCCTGCTGGTCAGCCCCGAATACGGCGGCACCGGCATCCTCGACTACGCGGCGAAGCCCGGCACGGCCGTGGTCGCCGAGTATGTGCGGGATGTGCAGCTGATGGCCCAGCTGAAAGCGGTGGCGCTCACGCTGGTCTGGTCCGGCGTCGGCACGGTGATCAGCCTCAAGGTCGTCGACCTGCTGATTGGTACGCGCGTCAGCCCCGAAGCCGAGGTGCAGGGTCTCGACCTGGTCGAGCACGGTGAACGGGGCTACGTGTACGAGCACTGAAGCGGATCAGGACTCCAGATTGCAAGGATGCGGGGCAGGCTTCAGGCTTGCCCCGCAAGCGTTCGGCCCGACGGCTGCAGAGGGTTTCGCCAGCTTCAGTTCAGGGATGCATTGGGCGGAGGGCGCGTACTCTCCTCGAGCCGGCCAGCCAAGTCCGCCAACCAGGCCCGCACGCTCTCCACGCCGTCGAAGTCAGCCTCGCCGTTCGAGAAGTGCTCGCCCGCCACCCGCAGGCCGAGACCGCCTAGCTTCTCAGCCAGCTGCAGGGCTGACTCGTCTCCCACGTCATCGCCTATCATGATCGGCAGCCGGCCCTTGAATGGTGGCCGCTCGGCCAGCCAGGTCAGCGCGGTGGCCTTCGAGAAGCCGCGCGGCAAAGCCTCCACCACCTTGCGGCCCCGGCGCAGCGTGACGTCATAGGCATCGTTGGCGACGATGCGGTTGAGCTCGGCGATGACCAGAGGCGTGACTTCGGGGGCATTCCGGTAGTGCACGGCCATGCCCGCTCCCTTCTGCTCGACGAGGATGCCGGGCGATAAGGCGCTGATGCCGTTGATGACCTGCACAAACTCCGGGGGCACCGGCGGCGCCAGCATGCTGATCGCGCCGCCACGCGCGCTGCGCAGCTCCGTGCCGTGCACACCGGCTGCGATCAGTTTGAGCGGCGAGAGCAGCCTGTCGGCATCGGCAATACGCCGTCCCGTAAGCAGCGCGACGGCCCCGCCAAGGCCAAGCACAAGCCGCTCCAGGACCTCGACCAGCCTGGGCGGCACGTGCACGGCATCGGGCGTGGGCGCGATACCCAGCAGGGTACCGTCGATATCGAGGAACAACGCCACGCGGTCGGCTTCCGTCAAAGCCCGCGGGCGTCCCTTCTTCATGTCCTTATGCTGAGTCACAAGCTCCAACCAATCCTATCAATGTGCGCACCGGATGACTGTCCTCCTAGTGCGACCATGTGCGCACCGTGAGCGGTGCCGTGGCGAGACGCCGGTCAATACCTTCCCGCTTGAGCAGGCCGGTCTGCGTATCCACGTGTGCGACCACGGAGGCGGCGTTGATAGCGGCCGCTTGCAGCGCCTCCTGGGGCGACCGGCCGAGACCGATGAATGCGGCAAACGTGGAGTTGAAGGCATCTCCCGCGCCAGCGGTGCCGGCGACCTGCGTCTCGAGCACCGGGCAGAACAGGATGCCTTCCGGTGCCCCCAGAAATGCGCCGTGCCGTCCATCCGTCACCACGACATAGCGAGGCCCAAGCTCGCGCAGGGCCGCAAAGAAAGCCACCACGCTCATCTCGTGGCCTCCGCCGACAAAACCGCGCGCGGCCAGCCGTGGCGGAGTCTCGCCCGCCTCGAAGGTCAGCGCACGGCCACCCTCGCCGAAACGCGCCACCAGCCCCGGCACCAGTACATCGGCCTCCGAGCGGTTGATGGCCAGGATATCGATGTCCCGCAGCGCATCCTGAAAGGCGCTGCCGCGCGAGGACAGCTGCCGCACGCGGGGATTGGTGGCGACCAGGGCACCTTGCGCCTTGGCACGCCGCACGATGCCGGGAAACGCATCGGCGGATTCGTTGCTGAGCGAGGATACGTACACCAGGTCGACGGCGAATGCCGCCTCGCGCAGATCGGCCTCCTCGAGCAGGGTATTGGCGCCGCGAAACGTGAAAATCCCCGCGTTGCGGTCGTGCGAGGAGAGCAGCACCGAGGCGCCTGTTGGCGCGCGCCCGTCACGCACGGCCCAGCGCGTCGACACGCCTTCCTGCAGCAGATGGCTCAGCACGGTCTCGGCGCGCGAGTCCTGCCCCAGCTTGACCAGCGCTGCCACATCGACGCCGAGCCGCGCCATCGACACGGCGGCGTTGACGGCCCCTCCGCCCACATGCGTGGAGATCTCCACGGCTTCCGTCTTGCGACCTTCCTCCAGCAGCAGGAACGAGTTGTCCGCGTTCTTCATCGTCATCTGCTCGATGCGGTCGCTGGCGATGATGGCGATCGTATCGATCATGGCGCCGCCGACGCTGAGGGCCTTCATGTCTGGCGCTCCTGTGCCAGCGGCTCGTCGCGGAACAGATCGTCGAGCGAAGACTCCCACAGGCGTACGCCGCCGGTGATGCCCGCCGTGTTGCTGACGGTCTTCACGTTTATCGGCAGCGCGAACGTGATCCGGCGGGCATTGCCGCCACCGACATAGAGCATGTCGCACACGGTCAGCTCGCTCACGTATCCGATGGCCTTCGCGACCCGCCGGTTCCAGGCCAGGGGCCCCTTCGCCACCAGGGCCGCCTGGCCGATATACTGATCGTAGGTCTTGCCCTTGCGGGCGCGGTGCTGGCCGATCTCCAGCGGCAGCAGGAGGCGCCGATCACGAAACAGGGCACATCCAACCCCCGTGCCGAGCGTCAGCACGCATTCCAGCCCCTCGCCCTGCACCACTCCCAGGCCCTGCACGGCCGCATCGTTGAGGACACGCACCGGCACGCCGAATTTGCGCGACAGAACATCGATCAGCTTGACGCCTGCCCAATGCTCGGTCCCGAGGTTGGGGGCGGTGATCGTCGTGCCGCTCCTGACCACGCCGGGAAACCCTACCGATATCCGATTGAACGACGGCAGGCGCCCCGCAAGATCCTCGATGGCCTGCAGTACGCTCTTCGGCGTGGCGGGCTTGGGGGTCGGCATGCGCACCTGCTCGGCGACCAGCCTGCCTTGGCGATCCATCACGGACGCCTTGACGTTGGTGCCGCCGATATCGACGCCCAGCGTGAAGGGCTCGTCCGCGCCCTGCTGCGGGCCCGGGCGTGTATCCTCAATGCTCTCGGTGGTGCTCATGGCATAAACGTATACATGGGCAGGTAACGAAGGTCTCCTCGGATCGGAACATCGCACGCCGCTGTTCATCAATTGGAAAGAAGACGGGGACATGTGCCATCGTCGGCCTATCTCGACGCGACAGAGCCGTGTGCGGACGACCGCCTGGTCCTACGCAGCCGCGGCGCGCTCGACTGATGCAGCCTCTCCAGCGCGTCGCGGATCGGCGCCGGCGTCTCGGACGCGGCACCCGCGCTGCGCACCCGCTCCAGTTGCGCCAGGAACGATCTCGCCCAGAGGCCCGCGTCGGACATTCGCACGGATGCCATCAATGCGTTGTAGCGAGCCTGCCGTTCTTCGAAAGGCATCTCCAAGGCATTCTTGATGATGTCGGCCGTCTCCTCGATGTTGTAGGGGTTTACGATCAGCGCCTCCGTCATCTCTTCCGCCGCGCCTGCGAATTGCGACAGGATCAGCACGCCCGGATCGGACGCGTCCTGCGCGGCGACGTACTCCTTGGCGACCAGGTTCATGCCATCACGCAAAGGCGTGACCATGCAGATGCGCGAGGCGCGATAGATGTCGGCCAGTCGCCGTCGCGGCGTGGAGCGATGGATGTAGTGGATCGGCACCCAGTCCAACTCACCGAACCGCCCGTTGATCGATCCGGCAAGGCTCTCCAGCTGCTGGCGGATATCCGTGTAGGCCTCGACGTTCTCGCGCGTGGGCGGCGCGATCTGGGTCAGCACGACCTGGCGCTGATACTGCGGATACTTTTCGAGGAAACGGCCGAAGGCCTTGAACTTGTGCGGCAACCCCTTGGTGTAGTCGAGGCGGTCGATGCCAATGATACGGCTCACCGCAGTGCGGGCCTGCACCAGGCCGACGTCGCGCTTGGCGTTGGCGAAGTCGTCCACGTCGATACCGACCGGGAAGCTGGCGATGGAGACCAACCGGTCGAACACGCGAATGCGCCCGTCCGGCACGATACGGCCGAATACGCCGTTCTCGAGGTAGCGCATCAGGTTGCCCACATCCGCCTTGGTCTGCAGACCGACCAGATCGTAGGCCGATAGATCGCGTGCCAGCTGCTGGTGCTCGGGGATGGCCATGAACGTCTGCCACGGCGGAAACGGGATGTGCAGGTAGAAGCCGATGCAGTTCTGTACGCCAAGCTTCCTCAGCTCGCTGGCGAACGGAATGAGGTGGTAGTCGTGCACCCAGATGAGGTCGTCAGGGCGCAGCAGCGGTTTCAACAGCATGGCAAGACGGCGGTTCACCGAGAGATAGCTCTCGAAATAGCCGGCCTCGAACTGCGCGAGGTCGAGCCGGTTGTGAAACACCGGCCACAGCACGGAATTGGCATAGCCCAGGT
>Ga0075364_10000376_pt1 | contig 22015 bp, 22 predicted proteins | sample EndMetdeltDD1764_FD_71517 | JGI IMG/M metagenome (GOLD analysis project Ga0075364, IMG submission 71517) | Populus endosphere microbial communities from Tennessee, USA - Endosphere MetaG P. deltoides DD176-4 | ecosystem: Host-associated > Plants > Roots > Endosphere | place: USA: Tennessee...
TTCACCACGACGGTGCAGCCCGCGATCAGCGCAGGTATGAGTTTCGGCATGATCAGAAACTGGGGTACGTTCCACGGCACGATTGCGCCGACGACGCCGACGGGAGCGCGGCGCACGTGCACCTCTCCGAATAGGCCCTGCCGCCGCTCGACCCACGGGAACTCCCGGGCGGTCGCGATGTTCAGGTGCATCTGTGCGACTGCCCCGGTGGCCTGGCCGAGCCTGCTGAAGCTGCGCGGTGAGCCCATCTCGGCGGTGATCAGGTCGGCCATCTCGTCGGTGTGGCCGCTGTACAGCGCGGTCAGCTCCTCGATCTTCTCCATGCGCTCCAACGGTGTGAGGCGGGGCCACGGCCCGTTGTCGAAAGCCGCCCTCGCTGCCGTTACCGCCTTGTCGACGTCTTCGGGCGCGGCCTCCGGTGTCTCGCCGATCTGTTCCTCGGTGTGCGGAGATATCACCGAGAGTCGCTGCCCGGTGGCGGGTGACTGCCATCGGCCGCCGATATAAAGGTCTTCGTAGACAAGGGATCTCACGCGAACGCCTCCTCATAGGACTGTCGCGCCCATGCGCGGAACTCGGTGATCGCGCCTTCGCCGCGGGCCAACTGCGGACGGTCGCGATAGATCTTGTTCTCCCAGATCGGGATGTCCTGTTCGATCTGTTTGCAGAAGTCGCGGGCGAAGCCAAGGCCCATCCGCGTCATCTCGCCGCTCTGCGGGTCGGTCTGGACGAAGAACGTGTAGCGCGCGTCGACGAACTCGCCGTCGATCGGGGTGACGGTCAGCAGGGTGCACGAACGGCCAAGCCCGCGATGCCGGACCACGTCGAGTCCCATGCCGAACAGCTCGGAGTCGACCGCACCAGACACCGGCCCGCGCGGCGTCTGGAACGTCACCTCCGCTATCGCCCGCAGACGGTGCCCTTCGGTTTCGAGATCGAGGTCGCCGAACCCGGACACTCCATGCACGGTGGCGAAATGAGCGATGTCGACGGTGTTTTCGAACACCTCCTGCGGATGGGACCGGAACCGCCAGCGGGCTGACTCGGGCGCGTGGAAGGTGAACGCGGCGTCCTCGCTCTCGGGGATCTTGGGCAGTTCCCATTCCGGCTCGGTCGACGCCTCGGCGTGCCAGACGAAGATGGCGCCTGCGCGCTCGACGGTCGGCCACGCCCGCAGCCGCGCGGTGCGGTTCACCGTCTTCGCGTACGGGATCTCCACATTCGATCCGGCGCCGTCGAAGCGCCAGCCGTGGAACGGGCAGACGATGCAGTCCTCGGTGACCATCCCACCGACCGCGATGTCGGCGCCGAGGTGCGGACAGTAGGCGTCGAGCACGTACGGCGTGCCGGTACTGCCGCGGTAACAGATCAGCCGCCTGCCGAAGTAGTGCAGACCGACCACCTGGCCCGAATCGACCTCGTGGCTGTAGGCGACCTGGAACCAGCCCTTGGGGAAGGCGTCGAACGGGAACCGCTTCCCGATGTCACTCATCACGGCGTCTCCGCCCGTCTGGACCGCTAAAGTTGCTATTACTGTAAACATAGCAAAAAAGGCAGGTGCCGTGGACGAGCCGCAATCAGCCGACTGGCGTGTGTACCCCTTCCAACTGGTGCGCGGGGACACGCAGCTCAGCTTTCCTGCCGCCGAGGGCAACCACCCCGATTGCGAGTCCGACACCTGGTTCATCGCCGGCGAGCTCACCGCTGACAGCGGCCGCGAGTTCGCGTTTCTGACGATCTTCAACAAGAACCGGCCGGGACTTTCGTCGATCGTGGCCGACTTCTACACCTTCGCGCTGTTCGACCTGGACAACGGCACCTACGGGACATACACGGACTACGACATGCCGCCGGCCAACATGCAGCCGGGCGCGCGGCCCAAGATGTTCACCGACGCCGGCCACCTGGACATGACGTATGACAGTGGCGCCGGCCACGTGGTGTGGCGGACGTGCCGCGACGAGCAGCACCGGTTGGTGCCCTACACCTATGACGTCGGCCTCGTCGGCACCGACCCGGCCGGCGACGCCATGCGTCTGGACCTGCACGTGACACCCTCGCGGGCGCCTGTCCCGCTCGGTGGCGCCGTGTACAACGGGAAGATCGAGTGCTTCGGGCAAGCCGACACCTACTCCTACTTCCAGACCGGCATGACGATGACCGGCACCCTGCGCTGGGGATCGGTCGAGGAATCAGTCACCGGCAACGCCGGTCACGTGGATCGGCAATGGTTCCCGCTGATCGCGAACAGCGGGGGTCCCGACGGCAATGTGAGGGCACGAAGCCACGAGTGGCGCACGATCAACCTCGACAACGGGGTTGATCTGAGCATTTGGCGGCAATTCGACAGAACGAATCACAATGCACTGCAGCCGTTCTCGGGTGCGACGACGAGTTCCGGTGATGCCGAACCGGAGTTCGCGGACGATGTCGAGGTGACGGTCATGAGCTATGTCCGCTGGCCGGAGTCGGTGAGCCCGTTGGTCCGGCCGCCGTCCGCTGCCCGATACATGCCCGACCGGCACCGGCTCACCTCACGCAAACTCGATCTGGACCTGGTGGGGGAGCCACTGGTGGCCGCTCCGGCGCATGCGCTGCCGATCGAGTACATGGAGGGCCCGTACCGATATCGGGGGACGCTGCGCGGAAAACCGGTGAGCGGCTTCGCGTTCTACGAGCGGTCGCTTGCGCTTTATCGAGACTGGGAGTTGGACGACGTCCTCGCCGCGGCGGGGCCGGACGAACGTGAGCTTGTGCTCGAAGATATTGCTAGATCTCGCGCATAGCTTCAGGTTCGACGGGCGAGGCACCGGATAGCCCGGAGTCGTCCGTCGGCGAGGGCGGCGGTGAGGTTCTTGGCTTTCTCCACGAAGCCAGGGACGAAGGCGTGCAGCCCGAGAGGGTCGGCGGGCAGCGACAGCACCATGTCCATGGTTGAGGCCGCCTGGTCGGTGAGATCATTCCAGGCCTCGATCGCGAAACCTGAGGACTCGACGGCATCATGCAATTCGGCGGACGTCGCCAGGTGGCTGAGCCCGGGTTGGTCGGCCCATGGAAGTGGATACCCGAGTTCGCCGTGTCCTCCAGAGGTGATGTCCCATATCGCTAGTCGGCCACCTTGTTTGAGTACCCGGCACGCTTCCCGGTAGAGACTGCCCTTGTCGGCCACGTTCATCTGAACATGCTGGCTGAAGACGACGTCGAAAGTCGCTTCGGCGAAGGGCAGGTCGGTGACGTCTGCCTGCCGAACGGTGATCCGGTCGTCCAATCCGACAAGCCGATTGAGCCAACCGGCTGTTGCGCAGTACTCCTCGGTGAGATCGACGGCGGTAACCCTGCAATGGCACCGGTCTGCGACGAAACGCGCAGTGCCACCGATCCCCGTGCCCGCGTCGAGCACTTCGCTCTCGTTGGTGATGCCGCTCAGGTCGACCAACTCGGTTGTGGCAATGCGGCCCATCGTGTGGAAGTCCTCGAGCAGCCAGAGATCTGCGGGCGCGAGATGGTCGAGGTCCTTTCCGGCGGCAATGAGGGCGTGCTCGATACCGCGTCGCGAGACGCCGGTCGAGTACTGGCTATCGAGTAAGTTTCGGGACATCATGTTCGATTGAAGCGGTGGTACGAAGCGCGTGCAACAACCAATGGAGACGAGATGCCCAATACCGAACAGAGCAGGGAGATTGTCCCGGATCGGCGGGTCAGGCGAACTCGCAAACTGCTGCATGACGCGTTCATCTCGCTCGTCATCGAGAAGGGCTACGAGAAGACCACGATCCAGGACATCCTTGACCGGGCCGACGTTGGCCGGTCCACCTTCTACGTCCACTACCGCGACAAGGAAGCGCTGCTGACGGCGAACTTCGACGCGATGCACGAGCAGCTCGAGCGCGGACTCGACCAGATTGCGGCCACCGGACCCGTCGACGTCACCCTGCCCGCGGCATTGCTATTCGAGCACGCATACCGAAATCAGCGGATGTACCGCGCGATGTGTGGGAGGCAGGGCGGGGAGTTGGTCCAACGGCATCTTCGCCGGCTGATCGGCGATGTGCTGCGCAAGCGTCTGGCGCCACAGCTGCAGCAGGACGGCGCCGAGGTGCCTGCCGATGTCGCCGCCGAGTTCTATACCTCGGCCGCACTGGGTCTGCTGGTGTGGTGGATCGACAAGGATTTCTGCGGCGACGATGCCTGGATGACCGGGCTGTACCGGAAACTCGCCGCCTAGATCGCCTGCGACCACGTTTGGTGGCGGTGCTGCAAACCCGGCTCGTTGCGGCCGAACACCAAATGCTGCCGCACACCGGACTCCAGGTTGGCCTGCAGGCCTGCGACGAGCGCGTAGTCCTCGTCACGGACGGTGGCATGTGCGTAGTCGAACACCGCCGCCGCGCCCGCCGCCACCGACTCATCGGACACATCCAGCGGAGTCGAGTTCTGGTGCACGGTGATCGAGCGGCCGGGCATGTCGGCGGGATAGACGCGGAACAGCTCTCCGTTTGCGATCGTGCACGACAACACGATGTTCGGGAACAGCGCGTAGATGACCACCATGTTCTGCAGCGGATCCCACTGCTCCTCCGGAGCGTTCTCGAGGTCGAGAATTCCGTTGAGGGGAAACACAAGTCGGTGGTGCGGGCCGAACGAGTCGAACACCGTGCAGTTGCTGCGCGCGATGGTCGCGAAGGTGTTCTTGTGCACCGTCGCGAAGTGGTAGTTCTCGGCGAACGTGTCGATGGCGAGCTTCCAGTTGATCGGGCAGTCCAGCACCTTCTCGCCCAACGGCGCCCATCGCCCGATGCCCCAGGAGTCCAGTTCGTCGGCGAGCGGTCCGAGGAACGCAGGGATGTCGAGCGTGGCGCTGCGGTCCAGCGAAATCCACAGGAATCCGGCACATTCGGCGGCGGGTAGCTCGGTCAGTTTCGCAGGGCCGGAACGAGTTTCGGGAAAGCCTTCCTTGCCGGGCACCCCGACGAGGTTGCCGTCCAGGTCGTAGGTCCACGAGTGGTAGGGACAGGCGAGCCTGCGGGCGGCTCCGCAGCCGTCGGCGATCTGCGACTGGCGATGTAGGCAGATGTTGTCGAACGCTCGGACGGTGTCGTCGGCGCTGCGGGTCAGCAGGATCGAACGGCCCATCACGGTCTTGGTGCAGTACGTGCCGGGGCGGGGAAGTTCGGAGGCATACCCGACGAGCTGCGGACTGGCCAACAGCATCGCCCTGTCCTGTGCGAGGCGTTCGGCGGACGTGTAGGTGTCCGCCGCGACCGTGCACTCGGACGGGGTGAGGTCGGTTGTCTTGTCGCGCGCCAGTTTCACCGCGCGGCGAGTGAGGTCGATGAGCTGGTCGCGATCCATGCATGATCCCCGGTCGTCGAAGCGTTGATGCCATTTGGTTGTTTTTATAATGATAGACCCAGGCAAAGCGCTCGGAATGTCAGCAACCTCTGATTGTCCGAAAACCGCTGGTGATGGAAGTTCTTCTTGTATCGTCCGCTAAACCGGGTCGGGGCCTAGGTGGGAGGGCAGCGATGGCGATCGTTGGAAGCGTGTCACGAACCTGGCTTCGGCGACTAGCCGCCGCCGCAGCGGCGGTTCTGTTGCCGGGACTGGTCGGCTTCGCGGGCGGATCCGCAACGGCCACAGCGTTTTCCGGCGCTGGGCTACCGATCGAGTACCTCGACGTTCCGTCGCAATCTATGGACCGCAACATCAAAGTCGAATTCATGAGCGGCGGTCCCACCGCACACGCGGTGTACCTCCTGGACAGCATGGAAGCCGGCGACGACTTCAACGGCTGGGACATCAACACCCAGGCGTTCGACTGGTACAACCAGTCGGGGCTGTCGCTGGTGATGCCCGTCGGTGGAAAGTCGAGTTTCTACAGCGACTGGTATGCGCCCGCGGCGGGCAACGGCGGAACGTACACCTACAAGTGGGAAACCTTCCTCACCCAGGAATTGCCAGCCTGGTTGGCGGCCAACAGGGGAACACCCCAGACCGGCAACGCCGTCGTCGGGTTCTCGATGGGTGGTTCTTCGGCGCTGATACTGGCCGCCTTCCACCCGCAACAGTTCATCTACGCCGGATCCATGTCGGGCTTCCTGAACCTCTCGGCGGATCCTGGCCAGGTCGGCATCGCGATGACGTGGAACGGCGGATTCAGCCGCGAAGCGATGTGGGGTCCGCCGGGCGACCCGGCCTGGGCCCGCAACGATCCCACCGTCCAGGCAGGCAGGTTGGCTGCCAACGGCACCCGCCTGTGGATCTACTGCGGCAGCGGCACACCGACCGATCCGGCTTTGGCCAGCCCGGACGCACCCATCGGCGGACTCGGCTTCCTGGAGGGAATGGCGATCGACTCCAACCATGCTTTCGCCGATGCCTACATCGCCGCCGGCGGAAACAACGCCGTGTTCAACTTCCCGGATGGCATCCATGCCTGGGGCTATTCGGGTCAGCAGCTTCAGCAGATGAAGCCCGATATCCAGCGGGTGCTCGGCGCCACGCCCGCCGCCCGGGCGTGAGCTGGTGGGTGGCACGCGCGGAGCGCACAGTCACGGAAGAGATCCCGGCGCCACCCAACGAGGTCCGTGACTTCTACGTCAACCTGGACAACATCAAACGGGTGCATCCGCTGGTGGTTGCGGTGCGCACAACAGACCGGCGCCAGACGGCGGACGGGTATGTGCAGACCTATCGCGTCCAGGACCGGATTCCGATGGGGCCGTTGCACTTACGGATCAGCTACGTCGCACGCCTACACGTGCCGCACACAGGGGACGTGACGGCCGAGTCCCGTCAGTTCCCGCGGGTACGACTACACACGACGGTGGCATTCGAGCCGATCGGCGCCGGAACGCGCATCACCGAGCAGATGCGGATCGAGGCGCCACGCGTATTGGCGGCGATGACGACACGCGAGGCGGTAAACGCGCACACCGTCATGCTGGCGGGCATCCGCCGCTGCTTCGAGTAGCTGTCCGCGGCTATTCGGTGGAGTCGAGCACGCTGACCGCGATTCCGTACGGCAGGAACCGCACCTTGCGCGTCGGATCGGTGTTGCTCTTGTTCGCTCGAAGCGCATCCAGTTCGGAGGGATACACCTCTTCGATGTGGGCGCCTCCCTCGTCGTCGACGGAGTAGATCGCCCACACGCCATCTCCGGTCTCGCCCGTGGTTTCCGGCTCGCTCTTGGGCCGCGTGTACCGCGAGAACTCGTCGAAGATAGTCGCCCAGGGTGCGCGTTCACCCGATGTGGTGAAGAACCTGCTGATTCCATCGAGCGCGTCGCGAAGGCCCTCGCCCGCCTCGCGGGCGACGCGATCGAACTCCTCGGGATCGAACCCGAAAGGCCCGTTGCTGCCCATGTGTGGTTCCTCCTAACGGCCCTGCACCGCTTTACTGCGGTAATGACAGTGTGCCTGCGGGTGGCGAAGTAGTCGACTACGACCAAGCGAGGGTGGTAGGGAACCTTATGGCGTTCTCACGCGCGGACATGCTGGCGGTGGTCGAGCGATCGCCGGAGGCGGCGGCCGCGCATGACCGCGACGGCTGGGTCGGCCTGTTCACCGCCAACGGCCGGGTCGAGGACCCGGTCGGCTCCCGGCCGCACCGAGGGACCGCGGCGATCGCGCGCTTCTACGACACCTTCATCGGACCGAGGGACATCACGTTCCGCCGTGATGTCGACATCGTGAGCGGCACGACGGTGATCCGGGACGCGGAACTCGAGGTCACGATGGCTTCGGAACTCACGCTGAGGGTGCCCCTGTACATTCGCTACGATCTGGAGGACGAAGCGGGCGAGATGAAAATCGCTGCGCTGTCGGCTTTTTGGGAGCTACCGGCAATGGTGGGGCAGTTTCTGCGCGGCGGTATCCGGGCCGTGCCCGCAGGCATTCAACTGTCGCAGCGCCTGCTGGCCAACCAGGGTTTGACAGGCACTCTCGGCTTTCTCGGTGGGTTCAGCGGCATGGGCAGCGGCGGCAAGGGACTCTTCGCGCGGTTTCTGGACGACGCATGTGGCGGCGACGAGGTCGGCATGCGGAGACGACTCGCCGGCCAGGTCGAAATCTCGAGCGGCGACGACCTTCAGCTGAGCGCCGCCGACCTGCTGAGACACCTCTCAGGAGCGAGGTGGCGCAAGCTCATCGGATCCGGGCATGCGGTCGCCGCGGCCACCGAGCGCGCCGGGCAGCGCAGCGTGATCTTCGCCGAGGTGGGTACTGAACCCGCCGCGCTGAAGAGGATCCGCGTCTTCAGCGAGGCTGGCGACGGCTAGCCCAAGGACGTGAGACGGTAACAGGACAATGGACACCGATGACTACATGACCTACGAGGAATTCGGGCGGAAGTTCTTCGAGGTCGCCGTGACCGAGGCACGCGTCGGCGGCGCGATCGCCGCCATCGCCGGGGACGAATTCGAGATGGGCCCCATGGGTCAGGGGCCCGGCAAGATCGCGAAGGTCACCGCCAAGGTCAAGATCCAAGAACCTCGGGTGACGCGGAAAGTCGGCGAGACGATCACCTTCGCGATCCGGATCCCCCTCGAGATCAACATGGTCGTCGACCTGCGGATCGACAGGCCGAAGTTCATCGTCTTCGGAGAGATCGCGTTGACTGCGACGGCCCGGGCCGCCGAGCCGCTGCTGCTGATCCTCGACGTCCAGAAGCCGCGGGCATCCGACATCTCCATCCATGTCACGTCCAAGTCGCTGCGGGCCGAGGTGGTGCGTGTCATCGGCGGCATCGATGCCGAGATCAGGCGCTTCATCGCCGCCCACGTTTCCGGCGAGATCGACAGTCCGGGGTCGCAGAAGGCGAAGACCATCGACGTGGCCAACAGCATCGATGCGGCCTGGACCGGCGTCTGAGGCTAGGCTGCCCGGGTGCAGAGCAAACGAACCGTGGCCATCGCCCTTTCCGCAGGCGTGTTCGTGTCCGGCCTGGTGTGGGCCGCGCCTGCGCAGGCCGATTCGATCGACGACGCCTTTCTCTCGGCGCTGACGGACGCCGGGGTGGGGACAGCCGATCCCGCCAACGCCGCCGCGCTGGGCCAGCAGGTCTGCCCGATGCTGGCTGAGCCCGGTCAGAGTGCGGCCGACGTCGCTGCGACGGTGGCTGATGCCGGAGGCATGTCGCTGGGCCCGGCGACCATGTTCACCGGCATCGCGATCTCCTTGTTCTGCCCGGCGGCGATGTCGTCGATCAGCAACGGGCAGTCGCCGATCCCGCTGGGGATTCTGGGCTTCTAGGCCGGCAGACCTTCCAACCGCGGCCGCCGCGGTTCCCGCCCATCGCCTTCGGACCGGCCCCGCGCATGCCGCCACAGCCACGGCATGAACATGTTGTGTGTCCAGAGCAACTGCGAGTACAGCTGCGAACGCACTGACGGTCGCCCGGCGCCTGGGCTGGACTCTGCCCAATCGTGGTTGCTCCCAGGCAAACCCAGCGCCTCGGCGGCCGCTGCTGCGAACAGCATGTGGCCCTTGGGGGAGCCGTGTACACGGTCGGGGCTCCAGGTGTTCGGCTCGGCCATCGACGGCGCCCCGTACAGGTCGACGAGCCGGAATCCGTGCCGCTCGGCGGCTACCCGGATCGCGTTGTTGACCTCGATCACCCGCGACGCGAGTAACCGGCCGACGGGCAGGATCCGCGCGATGTCCGGAAAAGTCGTCGTCACCACGGTGGCGCCGGACTGTGACAGCCGGACGTGAAGGTCATCTAGTTCGGCGAGCGTGCGATCAAATCCGGGGCCGGGGCGGGTCACGTCGTTCATGCCGACGCATACCGTGATCAGGTCCGGCCGCATCGCCAGTGCCTGGGGGAGCTGGCCCTCGACGACATCGCGGATCCGCCTGCCGCGCACTGCGAGGTTGGCATACGTCAGCCCCGGATAGTGCTCGTTGATCATCGTGGCCAACCGGTGCGCGAAACCCGTGAGGCCGACGGTGTCATCGCCGTCCCAGAGGCCCTCGGTCTGGCTGTCACCCATCGCGACATATCGGGAGTACCCGGACACAACGCGACTCTAGCGGCGAAGCGCGGCTTCTACCTGCGACGCTCCGGCGCTCGCCGCCAGTTCGCGGTGCCGTTCGGTCACGTCGGCCCCGCCGGTGCGCATGATGTCGATGATGTCGGCGACGTCACCGGCGCGGTATTCCGCGAACCGCACACCGACAGGCCACCAGGACAGCAGCGCGTCGAGCCCGCGCGCGGGGTCGGCGCCGAGCTCGATCATGGCCGCCACGGTCGCGGGCAGAATCCGGCGGGCCGCCTGTTCGATGGGTTGGGTGCCGCCAGGCATCGCGGCGTCGACGGCGGCTCCGGCGCGGACGAGCGCGCGAACCATCTCCGGGTTGACGTTGTCGCCGTTGCCGTCGACGACATGCAGTGGCGTCGCGCCGTCGGAGTCTCTCAGGTCAGGGCCGACACCCTTGGCAAGGGCGTGGGCGAGCGCCACCGTGCGGCCGAGCCGGACGATCTCGTGCAGGATCGTCGTGAACCGCTCACCCCGCGCCGACAGCTCGATGCGGCGGCCCGCGTCGGCGCCCGCGTCGATCAGGGCTACGACGATGCCTGCGGACAGCGAGCGCACCCCGTACCAAAGTGGTGACGCGCCACAGGGATCGACGGGATCGGGTTCGGCGCCCCACGCCAGCAGCTCGATCACTTCAGTGCTTCCGCTGCGCGCCCGGCCGAAGAGATCGAGCACGTTTTCTGGCAATCGCGTCGTCCACGCCGGCGGGTCGACGCCGAGCGCGTCGAGCACCATCATGGTGCCTTCACGCTTGTCGCCAAGGTCATACCACGGCCACGGGCCCTCACCCTTGGCGACGAAATCGGCGACCGCAATGCGGGACTCTTCGGTGATCGTCCTGCCGTAGTCGTCGTAGGACGACCAGAACACGAGATTGTCACCGTCGCGCGACACGACGACGCTCGCAGCGCCCTCCTGGTAGCGCGCCAGTTCGACCACGGCTACAGCATCACCCAAATACGAAAGAGGGCACCCAATGGGGTGCCCTCCTCGTGGTGTCGAGCTACTTGACGTCTACGTAGACCGTCTTGTTGGTGACAGTCGTGACGATGTCGTTGCCTGCACCCGGAATACCGCTATCCGTGCGCGAATACGTCTGGCCGGGCCGGACGGCCACCACGTCTGCGTGCTCGAGCGGCCCGGTACCGAGTCGGTTGACGATCACGGTGTAACCCTGAGCCCGCAACACGTCGATGGTCTGCTGTGCGTCGCCGGGCCCCGTCGGTGCGGCGGCGGCAGGAGCGGCCAGCCCGATAACGGCAGCGGCCAGCCCGCTGACGACAGCGGCGGTGAATCCAAACTTCTTCATCTTGACGTTCCTCTTCTCTTTTATGTCTAGACTTTTAAACCGGCTGGTCAACCGTTTAATTCCGGCGGCGGGTGCGGCGGTGATGGCTGTCACAGCGAGCCGAGGGGCCAGGTGTTGTTTCACACACTGAGATAGGTAGGGGGGTTTCGTCGGTCATCCTGTAGACGATGAGTCCGGCCGGCGCGTGAGATTTGTCGGTGCGCCTGAAGCTTCTGCGGGATCGCGACGAGGCCGCCCATCCGCAGCGAACGAAAAAGAGAAGGCGTACGTACGCCTTCCACTTTCAATCTATAGCGCACGGGGGGGCTTGCGGCAAGACCGGGGTTGTGCCGCAAAATGACTGGCCGAAGCCGGAATCCACGGAAACCCGGGCGCGGTGAAATGCGCGGGTTGTCGTCGACGTATGGGTCGCGCGGGGGCGTCGAACCAGGAAAGTGATGGGGATGTGTCAACTCGAGGGTACGAAGACGAACTGAACTCCGAGCGGAGCTACGTGGCCGGGCTCTACACGCGGCTCGACGCCGAGCGCGCGCGAGTGAAGGGGAGCCACCGCGCTGCGCTGCGGGGTCCCGTCGATATGCAGAACGGCGAGACACTCGTTCATCGGGATGCCGAGGTGCGCACACTGGCCAGACAGTTGCAGCGGCTGTACGTTTCGGACGACGGGTTGTGCTTCGGCCGGTTGGACACCATCTCGGGCGACCATGTGTACATCGGGCGGATCGGCCTATCCGACGAAGAGAACAACTACGAAACGCTATTGCTCGATTGGCGGGCCCCGGCAGCGCGCGCGTTCTACGTGGCTACTGCCGCCAGCCCGGAGAACATGCGCCGACGCCGCCAGTTCCACGCCCGCGGGCGCCAAATTATCGATTTCACTGACGAGGTTCTCGGCAGGCCAGGTGTTGGCGAGCGAGGGGATGACGCTCTGCTCGCGGCGGTGAACGCGCCACGCGGTGACGGCATGCGCGACATCGTTGCGACGATCCAGGCCGAACAGGACGAGATCATCCGGCTCGATCACCCAGGGGTGCTGGTGATCGAGGGTGGTCCCGGCACCGGGAAGACCGTGGTGGCGTTGCACCGCGTCGCGTACCTGCTCTACACCCAGCGGGAGCGGATGGAACGCCATGGTGTGCTCGTGATCGGACCCAACCCGGCGTTCCTGACCTACATCGGCCGCGTTCTGCCGTCGCTGGGCGAGTCCAACGTGGTGTTCATGACAACCGGCGACCTCGTGCCCGGTTTGAGCGTTACCGCCGAGGACACCCCGGAGGTCGCCCGGCTAAAGGGCTCGCTGAAGATCCTGGACGTGCTCGCGGCGGCGGTCGCCGAAAGGCAGCGGCGGCCGGAGAGCTCCTTGACGATCGAGCTGACGGACGTCACGGTGCGGATCGACGCCGAGACCGCGGAGTGGGCCATCCAGGAGGCGCGCGCCAGTGGCCTGCCACACAACGAGGCCCGCGCGGTGTTCAGTGAGATCGTCACGTACGTGCTCACCGAACGCGCGATCGCGCGGATCGGCAAGGGCTGGCTGACCCGGGAGAACCGCAAAGCATGGGAGCAGCTGCGCGCGGACCTGATCAAAGAGCTCGCGGACAACGACAAGTTCACCGCCGCGCTCGACGAACTCTGGCCGATCCTGACGCCGGAAACACTGCTGGCACAGCTGTACACGTCCCCCGAACGATTGCGCGCGGCGGGCACCGACCCTGCGCTGTGGCGCGCCGACGGCGACGCCTGGACCGTGTCAGACGTGCCGCTGCTCGACGAACTGGTCGACCTGCTGGGCCGCGACAAGGCCGCCGACCAGACCGCCGAACGTGAGCGAAGGAAAGAAACGGAGTACGCCGCAGGCGTGCTCGACAACATGATCAGCCGCGAGGACCTGATGGACGACGAGGACCATCTGCTCGCGACGGACCTCCTCTTCGCCGAGGACCTGGCGGAACGCTTCCTCGAGCGCGACACCCGTGAACTCGCCGAACGCGCTGCCGCGGACCGGGATTGGACCTACCGGCACGTGGTGGTCGACGAGGCCCAGGAACTATCCGAAATGGATTGGCGGGTGCTGATGCGGCGGTGCCCGAACCGATCCTTCACGGTGGTCGGCGATCTCGCGCAACGGCGGTCGACGGCGGGAGCGACATCGTGGGACACGATGCTGGAACCGTACGTGCCGGGGCGCTGGGTCTACCGGTCGCTGTCGGTGAACTACCGCACGCCGGCCGAGATCATGACGGTCGCCGCCGCGCTGCTTGCCGAATTCGCGCCGGGGGTTACGCCACCGGAGTCGGTTCGCGCGTCCGGCGTCCAGCCCTGGTCGCGGCGGGTCGCTGATGGCGAATTACATTCTGCCATAGACGAATTCGTCAACGAAGAGGCCGGCCGCGAAGGCACCAGCGTCGTGATCGGGCCAGCCGATGTGCCGGGCGCGGTGGCTCCATCGGAGACGAAGGGCCTCGAGTTCGATGCCGTCCTCGTAGTGGAGCCGGAACGGATCATCGCCGACGGCCCGCGCGGCGCGGCCGAGCTCTACGTGGCCCTCACCCGCGCCACCCAACGCCTCGGCGTCGTGCACCAGGACCCGCTGCCGCAGGCCCTGACCGGCCTCGCCGAAACCGGCTGACTCACCCAGGCCCGCCCCGCGTGTCAGAAACCGAGGTGCGCGTCCAGGCCGGTGTCGGTGTGCGTGGCCGCGTGGATCGAATTGTCGTGTGACGACGTGTCGTGCACGGAGCTGTCGTGCACGGAGCTGTCGTGGACGGAGTTGTCGTGCACAGAAGCGTCGACGATCGAAGACGAGTGCACCGACGAATCGTGCTCAGAATTGTCGATTGTCGACGTGTGGGTGAGCGTGGAGCTGTTGTCGACGGCGCTCGTGTTGCCGGTGCCGTGGATGTCGGTGACGGTCTGATTTCCGTGCACGCTGGTGGTGTTGCCGTCCGACACCGTGGTGGTGCCGTGGCCCGACGTCTGGATGACGGTGCCGTCGTGGGAACTGAGCACATCGCCACCAGCGGATGTGTTGTGGATGTCGCCGTTGTTGACCGTGTTGCCGTTGCCGAGGACCGCGCCGTCGCCACTGACGATGTCGCCGTGGGTGCTTCCGCCGACAGCGACGGCGCCGTCGCCCTGCGCAGTTGTCTTGTCGCCGAGGGTGATATCGCCCATGCCGAAGCTGACGCTGTGGTCGTCGGTGATGTTGGTTGTCGGGCTCATGAAGCTGTTGTTGCTCGCCAGGTCGGTGCTGGGGGAGAAGTCGGGTTGGGGCGCGAAGCTGGGCTCGAACCCGTAGTGGCCCGAAACGGCCTGCTGCAGATCGGCGACCGCGTCACCGCTGCCGCCCAGCGCAAGGCTCGGCACGGCCGTCGCGGCCACAGACTGCAGCTGGGCAGAACTGACTGTCGACAACCCAGCGTTCGCCAGGGCCTGGTCAGGATTGGCAACGAATGCCTGCGCCTGGCCCTCGTCGCGGAACAGGTCAAGGATGTAGTCGATCAGGTTGATCATGGAGCGCCTCTCAAGGGTTTCAGCAATCTCGGCCCCGACACGCGGTCGAACGGTAGTGCCAGTTCCTGGCAGCGCGTTGTCACACAGCCACGGACTTGCTGCGAGTGCGGCTCCGTGCTTAGAAGAGACGCCCCAGCCTGGTGAGATTGAGCGGCACACCGACCACGCTGAGCTGATTGATGATGTCCTCCAAGCGTTTTCGCGGGACATCCATCCGCCATTCTGGCAGCGTGCCCGATACGCACACCACGTCGGGCGCAAAGCTGATACCCGTCAACGCAAACCCGTGTGGAAGCTCGGGCAGACGCACCGGGTAGGCAGGAGTGCGGGCAGGCAGCCTCCACCGCGACCTACGGATGACCAGCCCGCGAGCCTTGAGCCACAGCGTCGAGCCGTCGAGGCGGGCATCGACCTCGACATGGCCAAGCATCGGCCTGCGGGCCAGTCGCAGGCGCGCGATCCCGTCGGCGCCCACGTCACCGGACAGCCGCGGCGCCGCCCACAGGAACAAATCGTCGAGCACCGGAGCGGGGACCTCCAGCGTCAGCTTGACGGGAGCGGCCACAAGCACCGGCGGCGCCGTCGGCTTCATGTGCACGTTGTGCAGCACCGCGGTGGCCCGGTCGAACCGACTGCCGTGCCAACAGATGTCACGCGCGGCGAGCCGGACATCATTGAGCTGGCCGACCGATAGGCCACGCACGTCGAGCCGCGAATCGAACTCGGTGACCGTCAGCGTGAGATCGCCGTCATCCAGACGGACCGCCAGCCGACGGCCAACCACCAGCCGGCGCATGGTCATGAACAGCGTCCGGTACGCCGCCGCCGCTCCGCTGCTGACCGGCGCTACCGCCGCCGACGACCACAGCGACGTCAGCATGTCGATCGGCCGGAAGGGGTCGAATCGGCGCAGCGGTCGCTGATGCGTCATGCCTCCAGCATCCGCCATCAGCGCGACGGAGTGAAGCTGGATAGCAGCGCCCGCATCGACTTGGCGACGGCATGCCGCGTCTCGACCGGATCGGGTGAGTTCGCGATCAGCATCGCGCCGCGGGTCAGCGCCCCGAGTAGCAGTCGGGTAGCCGTTTCGGGATCCTCGACGCTGATCGTTCCGGCCTCCGCGGCGGCCGTCAGCGAGTGCACGATCACCGCGTGCGCGTACTGCTCGTCTAGCTCCGTGTAGCGCGCCAGGCCCAGCACGGCGGGCCCGTCGACGATCAGGATCCGCTGCATATCCGGCTGCAGTACGCCGTCGAGAAACGCCTCGAAGCCGAGGGCCAGCTCCTCGATGCCGTCTGATGCGCCGTGCGCCGCCTTCGCCGACGCCGTCATCAGGTCCATGTGCGCCTGGAGGAACACGGCCTCGAAAACCGCTGTCTTGGTGGGGAAGTGGTGATAAAGGGCGCCCGTTGTGACGCGGGCTTCGCGCGCAAGGTCCTCAACCGAGGTCGCGCGGAAGCCGTTCTCGCCGAATAGCCTGCGGCCGGCCGCAACCAGCGCGGCCCTCGTCTGGGCGACCTGTTCGGCGCGCAGCGAGGCGGGCTCGGCCGCCGGATCCGACATGTATCGCTCCTCTTGGGTCAGACCCAGCATACCCTATTGACATAGTGACATTATGTGAAATAGTTGCCCTATGACATCAGCACCCGTGCACCTCACCGGCCCGGCCGAGGACACCCGTCAGGCCTACGGCCCTACCCTCAACGCGCTGCGTGACGCCGTGGCACGAAGCGCCGACCTGTGGCGCAGCATCGAGAAGCCCGACGCTCCCGCTCCGGGCCTCGCCTGGACCGCTGCGGAGACCGCTGCACACGTTGTCGGTGACCTCCGTGACTACACCCAGGCACTGACACGTCACGCGAATGGCTATATGACCCATGCCAACCGGCCGACCGAATCACCCTCGCGGCTGAGTGCGAAGGTCAATGCCCGCCACCTCGAAGAGGTGCCCGAGCGCAACCTGGACCGCCTGGCGGACATGCTCGAGACCTCCGCCGACGCGTATCTGAACGTGGCCACGGCCGCCGATCCGAGCGTCGAGATCGAAACTCCGAACGCGCTGGTGATCGATCCGGCCACGATGGCTGCGCTGCTGCTCGGCGAGCAGCTGATACACGGCGTGGACATCTCGCGCACGGCCAACATCCCGTGGACGGTCTCCGCCGCCGACGCGTTCCTGGTGATCCCTGGCGTGCTGAGGGTTGCCCCGCAGTACCTGCGTCCCCGGCGCGCTGCCGGCGTGCACGTCAGCTTCGAGTTGCGGATGCGCGGCGGCCCGAGCTACCGGATGGCCGTCGACGACGGCACTGCCGTTGTCACCGCGGCCGGCGAGAAGGCCGACTGCGTCATCACCGCCGATCCGGTCGCCTTCCTGCTACTGGGCTACGGACGGATCTCACAGCTCTCGCCGGTGCTTCGCGGGCAGCTGCGGCCAGGTGGCCGCAAGCCGTGGTTGGCGATGAAGTTCGGGACGCTGCTGTCCAGCCCCTAGGACGTACAGTGGGAGCCGATGGCCTCTGTGGTAATCGTCGGCAGCGGGTTCACCGGTTTCGAGTGCGCCCGTCATCTGGCCCGGAAATTACGTAGACACCAAAAGGACGCAGCGTCGGTCGATATCGCGATCATCTCGCCGGTCGACTACATGCTCTACACACCGCTGTTGCCCGACGTTGCAGGCGGTTTGGTCGACGCACGTTTCGTCGCGATTCCACTTGCCAACACACTGCAGGGCGTACAGCTCATCAGGGGCAGGGTCGATAGCGTCGACTTCGACGGTCACACCGTCACGTTCACCGACCCCGAGGAGCGCGTGCGCAGCCTGTCGTGGGATCGCCTGGTCCTGACGCCGGGATCGGTGACCCGGCTGTTCGATATTCCCGGTCTCGCAGAGCACGCGCGCGGGCTCAAGTCGACTGCCGAGGCGCTGTATCTGCGCGACCATGTGCTGGAGCAACTCGAACTGGCCGATGTCGACGACGACCCCGGCCGTGCGGCGGCCCGCCGGACGATTGTGGTCGTCGGTGCGTCGTATTCGGGGACCGAGTTGGTGGTCCAGCTGCGGGCGCTCGCCGATTCGGCCGCCAAACAGATGAACTTCGACCCCGCCGACGTGAAGTTCGTGCTGCTGGACCTGGCCGAACAGGTGATGCCCGAAGTGGGGGAAAAGCTTGGAGCAGCAGCGCAGCGAGTGCTGAAGTCGCGTGGCGTCGACGTCCGGCTGGGCACCACACTGAAGGAAGTCCACGCTGAACACGTTGTGCTCAGCGATGATTCGCTTATCCGCACCCATACGGTCGCCTGGGTAACGGGGGTGACCGGCGCTCCGCTGATCGAGAAGCTTGGCCTGCCGACCGAGCAGGGCCGCCTCAAGGTGCAGACCGACCTGCAGGTGCCCGGTCATCCGGACGTCTTCGCCGCAGGGGATGCCGCCGCGGTGCCTGACGTCACCCAGCCCGGCAAGATCACGCCGCCGACCGCGCAGCACGCGACGCGGCAGGGAAAGGTGTTGGGGCACAACGTCGCTGCTAGCCTCGGCTACGGCAGGACAAAGCGCTATAAGCACCGCAACATGGGGCTTGTTGTAGACCTCGGTCCCCGTTACGCCGTCGCCAACCCGCTCAACATCCAGTTGTCGGGGTTCGCGGCCAAGTTCGTCACCCGCGCCTACCACCTGCAAGCCATTCCGCGGTTCGTCAACCGGTGGGCGGTGTCGCTGGCCTATCTGACCGACGTCTTCTTTGATCGTTCGGTGGTTTCGATGGGCCTGTCGACGCAGGAGGATGCCCAGTTCTCCGCAAGCGAGGGCATCCCGATGCCGAAAGCGGATTAGTTGGTGGCGGCGTACCGGTTCAGTTCGAGATGACTGCGGGCGCGTAATCCCGGCGTGACGGTATCTGGCATGCCGAGCACCCGGATGCACGCATCCGCAACGTGTTCCGGCAGTTTCGTTCGGTCCGGACCCGGCGGTTTGGTCCACATGTTGACCAGTGACTCCACCAATCGGAACGGCAGATCGGCGGCCGCCTCGTCGACGCCGGTGTCCGCCACGATGGCCCTGCTCAGTGTCAGATAGTGCAGCCGCAGCCGTTCCCGGTCCGACCAGAACGGTTCCAGGTGCGCTCCGCGCAGTTCCGGCTGCATATAGAGCGCGCCAAGGTTCCAGGCGCCATCAAGGAGCTGGCGGCCGTCGAAGAGTGCAAGGGCATGAAGGTGTTCGGCCGCGCTCATCGGCGGCTCGGTGCCCGCGAGAGTGTCGACAATCATCAGCGTCGGCGTCACCGTCTGGCTGAGCAGGGCGCACAGGATGTCGTCTTTTGTCTTGAAGTAGTGATACAGCGAGGCCTGCCGAATGCCGACGGCCTCGGCGATGGTGCGGGTCGACGTGCCGGTGTAGCCGAGGGTCGTGAAGAGTTCACCTGCCGCGTCGAGTATCTCGTCACGTGCGGTCGTCCCAGGCCGCCGCTGGGTCCTCAACCGTGGGCGGCCGGCACGAGCGATCGACATTGTCCCATCGTGGCCCACTGAGCAGTGTAAATGCGTTTCTGTCACACGACAGAAACGGGGGACACGAATCGGTTACGCAGCGCCGGTGTTTGGTTACGCCAGCGACACCCACCGCTCCTGCGCGCCATGAAAACTGTCAAGTGACAGGCCGGGGGTACTAGGGAGCGGTGGATGGGTAGCGCAGTATCCGAGGTCGGCGGGCACTCGGCGGGCACCGACGAGCGCCCGCGCGGAGAGTCGACAGATACTGTGCGTGACGCTGCGCCGGTGGCGGCGATCACCGACCTGCACGTGGCGTTCCGCCGCAACGGCCGTGACGTGCAGGCATTGCGCGGCGTGTCCCTCGACATCGCGCCCGGCGAGATCCTCGGCCTTGTCGGCGAATCGGGGTCCGGCAAGAGCGTCCTCGGGTTCACCATGCTCGGTCTGTTGTCGCACGCGCGGGTGCAGGGCTCGGTGAAAGTGGCGGGCACCGACATGGTGACCGGCGACGCGAAAACGCTGCGCAAGGTGCGTCGCCTCGACCTCGGCGCCATCTTTCAGGACCCGATGACATCGCTGAACCCGACCATGCGGATCGGCAAGCAGGTGGCCGAGGCCGCAGGCAGCGAAGACGAAGCGCTCAAGCTACTCACCGCGGTCGGCATCCCGGAACCCAAACGCCGGTTCCGGGCGTACCCGCACGAGTTGTCCGGTGGGCTGCGGCAACGGGTGATGATCGCCATCGCGATCGCAGGCAACCCGGAGTTGATCATCGCCGACGAACCGACCACGGCTCTCGACGTCACCGTGCAGGCCCAGGTTCTTCGGCTACTTCAACGGCTGCGCACCGAAATCGGCTGCAGCATCATGCTGATCACCCACGACCTCGGGGTAGCAGCGCAGATTTCGGATCGCATCGCGGTACTTTATGCCGGCCGCATCGCCGAGATCGGTTCGACCGCAGAGGTCCTCGGCGTGCCCGCGCATCCCTACACCCATGGGCTGCTGCGCTCCCGGCTGACCCTGGACACCGCCCGGCACCGCAAGCTCGCCGCGCTTGCCGGGGCGGTTCCCAGCCCGGTGGACCCCCTGCCTGGCTGTGCGTTCGCGCCACGCTGCGTGCTGGCGACAACGGCGTGTGAGGCGACACCTCCCGACCCGACGGCGATCGCCCCCGGCCGCGTCAGCGCCTGCATCGTGCCTTTCGAAGAGGTGTCCGCCGAACTCGGGTCGCGCCTGACCACCACCACCGAGGACATCGAGCCGGAAACAGAGTCCGCCGACACGTCCGAGCCGCCCGCCGTGGTACTGCACGAGGCGGTCAAGGCCTTCGGCAAACTTCAAGCACTCCGCGGCATTTCGTTGACCGTCGCGCACGGCGAATCGGTTGCGTTGGTCGGCGAGAGCGGGTCAGGCAAATCCACGCTCTTGCGGGTCATCGCGGGTCTGGAGAAGCCCAGCTCGGGGGCCGTCGAACTGGTCCACGGCCAGCGACCACAGATGGTGTTCCAGGACGCGGGCGCATCGCTGACCCCGTGGCTGTCGGTCGGCGAACTGATCTCCGAGCGGTTACGGGGAAACGGCATGTCCCGCAGCCAAAGACAGGATGCGGTGGCACAGGTGCTGCAGCGGGTCGGCCTTCCGATCGACATCGCGAAGTCCCGTGCCGGCCAGCTCTCCGGCGGTCAGCGCCAGCGCGTATCACTGGCCCGCGCCACCGTGGTGCCGCCCTCGGTGCTGCTGTGCGACGAGCCGACCAGCGCGCTCGACGTCTCGTTGGCCGCCTCGGTGCTCAACCTCATCGGTGATCTCCGCCGCACCCTCGACATGTCGGTTGTGTTCGTGACGCACGACCTATCGGTTGCGCGCGTGGTCGCCGACCGCATCGCCGTCATGTACCTGGGGCGCATCGTCGAGATCGGGCCCGCCGATGACGTCATCAACAATCCGGTGCACCCGTACACCAGGGCGCTTGTCGACTCGATTCCGGACCTCGGACGCGAATCACGCGTGCTGCCAGGTGAACCCGCCAGCCCGCTGTCCCCGCCGACCGGCTGCGCGTTCCACCCACGCTGCCCGATCGCCATCGACACCTGCTCCGAGAGCCAGCTCGATGTCCGGCTCGAGGGAGCGCCCGGCAATCTGCACCAAATCGCCTGTATCGAACGGAAGGCGAGCTGATATGGCGATCGCAGTGTCCGCGGGCACGTGGACGCGGGGGCGGGTACGGCTTCTGTCACTGCCGAAAACCTCGCCGATGCTGATGAATTGGGTCGCCGTGTCGTTGGTTCTCGTCGTCACGGTCGTGGCCCTGGCGGTGCCGCTCATCTCGCCTGATGATCCACTGGTGCCTGCGGGCATGCCGTTGCAGGCGCCCGGCAAAGGCGGCTTCCTTCTTGGCACGGATGCGATCGGACGGGACATCCTGAGCCGGGTGCTCTACGGCATCCGGGCGAGCTGGTTTGCGGCCTTGGTTGTCGTCGCCGTCGGATTGATCCTCGGGGGCCTGGTCGGGCTGATCGCAGGTGCCGCGGGCGGCTGGATCGACAGCCTGCTGATGCGGATCACCGACGGATTCCTGTCGCTGCCTGCGCCCGTCCTCGCGATCGCGGTGGTCGCCGCGCTCGGCCCTGGCTTCCTACACACGCTGATCGCGGTGTCGATCGTGTGGT
>Ga0075364_10000377_pt1 | contig 22001 bp, 24 predicted proteins | sample EndMetdeltDD1764_FD_71517 | JGI IMG/M metagenome (GOLD analysis project Ga0075364, IMG submission 71517) | Populus endosphere microbial communities from Tennessee, USA - Endosphere MetaG P. deltoides DD176-4 | ecosystem: Host-associated > Plants > Roots > Endosphere | place: USA: Tennessee...
CGTCGGTGACGACGGCGAAGCTCAGCAACTTTCAGGCGTACCGCATGGCGATCAACCAAAGCTTGCGCTTTTTCAAGAGAAACGCTGTCGCCGGCATCGTCTTTCATCTTTTGGGCGCGCTCCAATGCGGCACGCGCTTCAGATTCAACAATCTCGTCATCACGGTCGGCTTCGTCAACTAATACGCGCACAAAATCGTTTCCGATTTCGATCACACCACCATTTGTTGCAAAATGGTCCATATCAGCATCGGCCGCACCAGCCTTACGGCGCACGCTAATAACGCCTGGCGTTGCAAGCGTTACCAGTGGCATGTGATTGGGGAATACCGCAATTTCACCAGTGCTCGTCGGTAGCACCACTTCGTACACGTCTTCTTGGAACTTTAGGCCGGTGAGTGTTACGAGCTCGAGCTTCATTACTTGACGTCCTTAATTGAGCCTTTCATGTAGAATGCACTTTCTGGCTTATCATCGTGCTTGCCTTCGAGGATTTCTTTAAATCCAGCAACGGTGTCTTTTAGGCTCACGTACTGACCAACGTTACCGGTAAACTGCTCGGCCACAAAGAACGGCTGGCTGAGGAAACGTTGAATTCGACGGGCGCGCTGCACGGTCTGCTTGTCCTCATCGCTTAGCTCTTCCATACCAAGAATGGCAATGATATCCTGCAGCTCTTTGTTGCGCTGGAGCACGCGCTGCACTTCGCGGGCAACGTTGTAGTGCTCTTCGCCAACGATTTCTGGGTCGAGAATCGTCGAGCTAGAGTCGAGCGGGTCAACAGCAGGGTAGATACCGATTTCGGTGAGTGAACGGTTCAAAACGATAGTCGAGTCAAGGTGAGCAAATGTTGCGGCAGGCGCAGGGTCGGTTAAGTCGTCTGCCGGCACGTAGACGGCCTGAACAGAGGTAATCGAACCCTTTTTAGTACTGGTGATGCGTTCCTGCAGAGCACCCATCTCTTGCTGCAAGTTTGGCTGGTAACCAACCGCACTCGGCAAGCGACCAAGCAGCGCAGACACCTCAGAACCAGCCTGGGTAAAGCGGAAGATGTTGTCGATAAAGAGTAGCACGTCTTTGCCTTCGTTACGGAACGCTTCTGCCATAGTCAGGCCGCTCAGTGCAACACGGAGGCGCGCACCTGGTGGTTCGTTCATTTGGCCAAATACAAGACTGGTCTTGTCGAGCACGCCAGAGTCCTTCATTTCGTCGTAAAGGTCGTTACCTTCGCGTGTACGTTCACCAACGCCGGCGAACACAGAGTTACCTTTGTGGAATTTTGCAATGTTGCTAATAAGCTCCTGGATCAACACCGTTTTACCCACACCGGCACCGCCGAACAAACCAACTTTACCACCCTTGGTAATAGGAGCAATGAGGTCGATAACCTTAATACCGGTTTCCAGGATTTCGGTTTTGCCAGACTGCTCGGTGAGGGCGGGTGGGTTATTGTGAATTGGCGCAGTTACTTTAAAGTTGCCGCCAGCTACGCCATCGATTGGATCGCCGGTTACATTAAACATGCGGCCCAGGGTTTCTTCGCCAACTGGCACCGACACTGGAGCGCCGGTATCGGCAACAACAGCGCCGCGCTGCAAACCATCAGTGCTGCTCAGCGATACGGCGCGAACGCTCGTTTCGCTCAAGTGCTGGGCAACCTCGAGGGTAATTTTTTTGCCATCATGGTCGATGGTCAATGCGTTGTAAATCGCAGGCAGACGGCCTTTTTCGAACTCAACGTCAACCACGACGCCGACGATCTGCACAACCTTGCCTGTTTTGGTAGGCGTTTTAGTACTCATTGTTATCTCCTTATTCGCTCATTGCTTCCGCGCCACCGGTAATTTCGGCCAACTCTTGGGTAATTGCGGCCTGGCGGGCGTTGTTAAATGCCAGTGTTAAATCTTCAACCAAATCAGATGCGTTGTCGGTAGCGTTTTTCATGGCAAGCATACGCATTGAATATTCCGACGCAAACGATTCTAGCATGGTTTGCAGCAGCTGTGACTCAATTAAACGCAAGGTTGCGTTTTCGAGCACGGCCGACTCGTTTGGCTCAAAATCGGCCAGTCGAATCTGTTCGCTCACTTGCTCGTCTTCAAACCCGGCAGGCAGCAGGTGCATCGTAGCAACTTCTTGGCTGACGGTTGAGTTGAACTTGGTGTAAATGATATCCACGGCGTCGACAGTTTCCTCGATATACATCTGCACTGCGGCCGAGACAATCGGTTGCAGCTCGTTGGCGTCTGGGTCGGTAGGGAAGTCGTGGTACACACCAACCGTCTCAACTTCGCTCAGTCGCGATACCAGGTTAGAACCTTTGCGACCAATCACAATAGTGTAGTTCTTGACGCCAGCAGCTTTGTCTTTTTTGAGTGCTGCCAGATACGTCTTGAGTACATTGCTGTCGTAGGCGCCGGCCAAACCACGGTCACTGGTAATGACAATGAGCAGGCGCGACTTAATTGGTCGAGCGCGAAACAGAGCGTACTGTCTAATATCAACCAGCTGGCGCAGACGGGTCAAAAGCTCTCGCGCCGTCTTACTAAAGTAGCGCGTTGAACTGGCAGCTTCTTGTGCTTTGCGCATTTTAGAAGCCGCCACCAACTGCATGGCCTTTGTAATCTGCTTGGTGTTTTTGACCGAGCCGATGCGGGATTTAATTTGCTGAGTGCTTGCCATAACGGTTTGCTAGCGTTTAAGCCGCATATCCTTTCGCGATCTTTTTAGCCTCGCTAAGAATCAAATCCTTTGTGGCGTCATCTGGCTTGTCGCCCTTGCTGAGATCTTTCATCTTAGTCTTGTGCTCGCTCCAAAGAGTCGCCAAAAGTGCTTGCTGAGTAGCAGCAATTTTGTCCATAGGTACGTCGTCAAATACGCCCTCGATTGCAGGCAGCAATGTTGCAACTTGCTCCCAAATACTCATTGGGCTGTATTGCGGCTGCTTCAAAAGCTCAGTCAGGCGCTGGCCACGACTAATGCGCTTTTTGGTTTCGGCATCGAGGTCGGTGCTGAACTGCGTAAAGGCAGCAAGTTCGCGGAACTGCGCTAGGTCAAGGCGGAGTGAACCACTAACGCTCTTAACGGCCTTAGTTTGCGCCGAGCTACCCACGCGAGATACCGAAAGACCAACCGAAATAGCCGGGCGAATACCCTGGTAAAACAAGTTTGTCTCCAGGAAGATCTGACCGTCGGTAATCGAAATCACGTTGGTTGGAATGTAGGCGCTAATGTCACCAGCTTGCGTCTCGATGATTGGCAAAGCCGTAAGCGAACCAGCGCCAAGCTTGTCGTTCAGCTTAGCCGAACGCTCCAGAAGGCGTGAATGCAGGTAGAATACATCGCCAGGATATGCTTCGCGGCCCGGTGGGCGGCGGAGGAGGAGTGACATTTGGCGATAGGCGGCAGCGTGCTTACTGAGGTCGTCATAAATAATCAGCGCGTGCTGTTTGTTATCACGGAAATATTCGCCCATGGCAGTACCGGCGTATGGTGCCAGGTACAGGAGTGATGCAGGGTCAGCAGGGCTGGTGGCAATCACAATTGTTTGCTCCATCACGCCTTCACGCTTCAGGCGCTCAACCAAGCGAGCAATCTTGCTAAGCTTTTGGCCCACAGCGACGTAAATGTTTACTACGCCAGTCTTTTGGCGACCCTGGTTAATCATGGTATCGAGCGCGATTGCGGTCTTACCAGTTTGGCGGTCACCAATAATCAGCTCGCGTTGGCCGCGGCCGATAGGAATCATAGTGTCAATAGAAAGCAAACCGGTCATCAGTGGCTCATGTACCGACTTGCGGTCCATAACACCGGGGGCCGCGCGCTCAATCAGGCCATTTTGCTTCGTCTTAATTGGACCAGCGCCGTCGAGTGGGCGACCAAGTGGATCAACCACGCGGCCAAGCAGCTCTGGGCCAACAGGTACTTCAACAACTTTACCGCTGCGGTGCGCGCGGGCGCCAGCGGCAACTTTGGAGTCGTCACCCAAAAGCACGGCGCCGATTTCGTCTTCCATGAGGTTCAAGGCAAAAGCCTCGATAGGCTTGCCGTCGGTACCCTCAATAGTGATAACTTCGTTAAAACCTGCTTGTGTCAGGCCATACACCCAAGCCACGCCGTCACCAATACGGGTAACGATACCGATTTGCTCAAGGCCCTGCTCACTCTTGAGCTGCTCAATAGTAGCCTGGATCTCACTTGAAAGTTCTTTTACTGAAACATCTGTCATTCTTGTTATTCTCCTCGTGCCTCTCGTGGCGTCGTTAGGTGCGCAGTGGTTAAGCGATTGAGTTTAGTTGCCGCGCTTGTATCAAGCTGTTCGTCTGAAGTGCGGACAATTACGCCGGCCAGAAGGCTAGTGTTGATTGCTTCGTTCAGCTCAATCGTGCGGGCGCCGGTTTGCTGCTGTAGGTAGGCACTAAGCTCGGTTCGAGCAGCAGCATCCAGCGGAAACGCAGATGCCACGTCAGCATACAAATGGCCCTGTTGGGTCGCGTATTCACGGGCGATGTCTAGCAGCACCAAGTCGGCATGTTTTTGCTGTTTGTGCACAATTAAATACGCGGCCAGCATTTGCAAAACGTGGCTTTTGCTGACTTTTTTATCACTCAAAAGGCTTACGACCACCTGAGCTAATCGACGTCGAGAGACTTTACGCATGGCTACTTGCCGCCCTTTGAAATGCTTTTAAGGGCGCCAGATATAAGCGCGGCGTCTTTCGATGCATCGACCTTTTCTTTAATAATCGCACTTGTTGCCTGGGCAACGAGTGCGGCGGTTTCTTGCTTAAGCGCGGCGCGAGCAATACCCAGCTCATGTTCCATGCCGGCTTTTGCCTCGCTCACAATGTGCTCAGCACGCTTTGCGGCTTTTGCTTCGGCTTCCTCAACCATTGCGGCAGATTCTTTGTGGCCAGCAGCTACCAGGGCGGCGGCTTCGTCGCGAGCTTCACGCAGCATGTCAGCAATCTTTGCTTCGGCATCTTTCATGGCCGCTTCGGTGTGCTTAGCTTGGTCGATACTTTGCTCGACTGCCTTGCGGCGATCTTCGAGCGTTTTAACCAAAACAGGGAAGGCCCACTTACGCAAAATCAAAAGAAGCAGCACAAATGTGATCAGCTGAAAAAGAAACGCCTTCCAGTCGAGGCCGAGCGCATCAAACGCACCGCCGCTTTGCCCGGCGTGAGTCTGTGCTTCCGCAACTGTCGTTAAAATGTTGATCACGTGTTTTACCGTTTGCTTTCTTAGTTAGTGGTAAAGACGATCAACAGAACAAATGCCAAAACGGCGTCAACCAAACCAGCCATAACAAAGGCAGTCGAAAGAACTTTACCTTGTACTTCTGGGTTGCGGCCAACAGCCTTTACTGCGGCAGAACCGATCAGGGCAACACCCAGGGCTGGGCCAAGGGCACCGATTGCAATTGTCAAACCTTTGATCAAACTAGGATCTACTTCCATTACTATTCTCCTTTTATTTACTTATCTAATCTTACGTTACATCACCACCGGCAGGCTTTTTATGTAGCACGGGAGTGTGTTCGGATTCAGCGAGGTCAGGGTGGGTATCGGTATGTTCGGTGGCGGTCGCCAGGTATACCGTTGTCAGCATGACAAAAATGTAGGCCTGGATAAAACCAAAGAACAGTTCAAGGATATAAATTGGCAGCGTCGCAAACCAGCCAAAGTTGCCGGTAATAGAGCCAATAACATGAATCAGTACTTCGCCGGCATAAATAACACCAAACAAACGCATGCTCAGGGTAAGAATACGAATGAACTCACTCATTACCTCAACCAAACCGAGGAAAAAGTTCATAGGGTTGTATGGCTTGTCGGTAAAGAAGTGCTTCAGGCGGCCTAGCACGCCAAGTTCTTTAATGGCGTAAAACTGCACCAGGCCAATGGTTAGGACGGCGAGCGCCAACGTAGAGTTGAGGTCGGCCGTAAAAGCACGGAGAAGTGGAATAGTCTCTTCGCCCTGATGCACCACCACCGAGCCAACACCTGGAATTAGCCCAGACAAGTTACTAAACAAAATAAACACAAACAGAGTAAGTAGAAGGGGCAAGTGCTTGAGCGCTTTTTTGCGGTCGCCAAAGTTCTGTTCGGCAATGTTCAAAATAAAATCAACAATTTGCTCAACAACAAAGGCCAGCCATGACGATGGCCGAGTTTTGCTTTTGCGTGACGCCGCAGTAAACAGCACCAGTACAATCACCGCCGTTAGCACACCTAAAATCATAGTGTTCGTAATGGTCAACGACCCGATATGAAAAATCGGTTCGGCCGCCAGAGGCACGCCATCAGAACTCGCAAAAAGAGTAAGGGCATTCATGAGTTGACCACCTTTTGGTCAAGAGTTTGGGCGGGCGCAAAAGCCACCTTTTTATAAGGCACAATCTGAACAGTCGCGGAATGGATATTCTGTGTCTTCACTTTCCCTAACTATATCAGAGGAACAACAGATGTGCAATGCTCTAAAAGAAGAATGCTTGACGCAGACGCGTCCACACACTCGTATGCTCGGGCCCTTGGCAAGTTGCTGGGTCGGCGGTCTCGTCGGCTTTTTTGGCGTCGGACTGGACTTGGCTAAATTCTTTTTGCAGAGTGGCGTCGTCCTGAGAGCCAAAATTGACAAGCAAGCGATCCTGATCACCAATAACTTCGTTGGCAATCGAGCGCGTTGGCTTGCCATTGAGCACAAAACTCAATCGGCCATCTTGACCATCGACATGCGCTGTTTTGCCATCGTAGAGCATGGAATTATTGAGCGACCACCCAAGATTTGTAAAGAATTCCGACCACGTAACGGTGGCGGCGTGCACATGCACCAAATGGTCGTTTTCATCATGCATATGCGTGCGACCTAGCGGCGAGTCGTGTGCGTCGCAGGCAGAAATTTCTTGGAAATACTGCGGACCGTCAAACTTGACGCGCTCACCATTTATAAAAACTGCGAAGTTGGCGTGATAATGCGTTTCGTGGTCAGGCATGGCAACAAAACGCACCACTCCAATCGCTACAATTCCCACCAAAACACCAACTATGAGCGAGACTATCACTACCTTACGGTATAAAAAAGATAGCGCGTGTAAAAATAATTGCTTCATACATACGTATCATATAACTCGCAGCGCAAACACTGCAACTTTGACAAATCATAAATGCCATACTATCATCGGCAATAATCCGAAAGTCGGATCGATGCCAGAAGGAGCGAATCAATGCTCGGTCAGTTTGACATCGCCAAGGTTGCCGTATGGGCCAAACACCTGACCCGGGGTGGCGACTACGAGCTCAAGGCGTGCGAAATAGGCGAGATCAGCATCAGCGTCGGATTTAGCCTTAGGCAGGCAGACGGCACCCAACAAGTGCAGCGCCTTCTCGGGCGCGTAGGCTTTCCGGACACTACTTGGAGCGACAACATACCCGCCAAGATGCAATCGGTCAGCAACGGGACACTGTCGTTCCAGCCAATGCCAGAAGAGCCCACGATGCTGCGCTTCACAAACAGCACCTTGAAAAATGGCGTCCTAGTGAAGCGGGCGGAGACGACATTCCAGCTCCTCATCCCCGCAGGTGTCAGGCTGGTCGAAGTCGCGTCTCAGGCTGAAGTCGCACCACTAGAGGATCCTCTTGAAATCCTGTACAACATAGGGTTTAGCGAGAGGGCAGCACGCATCATCATCGACGCGGCCACGCCACCACTCGTCGGCGACGCTATCGTCGTGGCACAGCACGCCCTTCAGAAGTCGGACGAGCCGACCGTAGCCATTCGCAAGCTCAAAGACCTCAAGCACCGACGCAACCCTGGCCATGCGCTAAACGTCTATCTGGGAATCACCGGAATACCACCGAGGGACAAGGAAGAAGCTCTCCGAATCCTGAAAGGCGCCATCCGGATCCTCGAGGAACGGAAGCCATAACAAACGTGCGGCTGGGCAGTGCTCATACCGAGCACCGCCCAGCCCACCTATTCCATTTTTGACGAAACTGATAAATTATATTATTATCTTGCGGGCGTCTGGAAAAGCCAGGCAATTCTCAGCGAGGCATCAATGAGCTTGATCGTCAGCGAAGTCCAGCTCGCCAACTGGATAAAGGAGGTATCTGCCGGACGCAGGGTATCGACACAGCCCATCCAAAATGGCTGGGTGTGTATTGGTCGCACCCACAACGGCACCAGCCAGTCACCGGTTGGCCAGAGGCAAATCCCGCGGCGCGCTGCAAGCTTCCCCAACGGTAAGCTGCGCGACCTGGATGCCACTGCCTTCGATGCCCGAGACAACCAGAAAAAGCAAACCGAGTGGTGGGTGCGCCCACCACAAGCGCCCACCCTGTACGAGGTGCACCGATTCTCCCTCAACAAAGGCAAGCACACCGGGGGACACCTCGCGTTCCTGCTTGTTGTGCCCGAGGATATCGTATATGGCGAAGGCAAAATCGACCCAGGCATAGCGCTACAAGAATGCTACACCCAGTTGGCGCAACTTGGCCTCAACGATACTCAGGCAGCAAAAGTCATCGCCGCCGCAGGCACGACGTACGCAGTCGAAGCAGCACAGTTGGTGGCGACAACGCTCGCGCACCTCAACAATCGCGGGCCTGCGACCGTCACCTTCTTGCAACGTCTCCGCACCGCCAAGCGTCGCGACAGGCTAAACTGGTTCGACACAATGCGCTTTGCGCCCAGCACGCGCGAAGTCAACGAACTCAGTATGATCACGAACGGCGCTGCCGTGCTTGCCGAAGTGCTGTGGGGCTAAACGCTCAAGGGTGGGCAGCTCACAAAACCGAGCCGCCCACCCTGTACATTTCACTACAGTTTTACGGCGCAGTTTGTACTACCATATATATATGAGTTTAGAGGACTACAAAACCAAAGAGAGTGTTGTTATCGTATACACCGGTGAATCAAAGGGCAAAACAAGTGCCAGTATTGGCCTCATGGCGCGCTCACTCGGAAACGGCTGGAAAGTTGCATTTATTCAATTTATTAAGCATTGGGAAGTAGGGGAGCACAAATTTATTCACCAGGTGCAGCCTGTGTTTAAAGACAAACTCTACTTTTTTAAAGGCGGCAAAGGCTTTTATAACGCTGGCGACATGAGCGCCAAAAACGTATCAGACAACGAGCACAAAGCCGCCGCCGAAGAGACATACAAACAGGCCCTGCACTGCGCCGTCAGCGGCGAGTACGACCTAGTGATTTGCGACGAAATCAACAACGCTGTACACGACGGGCTCATCGACAAACAGCAGCTTGTGGATCTCATCGAAAAAAAATCACCGCACACCAGCCTATGCCTGACCGGCCGCAACTTCCCCGAGGATGTGTTATCGCAAGTCGACATTGCCACCAACATGACCAAAATCAAGCACCACTTCGACGACAAGTTCTTAGCCAACAAAGGCATCGACTACTAGTCGCAAACGGGCCGCCATAGCGCAGCCTGTTTTTATATGCTATAAATAGCAAGTCCCAGCCGAACCGGAACAGAAAAGGCTACACTATGACCACTCCCGATTCGCCGGAAGCCCGCGCATTCCTCGGCGCCGAGATCCTCAAGCACTATCAGCACCCCGACAGCTGGACCACCGGCAACACAACTGGTCGCTTTGAGTATCGCGACTGCATGCTGCTGCGCGTGGAGGAAGTCCGCCTGGGCAGCTTCGCGGAAGTCGCACCAGAGGAAGCCAAGCTGAACGCCGACTGCATCGTACTCTTTCTGCAGATGCTGGGGCTCGGCCAAGACCAAATCTGGTTGGTGTCTGAGCCCAACCGCCCGCCGTATCTGGTAGTCCCGACCAACAACGGCAACTGGGACGTAGTCATGAGCATGCTGCGCCACCTGTCATCGTAGGACGGAGACGTCGTGGGCGCCCTTGTCACAATAGACACGGGCGCCCCGACGATTTTTTCTTTGATTCATATGGCACGCAGCGCTATACTAACCTCCATGTCCAAGCGCCGTATAGAACGCACCGTTATTTCACTTATCATTATTGCCGCCAGTGTTGTGACATACTATTTACAGTCACATCCCAGCGCCCAACCCGCGCAAGCACCAGCCCAGGCCGAGCAACAAACCGCGCAAACCGCCGCAGCCGTTGAACAACCCGGCTATTATGCCGTAACCAGCGTGGCCGATGGCGACACTATAGAGGTAGCCATGAGTGGCAAAAAAGAAAAAATCCGGCTCATCGGCGTCGACACGCCAGAATCGGTCAAACCAAACAGCGCCGTGCAATGCTACGCCCACGAAGCCAGCGACTTTACCAAAAAGAACTTGAGCGGCCAATCCGTACGGCTCGAAGCCGACCCAATAGGGGACAGCCGCGACCGTTACGACCGCCTGCTACGCTACGTGTATTTGCAAGACGGTACCCTGTGGAATCAAAAACTCGTAAACGACGGCTACGGTTTTGCATATCTGTCATTTGACTTTAGCAAAAGCAACGATTTTGCCGCCGCGCAGGAGCACGCCAAATCCGGCAAGCTCGGCCTGTGGAATATCTGCCAAACCTTCCAGCAAAGCGGCGGTCGCTGGCAAACAAACGATATAAAATAACCTCATACGCTATACTAGGTTAGTTGCTGACCAACCGAACAGGAGAGCGCGTGCGCACCCCGATAGCCAACCGGCCAAGCACCTACATGGCGGCGCTGATTGTGACGATGTTTGCCATTGTCGCAACGCCGACCATCAACGAAGTCCGCAGCATGGGCGGGTACGTCACCATGCACCCCGGCGTGGTCACCGACGACCAGATCAGCCACACATACGACGGCACCTACGGCACTTCGACGTACGAAACCTACACCTTCGAGGATAAGGAGAGCGGCACCACATACAGCACATCTGATCTCGGCGGCGGGCCTGACCTGCACAAGAATGAGCACGTCAGCCTCGGTCTGATCGACGGCTCTCTCGCGAGCGTCAATGGTCGGCTCGTCGGGCAAATGGGGTTCTTTGACCTCATGTTTCTGGGCGCGCTGTGCGTGCTGCTCGCCGCGTGCATTAGCGGCGTAGTCAAAGCCGAGCCCACTCCTTGGGAGGCCGCGCTGGCCGCAGGCGTCATCCTGCTGCCCGGAGCGGTTTGCGGCCTTGCCACCGCAGGTATAAGCTGGATAGCCGAGATGATCGGCTTTACCTGGTGGCCGGTAGCCGAGCTACTGACCGCCATTGGCACTGGCCTGTTTGTAGCCGTGCGCTCGCGAGACAAGCGGGCGTAGGACCTGGGAGCAACAAAAGGGCGCGCTGCTTGCACTCGCGGCGCGCCCTCACTCAACTACCGCATAAACATAACAACACTTCCCAAGACTTGCGTTATACTAAATTAGTTGCGAACTAAGGAGGCGGAGGAACAGTATGCGTAGTGGACTCTTTAAGCGGACATCAACATGGAACTGGCTCATCGCCGCAGCGCTCATTGCGCTAGTGAGCTTGCCTGTCATTCGCGAAATTCGTGGCTCAGCCGGGCTGGTCAGCGAACGGCCCGGCGTGGTCGCGTCCATCGCCAGCGAATCGCACTACAGTGCCAACGACGGCGAGATGAAATCCAGCGGCACCTACGTTCTGGAGGACGATGCCAAGAACACGTACTACGCGCCTCTGGCTCTGGGCCTCAACCTGAACGACGGCGACAAAGTAACGCTGAGCGTATCCGGCGACCAGCTCCTGAGCATCAACGGTCACGTGGCCACCCAGATGAACTTTTGGGACTGCCTGTGGTTTGGCACCGGCAGTGCGCTGATCGCCATCGGCCTCAACTTCCTGGCGCGCGAACGCGAAGGCCAGCGAACTGCAGAAGAAGATGACGGCGGCGCGCTGATCGGATTCATCATGGTCATGCCGGCAGTCCTCGGCGGGTTCTTGACCTGGGCACTGAGCTTGTTCTTTGAATGGCTGAATGTGCCATTCTGGCCGCTGCTTATCCTGGCAGCAGGATTCGGCGTCGGCATTTACCGCTTCCGGCGCATCACCCGCATGGCCGCCGCCAAGCCTGCGTAGAACGCCGAGGTAGGGGAGAGCAACAAAAAGGGCGCGCTGCATACTTGCGGCGCGCCCAACTTACTTGAAGCTCAGCTATGTATTCTTTTTTAACCCAAGTCGTGATTTAATGTTGCTACTATGAATGACAAAACCAAAGAGAAATCTCCTATCGCTAAAAGCCCGCTCGTAATCGTTTCTGCAGCAGCGCTGCTGCCTATTCTTTTTTATATCTACCTCGGAATAAGCTACCAGATACACCCCCAGAGCGGAGCGGAATACGGGTTCATGCTTGCCTACCCCTCCGCCGCGCTCGCTAGTGTCATACTTTTTATTAATGGTATTATTTTGCTGGTTCGAGCAATTCGCCGGCGCAAACAAACCAAAAAAATACGCATCATCGCCGCCTGCATTGGTGTTCTTTTTCTTATACCGGGAGGCTGGGTGGCATGGAGTAATTTAAAATATGAGCTCGTAAAACTCAATGCCCGGCAAGCCATCACCAAGGAGGCTGCCCTTAGTCTCGTAAAAGAATGCAAGGCGGAGCATTTATACCGGAAAGATGGATACAGTGGCGTTGATAAGACTCCGCACAAGTTAGTTGGACAAATATATCTCAAAAAATCCGCTCAGTCCTCTGTGGAAAAAGAATCGTATTTCTATAGCTACAGGACTTTTGATGCTAGTTATTTCGACGATGTGCTCAAGGCCGCGAAAGACGTGCAATCAAAATGTGGCTACGTAGCATACGATGACGATACTCGCGAAAATCTCCCAACTCAATATTCATGGGCAACCCAAGACGAAGCAAAAGACATGATTAAAAGCTGCTCAGTCCCAACAATTTACACCAAAGAAAAATGGGATTCAGTCACTCTTGGCCAAGTAGTAAATCCAGGCGATTCAGGCCGAGGAGTCTTTATGTCAGTTAACCCGGCAGCAAACGGCTATACAACATTTATTTACCTAGGTAGCGCCAACGATCAAACTAAAAAATCTATCCTTGACTTCGCCGACCAAGAGCGAAAGAGGTGCCCTTGGGGACGCCCCGAAGTCCAAGATTCGCCTGCTAATTAAGAATTAGTCTGTGAACCTAAAGCTCTCGACTGCGCTATTTTTTACCGTGGCATTAAGGCCGCCCTGCGAAATTTCACCGCGCCCCTTGCCGGCAACATTATAAGTGATGGTATATTTCTTGCCCCCACGGAAGAACACTACGTAATCAGTACCTTCTTCGCCTAGGTATTGGAACGAAAAGCTTGCCGCCTTTGTACCATCATCAAGCTCGATTTCAGGGTTATGCAGCGAGATATTGTGATCACCATCGTATACGCCCTCGAGCGAACACTCACGGCCGCTTGGGCATGGCGTTACGGCAATTTGCAGCACCTGTCCAGAAGCTGCCTTTGGCTCAGGGGAAGGTTGGTCGCCAAGTTTGCCATCTGCTGAAGTAATAATTATTTCATCTTTTTCTGGAGTCGATCGATCATCAATCTTCCAGCCACTTGGATACGCAAATGAATAAGATTTATATTTTGATGTATAGCCCGTCATGCTTAGCTTTTCTTTGGTAGATGGAGTCCAGGGGCCATTCACATTGCCACCCGTACTAATACTTACAATCTGCCATATCTTTTTATCAGGGGCGGCAGAGGGAAGTTTGACATCACCCGGCTGTTTAGCTGCAATTATAAACTCCACACCGTCCTTTATGCCTGCGGCATTAAAATCATATTCATTCATGTCGGACATCTTATATTCATATCCCTGGGATTTAAGCATCGACTCTATAAATGCCTGCCTCGCAGCATAACTCTTGTCCATCAAAACAAGCCACTCACGGTGAACGCTTGGACAAGTATTTTCAAAATCACAATTATCCCTACTAAAAGCACCGCCCTTCCTATACTGAGCATTCTGGGTCAATTCGGTCGCACCAGCCGCCTTAAGCTTGTCGTCCGCCAAGCTTTGAACCATACCATTAACTTTATCAAATTCGGCTTTAGAACCAGAGTTGACTGCCGCAAAGTAGATTGCAGGCACGATAAGGACCACAGCAAACCCAATAGCATACTTCATTTGCGCACGGCGAGGCAGCTTGGCGATATTATAAAGATACCTCCCAAGCGCCAATAACATCAGAATACAAAACCACACCGCCAGTCCGATATATAAAAAGACAGGAGGGTAGCCCGTCAAAGCCATCATAGGTACAGTTATGGCATACACAAATAGAAACCCTATCTGCATAACACTATCAAGCGGCGAGAGCGATTTGCCAGGATAGACGCTATTCGTAAGGATTAACGCCAGCGGTGCAACCATAATCACAAGCGAAATTGCTAGAAAAGGGTTAGTGCCAGCCATTGCGAACGCAAAAACGTTCAGCGACTGACCACCGCTCATTATCAAGTTAAGTGCTAAACATGCTACCGCCCCAAAAATAATAATTTTCTTAGGCAAATGTAAGAGATTCTTCATATGTCTTGAAGCTTACCGGAAGTTGCCCCGTATAGCAATGCCTATTCACTGGCGGTGATCGTAAGCATGCGCCAGTCAGCATCTTTGACGCCGTTAGCAGGAACTTTCTGATCGGTAACCGGGGAGAGTGGGCACTTACATTTTATCATCGCCAGCTAGCCTGGACTCGAACGAACAAAGCAAAAACCGGTCTGCGTTTACCATCTCCAAATAAAAGTATTGCTCGTCGATCTCACGCTTGAGCTATCTGTAGACTGTCACTACTAGATATCGCCAAACCTTTTCACCTTCGGCGGGATCTGGCGCGCCATGATGATAGGGGTCAGCCCTATCAAGCGAAACTGTAATGTAATAGCCATTTTGGCTAAACTGCGCGTAGCACATAGCCGACTCACTTCCGGTGTCAAAGCCCAAACAATCATCGGGCTTGAACTGCGTAAATGATTGAGCAAATTGTTTCATAAAAGTATCTTCATCACCGCGCTTTAGCTGTATCAATAAGCTCCTGGTAGATTGAGGACAGTTAACGTCTGATCCGCAGTTGTTTGCCTCGTCGAGCAGGCCATTGCCAAGCCCGTGCTCGCTACCAATAGGCACGCCACGCACCGGCATGGTTTGTAGCACTACATCGAGCTTATCAACTTTCCCAATAATACCCATAGAGGCGTTAGAAACGGTCGCGAAATTGCGACGGGATTCTTGATCTGCTCGAATTACGAATGTCAACGCCACACCCAACAATATAAGCACCACTACGATACTCGCGATATAGTTGCCACGAGTAATGACGTCCCCCTCTTTGATATTGCGCGCAATTCTGGCTACTGCCATACAAATAATCAGTACGTAAAGCCCAATCAAGATCCAAAAAATTATTGAATTCGAATGAGGAAGTGACGAATTCAAAATATTTAGAACGAACCAAGCTAAAAAGGTGACCTCTAAAATCTTTACCAGCAAAGGGAGGTCCTTGCCAGGATATAGCTTATTTATCGCCTCGATACTAATTGGCGCCAGCACAAAAGCTGCAATACCTAGGCCAAAGATCCAACCTCCGCTTGCTAGCCCCCATACCAAAAGCCCTGCGGACAGAACTAAGGGAATCATTAAAAGAATAGTTATCGTTCTTGCGACGACGTTAATTTGTCGCTTGGTAATACTCGTAAAAATGTAGGCTGCTTTTCTCATGTTGCACACAGTATACAGCAAGCTGCTTTAAGCAGCTACAAAAGCGCGACCTATTTTCTAGTCTAAAAAATCACAAGGCTGGACGCTGACGTCAAAACTGAATGTTCAAAACTTTATTTTGTTTCAAATACATTAATCCCAAAAGATTTCCATTCCTTACCCTCTGGTGCCTTATACGGAATCTCGTCATTTTTTGCTGGAGCGTAAAATCCAACGCTCATTGTGACGCCATTTTTTACACCCGTGCCAGAAGCTCCGGGCGTTTTATAGCCATTAACCATTGCGCTATAGCCAGATTTTTCGAGTGTATTTTTGATAAAGCTAGCCTCTTGGCTCGGCTCAATAAGCACTAGCCAAGATGTTGATACTGCCGGGCAGGGACCAGTATCTACACAATAAGCTTCCCAGAAAAACGGAGCCTTAATACTTGGGCCAGAAGAAACACCGTTAAGTGACGTAGCTTGATCATTCCATACGCTAGTCGAGGCCTCGGTGAGTTTGTTAATTCTCTGTTGGTAGAAGAATTGCCCTGTTGCGATGAGCGCTATGATAACTACCATGATCATAGCGATTAAAACCCAGTACGGCTTTAACTCGATTGTTTTCTTCTTTGAATCTTTCATTACCATTCCTTAAGTTTGCCAACAGCATACAGCAAACTGCCAACAAAAAACAGACACGATACCGCCAAAAACTCTACCACTTATTGGCGGGCATCAGAATTTGCATCTCTATGGCAACGTGCTCGGCATCATTATTGACTCGAAGCGTACCATTAGGAGCGTCGCAAGGCGGGTTACTCACTGCGTACGAAGTATCAACATCTTTGTCGGCGAAGTTTCCGATAGCAAAGGTTAAACTTACTGGACCAGTTTCTGCCCAGGGAAGACTGCTTATTCTTGTTGTATTATCAAAATAATAATTGCCCACGTAGACATCTGGGATGGGTAGGCTGCCAGATTCGGCATGCTTAAGGCTAAAACCGTTCTGATTTGCCGAATTTGTTATCAAAGACACAACTTGCTGGCGATCCAGGGAAGTTTCGTAATAGGCAATATAACCAGAAACTTTTGAATCGGGGCCATTGCCTGGACTCGTTGATCCGCAGACCTTTTTCGCGCCGCCACTAGTTAAGAGCTTATCGATAGGATTGCCAATGTCCGCCGCTGTACTATGTGTGTACCTATAAACGATAAAGGCCATTAGTATTACAAGGATTGCACCACCGACAATCATTAGATAAGGCTTGAGTTTTTTCTTTTTGGTGTCGGCTTTCATATTAAATCGCCTCTAAGTATGCACGCATTATACAGTAAAATGTCCATAAAAATAGTAAGATTATCAGCTCAATTTCGAGAAGTGCTTGATAGTAGGATGTTCCTAATTTACCTCTTCTGCGCGAATATTAAATCGTACCCATTTCTTACCTTCTGGCAATGTTTGCTTCGGAGTGTGCGAGTCGGCTACTATCATCTCTATACTCAGCCCTACGCCATTCTTTGTTCCGCCGACAGTTGAGTACTTATCGCTTTGATCCGAGCCCGGGATAGAATCGTAGCCCTCTTGCTTTAACACATTCGTGGCTCGCATCAGCTGCTCGCCTGGGCTGACAGCCACCCATACCGTTCCGCCAGCCAAAGGACATGGACCCGTATCGATAGCCCCAAACGCATCCCACGAATGCGTGCAATGCGAACTAACTCCCAAGCCCTCGTTTACACCGCCCAAATCGTGAGCAAGTTCGCCTAAAGCCGTGGTCAATTTACTAACCCGAGCTTGATAAGAAACCTCGAATGCGCCCAGGACGAGCAGAGGGAAGGCCAATATTATAATGGTGCGCTTCCACGCCGAGTTAGTAGCGGCCTGCCATAATGTACTTTTGTGTTCTTTCACCGGTTCAAGCTACTTAAATTCGGGAAGTTCAAAATCAAGCTGCACGGTGGTTTTGTTTTGATCCGTGTCAGCGTTATTTTTGTTGATGTCTACCCAATATTTTATAGGTCCACTTTTTAGAGCAGTAATATTCGCCTGCCGACTAGTAAAGTCATAGTAGATGCCACCAAGATATTGATCAGCGATACTATTTAGTGGCCCTTTATCGTCTTTGGTTGCTTCTTTCAGGATAAAATTATTCTCAAGGGAAACCCGCTTAACAAGCTGCGTTGTTTCAACTTCGTTCATCGGCACGCTAAATAGCGATGTATAGCCAGGTGTATTATTGTCGATTCCAGCGCCGCTATCTCCACTTCCGTTAATTTTTGTCGCACCCGATTTAATTAACGCATCCTCAATAGGCTTCGCTATTTGTTCTGCATAGTTGGGTGTTATTGCTTGGTCAACAATAAAACGCAACGGCGTCAAAAGATATGCCAGATAGAGCGATAGAAACAGGCCCATAAAACCCAATGCAATCTTAGTCCAGCGTTTTTCTATCAATTGTTTTTTACTTTTAGATTCATTCATTAGATTAGTCTTCCTTTTGCGCCTAGCTTATAGATAAATGGCCTAAAAGTAAAGGGCCTCTTATTGCTAATGCTTGCAACTCGACCCAACCGATGCTATCCTCCTAGAACTTGCGGCTTTGATTTCAAATATAGAGCCCGAGGGAAGCTTTACAAACAGTACGATCAATCACCTCCGAAGGTGAGGAACCATGGAAGGTTTGTTGCACTACCCCAGGAGGCTTTGCTTCTTGGTTGCAGCAACACTGGTTGGCGCGATGCTGACGGTCTTCGGACCGACCAGTACCGCCCAGGCTGACCCTGAGTGCAAAACCAACGGCTACTACGTGCTTTTTGTACGGGGTTCCGGTGAAGGCTTCAACGATCTACGAGCAAACCAGTTCTACTGGTCACTCGTGGGCAGCAATGCCTATCCTGGTAAGCTCGGCCCAGCTGCTGGCTGGGCCGAGCTAGGCCATCTCGACGGCGATGCCGACACCGGCAAAGGCTGGGATCACGTTGAATCAGGCGAATATCCTGCGGTGCCGGTCAATTGGTCGGCAGTTACAGGTGACTACGGGGATAGTGTCGAAGTCGGCAAAAATGAGCTCATAACTCATCTCAACCGCCGATACGGATCAACACCAGGTCCTTGGGTCAGTAATTGCTCAAACGAGACACTCGTCCTGGGCGGCTACTCACAAGGGGCAGACGTCATTGGCTGGGCCCTGCGCAGTAGCGAGCTGAGCCAAGCGGCCAAGGACCACATTGGGTATGTCGCCTTGTACGGCGACCCGAAATTCAATCCGGGGCCGCTGCTCAACCGCATCACAAACAGCAGCTTTCAGTCCAACTGGTGGTGGGCGCGAGGCAACGATGCTGGCTGGCGAATTATCCAGCCAGCGCCGCTTCTGTGGCTGCCAGTCCCAGACGGCGGGATTCTCGGAGCACGCGACCCATACCTGCCTACCGAGCTGAAGGGTAGGGTGGGAAGTTGGTGTGCGCAATTTGATATCGTCTGCTCAGGCGGAGGATGGAAAACGGCGCACGAAAACAGCTACCAAAGCACCTGGATACCAGACTCCGCGCGCGAAATCGCCGACATAGCAAAAATCAAGCGTGACCGCTTGAGCGTCGGTAACACCTCAAGCTCCGGAATCACCAACACAACGGCCCAACCGGCAAGCGCACAACCATCGCGGTACGAGACAGACCCAACACCGAATGTGCCGCCGCCTCCGGTCATTCAGTCCATCAAACGCACCAAAGACAGCGACGGAGTAAACCAAGTCTACGCCGCCACCAACAGTGCAATCACCGAAGGCTGGTGGAAACCCAACGGAGATGGCGTCCACACCAAAGAGGTAATCCATATATCCCAGGACAACATCGTGGGGTTCGACAAGACCAACTTGCCGGAAGGCAAGCAGGCGTTGTTCACCGCGGTGCCGGACGGGATTTGGGAAACCTGGTGGGACCCGCAGCACGACCCGCAGAGCGCCAAGATCATCACCGATCTCACCGGCGTTCGGCAGGTCATAGCGGACAACCGCTGGGAGGGGACCAACCACGATCAGTACGTGCACCGGTTGTACGTACTGGCCGACCAAGGTCCCTACGAGTTCTGGTGGAAGGATGGCGAAAAAGACAGCAACGGCAACAACGTCATCCACAAGAACCTGCTGGACTCGATCACCGGCGGGGTCACCATGACCAGCTCGACCGCCCCGGACGGCAGCTACGAGCTATACGTAGCCACGCCGACCTGGGCCTACGAGCTCAAGTGGAACCCCGGTGCCGACTTCCACCACCGGCCTATGATCAACATCACGCAGGGCGACATCAACTCGCTCAGCAAGGTGACGGTCGGGTCGGAAGAACGGTTGTTCACCGGCACCAGCACGGGCACCTGGCAAGGCAAGTGGGTCGGCGACGGCTCGCCGGCCAACAATCCAGAGGTCAATGGCAAGGTTGGCGTCATCTCCTCGCAGGGGATGTACACCGGCAACGCCTTCCAGATCTACCTCCTCACGGCCAGTGGGGTTACGGAGTTCTGGTACACGCCTACCAACGCTGGCAACGGGCCGATCATGAGCCGGTCTCAGGGCGACCTGACCAGCTTCACCAAGTTCAACGACGGTGCGGCCCAACAGGTCTACACTGGCACGGTCAACGGTGAGGTGCTGGAGACATACTGGGGCGGTGGCGCAAGCCTCACCACCAAACCGCTTTTTACCGTGAACCGGTAGTGGGCGAGAGTCCACCGCCGTTCACTGCGTCCGCCACCCGGCCTCGACCGTCCCACCCGGGATGCGCCGAGGCCGGGCTGGCGAGACTAATACTGCACTTATCTGATACACTCATATATATAAGAGTAGTCAACCGCAATGGCTCAAAAGCAAAAACAACCAAACCCTCTCCAAAAATCACTCATATATATAAGACAACACAAACGGTGGAGTATACCGATTGGCAGCTTTGTATTCATCATGCTGCTGATCGGCTTTTTAAACGCCTTTGTGTTTCTGCCGGTCAAAGACCCAAACCTGGGCGTGACGTTTACTAAAGAACGCAGCCAAGAATTTGGCCTAGACTGGAAGGCAAACTTTACAGCACTGCTGGACGACCTGCAATTAAAACACTTTCGCCTAACCAGCTATTGGTCGAGCCACGAGGCCAACCGCGGGCAATTCGACTTTTCTGACCTAGACTGGCAAGTAGACCAAGCCGCCAAAAGGGGAGCCAAGGTGGATATTGTACTAGGCCTGCGCCAACCGCGCTGGCCCGAGTGCTGGCAGCCCAGCTGGGCGCGCCAACTGAGCGGCAACCAGTGGAAGCAAGCGCTGTACGCCTACATGGAAGTAGTAGTAAACCGCTACAAAAACAATCCAGCCGTGGCCAACTGGCAGCTAGAGAATGAGGCAGTCAACAACTGGTTTGGTGAATGTGGCCAACCGGACCGCCAACGTTTGGTAGAAGAATACGCCTTGGTCAAAAAGCTCGACCCCTCGCATAACATTCGCATGAGCCTGTCGGACCAACACGGCCTGCCGTTTAACCAACCAGTGCCGGACCAATATGGATTCTCTGTATACCGCACGGTGTATAACACCTTTGGCCCATGGCATTTTTATATCGTGTACCCAACGCCAATTTGGTATCACCGCTTGCGCGCGGTGGCGATTGACTGGATTCAGCACCGACCAATCTATATTCACGAGCTACAAATGGAGCCATGGGGACCCAAAGACACGCGCGAGCTGCCAATAACCGAACAAGATAAATCCATGAGCGCCGAGCAAATTGGCAAAAGCCTAAAGTTCGCCCGGCAAATTGGCGCCAAAGACATAGACATGTGGGGAAGCGAGTGGTGGTACTGGCGCAAAACCCAGCTGCACGATGATTCTATTTGGAACGCAGTCAAACAACAAGTGCAAAACGCGCAAAAATAATGACAATTGTTTATCGGGTGGGGCCGAACCGGAATGCATCCAGTTCGGCCCCAAGCCCTTTGCCCACTACGAGGCCAGCAAAGCCGGGCTCAGCACAAAGCCCGGGTCGATCTGCTCACGCAGATCACTACCCGTTGCATGGTTGGCCCAACTCTCGGCGTTGCGCACATGGAACAAGTTGGCCAGACGCTGCATCTTTTCCCAGTCCTGGGGCGTGTGGTCGACGACCTGCTGCATGACGCCCAGGGCCTTGACGATGTCCGCCTCCAGCGTCGCGTCAGGCATGACCACACCCTGGTCGAAGGCGCGAACATACTCGGAGTAGCCGACGCATGTCAGCAAATCGTCTCCCACATGCTGAACAAGGAACTCATAGTCGTCGGCGCTCGTCACCTTGTTGCCCACGGCAAACAGCTTGATGCCATACAGCTGCGCATGCTCCTTGT
>Ga0075364_10000378_pt1 | contig 21990 bp, 22 predicted proteins | sample EndMetdeltDD1764_FD_71517 | JGI IMG/M metagenome (GOLD analysis project Ga0075364, IMG submission 71517) | Populus endosphere microbial communities from Tennessee, USA - Endosphere MetaG P. deltoides DD176-4 | ecosystem: Host-associated > Plants > Roots > Endosphere | place: USA: Tennessee...
ACGCCCGTGTTGGGTGCGGCCGGAACTGCGTCGTGGCCTGCATCGACCAACTTGGTGACAACCTTGGAGCCAATGAGGCCTGTTCCGCCAATGACAACGATCTTCATGAGTGTGCCTTTCGGGTTGAGGGCGGCAACGCGAGCCGCTGACTACTAGGACCGGACAGGGCATCGAGTTGTGACACAGGTGTTCGCACCACTCGCCGAGTGAGTCGTCTCGGTTCGGCGGATTTGGAGCGTTCGATAGCATCTCGCCGGTGGATCTGCTGGAGCGCAGCGATGACCTGAACACACTGATCGCGCAATGGGACCGAGCGCGGGCCGGACGCGGATGCGTGATCGTCGTCGCCGGCGAGGCCGGAGCCGGCAAGAGCTCGCTGGTGGAGGCGTTCGTCGACGAGATCGGCAACGCGGCCGTGTTGTGGGGCGCCTGCGATCCGCTCTCGACACCCAGGCCGCTCGGACCGCTCCACGATCTCGCCGCGGAGATCGGCGACGTGACTCACTCCCCATCCGGTGAGCTTCGTCAACCGCACGAGATCTTCGGGGCCGTGTTCGAGCATCTCCGCGAACACCCTTCGGTGCTCGTCGTCGACGACCTGCACTGGGCCGACCAGGCCACGATCGACCTCCTCCGCTTCCTCCTGCGCCGGATTCGCTCGACTCGGTCGGTGATCGTCGGCACCGTTCGCAACGACGAGATCGGCGCCGGGCATCCGCTCCGGTCGCTGCTCGGCGACATCGCCCGGTCATCGGATGCGACGCTGACGACGCTGCGACCGCTGAGCGTGGAAGCGGTCGCAGCGCTCATCGGCGACCGTCCGCTGGATCCTGCGTCGCTGCACGCCACCACCGGAGGCAATGCGTTCTTCGTGGTCGAGATGCTCGATCACGTCGGCACGGACCTGCCCGCCACCGTGCGCGATGCGATCCTCGCCCGCACGACTGCGCTCGACACGTCCGCCTGGGAGCTTCTGCATCTGCTGGCCTGCGCGCCTGAGGCGATTCCCGATCACCTGCTGTCGCCGCTTCGAATCGGCCTGCCGCAACTCCGGGCGCTCGACGACGTCGGTCTCGTCCGTCGCCGTTCTCGCGGTGTCTCCTTCCGGCACGACCTCTGCCGGACCGCGATCGAGGGCACGATTCCTCCTGGCGGCGAGGTCGCGCTCCATCGACGAATGCTCGACGCGCTCGAGACGTCGGCGCTTCCGGATCCCGCGATTCTCGTGCACCACGCCGTCGGCGCCCGAGATCCTCAACGCATCCTGCTCCATTCCACGAGCGCCGGACGCGCTGCGGCGCGATCTGGCGCGCATCACCAGGCGGCCGAGTTCTTCAACATCGCGCTCGATCACGGCACGCTCATGTCTGCTGCCGAGCAGGCTGACGTACTGGAGTTGCTGGCGGACGAGTACTACATCATCGATCGCCTGTCCGACGCGATTGCCGCGAGCGAGCGCGCCCTCGGGCTTCGCAAGCGGGCCGGAGACATCGTTGGGGTGAGCGTCAACCACCACCTCTTGTCGGTCTACCACTGGTACAACGGCGACCGAGGCAACGCCGAACGCCATGCCGACCACGCCGTCGATGTGCTCGACGACCCCGACCTCGCTGCCGCCGCCGGTCCGCGCGGCCATGCCGTCGCGATGCAGGCGTACCTCGCGCTGCAGGTGAACGATCTCGACCGCGCCCGCGCGTTGGCGGCCACCGCGACGAGGACGGCACGCAACGACGATCCGAAGCTGCCGATTCGCACCGCAATCATCGAGGGCATCTGCGACATTCTGGACACTGGTACTTCGTCCCGGTCCGCCATGCTGTCGCTGCTTTCCTCGGCCGATGACCATCTCGACGAGACCTACTCGAGCGGCTACAGCAACCTCACCTACCTCGACGTCGAACAACGACGTTTGGCCGATGCCAACGACCTGCTCGGCAAGAGCATCCCATTGACGATCGAGCGCGACCTGCCGATCTGTCGCGTCTGGCAGATCGGATCGCGAGGCCGACTCAGGTTGATCGAAGGCAATTGGAGTGAAGCACTCAACGATTCAGACTCGGTGCTGTCTGCGCCGAGCGCTCCGCTGGCCCGGACGTGGCCCCATGTTGTGCGTGGCCTCATCGCTCTCCGCACAGGAGGCGACGCTTCAGCCGATCTCGACGCGGCGTGGGAGCTTGCGTGTGGCCTGTCGGAGCCGATCCGGCTGCTCCCTGTCGCGGCTGCGCTCGTCGAGCAAGCGTGGCTCACCGGCAACGCCGATGATCGCCTCGATGCGTGCAGAGAGCTCCTCGCCAACGCTCCCAAGGCGGGCTTGGAGTGGGCACGGGGTGAGCTCGCCTCTCGACTGCATCGCCTCGACCCGGACCTCACTGCCGTCGACGTTGCCGAGCCATATCGACTCGAGCTCGCCGGTCAGCACGAAGCGGCCGCTGACATGTGGAGCGATCTCGGCCTGCCGTACGAACAGGCACTGGCACTGCTCGACACCGGACGACCCGATCTCCGCCGGACCGGGCTCGATCTGCTCGACCGGCTCGGCGCCAGCGGCACGTCCGCCTGGTTCCGACAGCACCTGCGGAACAGCGGTGTCACCAACATCCCGGCCCGGCGACGCGAGGCCACGCTGGCCAACCCTGCTGGTCTCACCGCCCGCCAGATCGAGGTGCTCGCCCTGCTCCGCGACGGCCTGACCAACGCCGAGCTCGCCCGCCGGCTCTACATCTCGGCAAAGACCGCCGACCACCATGTTTCCGCGGTGCTCACCAAGCTCGGCGTGAGCAGTCGGCGCGACGCAGTACAGGCCGGCCGGAAGCTGAACCTCATCGATTGACGCGCGTGGTCTGAACATCGAAGCGGTGCCGGCGTCGAGGCGCGGTGATGGTCGCCAGATGGGCACTCCCCTTCCGCGACACCGACGCCGGTCGACCGACTGGTGGGAGTGCGCTGCTCGACGCGACGTCGATATAGGTCTCGGTGGCCCACCATCGTTGGAACCTGTCTTCGCCGAGGCGATGGACGAGCGATGCACTCTGGGTCGCATGGGCGCGGATCGCGCTGAACTTGCGGTCGAGGTGGTCACCGGTCAGGTCAAGACGGATCGCCACGCTGTGATCGGTGACGACGCTCGGATAGCCGGGGTAGAAGGCCTTGGCGACGGGCTCGGCATCGGCCATTCGCCGCTCGGTGTCAGCCGTGATCGCTGCCCAGAGCAGGCGGGCCTTGGATCCGGTCGCGGCCCACGCATGCGATGTCCAGCGTGAGACTGCCTGGTGGTCGGTGTGTCCGGTCAGGCCGTCCGGACCGAATGTCACGATGGTGTCGGGCTGGACGTCGGCGATGACTCGGGCGACGACGGCCATGCCGTGGCTGGGAGAGATCGCGTGACAGGCACCGTCCTCGAACGCCAACCATCGTTGTTCGTCGACGCCGAGCACGGCGTGGGCAGCGGCCAATTCCCGTGAGCGTGTCCGGGCCAGCCTGGCCGGATACCAACGCTCCGGGTCAGCGGTGCCGCGCTCGCCGCGAGTCGCGGTGACGCACACGATTCTGGAGCCGGCGTCGCTCGCGGCAGCCAGAAGTCCACCCGCGACGAACGATTCGTCGTCGGGATGGGCCCAGACGGCCAGCACGGTCCCGAGGCGCTGGGCGGCGCCGAGAGGTTTCGTGCGCAACAGGTCTGCGCCGTCGAAGTGTCCACCCACCGCGCCGGCAGCGCTGTGATGGAAGAGGCGTTTGTCGGTGTCCATGTCGTTACCTGGTGTCGCCGAGCGCTCGATCGGAGCGACGGAGGCCCGCCCGAATCGGGCGGGCCGCCCGACGGTCAGTGGGCCCCGACCCCAGCGGTGTACGGGCCGAACTCGTTGCTGACGACCGTCACCAGGTTGGCGGGGAACCCACCGCGGCGCGCGTGTTCGCGGATGGTGTCCTCGTCCTCCGCCTCGTGCACGCAGTACACCTTGTCGCCTGCCACGTAGCTGTTGACCCATGTGTACGGCACGCCGAGGGATTCGGCAGCTGCGTTGGAGGTCTGGGCGATCTCGACCAACTGCTCCTCGGTGAGGTCGCTGGCACCCGGGATCTCCCGTTCGATGATGAATCGCTTCATTGTCTGTTCCTTTGTGTCATGTCTGTCCCAGCGGTCGCCGGGCACGGATGTGACTCTGCGGCAGAACGACTCGTCGCACATCGGGAGGTGCTCCCCATCTTCGGCCGGGTCCGCGTGTCCAACGGAATGGGGAACTCCTCCCGATGACGGCATCGGGGTGAATCCCTACCGTCGGGCGGATGACACATCACCAGAACTTCACGACGACAGCAGCCATCACCGACATCGACCGCGACGACAAGACGGCGACGATACGCACACAGACATCCGGCTTCCGGCAGCGCCTGCGGCTCCCCGTGCGCCGTTCCCGCGTCGCGCACGTCGGCCTCGCGATCGGGATCATCGCCGCAGCCACAACGGGTCTGCGATTGGCCACGGCCGCGTCGCAATCGGGCCAGGCGTCAGTGTTGGTACCGACGGTGCCGTGCCGGCTGGTCGACACCCGTGCATCGGAGCATGTCAGCACCAGGTCGACCCCGATCGCCGCCCAGGAAGCGACCGACTTCGCCGTGTGGGGCGTCAACGGCAACTGCGACATTCCGTCGAACGCCACCGCGATCGCATCGAACGTGACCACGGTCAACCCGACCGCGTCGAGCTACCTCACGGTCTTCCCCGCCGGCGGCAGTCGGCCGGTGACCTCGAATCTCAACTGGACACCGTCCAGCCCGCCGACCCCGAACCAGGTCACGGTCGGCCTCTCGACGACAGGAGCGATCACCGTCTTCAACAACGCCGGCACCATCGACGTGATCATCGACATCGTCGGCTACTACGTGCCGGCCACGGGTCCGGGCAACGGGTCGGCGGGGCCCACAGGACCCGTTGGGCCGGTCGGACCCGCTGGGCCCGCCGGTCCAACAGGACCGGCCGGGTCGAGGAACCGGATCAGCAAGGAGCAGATCGCGATGCTCCGGTGGGGCGAGGACCCCGGCCGGTCGGCGACGTTCCCCATCAACGGCTACCCCGATGGGATCGCATTCGACGGAACGAACCTCTGGGTCGCCGCCCGAGGGAGCAATTCAGTGACCAAGATGAACCCGACCACAGGCGCGAAGGTCGACTACACCGCCGGCTCGGGCCCTGCCGGAGTGGCGTTCGATGGGACCTACATCTGGGTCGCCAACTCGGGGAGCAACACCGTGTCGAAAATCGACCCGAATGGCACCGCCCCCGGCACGCCGATCAACTACGCGACCGGCATCAACCCCAACTGGGTCGCGTTCGACGGCACCAACATCTGGGTCACCAACCTCGGCAGCAACACAGTGTCCAAGATCAACCCGAACGGAGCCGCCCCCGGCACACCGATCAACTACGCCACCGGTGACAAGCCGGATGGCGTTGCGTTCGACGGCACCAACATCTGGGTCGCCAACCACGGCGGCGGCTCCGTCTCGAAGATCGACCCGAACGGGGCCGCCCCGGGCAAACCGATCAACTACACCACCGGCATCGGCCCGACCGGGGTCGCGTTCGACGGCACCAACATCTGGGTCGCCAACCTCGATGACGACACGGTGTCCAAGGTCAATCCAGGTGGGGTTGCCCCCGGCTACCCCAGCAACTACGTCACCGGCAGCAACCCGAAGCAGGTCGCGTTCGACGGCACCAACATCTGGGTCACGAACGCCGACAGCGCCACCGTGTCCAGGCTCATCCCCTGAGAACGTCGCATGTGCCAACGATCAACCGGGCCCGATCACGCCGGTCAGGTGGAGGGCGACAACGACGAGGACGGCGACCGCGACGAGGCCGATGAGGACACGAGTTCGCCTGGACGTCGGGGCCGGGATCGCTTCGTTGCCGTGAGACGGGTGTGGTGGGATGGCCATGGTTCACGCTCCGGTTGTCAGGCGACGTCGCGCCGGGTTGTTGCTGTCAGTCCCGCAGACATCGAGACCGATGCGAATGCGATGAGAAGCATCAACGCCACCGCCGGGTTGTGAATCACGTCAGTTTGTTGCCCCGCCAATGCACGTCCGAGCGCTCCCGGCGAGAACTTGCCGACGCTCGGGACGCCCGCGATCATTACGTTCTCGACGAACAGGATCCACACGAACAGACCGACAACGGCGGGAACCTGGCTGCGCACGACGGCGCCGACACCGAACCCGAGCGTGGCCCAGGCCGCGCCGGCTGCCGCGCCACCGAGCACGAGTTGGACGTACTGGCCGGCGGGGATGTCGACGCTCATGCCCCGTAGGCGAAGGAACGCCGTACCCGCCGCACTGGCGAGCCCCGCCGCCACCATTCCGGCGACCGATCCGACGACGAGCGCACTCCAAGCCTTGGCGACGATGACCCGGCCCCGCCGGGGCACGGAGAGCAGTGTCGGGCGGATGGTCCCATATCGAAACTCGACCGTCATCGACAGGGCACCGATCAGCGCGGCGAACACCATTCCCATGTTCGATCCGACGTCGAGGAACATCTTCCGTTGGTCGGCTCCGGTGGCCAGCCGGTTTGCCGGCAGACCGAATGCGTGGAGCGCGATCGCGAGCAGGACGACGCCGACCATGCCCGCGAGCACGCCTGCAGTCGTGCGGGTCGTTCGCACCTTCAGGACCTCCGCGCGCAGTGCGGTGTTCATGATCCCACCGGCGCGGTCAGGGCCAAGTAGGTCTGCTCCAGCGTGCGATCAGAACCTGCCAGCTCGACAAGTGGGGCGTCGGCCAGAACCCGACCTCGATCGATGATGATGACGTGGTCGACGCTCTGTGCGATCTCGGCGAGTTGGTGACTGGACACGAGCACCGTCCCACCCGCTTCCGCGAAGGCGCGCAGGACACGCCGTAACCAATGCGTGCCCGATGGATCGAGACCGTTCGTCGGCTCGTCGAGCACGAGCAGCCTCGGCTCGCCGAGTAGAGCGGCGGCGAGGCCCAGTCGCTGACGCATCCCCAGCGAGTAGGTCTTCACGGCCCGTCTGCAGGCATCCACCAGGCCGACGAGGTCCAGCACCTCGTCGACACGAATCTCCGCGACCCCTGATGCGGCACTGAGCACACGGAGGTGGTCCCGCCCGGATCGGCCAGGATGGAAGTCATTGGATTCGAGTACCGCTCCGACCCACCGGGCCGGTTCGTCGAGCTCTCGGTACCGACGTCCCCCGACGAGAGCCGTTCCGGCGTCGGCGTCGGCAAGCCCGAGCAGGACCCGGAGTGTCGTGGTCTTTCCGGCACCATTCGGTCCGAGGAAGCCGGTCACGGTGCCTGGCGCCAGGGTGAAGCTGATGTTGTCGACAGCGACGACATCGTCATATCGCTTCGTCAGTGAAGACACCTCGACCACCGCATTGTTCGACATCGTTCGAAGGTATGGGTCGCGCCCAGCCTGCGAAACACCCGCGATGACGATCTTCGGCGTCATCAATTCGTTGACGCGCATCGCCCCAAAGGGGGATGTGCGGGTGCGGGCCGGGGGTTACCGTTTGGGCGTGTCCACGACGTCGGCCCTTCCGTTGCGTCGACTCCGTACTCCATTCGAGGTACCGGCGGTCGTTGCCGATGTCGCCGTTGCCGCTGCCGTCGCCGGCGTCACGATCGTGATGCTCAGGGGACGGTTTGCGATGACGAGACCGAGCACGATCCGCTTCGACACCCTCGGTGTCATCACCGCGATCACGACATCCCTGCCATTGCTGGCGTGGCGACGGCAACCATTCCGGGCGTTTCTCGCCTCGACGACAGCCAGCGCGCTCATGGCCGCCATCGGGCACCCGATCGGCTTGGCCCTCGCTCCAGCCGTCGCGCTCTACTTCGTCGCGGGTGGGCGCACCGTTGCGTTGCCATGGACTCGCGCAATGACGGCCGCTGTCCTCGCCTCGTTGTGCGCCTACCTCGTCGCGGCGGGGATCACCGAATCGGTCTTTCCCGCGTCGGAGTTGTTCCACTCCGGCCTGCTGTGGTCGGTTGCCTGGTTCGCGGGAGAGCGCACCCGCCTGCGTCGCGAGCAGATCGCCGAGCTCAGACGCGACGCCCAGCGCGAGCGTCTCCTGGCCGCAGCGGAGGAGCGGGCGCGCATCGCCCGCGACCTCCACGACTCCGTCGGGCATGCCATCAACGTGATCGGCGTGCGGGCCGGCGCGGCCCGGATGCGACACACGGGCGACCCTGAGCGATCGTTGCAAGCGCTCGAAGCGATCGAAGACCTCGCCCGCCGAACGGTCGCCGAGATCGACCACTTCGTCGGCGCGCTCCGCGTCGGTGCCCTCGACCACGACGGCGTGGACTCCCCTCTCGGCATCGTGTCGGTGCCCTCGTTGATCTCCCAGCACGAGACGTCTGGGCTCGACGTGACGTACATCCAAACCGGATTGCTCCAGCAACTGCCACCCGTCATCGACCAGGCTGTGTACCGGATCATCCAGGAGGCGCTGACAAACGCGTCACGGCACGGCAACGGATCCGCGCAGTTGACCGTCGACTTCGCCGACTCGATGCTGACGTTGACGATCTCGAACCCGGTTCGTCCGACAGACATCGCAATGTTCCGCGTCGGGCACGGCCTCATCGGCATGAACGAACGGGCTCGGTTGGTCGGAGGCACACTCGACATCGACCATCGTCCTGGCGAGTACGTCGTCCGCGCCTGTCTCCCGGTCGACTCCCCACGATGACGAGCGTGATCATCGCCGACGATGACGATCTGATGCGCGCGGGGCTCATCGAGCTTCTCACGGTCGATCCATCGATCGAGATCGCCGGAGAAGCAGCGACCGGGCAGCAGGCACTCGACCGCACCCTCCGGCTCCGACCCGATGTCGTCCTGATGGACGTGAGGATGCCAGATCTCGACGGTATCGAAGCCACGCGCCGCCTCGCCACAGCCGGCTCGACCGCAAGGATCCTCATCCTCACCACGTTCGAACAGGACGACTACGTCTTTGCCGCCCTGCGCGCCGGTGCCTCAGGATTTCTGCTCAAGCGCACGCGCCCAGAGGACCTGATCGCGGCCGTCCACACTGTCGCGGCCGGCGATTCGCTCCTGTCACCGTCGGTCACCAGGCTTGTCGTCGACCGGATGGCCCAGCAGCCGACACCGGACTTCGCCGAACTGTCCACACTGTCGACCCTGACCCCTCGAGAACGGGAGGTTCTCGCCGCACTCGCCCGCGGCCTGTCCAACCGCGAGATCGCTGCGGCCCTCGTTGTCGAGGAGACGACCGTTCGCACCCACGTGAAGCGCGTCCTCACGAAGCTGCAACTGCGAGACCGTGTCCAGGCAGTCATCTTCGCCTATGAGCACGGCCTCATTCGCCCGGCACCCTGAGCCCACAATGCTCCTGGGTCAAGACGGCACCAGCGCCGGTAGAATTCGACTCGCGACGCCGTCGCCCCCTTGAGCACACAGGGCAACTCTGGCTGACCAGAGGAGCACAGTGATGCCCCAGGAACCCGCTTTCCGAGCAAGCCTCGCGGCGCTGTCCGAGTTCTTCATCGGCGACAAGACGATGCACGAGACGCTGCACCGCGTTGCCGAGGCGATTGTCCGGGCCGTCCCGAGCGCCGAGTTCGTCGGGATCACGATGATGTCGCACGGCAAACCGCACACCGGGGTGTTCACCGATCCCGCCTCGCCGCAGATCGACCAGGCCCAATACGACAACGGATCCGGGCCGTGCCTTGCCGCGTTTCGCACCGGCCAGACCTACCGCATCGATTCGAGCCTCCACGACACGCGCTGGCCCGAGTTCAACCGAGCGTGCCTCGACCACGGCATCCTCAGCACGTTGTCGATCCCATTGACCGTCGATTCACAGACGAACGGCACGTTGAAGATGTATTCCGCGTCGGAGACCGCGTTCACCGATGAAGACCGTCGGACAGCCTCATTGTTCGCGGCCCAGGCCGCCATCGTGTTGTCCAACGCGTTTGCCTACTGGGGTGCACGCGCCCAATCCGAGCAACTGGAGCGAGCCCTCAACACCCGCGCCGTGATCGAACAGGCGAAGGGCATCATCATGTCCACGATGCGGTGCAACGCCGACCAAGCCTTCCGGGTGCTCGTCGTGCAATCCCAACGGGAGAACCGCAAGCTCGCCGAAATCGCCGCCGCGATCGTCAGGCAGACAACTCACCGTCCGTGACCAGCGCTGCGGGTTTGAACAAGGCGCCAGCTGGGAAGCCATGAATCCCATTTTCACCGAAGGAGGGATTCGGATGTACATCGGACTCGGTGGTCTGCTGATCATCATTCTCATCATCCTCCTGTTGACCTGAGAACGGAGATTCATCGTGGACCCGAAGAGCCAGTTCTTCTTCTATCTCGCCGCGCTCATCTGCTTCCTCCTCGCCGCGCTCGGGGATCTGTGGAAGTACGGCGCCCGCACCCGGCGCGGCATGGCGGCGGCCATCGCGCTGATGCCGCTCGGTCTCGCCCTCACGGTTTTCCCAACACTGTGGACGGTTGCCAAAGCGGGTTGGTGATTTTCTGGTTCGAGTCGCGCTGCCGTCACGAACCGATCTCGAACCAGACCGACTTGCCGCCGCCGGCCACTGGCGCCACACCCCAGTCGGACGCAACCTCGGAGACGAGCACCAGACCGAGCCCGCCGACTCGTGCCCGCCGGTTGACTTCGCTGGCGAGGATCGGTATTGACGGAGATCCATCGATCACGTCCACTCGAAGATGATCCGGAGGGGACGTGAACGACGCGCGCAGCTCACAAGAACCCCCGCCATGGGTGACCGCGTTGGAGACGAGCTCGCTGGTCAACAGCAGGGCATCGCGGACGAAGCTCACCGAGGCCCGTGCACCGAGCAACCGGCCAACGGCATCGCGGGCTGCCCGGGCCGACAACGGGCGACGTTCCAGGCTCACCTCGATCCGTGCGACTGAAGCGCCCTTGATCACATGACGGGTCTACCCGCGCGCGGCGCGTGGCAAACTCTGGGCCGCGCGCCTTGAGTCGCGCCGGTCGGGCGTTGGTACCATCGCGTTGCGCGGACGACCCTGCGCGGCCCCGGACCCCGGCCAGTTCTCCTGAGGAGATCGATGACCGTGGAATCAGTGCCGGTACTTCCCCTGACGTCGAGCTGCGCAGCGTTCGCGGCAATGTTGCAGATGCGCGGCGCGACGATCTCGATCTTCGGCCAGCCACTCGAGGGATCGAGCGATGCGGTCCTCGCACTCGAGGAGTGGCAGTACGTGATCGGCGAAGGTCCATCGATCGACGCGTTCAGCACGGGCGAACGAGTCGCGGTTCCGCACCTCGTGCTGGCAACCGACTGCTGGCCGGTGTACGTCGAGCAGCTGGGCAGCGCCGGTGTGGGTGCGGTGTTCTCGTTTCCGGTTCGCCTGTCCGGGCACTGCGTGGGTTCGTTGACGTTCTACCGCGACTCACCCGGAGAGTTGACCGATCGTCACGCACTCGACGGTGCCGCCGCCGCCGATGACGCGGCCCGCCGAGTTGGCGTGTTGGACGAGCTCGACGGCGTCCGCGGAGGCGTGCGCTTCGTTCATCTGCATCAAGCAGCGGGCATGGTGATGTTCGAGCTGGGCGTGGATTCGACGGAGGCACTCGCTCGTCTCCGTGGCCATGCCTATGCGACGCATCGACCACTGCACACCGTTGTCGCGGACGTTCTGGGGGGCCGCTTGCGACTGCCCGGCGATCGTCGATGAACCGCGCCGGCGCTGCTGGGCAGTCGATCGACGAGGCAACCTTGTAGTACGTTCGGCTCGATCCAAGCGGTCGGATTCCTTGAAGCCACAGGGCGTCGTTGCGAAAACTCAATGGAGTCCCATGTCCGAGTCAGCTGCCTTCGAGGCCGGCTTCGCTGCGTTGTCACAGTTCTTCATCGGCGACAAGACGATGGAGGAGACCCTGCAGCGCGTCGCCGACCTCACCGTGGAGGCCGTGACCGTGGCCAACTTCGTCGGCATCACCATGCTCGTCGAAGGCGAGCCGCGCACAGGGGTGTTCACCGATCGCGAGTCTCCGGAAATCGATCAGGCTCAGTACGAGCATGATGAGGGACCATGCCTCGAGTCGTTTCGCAATGGCGAGATCTACCGCGTCGACGACACCAGAACGGATGGCCGCTGGCCGGCCTTTCGCACGGCGTGCGTCGATCACGGCATCCTCAGCACGATGTCGCTGCCGCTGGTCGTCGATGACATCGCTCACGGGGCCCTCAACATGTACTCGCGACAGGTCAGTGCGTTCGGCTCCGAGGAGATCCGCATCAGCCGCGCCTTCGTTGCCCAAGCCGCGATCGTGCTCGCAAACGCGCGCGCGTATTGGAACGCCCGGCAGCTGAGCGCCAACCTCGCTGAGGCGCTCAAGAACCGGGCTGAGATCGAACAAGCGAAGGGCATCATCATGGGCGCGACACGCTGTTCGGCGGATGAGGCGTTCGAGCGCCTCGTCGACCAGTCTCAGCGCGAGAACCGCAAACTCCGCGATGTGGCGAGGGCACTCGTTGAACAGACCTCGAAGCGACTCGGCAGAGACTCCGGCTGAGTGTTCCGACGCCGCAGCCGGCTGCAGCTGGTTGCAGCTTTCCGAATCCACATGTGTAATTCGGCCCGGGAAGTGAAACTGATCATGTGCTGTGAGGACACAAACCTTGCGCATGAGTCAAACAGCTCGGCTCAACCGCTCATCCGCCCGAGGAGTGTTCCATGGAGGACGAAACAGCCACGCCCAATTTCGACGATTCGGTTGCCACGACCCTTGTGCAGTCGATCGTCCGGCAGATCGAGGGGGCGCTGCACGCGTCCGTCGCGGTGCTCTCAGGCGACCACGCGCGCGTCATCCTCTCGACCGATCAGACGATGGACGCGGTAGGCGATGCCTGCGACAGTCCCAGCGCCGCAGTGATCCGTACCGGTCACATCGTGCGGGTCCCGACCGTCGAACGGAACACTGAATTTCCCGAATTCATCGCCAAGTGCCGCAGGCTCGGTATCTGCAGCATGGCGGGCTTTCCGATCAAGGACGCGGCGCTGCGAACAGTCGGCGTGCTCACCGTCACCTCGGCTGACCATCACGGGTTCGGCACGTCAGACCTGCTCGCCGCGCGCCGCACCGCCGAGCTGTTGGCAGGCGAGTTGTGTCAGCGCGCGGCCCCGATGACATTCCATCCCTCCGTCGCCGGCTGACGGGCGCGGGCCGACGACCCTAGAAACCGTAGAGCGCCTTCAGGCTCGGCAGCGCGCCGGCCGCCGCCGCGTACAGATCGGGATTCGGGCACGGGTTGTCGATCGCGCCGCCGGATGTCCACGGTGCCGGGCAGGGGCGATGCTCGAGATGGGCGATCCAACGGGCGATGTAGTCAGCGGTGGCCCACGCGCCGAGGAGGTTCAGGTGATGTCGGTCGGCGATGTAGACCCCGGTCGAAGGCGGCGCGTAGTTGCGCCAATCGATCGCGACCAGATCGGGATACGCCGGGCTCCCTGCCATCCGCGCGAGGATCGCGTTGTCCTCCTCGAGCAGGTATTCGAGCTGTGAATCCGAGTTCGAGAACGTCAGCCACAGAATCCACTTGGCGCCTTTGGCCCGGGCCGCAGCGACGATCTCGTCGACAGCTGGGGCGAATGGCGTCAGCGGGTCGTTGTACCCGGCCTTGATCACGACGATGTCGAGGCGTCCCGGCGCCGACAGCAACGCGTCGACCACGGTGGTCGGCGCGATCGGCGTGTAGTCGCTCTTGCAACCCTGATTCACCAGACGACGGCAGTTGGCGGCATCGATGATGTAGTCGAAGCCCTGCATCGCTCGTTTCGTGCCGGTGACGAGTTGGACGGCCCCCAGCGTTGAATCGCCGACGAGCATCGCCCGATGGTACGGCGGCGTGTTGGACGCCACAGGCAGCGTTGCCGGCACCGGCTGACCGATGAACGAGCCGGTGACATCGACGATGACGTCCGTGCCGCCGTTGGCGTAATACGCGATGCCACGATCCGACACCGTCGTGATCGCCAGGTTCGCAACCGTCGCTTCGAAGCCGGGCGAGTTCAACGACGATGTGTCCGGCAGTGGCGTGCCGGCTGGGTAGGCAGTGACGAAACCCATGCCGTCCGTGCGATCGATCGTCACGTTGGTGACGACGGCCGAGGCACCAGTGATCGGTGCAGCGACCTCACGAGTTCCGAACGGCCACACGCGTGGCCCGGCGACGCGAGTGTCGACGACACGCGCCGGTGCCGTGGGGACGAACATCCCAGTCGTCGACGAGGGTGCGGACGGCCCGGTGAACCAGCCATTGAGGTCGACGACAAGATGGCCGCCCACGTTGGTCGACAACGTCAGGCCCGAAGCCGAGACGGGCAGGATCACGGTCGCGGCCTTGGGCTGACCGCTGCCATCAGGGTTGAGGAACGATGTCGAAGGCCGTGTGGCCCCTGCCGCATAGCCCACGACGAACCCTGGCGCAAGCGCGCCGACGCTGGTGACATTGACCGCCACCGCCGTTGCATCGGTGGGCACCTCAGCCGGCAGGCCGATCGTGACAGCTTCGCCGCCGGCGAGGGGCGCCGCCCGTGCCACACGAGTGTCCAGCAGGCGGGTCGGCGCGATCGGTTGATACCGACCGGCCGTCGCGCCGGTCGCGCCGACGAAGACCCCGGTGACATCGACGACGAGATCGGCGACGGTCGAGGCGTAGACATCGACGGCGCCATCGGAACCAAGCATCACGATGGTCGAGTTCGAAGCCGTTGCCCCGGCTGTTGCGTTGACGGTCGAGGTCGCGGGAACCGCCGTACCCGCCGGGAACGCAGTCGCGTACCCGTCGCGCGGCCCCTGCACGATCGTCACCGTCACGGCCGCGGCGATGACGTCTTGATCGACGCCGGCCCGGTCGGCAACGGAGACACGAATGGTGTGGTCGTCGAGCCGGGTGCATCCGCACGACGGTTCGCGCGTGTCCGCCAGGCGGATCGGTCCGACCGCAACGTATGTCGACGTGGACGGTGAGGTCGGGCCGGCCCCGCGCTCTCGCGTTGCGTCGACGCTGCGCCCGCCGCTCACGCCGATGGTCGCGACGAGGGCCACGATCGCGAGCGACGCTCCAATCCTTCGCCGCCTCGCGTTGGTCATGGCTGGCGAGAATAGTGCGTGTCGTCGCGCCGACGGGTGGTTTCGGCCGCATCGCACCTGGTCGTCGTGGGCCAACCCATCCATCCGGACGCAAACGGACCGGACCGATGGATCCGAACGCATCGCACCTATTCAACCGATCCCAATTCCTCGATCGAGCGCCTCGACTCGGCTCGCGGCAATCACGCCACCGCGAAGTCCGCGTCGGCGACGGTGCCCAAGGAATCGGTGTAGGTGATCGTCCACGTGCCCGAGTCGACACTGTCGACCTTGAAGGCGATCGACTTGCCCGTCACGTCCTGTCCGGTGTACACCGGCTCGGCGACCACGTCGCCGGGGCTGATGGGAATGCCGACCACCGCCGACCCGCTGGGCGTCTTCAGCGCGAACTGCCCGGGTGCGAGGAGATCGCCGCCGGCGCTCCCACCCGTGAATGACGCCTCCAGCGGCACCCGCACGATGTAGGTGCCGTTCTCGCCCGGGGCGAAGCTCGCGTTGATGGTTCCGCCCAGCAACCGGATCGTCTCGATCGGCGTGGTCAGCGTCTCATCGACCGCCAACTCACGCGGTTCGAAGCTGCTGGCTGCGGCCGTTCCGAACGGCACGACGGCCTGGTTCGAATCGGGCTGGCCGAACGTCAGTATCGCCTCGTCGGCGATGAAGGAGTCATCCACCAGGAAGTCGAGGACCGCATCGTTGCGGCTCATCGCGGGAACGCTCGGCGTCCTTGCCAGTCCCGACAGGTACGACTGCGTGCCGACCGTCAGCACGACGTCATCGCGATCGACGGCATTCACATCGGATGTCAGGTTCTCGAAGGAGACGGACACATTGATCGTCGGGCTCAGCGCGTTGGCCGAGCCCACCGCGGAAACCACGGTGATCTTGAACCCGCCCCACCACACCGTCTTGTCGATGTCGACCGGTACCGGCGGTACGGTGCTGCCGCCCGCCGATGACGCGGCACCGTCGGCGTTCGTCCCGAGAACGTCTCCGATAGCGGGGATCGTGATCGGGAGGTCGTCAGCTGCTCCTGCGCCGTCAGTGGCTGCCGTGGCACCGTCCTGCGCCGCCTGCTCGATCAACTCGTCGGCGAGTTTGTCGCTCTTCGAGTCGCCACTACATCCCGCGACGGCGATCGCCGCGAAGGCGACAGCGAGCACGCCCCGAACGGCGCGGCTGGTGACGGACGTGAACAGTGAGTGAGTTGCAGATGTGGACATGTGCTCAACGTACGGATCGAGCCGTCCCGAGGAATCGGGCGATTCCCTACTTCCCAGGTCATTCCATCTGCAACATTTTCGCCCCGAGCTCGGCTCGCGATGCGATGCCCAGCTTGCGGTACACCCTGGCCAGGTTGGCCTCGACGCTCTTGGCACTCATGAACGAACGCTCGGCGACCTGTCGGTTGGTGAGCCCCGAGGCCGCGAGCTCGGCGATTCTGCGCTCAGTGGCGGTCAGTTCGAGCGTTGACGTCACTCGCGTTCCGATTCGTTCGAGCTCCGCCGTCGCCCGCGCCTCGAACGCGGTCGCGCCGAGCTTGGCGAACATCTCCTGGGCCTCGACGAGGCACCGCTTGGCGGCACTCTTCTCCTTGGCCCGGCGATGGATGGCACCCTTGGTCAACATCGTCCGGGCAATGTCGAACTCGATCGGACACCGTTCATGGAGCTGCAGTGCTGCGTCCGCGAGGGCGAGTGCTGCCGGCTGATCGCCCTGTGTCGCGGCGAGCAGTGCACGGCACCGCGCAGCGATTGCCGCGGCAGACACGCGTCCCGCCGCTGCGGCGCGGTCTTCCAGGATCTGCGTCTGGGCCGACGCCTCCACCGTTGCACCGAGGGCGATGAGTGACTCGATGTGGTCGCCATGGAAGCGGGACACTCCTGGGTCGATGATGCCCTCTGCTTCGACATTCGTCCACCAGCGGTCGAACCAGGTGCGGGCGTCCTGCAGCTGGCCGGAGCTGATCGCGGTGAAGCCGAGCACCGCGCATGCGGACATCTCCATCCACAAATCACCATTGGCCTGCGCCCACGAGAGCAGCTCGTGACCCACGACGCTCGCCGCGTCCAATCGTCCGCAGTGCGCGTCGACCAGCGACAGGTTGTACAACGCCTGCATCCGCTGGCCGTCCTGTCCGGTCGCGAGCGCCAAGCTGAGGTGCTCGGTGGCCGCCGCGCCCGCGTCGGCGAAGCGCCCGACGCGCAGCAGAATGCCGGGAATGTGTCCGACGACGTACGGCAGGAGGCCCTCGTTGCCCTCCAACTCGGCGCGCTCGCGCAGCTCTGCCAGTGCCAGCAATGCGTCGTCGTGCTGGTCGGCCCACTTGAGCAACACGGGCCGGATCGCCGCCACCTGATCGCCGCTGCGCCACTCCCGCCCGGTTCGTTCCATCACCAACGCGTGATCGAGAGCCTCCCGGTCGAGGCCTTGTCCGAGGTTGAAGCGCGACGACACCTCCTCGATCGCGGCCCACGCCAGCAGGGTCGGGGCGTTGACGTCCCCAGCGTCGAGGCATCGCCTGGCTTCCGAGGCGTACTTCGCCAGCTCGACGCCGTCAGTGGTGACCGCGGCGAGGGACAGCAGTGCCCGCGCCCGCAGCTCGGCATCGTCTCCGGACTCGCGCAGGGCGACCTCGGCGTGAGCGAGAGCTTGCTCGGTCGTCGCGGTCTGATAGGCGATCTCGGTCAGCACGAGATGGACCTCGGCGCGCAGACGGCCGCGTGGGCAGGCGTCGTGCGGATCGGCAAGCACCTCGCCTGCTTCGCGAGCCGAACCGGCAGAGTGCAACAAGCGGGCCAGGCGCAGGCGACGCCGCCAGACGGCCGAATCGTCGTCGGCCATCGTCCGGTCGAGCGCCAGCCGGGCGAGCTCGGCCGCGGCGACCATCACGCCGCGCGCCTCGGCGGAGATCGCCGCCTCGTCGAGGGCCGCGCTCGTCACCACATCGGGGTCGGGGTTCGCCAGCGCAAAGTGGCGGGCGCGCTCCTCGGCGGCAGCGCTCGCCGCGCCCAGCCTGCCGTGCACAGCCCTGATCGCGGGCGCCGTCGCGGCCTGGACCACCGCGGCCGACAGCAGCGGATGGTCGAACACGACACGCCCGTGTTCGATCGACACGAGCTGGGCGGCTTCGGCCTCCTCGACTCCCGCCCGCATGCCCAAGTCGCTCAGCAAGCGCAGCGTCGGCCGTCCCGAGCACGCCGCGGCGAGCAGCGCGTCGCGGGCATTGCTAGACAGCTCGGCGAGCCGCTGGGCGACGAGCCGCTGCAGGCTTTCGGTGAGCACGAGCTGCCCGGTGGCGTCGTGGCTGCGTGAGACGCTTGCCCGCGCCAGCTCGAGGGCGAGGAACGGGTTGCCCTGCGACGCCTCCGTGATCCGCATCAGCAGCGGACGCGCCAGGGTGGTTCCCTGCTGGTCGCGGACGATGTGGAACAATGCGGCGGCGCTCATCCCGGACAGTGTCAGCGCCCGCCGCCAGTCCGGCGCTTCGATCGTCCCGACCAGCCCGCGCCCGGCCACGCCTGAACGCCTGCACGTCAGCAGCCCGAGTGAGCGCCCGCCGAGGCGATTGAGCGCGAACGCGAGCACTCCGGCCGACGCCTGATCGAGCCATTGGGCATCATCGACGGCGACGATCAACGGTTGCGTGTCAGCCAGGGCCGCGAGCAGCGCGGCAAGACCGGTGCCGATGGTCCGTTCGTCGACCGTCGAACCCGATGGCTCCTCGCGCAGGGTCGCGACGCGCAGGGCGTGTCGCTGCGGCGCCGGCAGTTGCTCGATCTCAGGAGGGTCGACGTCGCGGAGCAGGTCGGTGAGGCCGGCGAAGCTGAGCGCCGACTCGACGTCGGTCAGACCGCACGCGAGCACCCTGCTTCCGGCCTGGCGGGCGGCGTCGACCGCAAAACGGAACAGTGTCGTCTTGCCGATGCCGGCTTCGCCTTCGATCTCGAGCACGGCCGTGCCGGCCACAGCCGCGGCCACGAAGGTGGCCGCGACCTCGCGCTCGGCCTCGCGCCCGATCGGACCCGACATGAACCCACCATAGATCGACCGGCGTCACCCGGTCCCACGAGCACGGGAATGGGGAATCGCCCGATTCATCGATCAGCGAGTTGCCGTACGTTGCAATGGTGTACTTCGTCGTCGAACGCTTCTGGCCAGGTTCAACCGAGAGCATCGCCCTCGCCGCGATGGAGCGGCTCCGTGAGGGCTGCGCCCGGTTGACCTCGGGCGGGGTTTCGGTGCGATGGCTGGGTGGCACGTTCGTGCCGGAGGACGAAGCGATCTCGTGTCGGTTCGAAGGTACCGCCCAGGCCATTCGCGCCGTGCACGAGATCGCCGGTGAGTCCTTCGACCGGATGACCGAGATGATCGAGCTCGACGCCGACTGATCGCCGCCGATCGAGATCAGTGTCAGATCAGAGATGAGCGAGCAGGCCGTCGAGCGGTCGCGGTACATGATCGAGATCGAGCGCTTCGACGAGCAGCCGCGCATACTGGATCTTGCGGCCGCCGCGTGTTCCCATGAAGCGACGCAGCTGCTGCTCGACGGTGCGACCGTGCTGGGCCGGCTGCTTCTGCATGATCCGGAACGAGCGGAGATCGCCCTGGGCCTCGACCACGGCTTCGACCGCGGCGGCGCCGAGCGATCGGATCAGCTCGTCCTCGAGATCGAGAACGCACACGTAGAAGCCGATCGCCTCCATGCCGGCACGGTCCAGGTTCGACCCGAAGCCGGCGCGCTCGAGACCGCGGATGAAGTCGCGTTCCTCGCCGGCGTCGCAGAGGCCGGCGAGACTGACGTCGACACCGTCGGGTCCGAACAGACGCACGAACTCGGCAATCGACTTGGTGCCGCCGATCGGCACGACGGAGATGCCGTTTGCCGCCAGGCTGCGGCCGCGGCGCTCGGCCAGGACCTCGACCGCGACTCGATCGCTGACGCCTTCGACGAGCACGACCCCACGCAATCCGTCGCCGGCGGCGAGCGCGAGCTCGGCAGCGGCAAGAAGCGGCGCGTTCGAACGGCGAGCAGCGCGCTCGATGATCGGCGTCAGGAACCGCCGTCCGTCAAGATCCACGCGTCCAGCATCGCAGCCGGCGCAGACCTATTCGGTACCGCCCCTCGTCGCTCGCCAACGGTCGCGAGTGGTCGCGTAGAGGACGTGACGACGTCCGGACCAATCGGGCAGCAGCGGATGATCGAAGTCGCGTCCGGGGTCGTGGATCAGCCCGATCTTCTCCATCACCCGCCGCGATTTCGTGTTGGCTTCGGTCGTGAAGCTGACGATCTCGCTGTTGGGCAAGTCGACGTGCTCGAAACCGTAGGCGAGGACAGCGGACGCGCCTTCCGGCGCGTACCCGTGCCCCCAGGCGTGCTTGGCGAGTCGCCAGCCGATCTCGACGCATGGGGTGAACGAAGTCTCGAACCGGGGCACGCTCAGACCGATGAAGCCGATGAAGTCACCTGTTGCTGTGACCTCGGTCGCCCACAGACCGCGTCCGGTGTCCTCCAGGATCGAGGCCATCCTGTCGACCATCTCGTCGCTCTGCGCGGTGGTCAGCGTGGACGGGAAGTGCTCCATCACGTCCGGGTCCGCGTTGAGCGCCGCGTACGGCACCTTGTCGGCCTCTCGCCACTGGCGCAGGAGCAGCCGATCCGTCTGGATCGTCGGCGCGGTCATCGCCGCCTACGCCCGTCGCGAGTTGCGCCGAGCCCTGACCATCGTCCATGGCAGCGGGCTGCGGACGAGTTCGATCGCGAACCGCTGCCCGACGAGACGGGTGAACCCCCACCGGGTCCAGTGATTCACATGGCCGGGCGTGTTCCCGAACGCGCGCAGATAGCGGCGCCGGAGCATGTTGCCCAGCCGCCACACGGGTTCGAACGGCACCGATGCAACCAACGTCCCGGTGCACACTCGGGCCAACTCGGTCAACGCTCGATCCGGGTTCGGCACGTGCTCCAGCACCTCGATCGCCATCACCAGATCGAAAGAGTCGTCAGGAAACGGCAGCGCAGTCGCGTCCCCGAACAGGCACGACAGTCCGAGCTCACGCCACTCGTCGGCCAGCGACTGGTCGGGGAGATCGACACCGACGATTGTCGCGTCGGGGAAGCGCTCGCGGACCCTCGCCATGACGACGCCTTCGCCGACGCCGATCTCGAGGATTCGCTCGGGCTCGATGCCGTCGAGGAGCGAGTCGAGTGCACCGAGGAAGCCGCTCATCATCCGCTGCTCGATGCGGTTGGTGCTGGCGTACTTGTCGTAGGAGTTCCCGGTGGGGACCGTTGCCACGTCAGAGGCCGTCGTGCTCATGACGGTGCGATCTGGTCGGCCGGTTTCGTGACCCGCACGACGAGGTCGGCCAGCAGGCCGACGGCGATCGCCTGTAGCGACGCGAGCAGGATCAGCAACGTGTTCGCCGCCAGCCGGAAGTCGCGGTCGATCCAGTCATAGGCCAGCTTGACGATTCCGACGGTGAGGGTGGTCAGCCCGATCGGCATGAACACCTTCAACGGGTTGTACGACAGCGACATCCGCACCACCTGCATGAGGTAGCGCTTGGTGTCGCGCCACCAGTGGAACTTCGATGTGCCCGCGCGGGGGAAGTAGTCGATCGGCACGTACTTCACCTGATATCCGTTGGCGAGGAACGACATCGTCAGCGTCGTGACACACGAGAACCCGGCTGGCAGGTGATGCACGTACTGCATCGCGACGTCGCGGCGAAACGCGCGCAGGCCCGAGTTGAGGTCGGGGATGTCGGTGTTGGTGAGATAGCTCGCCAAGCGACGGATGAACCACTTCGCCGGCACCCGAAAGAACCGCTT